>Ga0075428_100004785_pt1 | contig 14999 bp, 36 predicted proteins | sample RhiMetdeltSRZDD2_FD_75291 | JGI IMG/M metagenome (GOLD analysis project Ga0075428, IMG submission 75291) | Populus rhizosphere microbial communities from Tennessee, USA - Rhizosphere MetaG P. deltoides SRZDD2 | ecosystem: Host-associated > Plants > Roots > Rhizosphere > Soil | place: USA... | reverse complement strand
GTCCCCCAAATGTCCGTTTTCGCGATCATGACCGGCCCCCCTCCCGTCCATGCAGGTCAGAGGCTTGCATGATCGATGCTGTTCGATTGGGTAGGTAGCTAGCCTCACGCCAGCCATGCACAGCGATCGATCACGTGACTGCTGGCCCCACGCACGCCCGTGCCCTGCTACCCAACGTGATCGCCTATTGTGGCTTACCAATCACGATCACTGACAGTCACGGCACCACGTGCCTGCCCAGGGACAGCAGCCCTCGGTCTACGTCCCCATACCCCGGACACCTTGCCCTTTGTCTGACCCTGTTGTCGGGGTGCCCCGTAGGCGCCCCTGCCCGCTGTCGAGTTGCACCCGATGTGGGCCAGGCGCAGGTTCTCCCGCGCGTGCGCGAGGTGCGGGGCGATGTCGGGCGGGATGAGGTGGTGCACGGAGCGTGCGTCCTTACACCGGTAGTCCGCCAATGCTTGGTTGACCCAGCGCCCGCAGATCCAGCAGTGGGTCTCTTCGGCGTAGACGCGGGCTTGGACGCGGCGCCACGGCCGGCCTTTGCGACCGGCCGTGCGCGCGACCATGTCAGAGGACCGGCGGGGTGTCCGACCCGTCCGCGTCGCCGACCTCCGTGTCGAACGCCTCGACCTTCGCGGTCAGGGCATCGAGGGCGGCTTGGCCGTCGGGGCCGAGGTTGTCCCGCTCGGCGACGAGGATAGCTAGCGCGGCGCGGACGTCGGCGACGACGTCGTCGACCTTGGCGGTGAGGGCGGTGATCTGCTCGGCCTCGGTGGCCATGTGGTCCTCCAGTGCGTTGAGGCGGGTGAAGACAGGCTCGAAGTCGACCTGGTTGATGGTGACCGGGCCGGTGAAGGTGAACTGGAGTGGTGCGGTCACGTTCACCTCCGGACATGCGAAAGGCCCGCCGGAGCGGGCCCGTGGTCTCGGTGGTCAGAGTCGACCACGTTGATCGAATTAGACTTCACCCGTGGTCGGTTCGTCAAGCGTGTCGAGCCACTGACCGAAGACGACGAACTGATCGGGCGAGCAGTGGTGTAGTTCCACCGGCTCGCGGCCCCATTGGTCCGTGGCGTCGTCGCCGAACGGGAACTGTCCGTCGTGCCAGACCAGCAGTTCGATGCAGCCCTCATCGTCGTTGCACCACGCGACCGCCTTGCCGGCGTAGCCACCCATCGACGGATACCAGCATGCGTAGCCGCGAACCGTCTCGCTGATCTGAACCTCGGCGTGCTCCGAGCACTCATCTGCCGTCGGTTCCCGGTACTTGCTCATACGCCCACCTTCGTCGCCCGTCGCCTCATGGTGGCATCCACGTCCTCGGCCAGGTACAGCACCGGTCGCCGGTCGTCGTCCGACCTGCGCCAGCCCTCGGTGGACGCGAGGCGGTGCACGGTGCCCAGCGGCAGCCGCCACGTCGACGCGGTCTCGGCCGCGGTCACATACCGGCCTGCGGTGCCCTGTGGGTGCAGTGCACGGCCGATCTCCCGCCAGGACGATGCGGTCCACGCGTGGGCCGGGTCGAGGTCGCAGGACAGCGCTGAGGGCAGCAACTGGTCGGTGTCGCGCAGCACCGCGACGATGTCGCCGGGGCAGTCCTGGATCAGGCACGGTCCGACCTTGAACCGGCGGGCACCGGACGGGTAGGCGGTACGCCACGGTGCGCCGTGGGCCAGGTCGGCGAACTCGTCCGCGCAGTCCCCGGCGATCTCCCGGCTGGCTGACAGCCACACCGTGTGCTTGATGACGAACTTGGCCATGGCCGCCACCGTGTCCGTCGGCGTGGTGACGCCGCGTTCCTCGGCGATGAACAGCGACCAGGACACGAGCCGGTGCCGGATCAGCGTCCTCGCTTCCACTGCGCGGTCGTTGAGCTCGGTGCCGTGGTCCGAGGTTCCCGAGGTGCGCTCGCCGAACCGCCCGACGGTGGCGAGCACGAGTTCCAACTCGGCGTACAGGTCGGCGGCGGTCTGCGCGTCCTCGGCCAGCCGGCGCGTGCACACCTCGCACAGCATCCGGCCGTCGGCGGCGTAGCGGGGCAGACAACCGGCGCAGCCCTGGTGCTCGGGCTTCTGCTCCTCGTCTGGCCGGTGCTGATCCCGCATCCAGCAGCGAGGAGAGACGCAGAGGAGTCGGGTCATCGCAGGGCCACCCACCATCCGAGCGCGAGCCCGGTAGCGACCAGCGCCAGGAAGGCAACGACCTGCACGACCTCCACGACGTCCCGCCACGAACCGCCGCCGATCTCCCCCGTCGTGACCCACGACGTGTCCACCGCCGGGGCCTTGCCGTCGGCCATGTCCCAGTGCTTCTCGATCCAGCGCCAGTCGGTGTCGTCCATGGCCTGGAGTTGGTCGCGCCATCGCTGGTCGTCGGCGAGCCAGGCGGGGCGCTGGTTGCTGATCCGCGGGTCTGGTCGGAGGTCGATCACAGTCGCCACCACCGTTTCTCCGGTGACATGCCGTGCTGCTGGCGGACCTCGTTGACCTTCGCCTTCGCCGCCCGCCAGTGTCGACGGATGTCCATGGCCTGAGCGAACAAGTAGCCTACGAACGCGCCCCAGATGAAGCCGTTCACCGCACCCTCCTCATCCGGTACAGGTGGTGCATTCGACGCAGACGGGCGCGGCGGGCGGCGTCAGCCTTGCGCTCGGCTGCCGTCTTGAAACGTGGCAGCGATAACACGATGCGCCACTCGATCGCTGTTCCGACGCGGCGGTACTCACCGCTGCTGCCGCCGCCTGTCGTCGTGAACGGCGCCCACTCGCCGTCTTCCGGCTCGCGCTCCACCGGCACCTGTAGGTCCACGCCCAGCCCGGCCGAGTGGAACGTCAGGGTGTCGTCGATGCGGGAGAGGATGTCGGTCACGGCTCGACTCCGGTTCGTCGCGGTGGCCACGGCTCACCCTCAGGCGGCCACCAGACGTCGCCGTGCCGGTGCCGGTACCTCAGGCCACAGTCGGGCTCCGGGCAGGCGTAGCCGGTCTTGACGTCGATGGCTGTCGCGGCCCGACGAAGCGCGGCTTGGGCCAGATCGGCCAGTGCGCGCAGCCGTGCGATCTCCTCGCTACCCATCGACGCTCACCCCGAGACGGTGAGCGAGGGAAAGGGTCTCAGCGCATCGATGGCCCTCGTTCGCAGGGCACCGGTGAGTGCGGCAGTGCGGACGGTCGGCCGCGAGGTCGCAGGCGCACGGCGCGTGCCGCTCCAGCACCTCCAGCTCTCCCTCAAGCCGCGCGACCTCACCGGTCACCGCCATCGCGATCAGTCGAGCCTCAGCGATCCAACCGCGTGCCTCCTCGGGACAGCCGTCCTGCTCGTCGTCGCAGTGCCACACCTGGTAGCTCACTTCCCGCGACCATTCGCCGACCTTCGGGCCGTACTCGGCGCGCTCGTCCAGCGTCCAGTCGGCGCCTTCGGCCGCTCTCGCCACCGCCAGCCGCCGGTCCAACTCGGCGCGCAGTCGGGTGTGCAGGGTGTCAGGCTGGGTCATCGCGACGGCCTTCCTTCGCAAGCTCCACCTGGTGGTTACGGGCCATGTCCAGCCCCTCGGCGATGCCGCGGTACCGGATGGCGGTGTGGACGTTCCAGTCGCGCCAGTGCTCGTCAGCCAGGTCGCGGTAGATGCGTTCGCTGGCGGTGATGCGTCGGGCCAACTCCAGCCACGCCTGTCGTGTCTCGCCGCCCACCGCCGTGAGCACACCGGCCAGCCTCAGGTCCTCGAAGATCTCTTCCGGTGCATTGGTCGGGACCTGGCCGTTGCCGCCGCTCGGCCAGATGTGGCGTGCGATCCGATCGATTACGGCTCGTTCGTCGGCCGTCCAGCGGGGTGTAGGGGTGGCGTCAGCCATGAGACACCGCCGGCTCTGAGACCTCGCCGACCAAAACTGACCCGTCGCCCCACTCGATGTAGCAGAAGTTCTCCGGCCAGACGAACCGCGAGTTGGTGATCCCGCAGGCGCTGCCCATCGGGTGCTCGAAGTGGGCCAGCATGCGGGCGCGGTGGACGTCGCAGGCGGCCATCATGCAGTCGATGTCCAGCCCGTCGTCGGTGAGCCGGAAGCCGTGCCAGGTGGCGGCATCGAGGCATTCCAGCGGGCCGTCGGGGCTGTACCCGCAGGTCCAGTTCAGTGACGGGTCGTCCATCGGCTGGCGGGGTGTAGGGATGCTCACGACGCACCGTCCAGAGCGTCAACGGCGGCGGCGAGGCGGATGAACTCGTGCGGTATCGAGTCGATTCCAGGGACCACGACCGTCCGTTGGAACGCGAGGTACGCCCGGGCCGCTTCCACGACCGGTCGCATGGCGTCGCACTCGGCCTCGTACAACTCCAACGCCTTCAGCGCCAGGGCGAGCCGTTCCTCGACCGGGTACGCCTGGTTGGTGGCCAGGCCGTGAAACGCGGCTGCTTCGGCGGTCACGACTGGTCCTCAACCGGCTTGCGGAACCGGTCCCACAGCCACGTGGCGACGCGGTCCTGGGCTGCCGGGTCGAGCTTGTCGAGGGCGGCGACGATGCGGCGCATGGCGGCGATCTCGTCGGCGACGGTGGTCGGTTCGGCGGTCATGGTCGCTCCTCGGTGGTCAGGGTGGCGCGGGCAGCGGCTGCGCCGCGGCGGGCTCGGTCGACGGCGTTCGGGTCGTGCGGGCAGACCGCGCCGGTGGGGAGGTAGCCGCCCTGGTCGCAGTCGCGGCACCGGGCAATGGCCAACCGGGCAACCTCGGCTCGTTCCTGCGCTTCGCGGTGACGGCGGGCCTGTTCGGCCCGTAGTTGCCGCAGCGGTTCCTCGGCAGCCCAGGCCTCGTGGGCGCGCCGGGCGTCGCCGCAGTTGCGGCAGTTCGGCGGGTCCGGATCGTCGCGGTGGTCGCGGCAGGTCCGCGGCGGTTCGGCTGTTGGTGGATCTTCGGGGGTGGGGGGATCTTGCGACGACGGGTCCGGCGGTTCACTGATCGGCGCACGCCGCACCCCTCTACCCCTCAAACCCTCAAACCCTCTAACTACAGGCACTGAATCGTTCACTGCGTCTGCGGTGTCCGGCTCACCGCTGTCCGCAGTGAACGATTCAGTGAATGCGTCACCGTCGCCATGTTGATTGGGGCACGGCGGGAGTGTCGACTTCTGCGGCCGGTTGGGTCGCTGGTGTTCCCCGAAGTTGAGTGCGTGGATGTAGCGGCGGCCGGCGACCTCGTACCGGCAGATCGGCGGGACACGGTCGGGGCTGATCTTCGTTGCGGCCATGAGGCTCAGCCACCGGTCGATGGTCTTGGCGGTGATGTCGTCGTCGAGTGGGAAGCAGTCCCCGGCGATGGTCTTGGGGATGTCCAAGCCGCGTCCCTCGTCGTCGAGGTAGCCCCATAGCAGGACCCAGAAGTAGCGCACCTCACGCTTCCACGAGGCAACAACCTGCGAGGTACGCAGGCCGGGCTTGACGGTGCGCATACGGGCCAAGGTGAACCTACTTCCCGGCCGTGGCTTCGTCGTACGCCTTCTCGATCTCCTCTGGGTCGAGCCCGGCCTGCTCCAGCCACTCCCACAGTGCCTCGGCCGGGCCGCCGCCGTCCTCCCAGCCGATCCACATGTCCCGGGCCACCTGGTCCGGTGTGGTGGCCTGGTCGTAGCCTTCCGGGTACTTGTAGCCGAGCAGGTGCCGCATTAGATGCAGCGTCGACCACTCGGCGACGAACTGCGCGATGGCTTGCGCATGCTGTTCGCGGTCGGTCGGGCCGCCGCGCCGCAGGAACGGCTGCACGCCGCCGACGTACGTGATCTGCGCCGCGACGAGCAGGTATCGGTACACGTTCTCCGCGGTTGCCTCGTCCTCGGTCTTCGGGTACGGGGCGAACCGGTCGATCAGCTTGCTCACTGCTCCTCGCTCTCTCCAACTCGACGTCGGTGCTCGTCCTGCTGCTCGCTCATGTCCGGCACGTCATGGCGCCGGTTGTGCTCGGGATGGCCGCAGTCGGCGCAGCGGCGTATCCGGTCCGGCCACGACACCGCGTCGTCGACGAAGACGTGTACGGCGACGGCGGGTTTCATGCCGCACCGCCGATCTCTTCGTCGAGCACTTCGGCCGGCACGAACCGCAGCAGGTCCCCGAGCCGCCCAGCTCGCCGTAGCGCTTCCGGCGTCCGTCGGACGTCCACCACAGGTCCGACCCTCGGCATCTCACGGACGCTGAGGCGACGGCGGATGTGGAACGCGTGCCCGGTCCATTCCCGCCACTCGCCGAGCGCCGGATCGCCGACGCCGGAGAGTTGGCGTACGGCCTCAGCCTCCAGCCGCGCCGGGATGGCGATGCCTCGGGTTGCTATGCTCACGTGCCAAACTGGCCCGCCCAAGTTCATCTCCATTCATTCGTAGCCGCTGTTGACGGTGAGGACGACGGTCAGGCCGTTGGGCAGGACCCGGCCGAAGCGTGGGTGCATGGTTTCGATCGACAGCCGGCAGTGGTTGTCGATGGCCGTCTGCTGGTGGCGGTTCATGCTGCGTCCTGTTCGTCGGTGCTATCCAACGCCACTGTGGACGAACCTCGGGACAACCTGTGGACAGGCGTCTGCACAACCTGTGGAAGCGGCCTGGGCCTGGCGTACCGTTCACGCCACGGGATCGCACCGAAGCGCTCCTCCCGCAGCTCCTCGCCGATCCACGTCCACTCCGTCAGTTCCGACCACGTCCGGTCGTCCGGCACCGCCGCGGCCAGGATCACCGCGAGCGCCATCATGTCGTTGTCCGGCACCACGGCCTGTAGCCAACGGTGGACGGCGGCGGGTTCGTCGTCGCGCACGCGGCAGGTCAGTTCGACGGCGATGGCGGCCAGCCGGTCGGCGCGGGCGTCGTCAGGCATCGGCCATCAGCCCCTCGTAGCAGTAGTGGCATCCGCCCACACCGCCGCAGTCCCCGCAGCCGCCGCCCCAGACGTCCACCGACCGGTCACCGCACTCGGGACAGCGCTGGGTTCCCTGGCACTCGGAACAGATCCAGGCGCATGCACCTTCGTGGCCCACGTCGAGCGCGCAGCAGCCACCGTCGTAGTCGGCCTGCTCGGTTCTGTCGGTGGCTTCAGGTGCCGTCACGCCACACCTCGATCATCAACCAGAGCGGCTACGGCCTCGGCGTCCGAGAGGTCTTCCTCGTCGCGGTACGACCCGTCAGCCATCCGGTACGTGTCACACGGCCAGACGTTGCCGCAGTCGTTGCAGTAATCGCCTACCGTGCCGGCCGGGCCGGACTCGCGCGAGTGCCAGCCCTTGATCCGGTCGAGCCGTTCGCGGATGTCGATGATGAGCCTGATCGCCTGGTATGTGCGCGCATCGAGGTCTGAGGCGTAGCCCTTGCCGTGCGGGATCCCCACCAGGTCGAGGAGGTGGTGCGCCGTGCGCGCCTCCTGGAACACCTCGCCGGTCCAGGCAAGTGGCGTCTCGCGGATCTGCGCCTCGAAGTCCTCCATGATGTTCAGCAAAGGGTGAGGCTTCTCGTGCAGGTCTCGTAGCAGGTCCCAGTTGACGCCCATGTCAAACTCGTCGACCGGCTTGTCGTCCGGGCCTTGCTTCGATGCTTCAGGTACCGTCGTCATGACGGCTCCCCGGCCTCAAGCAGGTCAACCAGTCGGTGAATCACACACACCGCGTCGTCCAGATCGCCGAGCACGTCGGCCACCTGCTCGACGGTTGCGTTCGACTCCAGCCACTCCCGCACCTCCTCGATCACGGTGTCGACGGAAACGGCCAACTCGTTGCCGAGTGCGTCCCATGACCCGGCGCGTTCCAGCCGGGTACGCAGTTCGTCGAGTGGTTGAACGGTTGTGTCGGGGCTTTCAGGTAGCGTAGCCATGACGGCTCACGCTCCTTCCGGGGCTATCGGAAGTTGTAGCAAGAGCTTGAGTGGCCGGCAGAACCTGTCGAGGGGTGGGACCGGCCAACTCGAATCCAGTATCCCATGGACGCGTGTTCTCACCGAATCCGACACCGGCCTCAAACGCTTGCGCTGTAAGGTGATCGGTCGCGCCGATGGGACACATCGGACGATGAGCGGTACCGGTCACGTCCCCACCTCCGGGTCCACGAACCGGCGCAGCTGCACCACGGCGTGCATCAACGCCGGCAGGGCGGTGCCGTGGTCGACCATGGCCAGGACGGACCGGACGGCAGTGCGCAGCCGGTCGAGGTCGGCCTCGACGTGGCGCAGACTGTCTCGCTCGGCGCGTGCTTCGTCGCGTTCCTTCTCCAGCCGGTAGTTGTCGAACTGGGTCACGCCAAGCTGGTGGATCCCGTCGTTAAGGTGGCCCAGGAGAACTTTGACATCCGCCTTCAGCGCTTCCACTTCGGCCATGGCGGTGGCGCACGCCGCCTCGCTGACGGCCAGCTCCTGGCGCAGGGTCGCGATCTCGTCGGCGTCGTCGCGGTACGTCATGACCGTCCCTCCTGCCACGACCACGGCATCTGCAGGCCGTCAATCGGGCACCTCTTCCCATTCGCCTCGTGGTGCCCGGACCACCGTCGCCGTGGCCTGGCCGCGGTGGAAGCGGACCTTCCGGCGGGCCTGGTCCTCGTCGCACGCCAGGATGATGTGGTTGGCCAGCAGCGGTGACCGGTAGCGCACACCCCAGACGTAGCCCGGTTCGGACGGTGTGAACGTCTCAGGCATCGGGCACCTCCGCCGCCGGGTACTCGTCCCACGTGCGCTCATCCAGCAGCCGGCCGGCGCGCTTCTTACCTACGCGGTGCGGCTCAGGATGTGGCTGGGCAAGGTTGATCGCCGCGTCGAGTGCAACGTACGTGGCTTCGGGTAGTTGGGTGGTGTGGCACCACTCGCCCCACTGCTTGAAGAAGAACGGCACCCCGGCCCCGGTGCACTGATCGCGCAGGAACCGAGCCCAGTCGGGGTGCATCGGCCGGGCGCCCGGCCCAGACTCGCCGCCGACCACAATCCAGTCCAGCCGTGGTCCGATGAGCGGGGCGCGCCCGAGGATTGTGCCACCACCGATCGGTTCGGGCTCACCCCAGTAGGGGCGCCCAGTCAGCCAGTAAGTCTGCTGGGTGCCGCCACCGGTCAGCTTCAGCGGCCCGAGGAGTGGTTCGCACGACAGCCACCGCACCGCGGCCGGCGTCTCCAGCAGTGCCGGGATGCGGATGTCCGCCCAATGCTGGTCCTCGACCGAGACGCCGAGCCACACGTTGGGCAGCGGCCACACCACCTCGCCGAGCATCCCGCGAACCATGTTCACGAAGACGTCCGAGTTCAGCACCGACCGCATCCGGCCGTGCCGCTTCGTCAGCACCTGGTACGTGTGCTGTGGTGTTTGCGCCATCACCGTGAAGACGCGGGCGATGAAGCCGACCGGCACGTCGACGTGGAACAGGTCCGACATGGAGTTGACGAACACCCGCCGCGGCTTCCGCCACTTCAACGGCAGGTACAACTTCTCCTCACTGCGCCGCACGACGGCGAACGAGCCCTTGCCATGGAACCGTTCCGTGATGCGCTCGGCGTAGCAGTGGTCGCAGCCGGGCGACACCTTGGTGCAGCCGACCACCGGGTTCCATGTGGCCTGGCTCCACTCGATCTTTGTCCCGTCGCCCATCAGGCTGCCCTCCGCACATCTTCGCGGCGGTGGTGGCACGTGGTGCATACAGCCTCAACGTGCTCATGGTGCTCGGCTTCGTAGCCAAGGTGGTGGTCGTACTCGTGACGGCGCTCGCCGACGCGCCATTCGTGACCGCAATCGACACAGGGCACGCCGTTGGGCGGCGGCAGTTCGCCGACGGCGATGAGGTGATTGACCCTCCGCCGGGCCTGATGCTGGTCACCATCGCGGGGCGCGACGAACTGGCGTCCCGGGGCCGGTCTCGGGATAGGTCGGTACGCCTTGCGAGCGCGACTGTTTCGGCAGTCGCGGCACCAGTAGGTCAGTCCATCCGAACGAGAGCGGTCACGCGCAAAAGCCTCGTGTGGCCTCAGCGTCTGACACCGCGCGCAGCGTTTGCACGTGGCCTCAGTCCACTCGATCGCGCTGCGGTCAGCCATCGCTCGCCTCCTCGGTGAACCGCTCGCACGGGCACGGTCCGGTCGCGTCGGTGACGGTGCACTTCGTCCGCACCGTGGCGCCCTTGCTCGTGCCGAAGTCGTGGACCAGGACCATGTGCCCGCACCGGCAGGTGGCCTCAACCCAGCGGGGACGGCCACAGGTCGGGCAGTCACCGAGGGCGGTGAGCTCGGTCATCGTGGCCACTCGTCGTCCTCCTCGTCGCTACGGCACCAGAACGGGTCGTCCTCGAGGAGGTCCCGGCAGTCGCACTCCTCGGTCAGGTCGTCGGAGTCCACGTACGAGCACTGGCCGAGGACGTGGCCGTCGACGACGATCACCTCGGTCATGGCCCCTCCACCTCGAGGACGACACCGCGGGCCAGGGTCAGCCGCACCGGCGACCCGCGCCGGCCCAACACCTTCCGCGCATAGTCGCAGGCGTCGGCCGGTGTGAAGCCGCACGCCACCAGCCGGGCCATCATCTGCGCGACGCGGATCTCCTCCTCCGGCCACTGCCGGGCGTTGCCGGAGCCGGGCGCCGGCTGGCCGGGAAGCAGGTAGCCCTGCCGCACCCAGAAGTCGACCTGCCGTGGTGTCACACCGTGGATCTCGACGAGCGGCTCCGTCATGATGACGACACCAACTCCCGGGCCCGCTGCAGCCGCAACACTTTGCGCTCCTCAGGCGTCAGCCCGCCCCACAGGCCGAACTGCTCGCGCGCGTCGATCGCCCACTCGGCGCACGGATCCTTCACCGGGCAGCGGGCACAGATCTGCTTCGCCGCCGTGACGGTCGCGGACGTGGGCCGGGCACCGTCCTGGCCGACCGGGAAGAACACCTCCGGGTCAATGCCGGGCAGGCCGAAACGGGCCCTCACGACGTGCCGTCCGGTGGCTGCGCGGCTTCGGGCCAGTCCTGCTCCACAACCTCGCCGTCGACGAAGTCGTTCACCGGTGGCGGGAGTTGATGGCTGTCGGCCACCCGGGTCACCTCGGCAGCGGCACGGGCAACCTCCTTGCGGTACTCGGCCGAGGTGGGGATGAACTTCATCAGTTCACGCAGCACCGTCTTGCGGGCGGCCCGGTCGTACCACTTCACCCACATCGAGTCCTTGGCGTTGGCCGTCTTCGACACGGCCCGGACCTCGTCGATCTCGGCCTTGGACCGGACGACCACGTGTGACGTGGCGCCGTCCTTCATCACCGCGTAGGCGTAGGCGCCGATGATGTCGCCCCGCTCGCCGAACCAGTCCGGCTTGTGCTGCGGCCGATCCATGATGCCCGGCTCGTAGGCGAACTCGTCGCGACTGTTGACGACCTCGCACTTCACCGACGACACCGCGCCGGCGCGGTAGACCAGCTCGATGAGGCCGGTGTAGTCAGCGATGCCGACGATCTCGTTGCCGAACGGGACGAGGTGGTAGGTGTCGCCGATGACGAGGCCGAGCCGGGCACAGTCGAACATGGCGGCGATGAGTGAGCTCGGGTTGCTGGTCGCTACCCGGGCCAGTTGGGCGTTGCGGCGCAGGGTGCCGGTGGTGAGCCGGATCCACTGCTCGGAGTCCATGTGGGTGGGCAGCACGGCGCCGAAGTCGGCCCGGTACGGGGCGAGGAAGTTGGTGATGCCGTCCCGCTTGGCCACGGCGTCGGTCACGGTCTGGGTGCTCATCATGATGGGTCCTTCTTCGCGCGTGGGGGGTTCAGGCGGTCGACGGTGTGGGCCTTCACGGTGTGCTCGGCCACGTCGTAGATCGAACGTGAGGCAACGAACGCGCCGCCGCTGGTGGCTCGCTTGGCACAGCCCATCTCGAGACGCAGGGCGACCTCGTAGCGGGTCTTCAGTGCCTTGGCCTTGCGTTCCATGGCGCAGGCCCGCCGGTACGCCGAAGCGATACTTGCTGGCACCTCGACCTCAGCGTCGTCCAGGTCCGGGTGGAGGCGCTTCACGGTGGCCAGCGTCGCGGTGTGGTCGTCCAGCGGCGGCGGATCACCGGCCTCCAGGCGGGCCATGAATCGGCGGCCGTACTCGCGCATGACCTTCAGGTCGGCGTCGTCGCGACGGCCGTGGTACTGCCGGAACCCGCCCGGGCCGAGCGCGGCCAGATACCAGTCGTCGACGCCGACCACGTCGCACTGCCACAGCACCTGGGTGCGGTAGTGGACCGGGATGTCGTCGCTGTCGGGCTCGCCCCAGCCGTCCCACGACATCGCGACATACTTCAGTTCCAGCACCGCGAGCGGCGGCGAGTTCGGATCCACCTCGTTGCAGACGCAGGCGGTCGGGATATCGGCATCGCAGAGTCCGCAGATCCGTCGGAACCCGATGATGCGGTCAGGTGTGGCGACCTGCCACGGCCGGTCCGGATGAGCCATGAGCCGCCCGGGCCCGATGGCGAGGTTCTCCAGCGGGTCGCACTCGTCGGCCCACCATTCGGCGATGACCGGCTCCAGCCGCTGGCCGGCCGACATCTCCGGTGACGGCTCCTGCTCCCAGCCGTTGACCTTCCGCCAGTACAGGCTGAACGGCGACTCCCACGGCGAGATGCCCATGACCGCGGCGATCTCCGACGCGCCGATACCGTGGCGGCGCTGCTCGAACCACTCCGGCGTGAGCGGTTCGGCCAACATGACGGCGGTCATCATCGCTGCCAGTTCTCAGGGGCGGCCACCATGCAGGTAACGCCGCTGAGCAGACCGCAGTGGGACGACCTGACCACGTGGTCGATTGCCTCTTCCTCGGTGAACCGGCCAGCCTCAGCTCGGTCCGGGGTGTAGCCCCAGGCGCCCGGCTTCCACCACGCCTCGTGCTTGTTGGACCAGAGGTTGTAGGTGATCTCAGACATCGGCGCGTCTCCGTGCCCGGTCGTCGTCCCACAGCCAGGCCGCGTCGTCGTCGAAGGTCCATATCGTGTCGCCGTCCGGATCCGGCAGATGCTCCGGCGACGTGCACGCCGGGTCCTGACACACCTCGTGGTAGCCGAGCTCGCAGTCGGACAGGGTGGTGAGGGTGGTCATCACTTCCCGCCCTTCTCGCAGCCGGGCACGTACTCGCGGCCCGCGTGGTGCTCGAAGCCGTCGGCCATGCCGAGTGCGAACGCAGTCACGGCGGACTGGCAGCAAGTCTGCTTCTCGACCTGGTCCACGTTCTGAACGGCAACCCGCAGGGCATGTGCGGCTGTTACGAGTCCGTCCTTGTATCGCTCGTCGCTCATCGCTGCTCGTCCTTCCGGTGGTCGATGCCGTAGTCCGGCAGGACGTACAGCCGCGTCGGGTCCGGATCCAACTCCCGACCGTCAGGCTTGGACTCAGCCGGCCCAACTCCAAGTTCGATAGGCCAGACGACCTTAGGGCCGTACTTGGTCAGCAGCTGCTGGCTTTCGGGGCTTGTCTTCGGATGGGGCTCTAGCACAGCCCGTAGCCCGGCGTTTTCGACCATCAGCCCGTCGACCTGGCTGCGCAGGTTGCGCACGATCTCGCCCTGCTGCCGCACCAGCCCGGTCAGGGTGTCCACGGTGGCCTGCAGTTGGGCGTAGGTGGGTGGCGGGTCGCCCTTGGTGCGGCGGGCGTCGTCGGTGCGGCGGCGCCAACGGTCAACGAGTGGCATCGGCGTTCTCCTGCTCGGTTAACGCGGCCGCCACATGCAGGGCGGACCGTCCGTTCACCTCGATGGTCGGCGCTATCCGATTCGCCAACTCGAGGGCCTGGTCATAGCCGTACCGGTGGCTGGCGAGGAATTGCTCATCGCGACCCGACGGCATTGGTTCGTATGCCCACTCGCCGTCAGTGCCGAGCGCGAAGCCGGCGTGCATGACGGCGTACTGCTCACCGCCACGCCACTGAACCTTGATGACGTACAGGTGATAGTTGATGTTGTCTTCGGGCAGGATGCTTACGCTGACCTCGGTGATACGAAGGTGTCTCATCGTGTCCTCCCGGCGATCGCGTGGCCCTCGACGCCGGCAGGTAGCGGCGGCGCGGTACTGCATGGACAGGCGCAGCCCGGGCAGCCGGCGTGGGCGCGTTCGCCGTCCTCGGGTGCCGCGCAGTGGCTGCACGGCTCCTCGAGGTCGCCCAACTGCTCGACGATGAGCCAGAACTGGCCGGTCGGCGTGTTCCACCTCGCCCGCTGCGCCGCGGTGCCGGGCGCCTCGCCGATCCGGTGCCGGGCCCGACTGTTGACCAGCTCCACCGATGCGAGTGCCTGGGTGTCCCAGCGGGCCGGCAGGTCCATCGGCGACACCGGCAGCGGAAACGTCAGGTCCACCCGAGGCGCTGCCCGCGCCTCGACGTCGGCGCCGTGCCAGGTCTCCATCTCGGCGGCCCACGCCCGGCGGGTGTCGAGGTGCAGCTGCAGTGGGATCGAGCCGAGCGGGATCAGCGCCAAGACGGAGAAGACGAGCGCGATCATGACGGCCGTCCCGCGATGCGTCGGGCCTTGCTCTTGTCGCACTGCTTGCAGGGCGGCAAGTCCGCGATGGTGACGGGCTTGGTGCCCGGCCAACGACTCAACTCGGCGTCGAGCCGTTCCTGGTCCATGCAGCCGTAGCCAGCACATAGGGCGTAGCCACTGCGGCCGGGCCGGCTGGACCAGCCGCGCGGGGCGGCCTGGCTCAGGTGGCGGGACCGGGCCCAGTGCCGCTTGCGTCGCGAGTCGGTCGTGACCGCGGTGAAGTCGTCGTCGGTCAGCGGTGTCATGACTGCTCCTTCTCCGCTGCGTCGGCGGCGGCCATGAGGGCGTGGGCAGCCGTACGTGCCTGGCGCTGGTCGAGGTAGACAGAGCCGAGGCCGAGGATGCTTAGTCGGATCTGGTGGTCGTCGTCCGGCCCAGCGATCTCCAACGTGTCGTCCTTCGTTGCCGCACAGACCAAACGGAGCGGCAGCGCGACCGGCTCGGCAAACGGGTCCGGAACGAGCAGGGTCAGCGGCGCGGCTCCTTCGTTGAGACCGGACCAGTCATCACCCATGTCGTCGTAGGT
>Ga0075428_100004784_pt1 | contig 14999 bp, 8 predicted proteins | sample RhiMetdeltSRZDD2_FD_75291 | JGI IMG/M metagenome (GOLD analysis project Ga0075428, IMG submission 75291) | Populus rhizosphere microbial communities from Tennessee, USA - Rhizosphere MetaG P. deltoides SRZDD2 | ecosystem: Host-associated > Plants > Roots > Rhizosphere > Soil | place: USA... | reverse complement strand
GTTGACTCGAGCTTTCCGGAAGGAAAGACGCGCGTCAGCGAGTTGCTCGTTCCCTTGGGTCTGAGGCCCTAGCCGGCGAGCATCCATTCCAGCGGTGGGGATTCTGGCGAGAGCGGCACCGGCGGATGAGAGAGGCTTCGAGGCCATGCGCCTCGAGCGGTAGTGCGTCTGTCGCACCCAGATCGGAGAGAGAGAAAAAAATGAAATCGACGCGCCAGCATTCTGGGCGTGCCCCTCGAACTATGCATGCACATCGCATTCTCTTGGGATCTTTTTTGATCCTTAGCTACGTGGGGACCGAAGCCGCCACCGCCGCCACTGCGAATGTGGACTACGACATCGTCTACGTCCGGTGGCCGCGGCGGGGAGATGACACGGTCGTGATGTTGCCGCAAGGTGAGGATCCGTTCCGCGCGGAGCCCGGCGCCGACCTGGCTTTGCTCCACCCCGACGGATCCCAGGAGCTGCTCGTCGAGTGCGAGGACTGCTGCGTGCAGGACCCCGTGATCTCGTTCGACGGCGAATGGGTCTACTACACGAAGATGCTGGACGCCAAGAACGTCCGCAGCCCAAGTCACCTCTTCAAGATGCGCATCGGTGGAGACGCCCCCGACAGCCATGAAATCCAGCTGACGTTCGACGACGGCTTCACGGGCCGCTACCACAAGGGGAATGACGATGCGGCCGACGACCTCGGCAGATACCTCTCGATCCGCGACATGGGGCCGGCGCTCCTGCCAGGCGGCAAGATCGCTTTCACTTCGAACCGAGGCGCCCTGGTCCCTGCGCGACCGGGCACGGCGTTCAGCGTGACGAACCCCTGGTCCGTGACGATCTGCCAGATCTACGTCATGGACGACCACGACGGCAGCATGTCGACCTCCGAGCTGTCGAATATGCGCTGCGTCGGGAATGGCAACCTCCACCTCGTCCAGCATCCGATTGTGCTGAAAGACGGCAGGCTGCTCTTCTCCAACTGGGACGACGCGGGCGGCAAGTTCCAGTACGCGATGACCACGCTCTACGCGATGCACCCGGACGGATCCGGCCTCGTCGCAATCACCGAGCCGCACGACCACCACAAGAACGTGGACCACTTCGCCACGCAGCTCGAGGACGGCGCCATCGTCACCGCGCAGTACTATCCGAGCTACAACTTCGGCTTCGGGCACCTCGTGAGGTTCCCACTCGAGATTTCCGACCCCGCCTACACACGGTCGCCTTCGCCCGCGAAGAATACTTACAACGGCTACTCGATCTCGTACCGCAACTACGACCGCAAAGGTTGGGTATCGGTCACGCCGCACACGTTCCCCGACGATTGCCTCGCGCCCCACCGCAGCGGCAAGTACTGCATGCCGGCTGCGGCTCCCGACGGAGCCCTCCTCGTGGCCTACTCGACCGGCGGCGTGAACCACAACAACACGTGCACGCAAGGCGACGACCAGGTGCTCCATTCGGGCATTTACCTCATCCCCAACGCGGAGTCGGCCTATGTGACGGACCCGACGAACGCGTCGCAGCTCGTCAAAGTCCTTTCGAGCCCCGACTACAACGCGATCTGGCCACGCCCGGTGGTGACCTACTCCGAAGTGCACGGAGAGATCGAGCCGAAAACGCTGCCGTGGACCAGCTCCACAACGCCGTCCGACGACCGGCTGGCCGTCGGCGAGGCGCACGCGCTCGTGGGCACGAGCTCCCTCTACAATCGTGAGTCGTCGACGGTGGGCGGCGACCCATTCCGGCCGAGCCAGGGCCGCGAGCAGCACTCGGGCACCTGGAAGATCCAGGGGACCGACGCCGGCGCCGTCAAGAACGCGGATATCTACGCCGTGCGCGTCGTGGGCGCCGTGCCCAAGCCCTTTCGTAAGCCCATCGACAAGCTCGAGGATCCGATCGAGCACAAAGCCGTCGTGCACCTGCTGCCGGACTCACGGCAAGATCGCTTCGTCGAGGGTTTCCGCTCGGTGCATCACGAGCGATGGAAGATCCTGGGGGAGGTGCCCGTGCGCAAGACCGACGACAAGGGCGGCGTCCTGCTCGATCCGAAAGGCGATCCGGACACATCCTTCCTCTTGAAGATTCCGGCGAACACGCCGTTTTTCTTCCAGGGCATCGACAAGAACGGCATGACCCTGTTCAGCGAGCTCACCTGGCGCGCGGCCGTGCCGGGCGAGGCCCGAGCTGACTGCGGCGGCTGCCACGCGCACTCGACGGCGCCTCTCCCCTTTGAAGGCACCGCGGCGGGGAAGCGATTGCCGCTCCACCCGGTCGGTATCGACGCCGTGCACCCCATGGTGCAAGACGGCATCTGGGACCTCACGTTGGGCACTCCCATTCTCGAGGCGGTCGACCAGGGCAATCCGCCGGTAAGAGTGCTGCCTCCGGGCATGGTCGACGTGGAGTACAACCGCGACATCCTGCCGATTTTCCGATCGCGCTGCGTTACCTGCCACGCCACGGCCGACAACCGTTCGCTCACGGATTTCGCTGTCGACGGAAGGACCCAGAGCGACGATCCCTATTTCCGGCTCGTCAAGGACGACGACGGCAGGTACGGCGGCCCGCCCCCCGGCGGCAGCTACGTCTATCCGCAGCTTTCGAAGTACGTTCGCGCGAACCAGGCGCGGCAGAGCTTTCTCGTGTGGAAGCTCTTTGGCCAGCGGTTGGACGGCCGCCAGAACGGGGACCGCGACGACGACCTGGACTTCACCCCGCACGCGAAGCCGCACGGCGCTACGCCGGAGGAAGTGCGCACGATCGCGCGGTGGATCGACCTGGGCTGTCCTCTCGACTTCACATCGCCGATCCACGCCGGCTACCGCTACACGGACGACAACGGTCTGCCGGTCGTGAGCATCGGCACGCCGGTGCGCGGTTGGAACCCGTCGTTCGACGGAGTGGTCCGCGTGGGGCTCGCGGACGCGGAAAGTGGCGTCAAATGGGACACGCTCGAGGTCCTGATCGACGATGACCTCAGCGACGGCGTGCAGCTGATCCCGGTGTTCGGCGTCGTGCCGCGGACGGATGAGGCCAGCTCCGTAGCGTGGATCTCGCTCCCCGGCGTGCAGAAGGATCGACTCTACCTGCTGGGCGTTTCCGTTGAGGACAACGCCGGCAACCGGAATCGAGAAGTCATCCGTTTCTGGATCTCGGACGACCCGAATGCGACGCCGGCCGGCGCGCCTCCGCCCCCCGTAACGCCCGGACTCTTCGTGCGGGGCGACGCCAACCGCGACGGCGAGGTCTCGATCGGCGACCCGGTCGCGATCCTCGGCTATCTCTTCTACGGTCTGCGCGGGCTCTCGTGCTCCGACGCCGCCGATACGAACGACGATGGCGAGGTCGACCTCTCCGACGCGATCAACCTCTTGAGCGTGCTCTACCTGCACGAGCAGGTCCTGCCGGAGCCGACCGACAAGGCCGCTACCGACCCAACGCAGGATCGTCTCGATTGTAAGTATTGAGCCTGCGGAGCCGCTCTCGGCTCACCCGCAAGTGGACGTTTCGCAGCCCAGCTCGTCCTCCGTCGGGTCGACGCCGCACTCGGCGTGCGGGGCCGGCGGCATGGCGCTGCCCTGGAAGAGGGCGTTCAGCGTCCAGATGGGGTCGGCGAGGTCCAGGAGGCCATCGTCGTTGGCGTCCAGTGCGTCCTGGCACGGAACGGTGCGCGGCGAGCCCAGGAACAGGTATCCGAGCGTGTTGATCGCGTCGGAAAGGTCGTAGCCATCGTCGCTGTTTGCATTGCCGCGGATGAATTTCGGCGCCTCGCCGGGAGGGTTCTTCGACACGATCCGGAACAGCTTCGCGGAGGTCTCGCCGGCCTTGGTGTTGCGCAGGTCGCAGATGTAGAGCTCGCCCCGGCCGTCCGCTCCAAAGGTGGAAATGTCGTCGATCAGGTCGTTGCCCAGGCCTGCATTCAGCTCGGCGGTGCGGTTCTTGAGGGCCGTCACTTTGCCGTCCACGACGCGGCACGAACGGATGAAATCGCTGCAGTAATCGGCAAAGAAATATGTTCCTCGCAGGTCCGGCATGCTGCAACCCCGGTAGACCAAGCCGCCCGTGATCGAGCAGCCGTTGTAGGCGCCGCCGCTGTGGGGGTACTCGAGGATCGGAGAGACTCGAGAGCCAGGGCCGTAGTCGACCGTCGGGCGGAACTCGTGGTTGCTTTCGCGGACTTTCCACTCGTAGTTCTCGGCGCCCGAGCTCGAGGCGGGCTGGAAATCGAGCTCTTCCCAGTCGTCCTGGCCGACGTCTGCGATGTAGAGGTCGCCCGTCTCTGGGTCGAAAGCGATACGCCACGGATTCCTGAGGCCGAGGGCCCAGATCTCGTCCAGCATGCCGTCGTCGCCGGCAAAGGGGTTCGTTGACGGGATGGCGTAGGGCGAGCCTCCGTCGACGTCGAACCGCAGCAGCTTGCCCAGGTAGACCTCTGGATTCTGCGCGCGGTTCTCGGGGTCGCCGGCATCGCCACCGTCCCCTGTCGAGGCGTAGAGATACCCATCGAGGGGGCCGAATACGAGCTGCCCGCCATTGTGATTCGAGTAGGGCTGGTCGAACGTGAGGAGCGGGGTCTCGTCCGTGGAGGCGACGTTCGGGTCGGTCGCTGAGACGTGGTACCGGGCGATCGTCGTCTGCAAGTTGGTCGGGCCGCCCGTGTGGGTATAGTTCACGAAGAAATAGCCGTTCTCCGCGTAGTTCGGGTGAAACGCGAGGCCCAGCAGGCCTTTCTCGCCTCCGTCGTCCACCCTGTCCACGATGTCGAGGAAAGGCTGCGACACGAGGCTGTCATTTTCGAGACGGAGGATCAGGATGAGGCCCCGCTGCTCGACGATAAAAAGGCGCTCCGTGTCGCCGGGCGGCGCCTGAACGTCCACGGGCTTCGTCAAGTTCGACAGGACGAGCTCGGCGCGGAGCTCCTCGCCCACCGACGTCGGTATCCCCGTGCAGTCGAAGGACTGAGCCCTCGCCGGGGTCGCAATGACGACGGCACCGGCGGCGGCGCAGGCGGCCACGAGGATCCCGATGGCTCTGAGGACGTGAACTCTCGCTAGCATGACGCCTCCTTCGAGTGTGGCCAGACTTTCCACCCAAACTTGTCTGGCGCCCGCGTTAACTTCCGGCTCAAAAAAGAGAATAAGCTCGCCCTCCGCCAGCCGCCACTTTCAACTGCTGCGCGGCCCGGACGAGCGCAGCTGGCGTCACTTCGTGGCGGCGCCGGCGGGGGGTACACTGACCATCGACTTCTGATAAAGCGAGCCGAGCGCCTCGGCGAGCCCCTCGAGGGTGAAGCCTCGCTCCACCTTGGCGCGCCCCGCCCGCCCCAGCTCGCGCCGTAGACCCGGGCTCCGGGCGAGCCGCTCGAGTGCTCCGGCGATCGCCGCGGGGTCCTTTTCCGGGACGAGAATGCCCTCGCGACCGTCCTCGATCAACTCCGGGATGCCCGAGATCGTGGTCGAGACGCATGGGATCCCGTAGGCCATCGCCTCCATGAGGCTCACGGGAATGCCGTCCTGATCTCCGTCGCGGGCGAGAACGCACGGCAGAACGAATGCGTCCGCCTGCCGGAGCAGCGGCAGGAGGCTCTCCTGCGGCATGGACCCCTCGAGCCGGACGCAGTCGCCGACGCCGAGTGCCGCGATGCGCTCCGCGAGGCTGTCGCGGTCCGGCCCGCCGCCGATGATCCGGATGACGAAGCTCACGCCTCTCTCTTTGAGCAGGCGCGCCGCTTCGACGAGGTAAACGTAGCCTTTCTTCTCCACCAGCCGGCCGACGGCGAAGAACGTGGCCGGCCGCGCATCGGAGGCCGGCGCGGCGCTCTCCGGCTCGCGCTCAGGAAACCGGCGCAGGTCGATGCCGCAGTGGAGCACGTGAATTTTCTCGGTGTCGGAAGGCCGCGGAGCGATCTCCTCGAGGATGCGGCGGTTGTACTCCGAGATCGTGACGACGAAGCGCGCTCTCGCGAGCTTCGTCCGGAGGAGGTGCGTGTCGACGAACAGGTCGCGCGCATGGATCGTCATGCTGAACGGGATGCCGAGGTACTCGGCGGCGGCCAGGGCGATCGTCGCCGGGTTTTGACCGAAATGCGCGTGAAGGTGACGCACACCGGCGCGGCGCATCTCGGGCACGACGTACATGCCCCCGAAGAAGTGCGTCAGCCCGTGGACGCGCGCGCGGAGCGTATCGCCGCGGCCGAGCACGAGCCCCAGCAGAATGCGGCAGTACTTGAGCGGGTGCGCGGCGAAAAGTTGCACCTGCCGCAGGAGGAAGAGGGCCCATCGCGGAGGCAGGAGATAAAAGGTCCGCCCGGCAAGCTCCTTCGCCTCCTCCGAGATGCCCTTGGTCGGGCGCCGGAGCGAAAAAGGGTGCACTTTCCAGCCCGCCTTCTCCAGCGCGAGGATCTCCCGATAGACGAAAGTCTGCGTGAGGGCGGGAAGGTAATGGGAGATGTAGGCGATCGGCCCCTTGGCTGGGACGTCACTCATGGCGGCGAGATCTCCCGGAAGTACATCTCGAGCGTGCACATCTTGTCGAGCAGCGGGAAAGAGCTCCAGCCTCGCTCTCGCTCACGGTCGAGCCAGGCCCGCAGCTTCGGCCCGTCGTAGAGGACCGCGCTCTGCATGCGGGAAGGGTCGAGCAGCTCTTCGAGGAGCCTTCGCCCGCTCGCGAGGCCGATCCACCGGGAGTAGTCGACGTAGTCCACGAGCGGAAAGAGCTCCCACGGCAGGAAGCGCCGGCTGAAACCGCGCATCACCTGTTTCGCGCGCCACCCGAGGCTCGGAAGGAACCGGTGCGCCGTTCGCCAGTTGAGCGGCAGCGCGGGAGTCATTTTGTTCGTCAGGTCGAACTGCAGCGCCGGGAAATTCGCGGAGAGGATCTCGTAATGCGGCTGCTGCGCCTTCTTGATCGCGGGGTCGAGCGCGAAGAGCACCTCGAGAAGGCGGGCGCTGATGAAGGGCTCGCGGGTAGGGAAAAAGTGGCGGTAGATGTGCTTCACACCGCCGGCCCAGCGCCGGTAGCGCACGAGGTAGAGATAGTCGAGCCGCTGGAAAAAAGTTCCCGACCCGCACTCCTCGAGGGCTGCGACCACGAAGGCATCGAGAGGGGCGGAGCTCGTGGCCGGAACTTCCGGAGCAAAAATCGCCGGCAGCTTCTTCGTGAAGTTCCACCGCAGGTAGGCGGCCACGTCGCTCGGGGCGTAGCGATCGCGCTCGGCGAGAAGCCGGTAGAACGTGCCTTTGAGCATCCCCGCACCGCGCCGAGAAGCAGCGCCGTCTGCGGCCCCGTCGCCTCGCGCAGCAGCGACTGCACGTGGATGAGGTGGCTCTTCTCGATCGCAGAGATCGTGCCCTCCGTGCACCGGAATGACTCCCGAGAGAGCTCATCCAGCCGCGAAGTGAACTCCTCTGCGAGCGGGAGGAACCTATGGGGTAAGGCGTGGCGCCGTACGATCGACTGCACCCGCCGCCCTTCCCAGCAGTCCGGGAAGCCGTGCGTGTAGAGCTGGAAAGGAATGCTCTGGTGGAGGAGGCTCGACACCACCGTGCGCGAGTCGAGTCCCGCCGTCATGGCGAGGAGCATGTTCTGATGCCCGGCCGCGTACTCCCGCACCGTGCCGTTGAAAGCCTCGAGCACGCTTTCGAGCTGCGCGTCGGGCTTTTCGCGGGAGCCGATGTCAGTGTGCGGATGCCAGTAGCGCTCCGTCGTGACGCGCCCGGCCCGGATCCGCGTGGCCGTCGCATGGGGATGGACCGACACCGCGCGGAGGGCGGTGCGGCGGTCCGGGAAATAGCCGAGGTGAAAGAAGCACGCGAGCGCGTCGCCGTCGATCTCGCGGCGCGGAACAAGCTTCGAAAGCGCGAGATACGATGAGGCGAAGACGTCGAAGCCGTCCACGTTCGCGCGGTAGAGGCTGATGCCGCCCATGCGGTCCGTGAGGACGTGGAGCTCGCCGGTGTTTGCGTCGGACAGGAGCGCGAGAGACATGTTGTCGAGGGCTCGCGCCGCCCCGACCGCCCCCTGCGATCCCCACACGTCGAGGAGCACAGCGGCCGTGCAAGGCCGCCCGCTCAGCGCCTCGCGCCAGACGGGATCTCCGCGCAGGACGACTTCTTTTCCTTCGCGCGCTGCGTACGAAAGACGATCACCAGGTCCCGCCCCGTCGGGCCGGAACGGCACGAAACCCCACAGGATTCCCGGAAGCGACTTTGCTTCGCCTTGCGCTTCGGGTCCGCCCGCCGCCCCGGGCCCACCGGCGGACATTGCGGCGGACCTCGCGGCGGAGATCAGCCGGCGCCCGATCGCTCGTGCCGCTGGCACCTCATCTTCGCCCCCGATTGCGACGATAATGTAGACGAGACCGCCCGAGAGATCGCCATGCATGAGCGTTTTTTCGGTAGGAGGAGCCAGCGAGGTTGCGTGAAATACCCTACCATCTCGCGGCCCTGCCGCCTCGCAGACACTTCCCATGCCCCACGACCGAGTAACTCCCTGGATGCGGACGTCCGCCTTTCTGGCGCGGGGGCCGCGCTACATCTGGGAGTACTCGAGGTGGAGAGCCGGCCGGCTGCTCGCCACCTTTCAGGGAGGATCGAGCTGGCCTCTGCCGGCCGAGCTGGGCGCCGCAATCAAGCCATCCTCCGCGCTGCCGGGTCAAGATGGAGTCGCCCGGCCGCTCTGCGACGCTTCGCGCCGCGACGCCATCGTGCGCGCGGTGCCGGAGGAGCAGCGGCTGCGGACGATCGCCGAGGCGGACGCTGCCTGCGATCGACGATTCCGCTACCGCGGGCAGGAAGTGCGCTTCGAGGGGCCCGTGGATTGGCAGCACCGGCCCGGCGGCAACCTGGACTGGACCTGGGACCTCAACCGCCACCACTTCTTCCCTGTCCTGGGCCGTGCGTACTGGTACACGGGGGACGAACGCTACGCGCGGGCCTTCCTCGAGCTGCTGGCCGATTGGATGGATGCGAACCCGCCCCAGATTCAGTCGCCGTCGTGGCGGAGCATCTTCGAGGTCGGAGTGCGAATCTCCAACTGGGCCTGGGCGCACGCGCACTTCGCCGCATCCCCGAACCTGCTTGCAAGTCAACATGAGCTCTTCCTCCGAGGTCTGCTCGGTCACGCGCGTTTCCTCAAGAAGCACCTCGAGCGGCACGCCTGGAACAACCACCTCTTGCTCGAAGCCCGGGCGCTGGCGATGGTCGGGCTGCTCTACCCTGGCCTCCCCGGCGCCGGCGAGTGGGAGCGCGATGGCCTGAAGACGCTCCACCGCGAACTCGAGCGGCAGGTGCTGCCCGACGGTGTCCATTCGGAGCGCTCGTCGCTCTACCACGCTATCGTCGCGAGCGAGCTCCTCGAGCACCTCGTGGTGCTCCGGCTGGCCGGACGCGATGAAAGGAGCTCTGATTACTGCACCGCGCTGGTGCGGCTCGTGGGCCTGTGCATCTTCCAGGCGGCGATCACGCGGGCCGATGGCTCCCGGCCCCTCCTGGGCGATGCATCGAACGGGGACAGGCACGAGCGCTACGACGCTCCGCTCGGCGCGCGCGTGCTCCTCTCGGCTCCGGGGATCGATGCTCCCGCGCGGGCGGACGAGAACCTCCTGTGGCTGTTCGCATCGCTCGGCCTCGAGGGCGGTCTGCTCGAAGCTTGCCGGAACGCAGCGCCTCGGCGGACGCGTCATTCCCGCGCTTTTCCGAATGGCGGATACTACGTGCTCGAGGCGGAGACGCCGGGCGCTGTCCCGCTCCACTGTGTTTTCGACTGCGGCCCCTTCGGCGACTCCGTCGTGCCGGGCCACGGACACGCCGACGCCCTCTCCATTGACATCGCGGTCGGAGGCAGCCACGTCCTCGTGGACCCGGGTATGTACAGCGCCCATCTGGGCGAGCGCTGGCGGAATTTTTTCCGCGGGACCTCGGCGCACAACACACTCCTCGTCGACGGAACAGACCAGAGCCTGCTGCAAGGACTGCGAGGCGTCTACCGGCCGGCAGCGGCCCGGCCCATCGAGTGGACGAGCTGCGGATCTCTGGACGTGGCGGCGGGCTACCACACCGGATACCGCCGACTCCGCGAGCCCGTGGTGCACCGCAGGGAGATCGTTTTCCGCAAGCCACGCTGGTGGCTCGTCGTCGACCGGCTCGAGGGGCGCGGCCGCCACGAGGCGCGAGCGCTCTTCCACTTCCATCCGCAAGCTGTCGCGATGCGCAACGCGGCTACGGGGACGCTCGAGTGCAGGATGCCGGACGGCTCCGGTCTGGCGATTCTTCCTCTCGATCGGGACGCGCTCGACGCCGCTCTACTGCCCGGCGGCTTTGAGGGAGACGCCGCGGCCGCCCCTCAGGGGTGGGTGGCTTTCCAGTCCGGCGTGAAGGAGCCGGCCCCCGTCGTCTGGCTGCAGCGAGAAGGCGACGCTCCACTGCACCTCGCCACGGTGCTCGTGCCGCTGCTCGACCGGGCTGACGTTCCTCCCGAGCTCGACACCTTGACGATCGCCCCCGAAGGCGGCGCGAAGGAGACTCCCACCGCGGGCGTGCTTCGCCACCGGGATGGGACGCGCGAGGACTTTTTTTGCCGGCGGTTGCAGCCGCGCGCGGGCTCCGTCCTGGCCGCCCGCAGCCTGCTTCCCGCCGGGGACCTGGAAAGCGACGGGGCCTTCGCCTGCGTGTCATCGAACTCGGGGGCGACGCTCGAGTCCGCCGCGCTCTTCCACGGCACCGAGATCCGCTGGCGAGGAGAAGCCGCTCTGCGGCTCGACGCGGGCGGCCTGCCGGGTCACGTCACGATCGATAAGGCCGATGAGCGTCTCGACGTCGCGCATCAGGGGCCCGCTCTGCCGGGAGCCTTTCTCGAGCTGCGCAAAGCGGCCTGGCCGGACGTCCGCATCGTCGTCAACGGCATCGCCCCGCGAGTCGTGCCGGACGGCGGCCTCCTGCGCGTGATCCTCGGCGGGTGACGGAGGCGCGCGTGGCGGACTCTCCGAGCCTTCGCAGGATCTGCGTCTTCTGCGGCTCGAGCTCCGGGGCCCGAGCCGAGTACGCGGACGCCGCGAGGACGGTCGGCCGATCGCTCGCGCGAAGGGGCATCGGTCTCGTGTACGGCGGCGGGAGCGTGGGCCTGATGGGCATCGTCGCCGACGCCGCGCTCGAGTCGGGAGGCGAAGTGATCGGAGTGATCCCGAAAGCCCTGGCGACCCGCGAGCTCGCGCACTGGGGGCTGAGCGATTTGCGCGTCGTGGGGTCGATGCACGAGCGCAAAGCGTTGATGGCGGACCTCTCCGACGCGTTCGTAGCCTTGCCGGGAGGCCTCGGGACTTTCGAAGAGTTCTGTGAAGTCGTCACGTGGGCGCAGCTCGGCCTGCACGCCAAGCCGTGCGCGCTCGTGAGCATCGCCGGCTACTTCGACGGGTTCCTCGAGCTGCTCGACCGTGCGGTGGCCGAGGGTTTCGTCCGCCCCGCCCACCGCGGGCTGGTGATTGCCGGCGGAGAGCCGGAGGCGGTCATCGACGCCCTCCTGGCTTCGCGCCCCACCCCGAGCGCAGCGCCTCCGGGCGGAGATCCACGCTGAGTTAGCGCCGCGGCAGGCAGATGCTGCCACTTCTCGGCATTCCCGCGCTGCTCGCTGTGCCGTAAACTGATGGCCCATGCGAGGGCGCAAGGCGCGAGGCCAATGGAGAAGCTACGCGAGCGGCCGCTGGACCGTGGTGTCCGCGTTCGCACTCGCGGCGTCGTTCCAACTTGCCCGCGCAGCGCCGCCCGCGAGCGAGAGTCGGGCGGGATGGGCGCTCGAGCCGATCCGGGAAGTCGAAGTCCCGGAGGCTCCACCCGGCGCTCCGGTGTCTCACCCGATCGACCGCTTCGTGCTGGCGCGCCTCGCGGCAGCAGGGCTCGACCCCGCGCCCGAAGCCGACCGGGCAACGCTCCTCCGGCGGCTGTCCTTCGACCTTCTCGGCCTGCCGCCTTCGCCAGCGGAGCTGGACGCGTTCGTCCACGACGGGGATCCGCTCGCCTACGAACGCGTGGTCGATCGCATGCTCGGCTCTCCGCGTTACGGGGAGCGCTGGGCGCGCCACTGGATGGACGTCGCGCATTTCGCCGAGACGCACGGTCACGATCAGGATCGCATCCGCGAGAACGCCTGGCCGTACCGCGACTACCTCGTCAACGCATTCAACTCCGACAAGCCCTACGCGCGGTTCGTCGAGGACCAAATCGCCGGCGACGTGCTCTACCCGGACGATCCGGCCGCAGTCGTCGCACTTGGGTTCCTGGCCTGTGGACCCTGGGACGAAAGCTCCCTGCGCGACATCCGGGACGACACGATCGATCGGCAGATCGCGCGCTATATCGACCGCGATGACGTCGTGAGCGAGGTCATGCAGACTTTCGCGAGCGTGACGATTCAGTGCGCGCGCTGCCACGATCACAAATTCGATCCGATCTCCACGGAGGATTACTACTCGCTGCAAGCCGACTTCGCGGGCGTCGACAAAGCGAACCGCAGATACGATCCGGACCCCAGCGTGCATCGGAAGCGCCGTGAGCTCGCCGCCCGGCTCCGCCGTCTGGACACGGCAAGCCGCGACGACGTCCTCACCGCCGCTCTCGTCGAGCGTGAGGCGGCCTGGGAGCGCGGCCTCGCCGCCGAGCAGGTCGCCTGGCGCGTCGTCGAAGCCACAACGTTCACTTCGGCCGGCGGAGCGACGCTGAGCCGGCAGAGCGACGGCTCCTACCTTGCGGGGGGTGCCCGGCCCGAGCGCGACACTTACACGCTCACCTGGCCTGCGCCTGCAGAGGGCCTCACGGCAATGCGCATCGAGGTGCTCGCGGACTCCTCGCTTCCCGCCGGCGGGCCAGGGCGCGCGGACAACGGCAACTTCCACCTTTCGGAGGTCTCGCTCCGGATTTTCGCCCCCGGTGCCGCCGCGGGCCAGCCGCTCGCGCTCCAGGCGCCGACCGCGGACTTCGAGCAAGAGGGCTGGACCATCGCGCACGCTCTCGACGGGAAAGAGAGCACCGCGTGGGGGATCCATCCCAAAGAGTCCGAGGACCACCAGGCAGTCTTCGAGCTGCCCGCGCGCGTCGTCCCGCCGCCCGGATCGACGCTCGCGCTCGTGATCCAGCAGCTCCATGGCGGCAGCCACGTGATTGGCAAGCTCCGCGTATCCACCAGCTCGGCGGACGATCCTTCTCGCGCAGCGAGCCTGCCCCAGGACGTGCGCAAAGCTCTCGCCGTGACCGCGGACCGGCGCAGCGACGATGAGCGCGCAATCCTGACGCGTTTCGCCGAGCGTTTGGCCATCGCGCGCGAACTGGCGGCGCTTCCTGCTCCCGCGCTCGTCTATGCCGCAGCGAGCGATTTCGAGCCCGACGGCAGCCACCGGCCGGCCGGGGCGCCGCGCCCGGTGCATGTGCTGGCCCGTGGGGACATCCACCAGCCCGGGGTCGAGGCGCTGCCCGGCGCGTTGAGCGCGGTGACGGCTCTGCCGGCCCGCTTCGCGCTGGCCGCGCCCGCGGACGATGGCTCCCGGCGGGCGGCGCTCGCGCGCTGGCTGACCGCGCCGGAGAATCCATTGACCTGGCGCTCGATCGTCAACCGCGTCTGGCACTATCATTTCGGCCGCGGCCTCGTCGACACGCCGAACGACTTCGGGAAAATGGGGGGCAGGCCCTCGCACCCCGAGCTCCTCGACTGGCTCGCGGCGAGGTTTCGGTCCCGCGGAGGCTCGCTGAAAGAGCTCCACCGCTGGATCGTCACGAGCGCGACGTACCGGCAATCCGCACGCTACTCGCCTCGAGCGGCCGCGGCCGACGCAGACAACCGGCTCCTCTGGCGGATGAGCCGCGTGCGGCTCGACGCCGAGTGCCTCCGCGACGCCATCCTCACCGTGTCGGGCGATCTCGACGAGCGGATGGGAGGCCCTTCGGACCGACAGTTCGGCTGCAAGCCCGGCATCCACGTCACACCGATCGTCGACTACTCGAGCTTCGATGTCGGCAGCTCCCCGGGTCGGCGGAGAAGCGTCTACCGCTTTCTCTTTCGCACGCTTCCCGACCCGCTCATGGACGCTCTCGACTGTCCCGCCGGCGATCAACTCACGCCCGTCCGCAACGCGAGCGTCACGGTGGGGCAGGCGCTCGCGCTCTGGAACAGCGCATTCACGGCCCACTCCGCGGAGCGGTTTGCCGAGAGGCTCGCTGCGTCCGCCGCCACGACCGAACAGCGCATCGTCCTCGCGTTCGAGCTCTGCTTCTCGCGTCGCCCCGAGCCCGGCGAGCTCGCCGAGCTCCGCGGTTTCGCCGAGCGCCACGGCCTCGCCAACTTCTGCCGCCTCATTTTCAACATGAATGAGTTCGCGTTCGTGAACTGAGGCTGCCCGCGCGGCCAAGTTATCGTATGACACATCCCGCAACCAACCGCAGCTCTTGCGTCCTGCCGCGCCGCGAGTTCCTCTGGCGGTACGGCGGCGGCCTCGGCGGCATCGCGCTCGCTCACCTCCTGGGTCGATCGCAGCTCCTGGCCGGATCGCAGCCTGGGCCGTCGCCCGAGTTGAACGGCGGGCTGCATCACCGTGCGAAAGCTCGGCGCGTCATCCAGCTCTTCATGAACGGGGGCGCGAGCCAGATCGATCTGTTCGACTACAAACCCGAGCTGCTCAAGCGCCACGGCCAGAAGTTCGAGCCGGGAGAAGGCGTCCGCGTCGAGGCGGCCACGAGCGTGCCCGGGGCCCTGCTACGGCCTGTTTTCGACTTCCAGAGGCAGGGCCAGTGCGGGCGCTGGGTGAGCTCCGTTCTGCCCTGCATCGGCCGCCACGTCGACGATATGGCTTTCCTCATGGCCATGACCTCGCGCACGAACGTGCATGGTCCTGCGAGCTACCTCATGAATACGGGGTTCCTGCTGCCCGGGTTCCCGTGCATGGGGGCCTGGATCAGCTATGCGCTCGGGAACTTGACTGACAATCTCCCGACGTTCGTCGTCCTGCCCGACCCGCGCGG
>Ga0075428_100004783_pt1 | contig 15000 bp, 27 predicted proteins | sample RhiMetdeltSRZDD2_FD_75291 | JGI IMG/M metagenome (GOLD analysis project Ga0075428, IMG submission 75291) | Populus rhizosphere microbial communities from Tennessee, USA - Rhizosphere MetaG P. deltoides SRZDD2 | ecosystem: Host-associated > Plants > Roots > Rhizosphere > Soil | place: USA... | reverse complement strand
CCCGCGCGACCATCCACACGGTGGTGGTGAAGGCCGTCAGCCGATCGGCCTAGCTGGTCCCAAGAGTCCGTGGGGCAAACCCACCCTGGGTTACAAGACCCGCCGCAATAAGAAGACGGATCAGTATATTGTTCGCCGGCGCAGCAAGAAGAGCCGCTAAAAGGTATAGAGGTAAGCTATGTCACGATCCTTGAAGAAGGGCCCTTTCGTGGAGCCCAAGTTATTGAAAAGAGTTGAAGCCATGAACCAGAAAGGTGAAAAGCGCGTTTTGCGGACGTGGAGTCGCGCAAGCGTTATTTTCCCTCAGATGGTTGGACATACCATTGCTGTCCATGACGGACGCCGGCACGTCCCGATCTATATTACCGAAAACATGGTCGGCCACCGATTGGGCGAGTTCGCCCCGACGCGTACCTTCCGCGGGCATACCGCGGGCGAGAAGGCCGCGACGTAAGGTATTAGGAGTAGAAAAACCATGCATGATATTCAGGCGCATTTGCGCTCGCTCCCAATGTCTGCTCAGAAGGTGCGACTGGTCGTTGACCTCGTTCGAGGCAAAAATGCCAATGAAGCACTGGAGGCCCTCCGTTTCGTGAATAAGGCCGCGGCATTGCCGGTCCGCAAATTGCTTGCTTCAGCTGTAGCGAATGCCGAGGAAAATTACGGTGTGAGCCGTGATGATCTGTACGTGGCTCAAATATTCGCAAATGAGGCAACCACCCGCAAATGGCGTCGCTTCGGTGCACGCGGCCGCTTCAAGCCGATCCTGCGTCGTAATTCACATGTCACTGTCGTCTTGCGCGAGCGCGGCTCGTAACTGAGAGAAGGAGAAATTATGGGACGTAAAGTTCATCCAATTGGAATGCGCCTTGGCATTAATCAGGGCTGGCAGGGACGCTGGTTTGCAGAGGGTACGCAATATCGCCAGCAATTGCACCAGGATTTCGCCATCCGCAGTCTGCTCATGGGACTTGTTTCCAAAGGCGGCGCGGCCAAGGATGCCCAGGTGCGCAAGCTTCGCACTGGTTTGCCGGACACGATCAAGAAAAATAAAGCGGGTATTTCACGCGTGGAAGTCGAGCGCTATCCAGGAAAAATCCGGGTTGCCATCTTTACAGCCAAACCTGGTATTTTGATCGGTCGTAAAGGTGAAGGTGTAAAAAAGATTCGTCAGAGCCTCGAAGCCCTGATCGGAAAGAAAGTAGATCTGGATATCAAAGAGATCACTTCTCCTGATACCGACGCGATGCTGGTTGCCTTTAACGTCGCTGATCAGTTGGAACGTCGTATCGCATACCGGCGGGCCATGAAACGTGCGATCCAGCAGGCCATGAAACAAGGCGCCGAAGGGATAAAGATCATGGTCGGCGGGCGCCTGGGAGGAGCTGAAATGTCACGGGATGTCTGGTTGCGTGAAGGCCGTGTGCCGTTGCAAACGCTGCGCGCAAATGTAGATTTTGCGCTGGCAGAAGCCCATACCACGTATGGCCAGCTCGGCGTAAAAGTTTGGATTTACAAAGGCGAAGCTGCGCCTGAAGTGGAAGAAAAAGTGGAGGCGACCGAAGGCGTTTACGTGAGCGAGTAATCATCGTAAAAGCCGGTTGTCTTTGAAGAGGTATGAATTATGTTGATGCCTAAACGTGTGAAGTGGCGCAAGCAAATGCGCGGCCGTATGAAAGGGAAAGCCCTGCGCGGCGCAGAAATTAGTTTTGGTGAGTATGGCCTGCAGGCGCTGGAGCCGGGTTGGGTGACAGCGCGGCAGATCGAAGCAGCCCGCCGGACGATCGTCCGCGAGATGAAGCGGCGCGGCAAGGTCTGGATCAGGATCTTCCCAGCCAAACCGTTCACGCACAAACCGCCCGAAACCCGCATGGGTTCCGGGAAGGGAAATGTCGAATATTACGTGGCAGTCGTCAAGCCGGGTCGTATTATGTTTGAAGTTGGTGGTCTGGATGAGGCCACTGCCGTGCAAGCGCTCAAGAATGCCCAGTACAAATTCTCGATCAAGACCAAGGTGGTCGCCCGGCATGAGGCAGGAGAGCAGGCATGAAGTCGGCAAAGGCCAGCGAATTAAGAAATTTGAACTCGGGCGAAATTGAGAACAAACTTTCCGATGCCCGTGAAGAGTTGATGAAGTTGCGCTTTCAGCAGGTTACGGGTCAGCTGAGTGACAGCAGCCGTCTGCGAATTTTGAGGCGTGAAATCGCCCGTATGCAGACCGTCCTGCACGAGCAGAAAACTGCTGAAGCAGCAAAAGGTGAAGCATGAACAATCGTCGTCGAATCATTGGTGTGGTCACAAGCAATAAGATGACCAAGACCGTCGTGGTGGAAATCACGCGTGTGTTTCGTCACCCCCTGTACCGCAAAGTGGTTCACGCCAGCAAGCGCGTGAAAGCCCACGATGAGATCGGTTGTCAGGTTGGGGATGAAGTGCAGATCGTAGAGTCGCGCCCACTCTCACGTGATAAGCGTTGGGTGGTGGAAAGCGTGGTCAAACACGAATTCCGCACGGCAGATACCGGCGTTGCCGATTTGAAGGTGGAGGAATAGGCCATGATTCAACATGAATCCCGACTTAAGGTTGCCGATAATTCCGGCGCACGCGAGTTGTTGGTGATTCACGTGCTGGGCGGATCCACTCGCAGGTACGGCAGCATCGGCGACGTTGTCGTTGCCTCTGTCAAGTCTGCCACTCCTCAGGGTGGCGTGAAAAAGAGTGAAAAGGTTCGTGCTGTAATCGTCCGGTGCTCAAAAGAATGGCGCCGCGAGGATGGCTCCTACATTCGTTTTGACGATAATGCCGCAGTAATTCTGGATGCTGATGGCTTGAATCCCAGGGGCACCCGCATTTTTGGTCCCGTTGCCAGGGAGCTTCGTGAGAAGGGTTTCATGAAGATCGTTTCCCTGGCTCCAGAAGTGCTTTAGGAGTTATGTATGAAAGTGAAGATTCGAAAAGGCGATCTGGTGGAAGTCATCAGCGGCCGTAAGGAAGATAAAGGCAAGCGCGGTGAAGTGATCAATGTGTTTCTGGACGACCGACGCCTGGTTGTACAAGGTGTGAATATTCGCACCAAACATCAGAAGCAGATTCAGACGCAGGCTGGCCGGAACATGAATCCGGGCCGGATTCAGTTTGAAGCCTCCGTCGATATTTCCAATGTTATGTTGGTGTGTCCCAGCTGCAAGGAAACGACTCGGGTTGCTGTACAAAGAGATGAAGATGGCGTTCACCGGGTTTGCAAGAATTGCAAGGCGCTGATTGATTAGCCAGGGAGCAATGACTTATGAATAGAATGCAGGATTTATATAACACAGAAGTTGTCCCCGCTTTGCGCAAGGCCTTTGATTTCAAGAATATCATGCAAGTGCCGCGTGTGGAGAAGGTGGTGGTGAATATCGGTGTGGGTGAGGCGTTGGATAACCCCAAGGCGCTGGAAGCTGCGGTTTCCGACCTGACCATCATCACGGGCCAAAAGCCGGTCATGAGCAAGGCCCGAAAAAGCATCGCCAATTTCAAGCTGCGCGAAGGCCGTTTGATTGGCACCAAAGTGACCCTGCGCGGCGATCGTATGTGGGCTTTTCTGGATCGATTGATGAACACCGCGCTGCCGCGCGTGCGCGATTTTCGCGGCGTCTCAGCCAATGCGTTCGATGGACGCGGTAATTACACTCTGGGTCTGCATGATCAACTGATTTTCCCGGAGATCGAGTACGACAAAATCGACAAGTTGCGCGGCATGGAAGTTACCATCGTGACAACTGCGAAAAATGACGATCAGGCACGGATGTTGTTGAGGTTGCTTGGTATGCCGTTCAATAAGAAGGAAGCGTAAATTATGGCGAAGAAAAACATGCAGTATCGTGAATCACGCCGTCAATACCCGAACCAGGTTCGAAATCGTTGTGTCCGCTGTGGACGTCCCCGCGGATATATCCGCCGATTCGGATTGTGCCGGATCTGCTTCCGCGAATTGGCTTTGCAGGGCAAAATCCCTGGCGTTGTTAAGTCTTCCTGGTAAACGGATAGAGGTAATCGCATGGCTATAAATGATCCAATCTCAGATATGCTGACTCGCATCCGCAATGGCGTGATGGCTGGTCACGCGCTGGTGGCAGTGCCCAGTTCAAAGTTGAAGGTCGAAATCGCCAAGATCATGAAGGATGAAGGCTATCTGGAAGGTTTTGAAATTGTTGAAGCAGAGCAGTCGGTCGAGAAAACACTGCGCCTCAAGATTAAATATGTCGGTGATCGCCGCGCCCGACGGCCTGTTATTTCAGGCGTTGAGCGTGTCAGCAAACCTGGCCGCCGTGTCTATACAAAGAAGCAGGATATTCCCTGGGTTCTTTCCGGCATCGGCGTTGCAATTCTCTCCACTCCCAAGGGCGTCATGACCGGTGCACGGGCCCGGCAGCTCGGTGTGGGTGGCGAGATTCTCTGCAAGGTTTGGTAGAAAGGCAGGAGGTAAAAGTGTCTCGCATTGGACGATTACCGGTGGTAGTTCCGAGCGGTGTTCAGATCAACGTACAAGGCTCGGACGTCCACGTGAAAGGCCCGAAAGGCGAATTGAAGCGGACGTTCTCGCCGCTGATGTCGATCTCCCTGGAGGATGGTCAGGTTGTCGTAACCCGCAAGTCAGACAACGCCGAAGAACGCGCGCTGCACGGTACGACCCGCGCCGTGATTGCAAATATGGTCCACGGTGTCAGCTCAGGTTTCACAGTGGTGCTGGAAGTGGAAGGTGTCGGTTATCGTGCGGAAATGAACGGTAAGACCCTGGCCCTGCATGTAGGTTATTCTCACCCGGTCAAAGTTGAACCGCCGGATGGTATCTCATTTGAAACCGATGCAAAGACCCGTCAGATCAAGGTCAATGGCTTCGATCGGGAAGCAGTCGGGCAGATGGCGGCGGAAATTCGCGGCGTTCGCCCACCCGAACCTTATCATGGCAAGGGAATTCGTTATGCCGGCGAAAAGATTCGCCGCAAAGCTGGTAAGGCTGGAAAGGGAGCCAAGTAAAACATGGCTAATAAATCTCGTTCCGTGGCGCGGGCACGCCGTCACTCACGCGTACGAAAAGACTTGACCGGATCGGTCCAACGTCCACGTTTGAACGTATTTCGTAGTCTATCTGGAATTTACGCCCAGGTGATCGATGATCAGGCTGGTCATACGCTCGCTTCTGCATCCACGGTCGATCGGGACCTGCGTGAACAAGTCAAAGGCTTAAAAAAGTCCGAGCAGGCCAAGTTGATCGGAAAGACAGTCGCTGAGCGCGCAAAAAGCAAAGGCGTCGAATCGGTTGTGTTTGACCGCGGCGGTTATCGTTATAGCGGCCGCGTCAAGGCCCTGGCCGATGGCGCACGCGAAGGTGGCTTGCAATTCTAAGTTGCAGCGGAGAAGCAAATGGCTGAATATCAAAAAACTGGACAGAAAGATTTTGAGTCGCAAGACCAATTCGAAGAGCGCGTCATCGAAATTGCCCGCGTGGCGAAAGTGGTGAAGGGTGGTCGTCGTTTTCAATTTCGCGTGACTGTGGTCGTCGGTGACAAAAAAGGGAGCATTTCGATGGGCGTTGGCAAGGCCAATGCTGTGCCAGATGCAATGCGCAAGGCTTCAGAACGCGCTCGCAAGAAAATGAAAGTTGTGAACCTCTCTGGCACGACCATCCCGCATGCTGTGCTTGGAAAAGTTGCGGGCGCACGGATCATGCTCAAACCCGCCTCTCCTGGTACGGGCGTTATCGCTGGCGGTGGTGTCCGTGCCGTTCTTGAAGTGGCCGGTGTACGCGACATCTTGACCAAATCACAGGGAAGTGCGAACGTGCTGAATATCGTGCAGGCGACGTTCGATGCGCTCGAGCAATTGAAGTCGCCACAGGAAGAAGCTGCGCGTCGCGGTAAGAATGTTAATGACCTTTTGCCCTTCTGGGAACGGAGGAAGAAAAATGGCTAAAGGACAGACCAGCGATAAAGTCATCCGCGTGACGCTTGTCCGCAGTCCCATTGGTTATACAAAGGATCAGCGAGCTACGGCGCGTGCACTTGGTCTGCGCCGTTTGCACCAGACTGTGGAACATAACGATACCCCAACCGTGCGTGGAATGATTCAAAAGATCGTTCACCTGGTCAGCGTTGATAAATAGGAACGAACTATGAAATTACATGAGCTCGTGCCCAACCCGGGCAGCAAGAAGAATCGAAAACGTGTCGGGCGCGGTATTTCCGCTGGTCAGGGGAAGACGGCGGGTCGTGGTACAAAAGGGCAAGGCGCCCGTTCCGGTGAAGGCGGCAAGGTATATCGCCAGGGTGGCAACCTGCCATTCTATCGACGCCTGCCATTCATGCGCGGCCAGGGATTTACGCCGTTGAACAGCGTTGAATACAATGAGGTCAACCTGGATCAGCTGGCCGAGTCTTTCAAAGCCAATGCTGAAGTAACGCCCGAAATTCTGGCCGGTGCGCATCTGTTGCGCGACTCACGAAACCCGGTTGCGATTCTGGGTCGCGGTGACTTAACGATCGCCCTGAAAGTTCGCGTCCATCGTGTGACTGCCGGTGCCAAGGCCAAAATCGAAAAGGCTGGCGGCACCGTGGAATTGATTGCTTAAGATAGAGGAATCGAATCATGCCTGAAAAGAAACAGTCTGCCTGGCGATTTTTGTGGCGCTCGCAGGATATACGCCAGAAATTGCTCTTTACCCTGGGTATATTGATCATATTCCGGCTGGCCGCGAACGTGCCGGCGCCCGGGGTGAACCGCGCAGCGCTGGAAGCCTTCTTCCAAGGCGGGAGTGCGGGAGGCTTCCTGGGATTCCTGAACTTGTTGTCAGGTGGCACAATACGGAACTTTTCTGTTCTATCCATGGGTGTGTATCCGTATATAACGGCACAAATTATCCTGCAGCTCCTGATTCCGATCATCCCCGCGTTACAGAAGCGCATGCAGGAGGATCAGCGCGAAGGTCGGCGCTGGATGGAAAAATGGACTTATTACCTGGCAGTGCCGATGGCGATGCTTTCAGCGATCGGTCAGATCAATACGTTTAATGCGTTGATTCAACAACAGTCGGGCCAGGTCGTTATTCCCTTTGGCTTTACTTCCGAGCTTTGGTTGACCTCCGTAACGACTTTGCTCGTGATGACCGCCGGGACCATGTTCGCCATCTGGCTCGGTGAGTTAATCTCCGAGTATGGCATTCGCGGTCAGGGATTGTCGCTGGTCATTTTTGCCGGAATCGTGTCGCAAATTCCTTCAAACTTTGTTGCCTTGTGGAACGATGAGCTCAATCGCTGGTCTCTGATCGCAGCGATGATATTTATCATTGTGTTGACCATCCTGGCCGTGGTGTATGTGCAACAGGGACGCCGAAATGTGCCAATTATGTACCCGCATAAGAGTCAAGTCTTTTATGCGATTCAGCGTGGAAAATCGGTGAAAATGCCTCAGCCGATCTTGCCGCTGATGGTGAATCTTTCAGGCATGATCCCATTGATTTTTGCGAGTGCGCTGTTGCAGTTCCCGGCCATTGTCGCTGGATTTTTTATCAACTCACCCACGGACTGGGTCAGCAAATTTGCCCAGGCTGTTCAAAGTTTCTTCAATGCCACGGGAAGCAATTCCTGGGGGTATTGGCTGATGTATTTCTTAATGGTTGTTGCTTTCACCTATTTCTACACCACAGTGCTCTTCGAACAGCAGAATTATGGTGAGAACCTGAAACGATCCGGCGCTCAGATCCCCGGTGTGCATAGCGGCGCTGCGACCCAAAAATATCTGGGCCGGATTCAAAGCCGCATCACATTGCCAGGCGCTTTGTTGTTGGGATTGGTCGCCATCATGCCATTCCTTTTACAGGTGCTGCTGCCCAGTGCGGCAAGAACAGCCGGGCTGTTCCTCGTGTCATCCTCAGGCTTGCTGATTGTTGTTGGCGTTGTCCGCGATACTTTTATGAATATTGAGGCTGAACTCAAATTACATGGTTATCAGGAAAAACTTCTTATCAGCTAGACTGTGGAGCAGACATGACGATTTTCATCGTGCTTCTAGGCCCCCCAGGAGTAGGTAAAGGAACACAGGCAAAAATCCTCTCCGAACGAAGCGGCCTGGTGCACATTTCCTCAGGCGATTTGTTTCGAGAAAACATCAAGAATCAGACCGAACTTGGAAAGCTTGCCCAGATGTATATGAGCAAAGGAGAATTGGTTCCAGACGATGTGACCATCGCCATGATTCGAGATCGGCTCAGTCGCCCGGATTGCAAATCTGGCGCCATTCTGGACGGTTTTCCTCGTACGCCAGCACAGGCCGTAGCCCTGGAGACGGTGCTGGAAGAGTTCAAAGAAAATGTGAGTGCCGTGCAGTTGATCACGGGCTCCGAAGATGTACTCGTAGATCGTTTAAGCGGGCGCTGGACGTGTCGGGCGAACGGGCATATCTTCAACGTGAAGTTTAATCCTCCAAAAACATCTGGAAGATGTGACTTCGATGGGTCCGAGCTTTATCAACGGGACGACGATAAGGCTGAAACGGTTAAACGGCGTATTCAAGTTTATTTGGAACAGACCTCTCCCTTGATCGACTATTATCGGGAGAATGGCAAATTGATAGAAATCGATGGAACGCAACCGATAGATGCGGTAACACAATCTATGATGGAAGCGTTGCAAAATTAGTTATTATGAGTTGGGCACGCCAGATCCATATTAAGAGTCCTGCCGAATTGCAAGTCATGCGCGAAGCAGGACGGATCAATGCAACAGTACTGGCAACAGTAAAAGAACTTTTAAAACCGGGTGTTTCTACTGCTGACCTCAACGCGGCTGCTGAGGAAGTGCTGAAGAAACACGGATGTGTATCGCCGTTCAAAGGCTATGGCCACCCTCCGTTTCCTGGCTCCATCACCATAAGCATCAATCAGGAATTGGTGCATGGTATTCCGAGCAAGAACCGGAAGTTGAAAGCCGGAGACATCGTGTCCGTAGATTGTGGGACCGTGTTCGATGGATGGGTGGCTGACTCGGCCTTCACGGCGGGCATTGGCGAAATATCTCCGGAGGCGCAGAAATTGCTGAACGTTACGCAAGAGGCGCTTTATGCCGGCATCGACCAGATGCAAGTCGGAAACCGGACAGGCGATGTTTCAGCGGCCATCCAGAGTTGTGTCGAGAGTCAGGGCTTTTATCTGACCCGCGAATACACCGGTCACGGTGTCGGGCGGCAGATGCACGAAGGGCCCCAGGTACCCAACTATGGGAGAGCCGGAACAGGCATTTTGCTCAAGGCAGGCATGACTGTTGCCATCGAACCCATGGTTCTGGTTGGAACGGCTGCGACACGCGTCCTGCCCGATCAATGGACCGTAGTTTCTGCAGATGGGTCACTGACAGCCCATTTTGAGCATTCCGTGGCTGTCACCGAAGGAGAACCTCTGATCCTGACTGTCCTGTGACCCTGCCGAAATTGCGTGTAATCTGGACGAAAGAAAGACGAACGTATATAATTGAACTCTTGGCTATTTGTAGGAGGCCAGTAGTTAGCAAGGAGATTTGAACTCATGAAAGTTTCACCGTCTATACGGAAACGCTGCGCCAAGTGCAGAATTGTGCGGCGCAAAGGCAGAGTTTTTATTATCTGCGAAAATCCAAAGCATAAACAGCGACAGGGATGATGTGAACTATGGCAAGAATTGAAGGTGTCGATCTGCCCCGCAACAAGCGGGTTGAAGTTGGCCTGACCTATTTATATGGTATCGGCCCGACGCGCGCGCAGGAAATCTTGACCCACACCAAGGTCAGTCCGGATACGCGGATCAAGGATCTTTCCGAAGCCGAAGTTTCGGCAATCCGCGAATATGTTTCCAAACACTTTACTGTGGAAGGTGATCTGCGCCGCGAAGTTCAATTGAGTATTAAGCGCTTGATCGAAATTGGCTCGTATCGAGGCATGCGGCATCGCCGCAATCTGCCGGTACGCGGCCAGCGAACCAAGACGAATTCGCGCACCCGAAAAGGTGCCAAGAAAACAGTCGCCGGTCGCGGTCGTCGACGCGGCGCAAAGAAATAGCAGGTAGGAGAGAACATGGCTCAAAGTGTACGCTCGACGCGCCGCGCCGCCGGCGCCAAAAAAGGAAAACGGGCCCTGTCTTCCGGGCAGGTGCATATTTTCGCTTCCTTTAACAATACGATTGTCACTGTCACAGATACCGAAGGCAACACGGTTGCCTGGGGTAGCGCTGGCTCGGCCGGCTTCAAAGGTTCTCGCAAGAGCACGCCCTTTGCCGCCCGTCTGGCCGCGGAGCAGGCGATCAAAGCTGCGCAGCAGTTGGGTATTCAGGAAGTGGATCTGTTTGTCAAAGGACCTGGTCCCGGTCGTGAGAATGCCATTCGTGCAGTTCAGTCGATAGGTCTCAGAGTCCGTTCCATCTCGGACATTACACCGGTTCCGCATAATGGATGCCGTCCGCCGAAGAGGCGTCGAGTTTAGTTAGGTTTAGAGGAAAGAAGTTATGTCGAAGTATATTGGTCCGGTTTGTAAACTTTGCCGGCGTGAAGGTGAAAAGCTCTACCTCAAAGGCGAACGTTGTTTCACACCGAAATGTGCCTTTGAAAGACGCAGTTTCGCGCCCGGTCAACATGGACGTACTGGCAGCCGTAAGGGTGGTAGCAACACAGGCGAATCAGATTATCTGCGCCAGTTGCGTGCCAAACAGCGTGCCCGCCGCGTGTATGGCGTTTTGGAACGCCAGTTCCGCCGCTACTACGAGGTCGCTCTTCACCGTCGCGGGCTGACCGGTTTGAATCTCCTTCAGATTTTGGAATCCCGCCTGGATAATGTGGTATACCGTCTGGGTTACGCCTCCAGCCGGGCGCAGGCACGTCTCATGGTTACCCATGGGCACTTCACTGTGAATGATCGCCGAACGGATGTGCCTTCCATGTTGTTGAATGAGGGTGATGCTGTGGCAGTGCGTGAAGGTTCACGCGCGCTTGAATATTTCAAAGGGCTGGGTGACCTGGCAGACGCTCGTACATCGCCGAACTGGTTGAACCGCAACACGAAAGAGTTGTCTGGCGTGGTCCAGCGCCTTCCTGAGCGCCCTGAAATTGATGGCAGCTTGAACGAACAGTTGATCGTTGAGTACTACTCACGTTAATCTGCATTTTGCTCTGGCTGTGATACTTGTCGCAGCCAGGGTTTCTACTGTAATTACAGGGAGAGGTGAACCGTGACGGGTATCACAAATATGGTTATGCCGAAGATCGAGCGTGATGCTGAAGCTCGAAATTACGGAAAATTTATTATTAGTCCCTTGGAGCGCGGATATGGCGTGACCCTGGGCAACGCTTTGCGCCGTGTTTTACTTTCTTCTTTGGAGGGCGCGGCGGTGACATCCATGCGTATTGCGGATGTGCTTCACGAATTCAGTGAGGTCCCCGGTGTTCGTGAAGATGTCATTCAGGTGACACTGCAGGTTAAGCAGCTCCGCCTGAAACTGGACGGTGTCGATAGCACTCGTATGCATCTGGAAGTGCGCGGTGAAGGAACAGTGACTGCCGCGGATATCATCACACCTGCTGAGGTGGAAGTTGTCAACCCCGAGTTGTATCTTTTCACGGTGGACAACCCGAAAACCAAGCTGGATATTGAATTCACCGTTGAGCGCGGTCGCGGGTATTCGCCCGCTAACGAACGCAGCGGACACATGCCGATTGGCGAATTGCCGATCGATGCCATTTACAGTCCCGTCAAACGTGTGAATTGGGAAGTGACATCTGCCCGGGTTGGTCAGAGCACGAATTACGACAAGCTCGTCCTTGAGATTTGGACGGATGGAACAATTTCCCCGGAGCGCGCCTTGAGCACAGCCGCCAAGGTTGTGATCGATCACCTGCGCTATATCGCAGGGATCAGTGAAGAGACTCTGGCGATTGCTGTTGAAAAAGAATCCGGTGGAAGCCGGATTGCCAGCGAGCTGGCCGATACGCCGGTGGAAGCGCTAGATCTTTCTGTGCGTGTGTTCAATTCATTGAAACGAACAGGCATCACAACTGTCGGTGATGTGCTTGAACTTCTTGAAAAAGGCGAATCGGCGGTTATGTCCATCCGCAATTTTGGCGAAAAGAGCCTCGATGAGCTCCGCCAGAAGATGGTGGAGAAGGGCTACCTGAAACAAGAATCGAGTTCCGCGGAGTAATTTGAAATGCGACATCAAATAGCTGGTTACAGATTGGGACGCAGCACGGGTGCAAGACTTGCGCTCCGTCGCAATCTTATTAAACAATTTTTTACACACGAGCGCATCACCACTACGCGCGCCAAAGCCGCAGCCATCCGTGGGGATGCTGAACGGCTCATTACGTTGGCTCGCAACTCGGCGCAGAAAAGCGATGCTGAAAAAGTACATGCACGCCGTTTGGTGGCATCGAAGTTGGGCGATAACCAGATCCTTCAGAGGCTTTTCGATGAAATTGCCCCGCGTTATGCCAACCGCAACGGCGGTTATACACGTGTGTTGAAGCTGGGACCTCGCATGGGCGACTCGGCTGAGATGGTGATTTTGGAACTGGTTGAAGAATAATTCTGATCGGCAGTTGAACTGCCGGTTGAACAAGTGCGTAGTAACGACTTCAGTCGTTCTTTATCAGACAACTAAAGTCGTCACTACACAATGGCACGTTACAAATTGACTCTTGCATACGATGGCTCCGGTTTTGCCGGAAGCCAGCGACAGGCCGTGGCCAAAACCAGAACTGTGCAGGCCGAACTGGAAAAAGCCCTGCGCACACTCGGGTGGACCGGACGATCGGTCATCTTATCCGGGCGGACGGATACCGGCGTTCATGCGACGGGACAGGTTGCCGCGATGGACCTGGACTGGTCTCACCCTGAAGGCGATCTCGTCCGTGCGTTGAATTCGGCTCTGCCTGACGATGTGGCAGTTTGGTCGGCCAACGTGGTGGATGATAAATTCCATCCGCGCTTCGCTGCGACTTCGCGCTGTTACCGATACCGGCTATTCTGCCAACCCTTGCGAGACCCCATTCGGGAACCGTATGCCTGGCGCGTGCAACCAGCGGCCAACCCGGCTCTGCTGGTAACTGCCGCGAAGTTTTTAACTGGAGCCCACGATTTCTCTGCCTTCGGTTCCCCGACCACTCCCAAAGGCACAACACTGCGAACAGTAAAAAAAGCTGCGTGGATGCAGATTGCCGAGGATGAGTGGCAATTTGAGGTGCAGGCCGATGCTTTTCTCTATCGCATGGTACGCCGAATGGTCTTTGTTCAGGTCGCTGTTGCGCAGGGAAAAGTTCCAGCGGAGGCCATTGCCGATGCTTTAGCCAGCCAGGCTTCGGCTGAGAGGCGCAGCAGACTTCCATCCGGTCTGGCGCCCGCCCATGGATTAACGCTGGTCGAAGTCACGTATTGAGAGTCAGTTGGTCAATAAGAAAAGAAACGGAGAATCTGAAAGTGTACAAATCGTACTATCCGAAAGCAAGCGAAATCGATCGCAAATGGGTTTTGGTGGATGCCAAGGGTCAGAACCTTGGGCGTCTTGCCACACGCATTGCGCACGTGCTGCTCGGGAAACACAAGCCAACTTTTACACCCGGCGTGGAGATGGGCGACTATGTCGTGGTCATCAATGCTGAAGGCGTAACCGTTACCGGTACCAAGACGAGCACGAAGATGACCACCAAAGTATATTATGTGCATTCGAATTATCCCGGTGGCCTAAAATCCATCTCACTCCGCGATCAGTTGCAACAGCACCCCGATCGTGTACTCCGCACTGCGGTATGGGGAATGCTGCCTCACAACCGCATGGGCCGGGCGCTGCTCAAGCGTTTGAAGATTTACGCCGGCCCGAATCATCCGCATAGCACGAACCACCCCGAACCGCTAAAGTAAAGGAAAGAGGAAAGAAGTTATGGCACAGTATTACGAAGCAGTAGGACGCCGCAAGGAAAGCACCGCGCGCGTGCGCGTGGTGGATGGCTCCGGCAAGTTTCAGGTGAACGAGAAGGAGGCTGCCGTGTATTTTCCCCGCATCGGCGACCTGCAGGATATTTTGCGGGGATTTGCCGCAGTGGGGCAGGATGCCAAGCGCTATGACATTACCGTGAAGGTACAGGGCGGCGGCGTGTCCGGTCAGACTGAGGCCGTGCGTCTGGGTTTGGCGCGGGCCCTGAAATCGCTTAATGGTGATTGGACCTCTCCGCTCCGCAAACACGGTCTGCTGACTCGTGACGCGCGTGTGAAGGAACGCAAGAAGCCGGGCCTCAAGAAAGCCCGCAAGGCGCCGACCTATACAAAGCGCTAAGATTCTTATACTTATCCTTTGTGTGATGCGTAATCGCGGTATGATTACGCATCACTTTTTTAATGGGAGATTTTCATGGACTTTTCTCTCGTCGCCCGCACCTTTGATACCTTACAGCTCACGCCACCCTCAAAGCTGATCCTGCTCGAAGCGCAGACTCTTTCATCCGCGCATGTGCCTCCGTATCCGCCGGATGTGCCGGTGTTGTTTACCGATGTTGATTCTCCAGAAGTTGCGCTGCAGTTGAAAAAGGTGTTATTAACGACATACCCGAAAGAGCATTCAGTACTCTTCATTGATGAAGGAAAGAAGAGAGAAGAAAGCTTAGAGCAGTTGAGTGCCGATGGTCTGTCCAGGAACGCATGTTTGTATGTTCCCGCGCTGGGCGAGGGAACATCGTTTGAGTCTTTTGCCGAAATTGTCGCTCACTTGCGCGCGCCGGATGGATGTCCGTGGGACAAGGAACAGACTCATGAATCCCTTCGCAAACATCTGCTGGAGGAATCGTATGAGGCCATTGCGGCGATCGACTCGGGAGATTTCAATTCCATGCGCGAGGAATTCGGTGACTTATTATTGCAGGCGGTGTTACAGTCACAAATTGCCAATGATGAAGGGCAGTTCAACATCAACCAGGTGATTCACGGAATCCACTCGAAGATCGTGCGCAGGCATCC
>Ga0075428_100004782_pt1 | contig 15001 bp, 9 predicted proteins | sample RhiMetdeltSRZDD2_FD_75291 | JGI IMG/M metagenome (GOLD analysis project Ga0075428, IMG submission 75291) | Populus rhizosphere microbial communities from Tennessee, USA - Rhizosphere MetaG P. deltoides SRZDD2 | ecosystem: Host-associated > Plants > Roots > Rhizosphere > Soil | place: USA... | reverse complement strand
TCAACGTTATCGATAGTGCCGGACTGCACAACGTAGCGCCCGCGCAGCAGTTGAAACAAATTGAGATCGACCCGCGCTCGTCCGATCGTCGCGAACACCGGAGCGTCGGGCCACGTCGTAGACCGGAGGCGAATGTTTCGCAGGTTGACTGACGCGTTCAGCACGTTGTAGCCGAGCTGATCCGTGCTGAATTCGATCTGCTCGCGTGCGAGGAGGGCGACGACCTGATTGGCAATGTAACGCCGTGCGGGCGGAGTATGAACGGCAATCAGCGCGACGATGACGAGCGCGCAGATGACGGCGCCAAATATTCCGAGAGCACGAAAGATCCGACGGCTGCGCGTCCGGCCGTGCGTTAAATTTGCCGAGTCATCCTCTGCCACAGCACCCACCCGTGCAATAGCCGCTCCAGTGAAAGTGACGGAAGGGTCGAAGTGAGGCACACACTGAGTGCAGCTTTTACAACGTATCCGCAGTGGTTGAGACGGTCCGAATGGCGGCAACTACAATACGCAGCTGGACGACAGCACCTATGCCCGTGAGCGTCACAGACTACGTCCGTACTCCCATCGATCGCACCCAAGGGCGATCGATGGTCATGAGCGTTGGCGGGATTGCTGCGAGCGAGCACCCGCTTGCCTCGCAGGCTGGAGCCTCTATCCTCGCGAAAGGTGGTCACGCAGTCGACGCCGCGATTGCCGTCAATGCTGCCATGGGTGTGGTGGCGCCGATGATGAACGGCGTCGGCGGCGATCTGTTCGCGATCGTCTACGACGCCGCCACCGGGGAGCTGCACGGTCTCAATGCCAGTGGATACGCGCCGGCCAATCTCACCATCGAGCGACTTCGTGCTAGCGGCATCACGAGCATGCCGCAAACGGGTATCAACTCGGTGACGGTTCCGGGAACCGTGGCGGGTTGGTCGACGCTGATCGCCCGCTTCGGGCGCTTACCCCTCGGCGAGGTGCTGTCTCCGGCAATCGAGATTGCCGAGACAGGTTTTCCGGTCCCGGAGATCACGGCCGCGGAGTGGCGAGGCGGGGAGCCACTCGTGCGCGGCGACGCAGAAGCTTCTCGGGTTTATCTGCCTGGCGGCGGTGTGCCGACGGTCGGTCAAGTGTTCAGGAACCCTGATCTGGCAGCGACGTATCGAGCGCTCGTCTCACACGGACGCGAGGCGTTTTATCGCGGAGATATCGCGCGTCGCATCGTCGACTGCTCAGAGCAACATGGGGGAGGGCTCACGGCCGACGACCTTGCCGCGTATGACGTCGAATGGGTGGCACCGCTATCGACTACGTATCGCGGGTGGACGGTCTATGAGCTGCCGCCAAACGGGCAGGGGGTTGCGGCGCTCATGATGCTCAATCTCTTGGAGCATTCGCCGATCGGCTCCTACGGCCACAACTCCGCCGACGCGCTGCACGCGCTGATCGAAGCCAAGAAGCTCGCTTACGCAGACATGGCGAAGCACGTGTGCGATCCCGCGTTTCACGAGGTGCCCGCGACGGCCATGGTGTCGAAGGCGTATGCGATGAATCGTGTGCGCGCGATCAATCCAGCCCGCGCCAGCCCGGAAGTAGCCCCTGGCGTTCTTCCAACGACGGGCGGCGATACCACGTATCTGAGTGTCGTCGACCGACACGGCAATATGGTGTCGCTCATTCAAAGCATCTTTGCCAATTTTGGGTCGGGCCTGGCTCCTGAGGGTGCCGGCTTCGTGCTGCAAAGCCGGGGTGGACTCTTCACGCTGGATCCTCTGCATCCGAATGCGCTCGCACCAGGGAAGCGTCCCCTTCACACGATCATCCCTGGCTTCATGGAGAACGGCGACGTCCGCGTGGCCTTCGGCATCATGGGCGGGTGGAATCAGTCACAGGCGCACGCGCAGTTCATCTCCAATGTCATCGACCACGGGATGAACATTCAGGCAGCGCTCGAAGCCGCCCGCATGACCAAGCTCACGTTCACGGGCTGCGACGTGACGATGGAGTCACGCGTGCCGGAATCGGTTCGTCTCGAGTTGATGGACAAGGGGCACGAGATCGATCTGCGGGGGCCGTTTTCGAGCATGGTCGGTGGCGGCCAGAGTGTGATGCGCGACTACGCCGCGGGCGTGAACTACGGCGCGTCAGACCCGCGCAAAGACGGCGCTGCCATTCCCGAACTGTTTCCTTCCTGATTCGACTGTGCTGAGGCCTTGCCAATCGGATGGCTGTGTCTGTAACATATGTGGCTATGCCAGCTATTGACCACAGAATGCTCGATCGCGAGTTGAAGAAGGGGTCGGCCGAGCTCATCATCCTCTCGATTCTCGAACCGCGAGCGCGCCACGGCTACGAAATCAGCAAACTGATCGAGGCGCGCTCAAATGGGCACCTCAAGTTCCATGTCGCCTCGCTGTACCCGCTTCTCTATCGCCTGGAAGAGCGCGGATGGCTGCAGGGGCGTTGGGTCGAGAAGGCCGGACAGCGCAGACGTCGTTTCTACGAGCTGACTCCGGCCGGCCGCCGTGTTCTCGCCAGCCAGCGAAATACCTGGAAAAGCTTCGTTGAGGCCATGGGACTCATCACGGGAGTCGACCATGCGTGACTGGGCTCCTGACCTGCGCGCACGCCTGGCAGAACTCCGCCTCAATCCCGCCCGCGAAGCCGAGATCATCGAGGAACTGTCGCAGCATCTGGACGACCGCTACGACGAGCTTCGCGCTGCCGGTTCGAGTGATGCCGACGCACGTCGACTGGCCATCGAGGAACTGAGTGAGGGCGGCGGCCTTGCACAACGGATGCAAGCGTTGTCGCAGGCTCACACGCCCGCACCAGTCGTCCATGGGAAGCCCGGCGCAGGCCTGCTACGCGGCGTCTGGCAGGACCTGCACTGCGCCATGCGCACGCTCCGAAGGCAGCCCGGCTTCGTGGCCACGATTGTCTTGACGCTCTCGTTGGGCATCGCCGTGAACACGATGGTGTTCACCATCGTCAACGGTGCGGTGCTCCGCACATTGCCGTTCGAGGACCCGGAGCGGATCGTCCGGCTCAATGTAAGCAACGTCGGGAACGCACAGAACCCGGGCCCGGACGAGATCTCGTACCTGGAGCTCCAGGACTGGCAGACGGCCCGACGTACCTTCGAGCAGATCGCGGCGACCGCGGAGCGCGGCGTGGACATCTCGGGCGACGGGCGCGCCGCCGCTCGCGTGTCGGCCGCGTACGTGTCGTGGAACACGTTCTCGCTGATCGGACAGCCACCCGCGCTCGGCCGAGATCTCAGAGAGACGGACGAGCAGATAGGTGCAGCGCCGGTCGTCATCCTGGGCGGCAGCCTGTGGCGCGCGCGCTACGGGGCTGACCCATCGATCGTGGGAAAGACGATCCGCGTCAATGGCGTCCCGTCGACGGTTGTCGGCGTCATGCCACCGGACGTTGGTTTTCCATATCGCGTTGAGTTCTGGCTGCCACTCGTAGCGTTGTCGCAGCCAGACAGGACGTCGCGGAGTGCCCGCGTGCTGGACGGCGTCGGACGACTGCGACCTGGTGTCAGCATCGAGCAGGCCACGACAGAGCTGTCCGCTATCACCACGTCGCTCGCCGAGCGCTACCCTGAAACGAACCGGGACGTCGCGCCCCGTGTCACGCCATTCGCCATCGCTCCGCAATTCGTGGCCGTGATGATTGCCCTGCTCGGCGCCGTCGGATTCGTTCTGCTCATCGCGTGCGCCAACGTCGCGAACATGCTGCTCGCACGCGCGGCCGATCGGTCGCGAGACGTCACACTCCGCCTGGCCCTGGGTGCCAGCCGCTGGCGCATCGTGCGTCAACTGCTGGTCGAGTGCCTTCTACTGGCCACGGCGAGCGGTGCATGCGGACTCGGTCTGTCCTATGTCGGTGTCCAGTTCTTCGCGGGCGCTGCACTCGCGGAAACGCCCTCTTGGATGCGCTTCACGATCGACGGGGCCGTATTCGCTTACCTCTTGGCGCTTTGTCTGGGCAGCGCGCTGGTCTGCGGCCTGGTGCCGGCGTGGCACGCCGCGCGGCCGAATCTCGCCGCGACACTGAACGATGCGGGGCGCGCCAATGCCGGCAGCCGCTGGCGCCGCCGTTGGACCGGCGCATTCGTGGTCGCCCAGGTGGCTGCCGCCCTCGTGTTGCTGACCGGAGCCATGCTGATGATGAAGAACCTCACCAGCCTGATGCGCACGGACATCGGCGTCGAGACCAGTAGGCTTTCTCAGATGGCGATCATCCTTTCGCAGAACCGTGATTCGCCGGATCGCCGTCGCCTCTTTCTTGGCCAGCTCGAGGAGCGCCTGGCAGCGAATGCGAAAACCAACGCAGCAATCGCGAGCAATGCGCCGATGGGCGGGGCGCATGCGCGCAAACTTCTCATCGATGGACGGCCTGCCGCCGAGCCGCAGACGCTCCCGCTCGTCTCGCTCATCGATGTCGGACAGCGCTATTTCGACGTGGTGGGCGCCTCCACGATCGCGGGCCGAGCGTTAACGACGGACGACGTGCGACGGCCTGACGACAGCGTCGTGGTCAACGAACGATTCGCGCAGATGCATTTCCAGGATGGGACGGTGATCGGCAAGCGCATTCGTTTAATCGAGCTGGACGCCCGCACAGACGGCAGTACTGAGACTCGGTGGATGACCATTGTGGGCGTTGTCAGCAACGTCCGCCAACAGTGGCTCCAGTCCGGGGAATTCGACCCGGTAGTTTACCGCTCGTACATCGTGGATCCGCCACAGACGATGCAGGTACTCGCGCGGTCGGAGTCCGGACCGGCCGTCGTCGCCGGTCTCGTCGGCGATCAGGTGCGGGCGCTCGATCCCGACGTGCCCCTGTTAGCGATGAGCACAGTGGACGAGACGTTGGCGCTGTGGCTCTGGCCGCAACGTCTGTTCGGATCGATGTTCACCATCTTCGCGTCAATCGCCATGCTGCTTGCGACCGGTGGTTTGTATTCCGTTACGGCCTATTCGGTCTCACGGCGAACGCGTGAAATCGGCGTGCGGGTGGCACTCGGGGCCGATGCCCGTAGCGTCTGGTGGGCAGTGACGGGTACCACTCTCCGGCAACTCGCCATCGGACTGGTCCTGGGAACGGCCGGCGCCGCAGGAGTGGCGACCGTTCTGCCAGCCTTCCTGGTCGGGAGTGGCGGCGGTGCGAACCTCGTCGCGTATGCAGGCGTCGTCGTGGTGCTGGTCACTGTCGGCGTGGGTGCCAGCGCCGTGCCCGCGCGTCGTGCAATGCGACTCGACCCGGTGACGGCGCTTCAGACCGAGTGAGCGAGCCTCGATTCGCGTCTTCACTTGGACGATGGGGGGGCCTGCATTGTTCAGAACCTCGCGGTCAATCCGAACGACGAGACCGTGCGTAGTGAGTGATCGAAGTGGACCTCAGGATCATCACCACACTCGCTGGTGTGCTCGTGCTGATGGCTTCGGTGGCAGGCGCGCAGCCACAAGGCCGCGTCATCGGCCGCGTGCTCGATCAGACCAGCGCCGTTCTTCCCGGCGTCGCGATTGACCTCGTTGCCAACTCAACCGAATTGACTGCGACGACCGACGCTAACGGTCACTATCGATTTGAAGGCGTGCCGACAGGAATCGCCGAGCTCACATTTCGACTACTCAACTTTAATGTGCTCCGGCGAGTGGTCCACGTGACGAGCGGGGCCTCTGCCACTGCCGACGCGGTGCTCTCCCTCTCGCTCACTGCCGATGTCATCGTCACCGGTTCCCGGACCTTCCGCAACATCGCCGACGTCGAAAACCCGGCTGAGAACCTCGTCGGCATCGCTGCTTCCGCGAGCCAGGGCGCCGTCACCGCGCAACAACTCGAAGTGAGGCCGCTGAGGCGGCCGGGGGAAGTGCTCGAGACCGTGCCGGGCATGGTGATCAGTCAGCACAGCGGCGAAGGCAAGGCCAATCAGTACTACTTGCGCGGCTTCAATCTCGATCACGGCACCGACTTCTCGACCGTGGTCGCCGGCGTACCGGTGAATACGCCGACAGGCGCGCACGCCCATGGCTATTCCGACCTCGGTTTCCTGATACCGGAGCTGGTCAGCGGCGTGCAATACAAGAAGGGGCCGTACTTCGCCGACGAGGGTGACTTTTCCGCCGCCGGCGCGGCGAACATCAGCTACGTCAACCAGCTCGAACGCCCGTTGTTCGAGGTGACTGCTGGCGACCAGGGGTGGCGACGCGCGGTCGCCGCCGTCTCTCCGCGGGTGGGTGATGGCTATCTGCTCGGGGCGATCGAGTTGAATCACAGCGATGGTCCCTGGGTCCAGCCGGACGACTATCAGAAAGTGAACGGCGTGCTGCGGTATAGCCGCGGTGACAACCGCAATGGCTTCTCCGTCACCGGCATGGGCTATTGGGCCGATTGGGACTCGACCGACCAGGTCGCCGACCGCGCCATCACAAGCGGATTGATCTCGCGATTCGGGCCCCTCGATTCAACCGACGGGGGGAAGGCGAATCGCCAGAGCCTCGCCGCTGAATACCAGCGTTCGACCGGGCCATCGTCTGTGCGGGCTACAGGATTCCTGCTGCACAACAGCCTCAACCTCTTCTCGAACTTCACATATCTCCTGGACGACCAGGAGCACGGCGATCAATTCGAGCAGGCAGAACGCCGCACGGCCGCCGGCGGGCGCGTGACGTACCGGCGGCTCGGTCACCTCTCCGAACGGCATACTGAAAGCGCGGTCGGTATCCAGGTGCGGAGTGATTGGCTCGCTCCAGTGGGGCTGTATCACACCGAGGCTCGGCAACGACTCTTGACGACGCGCGAGGATCAGGTCGGCCAGACGATGGCCAGTGCGTTTGCGCAGACGGAGATCGAATGGTCGCGAACTCTGCGGACGACGCTGGGCCTGCGCGCTGATGCGTACCGCTTCTCTGTCACGTCCGACAATTCGCTGAACTCGGGTGACGGCTCCGACGGCATGGTCAGTCCCAAGTTTGGCGCCGTGCTCGGACCGTGGGCGGGCACAGAGGTGTATGCGAACGCCGGCATGGGATTCCACAGCAACGACGCGCGCGGCGCAACGATTCGGGTGGACCCGGCGAGCGGTGAGCCGGTCGATCGTGTGACGCCGCTCGTGCGCGCCCGCGGTGCAGAAGTGGGTCTTCGCACCGTGCGAGTGCGCGGGCTGCAGTCAACCGTCGCCTTGTGGTACCTCGGCCTCGACTCCGAACTGCTCTTCGTCGGCGATGCGGGAACTACGGTTGCCGGCCGTCCCAGCCGGCGTGTTGGCGTCGAATGGACTAACTATGCACGCGTGAAACCGTGGCTGATCGTGGATGCGGATCTCGCGTGGACGCACGCGCGTTTCACGGACGAGGACCCGGTTGGCAACTACGTGCCGGGTGCTCTCGATCGAGTGCTTTCAGCCGGTGTGACCGTCGAGCCGCGGCAGCCGCTATTTGGCAGCATTCGTGTCCGCCATTTCGGACCGCGTGCGCTGATCGAAGACGCCAGCGTTCTGTCCAGGAGTACGACGTTGTGGAACGGGGAAGTCGGCTATCGACTCTCCAGCAAGGCCCGGCTCCTGCTCGAGGTGTTCAACATCTTCGACGCCGACGCTTCAGATATCGAATACTTCTACACGTCGCGTCTGGCAGGTGAGCCCGACGAGGGCGTCGCCGATATTCACACGCATCCCGCGCTTCCGCGCTCCGCGTGGTTCGGAATGCAGGTCTCGTTCTAAACCTAACGCGCCTGGACTTCCTGGATCTGCCAGCCGGTGCTGGACGCTTTGCGCAGGCTGAAGACCCACTGGCGAGTCTCGACCTGCGGTGAGCGGCTTCCGACCTTCGGCACGAAGCGCGTGTTGCCGATGCAGTTGGCTTGCGCAATCGGGCCCTTGACGTCGATTGCGCACCGATCAAACGAGACGTTCTGCTCCTGCAGTTGCCCGAAGGCTCTCTCCAGCGTCCGTTGATTCACCGTTGGCCACACCTGCAGAGCCGCCTTGGAATCAAGGGCATTGAACGCACTTCGGTAGCGTCCGAGCACATCGCGGATGGCGGCATTCTCAACTTCAATGGCCGCGCGCGATGCGTTCGATGGTGCCGCCCCGAACGAGCGTGGGGTCGATGGCGTTGGCACTGCCGCGGCAGCGCCGGCGTTAGCCGGGGGCACAGCGGCCGCCGGTGGTGGTGTTGCCGGAGGAACGAGTAATGGGTCGTCGACCGAGACGCGTGGGAGCGGACTCGGCGCTGGTTCGGCCGTCGCGACACGAGGCTGAGACGGAGCCGGTTCGGATGTTGTCACGCGAGGCGGCGGCGCCGGAGCTGGCTCCGGTGTCGAGACGCGAGGCGGCGGCGCCGGAGCTGGCTCCGGTGTCGAGACGCGAGGCGGAGGCGCTGGAGCCGGCTCGGGTGTCGTGACGCGAGGCGGCGGAAGCGGAGCCGGTTCCGTAGTCGCGATTCGTGGTGGAGGACTCGGAGACGTCTCACTGGTGGTCGCGCGAGGCGGTGGCTTCGGAGTGGGCGTGACGGCGAGAGGCGGCCTGACCGGTGGTGTCAGCGGAGGGCGCACTCTCGAAACGCTGGGCGATGCGCTCTGCGCCGGGCGATCGTTGCGAGGAATGGCAGTCGTAACCCTCGGCGGCGGAGTGGCGGCCTCTGGCACCGCTGGCGGCTCGACGGGGGCGGCAGGGAGGTCGACTGCGGCGGACCGACCGACATCAACTGGTGGCAAGTCGCCGAGATCGGGGACCGATGTCGGCTGTTCGAGTTCGACGGGTCGCGGTAACTCGGCGCCAGTGATTGGCGGCTCGTTCGACGCGCGCTCGTCCACACTCGGTGTGGGTCCCTCGATGTCCCGCTCGAGGACCCAAACGGCACCGAACGCTAACAACACGAGGAAAGCCAGGTACGCGGCTCCAGCCCCCCGTCCCATCCTTGGTGTGTCGTCCTGGGGCCACACCAAAAGGGGCCGTTCGGGCCCGGCATCCTTCTCCGGGTTCACAAGTTCATCTCGCCGCCACGTTGCCCTGTCCATAGCTCGTACCCTGGCGCTAGCCGCCAAATGAATAGTCGAACGTCACCGTCGGAACCCACTTCGCATTGAGGCCCACATCCGTGAGGGGCCGAAGCACGTTTGCCGTGATCAGCCAGGTTCCGGTCACGTTCCATTTGATTCCTCCGACCGCCACGATGCGATAGGTGGTCTCTTCGACTCCGGTCAGTCGGATGGTATCGACACCGACGAGTCGAGGATGAGGCACGCTGGTCTCGGTTAGCCGCCCCAGTCCTTCGACCCATCGACCAAGGAGTTCGCCCACAATCGTGAAGCGGGGTGCGGCCGCGACCGTCGTCGCGACACCGTAGCTCAGCGCCTTCGAAACGCCGTGGAGCGTGTACTCCACTTCGCCGTGAAGTCCGACGGTATCGCCTTCAACCGATCCAATGAACTGCGGTGTGAAGCTCCACTGACCCGCGCCGAGCAAATTTGTTTCATCACCGGTGGGAAATCGTGTCTCCGCGCCAAGCGACACGCCGCTCGCACCGTCACGAAACACGTTGTATTTGACGCGTGCGATGAGATCGCCCAGCCCGGAGGCCGAGGCTGATCCGGTTGCCTGAAGGAAAGAGAGTCCGCGGTAGGTATCGACCCGCTGTCCCTCGAGAGTCAGTCGTACGAACGGGACCGCCACACCGATATCGAGGCGATCGGTGACGCCGTAGTTGCCCGTTAGCGTCATTGCGTCTGTGCGAATTCGCAGCGAAACGGTTTCAATGTCAAACGGCTGCGTATCGCCGCGCAAGATGGCCGCGGTTGAGATCAACGTTCCGTCGCGCAAGTCGCGTCCATCGATGGTGTTGTACAGCGAGCTCTGGTAACCCACCCCAAACGAGCCGTGGTTGCGGCCGGCCGTCAGCGATCGCTCAGTGTAGAAAGGACCAAAGCTGTCGCTCGATCGAATGACGGTGCCAAGCGAACTGTCCAGACGGTATGTGAAGCCTCCAGACGAAGTGGACACGGGAATCGTGGCGAGCTCCTGAACCAGGAACGTCGCGAACGTATCGCGTGTTGCCGCCGCAGCTTGCGCATCGCGGTCGAAGTCGCCGGTGATGATCGTCCGGTTCGTCAGAAGGAACGACAGCACGTCGATGGTGGTTTGTTGGGCGCTGGCAGGAGTGAAGGAGACACCCAGCAGCAAGCACGTCACGAACAAGGTCACTAGTCCTCTTCGGACGCGCGTCGTTGAGTCGCAAGTCATCCTCATCGCATCACCTCAAAGGGTGTCGCTTTTGCCTTTACCGCCCTTGCCTTTGCCCTTCCCCTTGCCTTTGCCACTGTTGTCGTCGCCATCATCGTCATCGTTGTCCTCGTCGTCGCCATTGCCAGCGGGGCCGGCGCCGCCACCACCACCGCCACCGCTTGGACCGGCAGCGGCCGCACTCTGGGTCACAGTGAATGTCTCGCTGGCGACAGTGATGTCCCCTGATCGTGTGGGCCCCGTGTTCTGAGCCACTCGGAATGTGCTCGAACCGCTGCCACTACCTTTGGCGCCCGATGCAACGCTGATCCACGCCACGCTGCTGCTGGCGCCCCACGCGCATCTGTCCATGACGGACACGGCGGCGTGAGTGGTGCCACCAGAGGCGCCGAAGGTCAGGTTGCCGGGGCGGACGCCAAAGATACACCGCACAGCCTCCTGCACCACTCGAACGTGATCGTTGTTGACGACGATGTCGGCTTCGCGCGCGGAAGGTTCGGTATTGGGAGCGGCGCGAAACGCCAGTTGAGCACTTCCTTGCCCGGATGTGGGAGAAAGGTCTGTGATCCAAGGCGCCTGCGTCGAGGCAGTCCAACCACACTCGGGTTGCGTGGTGATGCTGACGGTACCGGAACCACCGTCGGCGCCGAGTCTGGATGAGGCGCCAAGTACGGGCTGACACTTCGCCGCCGTCGCTGGTGTTGGCCCTGTTGTGACGTCAACTGCGGACGCGGCTTCGCACCCGAAGCTGGTCACTGTTGTGAGCACTCCAGCCAGCGGCAGGAACGAACGGTAAGCCCAGATATTCATGGTGCTCACCTCACTTCGTGACCGAGGGCGTCTGACCAGCGACGATGGTACCGACCGCGTTCTGAGACACAGTGAACGACTGGCCGGCGATTGAGATGGTGTCGGAGCGCGCAGCGCCAGGGTTCGGAAGCACCAGGAACCCGACCGAACCATTTCCACTTCCACTGTTGTTGGAGGTGAACGAGATCCAAGACGCGCTATTGGCTGCTGTCCACGCGCACCCGGTCGGCGCAGTCACAGTAATGGAGCCGGTGCCTCCCAAAGAAGTGAAAGAGGCGCTGCCCGGATTGAGGGTGTAAGTGCAGGGCAACGGCGCCGGGGCCAACTGCGTTGCGGTGAACGTCTGACCGGCGATCGTGAGTGTGCCGCTCCGCGCGGCACCGGTGTTGGCGGCAAAGGTGATCCCGACCGAACCGTTGCCGAGACCACTTGCTCCTGACGTGACCGTAATCCACGGGGCATTGCTGACGGCAGTCCAAGCACAGGCGCTCGTGGTCGTGACGGTCACGGGGTTGATGGGACCACCACCCGCGGCGATCGACTGACTTGTCGGACTGATCGCGTAGGTGCAGACTGGCGCCGGCGGTGGCGGGGGAGGCGCGGGCTGTGATGCTTGCTGCTGGATCACGGTGTGCGTGCGGTCGGCAATGGTCAGGGTTCCGGTCCGCGTGGCGCCGCTGTTCGATGCCACCCTGAATGCGACAGTGCCGTTGCCAGTGCCGCTATCGCTTCCAGTAATCGTGATCCAGCTGACGTTGCTTCGAGCCGTCCACGTGCATGTATTGAAGGTCGTGACTGTCACGCTGACGTCGGCAGCGTCGTTGGTCACAGTCTGTCTGTCTGGATCGATCGTGAATCGGCAAGGTGCCGCCTCTTGCGTGACCCGGACACGGCTATCGTTGATGACGATCTCGCCTTCCCTCGTGACTGGCACTGGATTCGCCGCCGCACGAAACTCCACCTTGCCATTGCCTTGACCAGATGAACGCGACAGATCAGAAATCCAGTTGGCTTGCGTCGCCACCGTCCATGCGCATTCGGGTTGAGCGGAAACGGCAACTGCACCGGTGCCACCATCGGCGACGATGTTCGACGGAGGGGTCACGGTCAGCTGGCACTTTGTCGGTGTCGGGCCGGTCGTGACTGAAGACGTGGTCGCCGAATCACAACCCGCGACGATGATCGCGATTGTCGCGAGAACAGCCAGCGCAGATGGACATCGGCCCAGACTGTGAGCGAGTGGGACAACGGGTCGGGACAAATGTCTCGAATGCATCGCAGCGTACGGCGCAGCCATTGCGCTGTTCCGCTTTGTGCATACCGTGCGCCAGCGCTTCTGCCGAGGTGAAACGGGCTTAGGCGCGCCTACGTAGCCGCGTGACGCGGCCCGTCGTGGCAGTTTTTTCAAAAAACCGCGGCGGGCTCGTACGAGAAGCCCGGCTGTTGCGTATGGTCCGAATCCCGCTAGGTGGCGGCCGCCGACTGAACCGGGAGCGTAAAGGAGAACGTGGCTCCATGGCCCTCGTTGTCCTCCGCCCACAGTTGGCCACCATGGGCTTCGATAATCGAGCGGCTGATCGAGAGCCCGACACCGCTGCCAGATGCCTTCGTCGTGTACGACAGTGCGAACATTCGCTCTCTGTCGACACCGGTGAGGCCGACACCAGTGTCTCGCACGGAGACCATCACACACTCATCGGGTGTGAGCGACGATGACACCTCGATGAGTCGTGCGCCCGGATCGACGCTTTCCATCGCGTCGATGCTGTTGGTGATCAAATTCAAGAGGACCTGTTGCAGCTCCACGCGGTCACCGTAGACGGCCGGCACGTCTGGCGTCACCGAAACGATCAGTGTGACGTTTCCGGCTTGCAAACGCGACTTCGCCAACACCGCGACCTCATGGATGACGCTATTGAGATCGAGCAGTGCCTTCTGCACGGTGTGGTGTCGAAACAGCTCTCGATTGCGTCGAATGATTTCATCCGCTCGCTGGCCGGCTTCGACGACATCCAACAACGCGGCGCGAACCTCAGTCAGATCCGGCGAGGAGGCACTCAGCCAGCGAAGGCACGTCTTCGCATTCAGCAGGATGGCGGTCAATGGTTGGCGGATCTCGTGCGACAGCGATGCTGCGAACTCGCCGAGTGCCGTGAGCCGTGAGAGACGAGAGAGATCGGCCTGTGCTTCGTGCAGCGACTGGTCAGACTTCTTTCGTTCAGTGACGTCACGGACCACGGCGAGCACCTCGTTGTCTCGACAGGGTACGATGCGCGCCTCGTAGGAATGCTCGCCGTCGGGCGTCGGCAGCATGTATTCGAGGAGGACCGGGCCAGGTTCGCGCGTCAGTCTGGCAAACGCGCCGGCATAGGCGGCTGCAACGCGCGGAGGCAACACCTCACTCATCTGTCGTCCCAGGAACGATGCGGGTGTGGCGGGCAACAGCTTCTGGTCAGAGACGTGATAGCCGATGTACACACCATCCTTCGAGAGGAGGAACATCATGTCAGGCGCCGCACTAAGGATGGCCGCGTTGCGCGCCTCCACCTCGCGGCGGCGCGACCGCTGGACGACCAGGGCCGTAATCGTCAGGCCCTGCACGACCAGCAGGGTGATCGCGCCAACGATGTATCCGCGATACTGATCCCAGGCGGTTGGCTCTCGAAATTGGATGGCTGATCCCGGTGGAAGGCGCCTGGGATCGATTCGCCAGCGTTGGATCGCGCGCCAATCGAACAGGGGCGAGAGCAGCGCACTCGTCGCGTGCAGATCCTCGGGCCGTGCGCCGGCCATAACGCGCAACGCCAGCTGCGCGGCTTGGGCGCCGATCACTTCGTGGTCGGCGAGATACCCGCCGACGATGCCTTGCCCGAAATACGTCCGCGCGATGCTGTAGACCGGTACGGTCGAGACACGCGCCAGGAGGGCGACGGCCTCAACGGGATCTAATGCCTCGTCCGACGAATCCTCGGAGTGGCGCACGTACAACACAAGCGAATCTGCCGGCGCATGCGAGACCCGGTCAACGAGTACATCTGTCGTCAGGTCAGTCAGGTAGGTGATGGTCAACTCGCGTTCGAATGGCGCCAGCTCTTTGCGGATGATGTTCTCGCGCGCTTTGCCCCCGTTGTTGGGAAGGCTGGTGATGACGAAGACCTGTTTGGTATCTGGATGAACGGCGCGCATCGTTTCGAGCGTCTTGCGGTAGACGTCGACGATGAACACGCCGGCAACGCCGGGCGTTGAGCGTTCAGCGGCCGCGTTGTCCGGCCCGAAGGCGGTATAGACGATCGGGACACCTGGAAAGAGCGATCGGTCTGCCAGCAGGAACTCGAACGGTGTCTCAGCCGCCGCGATGATGACGTCAATACGGTGGTGCGCGTACTTCTGCCGAAGGTACGCCCGCAGCAACGGAGCCTGGTCTGCTTCTGGAAAGCGGTCGACTTCCAGGTACTCAGAGTAGTACTCGGGCGCCCCCGCAGGGTTCGTCTTGAGTGCCCGCAGCAAGCCCTGCTCGTAGAGCACGTTGGTCGGATATTCGCGCGCGTACCAATAGAGCGCGAGTACGTTCTTGTCTTTGAAGGACGGCTGTGCCAGCGCCGGCGATGCTCCACTGATGAGCAGACACATCCACGCGATCGGGAGGACGCGTCTCAGAGCGTAATCCTCGCAGAGCACTGAATCTGCCGGGATGACCCGAGTTCACCGGTCGGAAATCGCGTGTTGGTAATCACGCCAAAATTTCGACTGCCCACGATGTTGCCAGGCTGACCAAAGTTCGGATGATTGAAGACATTGAAGACGTCGACGCGAAGCTCCACGCGTGTGCGCTGGATGGATGTTATTTTCGACACGGAGAGGTCGGTGTTGTCGAACCGCGGACCCACGACGGCGTTTCGCTGGAGATTGCCGAAATGGTTCGCGGCCACGAAAGGCGCCGTGTCGA
>Ga0075428_100004781_pt1 | contig 15003 bp, 10 predicted proteins | sample RhiMetdeltSRZDD2_FD_75291 | JGI IMG/M metagenome (GOLD analysis project Ga0075428, IMG submission 75291) | Populus rhizosphere microbial communities from Tennessee, USA - Rhizosphere MetaG P. deltoides SRZDD2 | ecosystem: Host-associated > Plants > Roots > Rhizosphere > Soil | place: USA... | reverse complement strand
CGTCCTGCTGGGACTGCTGCTGGTCGCGATCTTCTTTGGCTTCCTCATCGGCCCGCAATTCTTCCGGCCCGTCAACCTGGAGCTCATGGCGATCCAGACGGTCATCGTCTGTGTCGCGGCTCTGGGCATGACGATGGTGATCGTATCGGCCGGTATCGACCTGTCCGTGGGCTCGGTCGTCGCACTTGCGACCGTGGTGACCGCGGTGCTGCTGAGGCGCGGCTACGACCCTGCGCTCGCCGCCCTCGGCGCGCTCGGCGCCGCCGCTCTCTGCGGCGCCATGAACGGGTTGCTGATCACCAGGCTCAAGGTCGTCCCCTTCATCGTGACGCTCGGGACGATGCTGCTGGTGCGCGGCGCGGCGAAAGGCGTGGCCGAAGAACGCCGAATCGAAGCGCCACTGACATGGCTGAACGATCTGTTGCGGACCGCCCGCAGCGGCGGGGGCGGGTTCGGTGTCCCGGCCGGCATCTGGATCACGCTGCTGCTCGCCCTAATCGTGGGCGCAGTGCTCGGCTACACACGTTTCGGCCGCCACCTGTTCGCCATCGGATCGAACGAGCGGACCGCGCGGTTGTGCGGCGTCCGTGTCGAACGCCGCAAGCTGCAGGTCTACACGCTCGCGGGAATCTTCGCCGGCCTCGCCGGCATCTTTCAGTTCTCCAGGCTGTCGGTCGGCGACCCCACGGTGGCGGTCGGTCTCGAACTGGACGTCATCGCCGCCGTGATCATCGGCGGCGGCAGCCTGCTCGGCGGCAAGGGCACCATCGTCGGCACCATGGGTGGCGCTGCCATCATGGCCGTGATCCAGATCGGCTGCTCGCAGCACGGTCTGCCGAACTGGGTCCAGCAGATCGTCACCGGCATCATCATCGTCATGGCGGTCGCCCTGGATCACTGGCGGCAGGAATCGTTTAGGCGCGGCGCCGCGCAATGAAGTCAGCGACAGCCACGTGCAAAGACCTTACGAGAGGGCCAGGAGATCAGGAGGAATTCTTTTGAATGTGAAGTTTTTCGTGTCGCCAACAGATCGAAGCCGCCAGCAGTGAGTAACTGACATACGAAATGAAGATCACAGACCTCGAGTCTCTTGACCTCCGTTTCCCGACATCGCGCACCCTGGCTGGCAGCGATGCCGTTCACAAGGACCCCGATTACTCGGCTGCCTACGTCATCCTCAAAACCGATGGCGGCATCGAGGGGCACGGCCTCACCTTCACGGTCGGTCGCGGCAACGAGCTCTGCGTGGCCGCGATCGAGTCGATGCGTCATCTCGTGGTCGGCAAGCGGCTCGATGACATCACTGCGGACTTCGCGGGGTTCTGGCGCAGCCTCGCGTCGGAGTCGCAGCTCCGGTGGCTTGGTCCCGAGAAAGGCGTGATTCACCTCGCGCTGGCGGCCATCGTCAACGCGGTGTGGGATCTCTACGCGAAGGCCGAGCGCAAACCGTTGTGGAAGCTGCTGGCCGACATGACGCCGGCGCAAATCGTCTCGACCATCGACTTCCGCTACATCACCGATGCGCTGACGCCAGACGAAGCGCTCGCGATTCTCGAGCGGCAGGCGGCAACCAAGGCTGATCGGGAAGCGCAACTGCTCAAGGTGGGCTATCCCGCGTACACGACCTCGGCGGGCTGGATGGGGTATTCCGAGGACGGGATTCGCGGACTGGTGCGGGAGGCGCTCGCAGGGGGCTGGACGCATTTCAAGGTGAAGGTCGGCGGCGTGCCTGAGGATGACGCGCGGCGGGTCGGCCTCGTGCGCCAGGAGATCGGGCCGAATCGCACGTTGATGATCGACGCGAACCAGAACTGGAACGTGGACGAGGCGATCGCGCGGGTCAATGAGCTGGCGAAGTTCAAGCTGTGGTGGATCGAGGAGCCGACGAGCCCGGACGACGTGCTGGGGCATGCGGCGATCGCGAAAGGCGTGCGGCCGGCCGGAGTCGGAGTGGCGACCGGCGAGCACTGCGCGAATCGCATCATCTTCAAGCAGCTGCTCCAGGCCAACGCGATCGATTTCTGTCAGATCGACAGCTGCCGGCTGGGCGGAGTCAACGAGAACCTGGCGGTGATCCTGATGGCGGCCAAGTTCGGAGTGCCCGTCTGCCCGCATGCCGGCGGCGTCGGCCTGTGCGAGTACGTGCAGCACCTGTCGATGTTCGACTACCTGGCCGTGACCGGAACGATGGACGGCCGCGTGACCGAGTTCGTCGATCACCTGCACGAGCACTTCGAGGACCCGGTAGTCATTCGGAACGCACGCTACATGCCGCCGGCCACGCCGGGATACAGCATCACCATCAAGCCAGCTTCGCGGCTCAGGCATCGATTTCCCGATGGTCCTGTCTGGTCAGGCGACAGCCACTGATGTTTCTCACAGGAGGGCGGAGTTCAGGAGACTGGTGATTTTCAGGTCCTGAAAAAAGCCTCCTGATCTCCTGTCCTCCTGTTCAAGAATTCTGGAATGCCCGAATCGTTCCCACGCATCGCTGCGCTCAAGACGGCCGCCACGTTCCGCGAGCACCTCACTCGCAATGGCATTTCGCTCGACTTCGACGACCAGCTGCTGCCACCGGAGCAGTCGCCACTGGCGCAATCGTTCGAGATGGACCGCATCCGGGTGGGCAACCGCTTCTGCGTGCTGCCGATGGAGGGGTGGGACGGGACTCCCGACGGGAAGGCCTCCGAGCTGACGATCCGGCGCTGGCGCAACTTCGGTCTCGGTGGCGCCAAGTTGATTTGGGGAGGGGAAGCGGTGGCGGTCCGGCATGACGGCCGCGCCAATCCGAATCAGCTGCTGCTGACGCCCGGGAACCAGAAATCGATCGCGGACCTCCGCGACACGCTGATCGGCGCACATCGCGAACGCTTCGGCGCCAATTCCGACGGCGATCTGTTCATCGGCCTGCAGCTGACGCATTCGGGCCGATGGTCGCGTCCGAATGTTTTCGATCGTCCCGAGCCGCTCGCCGCGGTGTCGAACGCGGTCCTCGATCGGCGTGTGCCTTCGGGCGTGCCGGTGTTGTCGGACGACGACCTGGACCGGCTGGTCGAGGATTTCGTCGCGGCGGCACGCCTCGCGCACGACGCCGGCTATCGGTTCATCGATGTCAAGGCCTGTCACGGCTATCTCGGACACGAGCTGCTCGGCGCCCGGGCGCGTCAGGGAAAGTACGGCGGCTCCGCCATCGAGAACCGGATGCGATTCATGCGGAACATCATCGACGCGGTCCGCGCCGCGGTACCCGGGCTGCTCATCGCGGTCAGGTTCTCGGCATTCGATCTCGTACCGTATCGGAAGAAGCCCGACGGGGTCGGCGAGCCGGACCCTGACGCCGACCACGTCAATCACGGGTTCGGGCTCACCCGCGGCGATCAGGCGTCGATCGACGACGCCGTCGAGTTGTTGTCGGCGCTGGAGCGGATCGATGTGCGATGGATCTGCGTGACCGGCGGCAGCCCGTATTACAACCCGCACACACAGCGCCCGGCGCTGTTCCCGCCGCTCGACGGTTACCTGCCTCCAGAAGATCCGCTCCGTGGCGTCGCGCGACAGATTGATGCCACCGCGAGGCTGAAACAGCGTTTCCCGAATCTGGCGATCGTGGGCTCGGGTTACAGCTACCTGCAGGAATGGCTGCCAAATGTGGCCCAGCACTCGGTCGCGAAGGGACTCACGGATTTCGTCGGGCTGGGGAGGATGGTGCTCGCGTATCCGGATCTGCCGGCTGACGTGCTGAGCGGAACGAAGCTTCGCCGGAAATCGATCTGCCGGACGTTCAGCGACTGCACCACCGGGCCGCGACTGGGGATGGTGTCAGGGTGCTACCCGCTCGATCCGTTCTACATGGGCAAGCCGGAGGCGGCGATCATCTTGAAGAAGAGGCCGAAGGCGGAGGAGTGAGGAGGGCCGAGAGCGAGCCCCGAGAGCGAGCCCCGAGAGAGCGAGAGGCCATCGAGGGAAGGCCATCGAGGGAACGGATCTCAAAAACGGAGCAACGGAGCCAACGGAGACAACGGATCCATTCGCCGCACGATGCTGCAATTCGACGCGGGCGCGCTTTGCGCGCGAGAGAGGGCGGGAACTCGGGGAAAACACACAAGCACGGTTTCTTCTTGGTGCTTGTGTGTTTTCCCCGAGTTCCCGCCCTCTCTCCAGCCGGCCCGTCGGGCCGGCGCCGCGTCGAATTCTCAACGGGTGAACAGAGCATTCCGTTTTCTCCGGTAGCTCCGTTGCTCCGTTTAGAGATCCGTTGCCTCGATAGCCTCCCCGTCTTGCGTGGACACGGTCCGGAACGACCAGCCGATTCTCTTGTGATACTGTGTCGCTCGCGCGAAAGTCAAGTTACTGTAGCGGTAAAGCCGATGGCCTCGACCACCATGAAACGGATCGCCAGCGAGCTCGGGGTGTCGATCACCACCGTCTCGAAGGTGCTCAACAACCATGACGACATCAGCCCGGCGACGCGGGCGCGGGTCATGGCCAAGGTCGAGGAGCTCGGATACCGGCCGAATGCAGTCGCCCGCTCGCTGACGCTGCGGCGCACTCACACGATGGGCGTGGTGATTCCCGATCTGCTGCACTCGTTCTTCGTCGAGATCATCGCGGGCATCGAGCCGGTGGCGAGCGAGCGGGGATACGGGCTGCTGCTCTGCAGCTCGGGCGAGAACCCCGCGAAGGAGCGGTCGGAGCTGCAGCTCCTCCACGGCCGTCAGGTCGACGGCATCGTCCTGGCGTCGACGCATGGTTCGGTCAACACCGAGATCCTCCGCGAGCTGCACGCTCACGGCACGGGTCTCGTGATGATCGACCGCGACGACTATCCGAACATCCCCTGCCACCGTGTGCTCACCGACGACGAGCAGGTCGGCGTGCTGGCGACCGAGCATCTGCTTACGTCCGGACGCCGCGCGATCGCGCATCTCTCCGGGCCGCGCCTGACCCACGCCCGCCGCCGCGAGAAGGGATGGAAGGACACGCTCCGCGCCGCCGGCATCCGCATTCCGAACGACTGGATCATCCCGGCCGGATTCATGGAGATCGATGGCTACCGCGCGATGAAACGCGCCCTGTCGCTGCGGCCGACCCTCGATGCGGTCTTTGCCGTCAACGATCCATCGGCGATTGGCGCGATGAAAGCCATCTGGGAGGCCGGGCTCAAGGTCCCCGACGACATCGCCGTGGTCGGCGCGGGCGACGTAATCCACGGTGAGCTGCTGAAGGTGCCGCTGACAACGGTGAGCTGGTCGAGAGCAGAGATCGGACGCGAGGCGGCCGAACTGCTGCTGAATGCGGCGGAGCGGAACGGCGGCGAGCCGCGGCGCGTCGTCGTCCCGCCGCACCTGGTCGTTCGCGAGTCATGCGGCGGGGCCGTGAGCGTGTGATCGATTCGGCGACAGCCGCTCGTTTTCTCTGACAGGAGGATAAGAGGTCAGGAGGGATTTCTTGTCCTTCCTGATTGGCAGATCTCCTGAACTCCTATCCTCCTGTGAAGAATAGTCAGCACCTGTCGTTCGAAGGGGTGTGCTACGCGAGGACGTTGCGACAATACTCCACGCACTTCTTCAGCTCCGTCATCCGATCGGAGCCTTCCGGGACCGCGTACTCGTACTCGATCGTGGCCTGAATCGGCCACTTGTTGTCCCGAATCAGCTGCAGCACTTCCTTGATCGGCGTGTCGCCGGTGCCGAACGGGACATTCTTGCCATCGAACGTGCGGTCTTTCACGTGGATGTGCGTGATCCGCTCGTGTTGCTCCTTCAGGAACGGCACCGGCGACGTCTTGTTGCCGACGATGAAGTGGCCGATGTCCAGGTTGGCGCCGTTGTGGCGCGCGTAGCTGAACACCTCTTTCCACTCCTTCGGACCGGTCTCCGCGTGACCGTGGTACCCGACCATCAGCTTGTGCTTGTCGGCGAAGGCGCCGATGCGCTTCTCCGGCAATGGGCCGGTTGGCGGTGCTTTCGGATCGATGTGCGTAATCTCGGTTGAGATCGCCCGGGCCCCGAGGGTCTTCGCCAGCGTGAACTCATAGTCGACGACGTCGTCGGTCATGTTGAAGATGTTGTCGACCTTCACGATCTCGATGGCGATCCCGGCGTCGTCGAACTTCTTCCTGACCGCCTTCGCCTTGTCCATGGACGCCGAGAGCCGCCATTTCCGGAGCTCCCCGGTGGCGGTCTTCCGCGCCGCTTCCTGCTCGGGCGTCTGCGGCTTGGCGTTGCGCCCACCCGCGGGCGCGGCGGCAGTGACCACGCTTTCCGGCAGTCCCATGTCGGCCTCGACCGGCTGGGTGCGCAATTCGACGCCGCTGACTCCAAGCTGGACGCACTTCTGGATGATCTCGTCGATCGGGGCGCTGCGCCCGCCGAAGTTGTAGGGCACGTTCATGCCGATGTGGACGCCGCGGACCTTCGAGTTCGGCTTCGACTGGCCGAGCAGTGGGAGGTCCCGGAGCACATAGGCGGCTGGCACAGCAGAAAGAGCGAGTTTGGCGAGTTCTCGGCGTGTGTACATGGGGAGAAACTAACACAACTCCCAACTTCCAACTCCCAACTCCCAAGCGGACCGACAATCCCCTTGGGAGTTGGAAGTTGGGAGTTGGGAGTTAACATCTGTCATGCCTTCTACTATCACCGCGAGCGCCGTCATCGCTCTGGCGGCGCTCTCAATGCAACAGCCGGCCCCCTCACCCGCCTGGGCCACGAAGCCGTTGCGCGCCGGCATCATCGGCACCGACACCTCGCACGTGCCGGCGTTCACCAAGGCATTCCGCGAGCACCCGGAGTGGAAGATCACGGTCGTCGCCGCCTACAAAGGCGGCAGCCCGGATTTCCCCGTGAGCGCCAATCGGGTCGAGGGGTTTGCCAAGACCATTCACGAGGAGTACGGCGTCGAGCTGGTGGACAGCGTCGAGGCGTTGGTCGCCAAGGTCGATGTCGTGTTGCTCGAGAGCGTCGATGGACGCCCGCATCTGGCGCAGGCGACGCCCGCGCTCAAGGCCGGCAAGCGGATGTTCATCGACAAGCCGCTCGCGGCGAGTCTCGAGGACGCCAGGCGGATCGCGCAGCTGGCGCGCGAGACCGGCACGCCGATCTTCTCGACGTCCTCGGTGCGGTTCCATCCCGACATCCCGCGCGTGCGAAACGACAAGTCGATCGGTGACGTCACGCGGGTCCAGGCGAACTACACACTCAACGTCGTCCCGTTTCACCCGGACCTCTTCTACTACGGTATCCACGGCGTCGAGGCGCTCTACGCGGTGATGGGCAAGGGCTGCGAGCGGCTCACGCGGAAGGTGGCGCCCGACAGCGACGTCACCACCTGCGTGTGGAAGGATGGCCGCGTGGGCGTGTACAACGCTCTGTTGCAGAAGGCCGACGCGAAACAGCCCGTGCTGGTGTTGACCGGCACGAAAGGCAGCACCAGCACTGGCACCCCGAGCAACTACGACGGCCTGATTGCCGAGATCGCGGAGTTCTTCCACACGGGAAAGCCGCCCGTCGATCTGGCCGAGACCCTCGAGATCATCCAGTTCATGACCGCGGCGCAGATCAGCAAGGAGAAGGGGGGCGCTGAAGTCCGGCTCCAGGACCTGCGATGACGGCACCTCGCATCCGGACCACCACGGTTGGTTCCTATCCGATTCCGGACTGGCTGGCGGCGCTCCCGACCGAACAGGCTCTGGTTGACGCGACACGCGTCGTGTTCGATCTCCAGCGGCAGGCCGGCATCGATCTTCCCACCGATGGTGAGCTCTATCGGTTCGACGTGAACCATCCGGACACCAACGGGATGATCGAGTACTTCGTGCACCGGCTTGGCGGCGTCAGTGCGCGGGTCGGACGACGCGAGACGGCCGCCTTCCGCGCAAGATCGGAGATGCGGTTCCGCAGCCGGCCCGCCGGTGTGGTGGTCGGCCCCCTGGATGAGGGCACGCTGAACCTGCCCGAGGACTGCGCGCGTGCAGCGAGCGTCGCAGGCGGCCCTTTCAAGTTCACGCTCACCAGCCCTTACATGCTCGCGCGGACGCTCCTCGATGAGCACTATCGCGACTTCGGAGCCTTGACGCTCGCGGTCGCGGATGCGCTCGCGGCGCAGGTGCGCGGCCTCGACTGCGCGTGCGTGCAGATAGACGAGGCGAACATTCCAGGCAATCCGTCGGACGGGCCACTCGCGGCGGCCGCGATCAACCGCGTGCTGGACGCGGTCCAGGGCACGCGCGCCGTGCATTTCTGCTTCGGCAACTACGGCGGCCAGACGATCCAGTCGGGCACGTGGCAGGCGCTGACGGCGTTCCTGAACGCGTTGCATGCCGATCACCTGGTGCTCGAGCTGGCGCATCGGCCCAAGTCCGATCTCGACGCACTCCGGGAGCTGCGCCCAGGCATCGGCATCGGTGTCGGCGTCGTCGACATCAAGGTGAACCACATCGAGACGCCCGAGGAGATCGCGATGGCTCTGGAGCGCGCCGAGCAGGCGCTCGGGCCGGACCGGGTCCGCTTTGCGCACCCGGATTGCGGGTTTTGGATGCTCAAGCGCTCGGTCGCCGACCGGAAGATCGCGGCGCTGGTGAAAGGGCGGGACCTGTATCTCGGGCGCTCGTCGTGAAATTCACCCTCACCCCGTTCGAATTCTTCGTCCTGCGAACGCGGACCCGTTTTCCGTTCAAGTACGGCATCGCCAGCCTGACCGACGTTCCGCAGTTCTTCGTAACGACGAGGGTCGCGGACGGTCGCGGCGAGCAGACCGGTCTTGCGGCGGAAGGGCTGCCGCCGAAATGGTTCACGAAGGATCCGGCAACCACCTTCGAGCAGGACCTGCCACAGATGACCGACGTCGTCACGCACGCGGCCGGCCTCGCGGTGAAGATCGCGCGCACACCGATCGGTTTCTTCGATCTGTGGGTCGAGCTGAATCGGCAACAGACGTCATGGGCGGAGTCGCGGCGCATCGCCCCGCTCCTCGCGCATCTCGGCGTCAGCCTGGTTGAACGCGCGGTGCTCGACGGCCTGTGCCGGCTCGCCGGCGAGCCGCTTCATCAAATGGTGCGCGCGAATCGTCTTGGTCTCCGCCTCGGTGAGATCTACCCGGAGCTCGGGTCCGCACAGCCCGCAGAGCTGCTCCCGTCCGCGCCCCTCGAAATGACGCGGGTGCGGCACACGGTAGGACTCGCCGACGCGTTGACGCCGACGGATCTCGCGATCGAGGATCGCGTGACCGACGGGCTGCCGCAGGATCTCGAGGCGTCGATTCGCGCCTACGGGCTGCAGTATTTCAAGGTCAAGCTGTTCGGCGATCCCGAGCGCGACTTTCCCAGGCTGCGGCGGATCGTCCCGCTGCTCGAACACGAAACCTCGGGGCAGTGGCACGTCACGCTCGACGGCAACGAAACCTTCCATGATTTCGCCGCATTCCGCGGCTACTGGGAAGCAGCCCGGGCCGAACCGGCGCTGAGCGGATTGTGGTCGCACGTGATCGTTGTCGAACAACCGGTGCACCGCGATCACGCGCTCTCCGACGAGGTGGGCCGGGCGCTTGGCGCATGGGCCGAGCGTCCGCCGATCATCCTCGACGAATCCGATGGGGCAGTGGGCGATGTCCCCCGCGCCATCTCGCTCGGATATGCAGGCGCGAGTCACAAGAACTGCAAGGGGATCGTGAAGGGCATCGCCAATGCCGCCTTTCTTCGGCTGCAGCACGGGCGGGAGGCACCGCCGGTCCTGACCGGCGAGGACCTGTGCATCCTGGGTCCGGTCGCGTTGCTGCAGGATCTCGCGATGATGGCGCTGCTTGGCATCAGCCACGTCGAGCGGAACGGGCATCACTACTATCGCGGCCTGAGCATGCTGCCCGCGTCCTGGCAGGGGGCCATTCTCGACTCGCACGACGACATCTACCGCAGCCACCAGGATGGATTCGCGTGCCTGCGAATCGAGGGCGGCCGTCTCGACCTGCGCTCCGTCAACGCCGCCCCGTTCGGCGTCGCGCCGACGCTCGACCCCTCCAGTTTTCAGCGCTTCGAAGGGGATCCGGCGCCGCCTTCGCGGCGCCTAGGGGAGGTCGCCGGGTAATGCGCATCGTCGACGCACGGGTGATCGTCTGCTGTCCGGGACGTAACTTCGTCACGCTGAAGTTGATCACCGAGGATGGCGTGTATGGCCTGGGAGATGCCACGCTCAACGGGCGTGAGTTGGCGGTGGCGAGCTATCTGACCGACCACCTTCTGCCGCTGCTGATCAACCGGGACGCCCGCAGGATCGAGGATACGTGGCAATACCTCTACAAAGGAGCGTACTGGCGCCGCGGCCCGGTCACGATGGCGGCGATCGCGGCCGTGGACACGGCATTGTGGGACATCGCGGGCAAGACCTTTGACGTTCCCGTGTATCAGCTGCTCGGCGGACCGTCGCGCGATCGCGTGATGGTCTACGCGCACGCCAATGGAAAGACGCTGGACGATACCGTCGCGGCGGTCGCGCGTCAGCAGGCGCTCGGATACAAGGCGATTCGCGCGCAGTGCGGCATCCCGGGGATCGAGCACGCGTACGGCATCGCGAAAGGGGATGCGCCGTACGAGCCCGCCGAAAAGGGACGTCCTGTCGAAACCGCCTGGTCAACCGAGGCCTACCTGGCGTTCGTGCCGTCGGTGTTCGAACGGTTGCGGAAGGAATTCGGCGAGGACCTCCACCTGCTTCATGACGTCCATCACCGGCTGACACCGATCGAGGCGGGCCGTCTCGGACGGGCGCTCGAGCCGCACCGCCTGTTCTGGATGGAAGATCCGGTCCCGGCGGAGATCCAGGAATCGTTCCGTGTGATCCGGCAGCACACGACCACGCCGATAGCCGTGGGAGAGGTGTTCAACTCGATCTACGACTGCTCCCAGCTCATCGAAGGCGAGCTGATCGACTACATCCGGACCACGGTGACGCATGCCGGCGGCATCAGCCACCTGCGCAAGATCGCCGCGCTCGCCGAGCTGCATCACGTGCGCACGGGCTGTCACGGCGCAACGGATCTGAGCCCGGTTTGCATGGCGGCCGCGCTCCATTTCGATCTGAGCGTCCACAACTTCGGGATTCAGGAGCACATGCCGCACGCGGCCGTCACCGATCAGGTGTTCCCGCACGCGTATTCCTGCCAGGACGGCTGGATGCATCCGGGCGACGCGCCGGGCCTTGGTGTGGACATCGACGAAACGTGCGCCGCCACGTTCCCATACGAGCGGGCATACCTACCGGTCAATCGGAAGATCGACGGGACATTGCATTCCTGGTGACCGCAGCCATGACGACACGGTTGCGCGTAGCGGAAGCCGTGGGCGCGTGCACTAAGGCAGCAGGCCCTGTGGTTTGAGGCATGCAGGCTACAATCCCTCGCACATGGAATTCCCAGTCAACAAATTCAAGCAAAACCTGAAAGCCGGTAAGCAGCAAGTCGGCCTCTGGAGCAGCCTGTCGAGCGCGGCAGCCACCGAGATTCTGAGCGACTCGGGATTCGACTGGATCCTGATCGATACCGAGCATGCGCCGAACGAGACGCCGATGGTGGCCGACCAGCTGCGGGCGGCATCGATGGGCACCGCTTCGCCGGTGGTCCGCCCGGCGTGGAACGACATCGTCATTCTCAAACGCCTGCTCGATGTCGGTGTGCAGACGCTGCTGGTACCGTTCGTTCAGTCGCCTGAAGAGGCCGCTCGCGCGGTGGCGGCGACCCGCTATCCGCCACGCGGCGTCAGGGGCGTGGCCTCGGTCCACCGGGCGAATCGCTACGGCCGGGTGCCGGATTATTTCGCGCGGGCGGACGACGAGATGTGCGTGCTCGTGCAGCTGGAAACGCGCGCGGCCGTCGACGCGCTCGAGGCGATCGCCGCCGTGGACGGGGTCGATGCGATCTTCATTGGCCCGTCCGATCTCGCGGCCTCGCTCGGCTACCTGGGGAACAATGCGCATCCCGAGGTCCGCGGCACCATCGAGCAGGCGTGCCGGCGGGCGCAGGCCGTCGGCACGCCGATCGGCATCCTTGCGCCGATCGAGAGCGATGCGCGCGCCTATCTCGACATGGGCTTTTCCTACGTCGCGGTCGGCAGCGACGTCGTGGTGTTGCGCAAGGGCTGCGACGCGCTCGTGAAGATGTTCAAGGGCTCCTGAGCCCGGTCACGAGCAATGCCCGCCGAATCCGAAGCTCCCGTCCCCGTCAGCCTGTTCTACAGCTACGCACACGAGGACGCGTCGCTCCGCGACGAGCTGTGCGGCCATCTGAAGATCCTCGAGCGGCGCGGCCTGCTCGCGCAGTGGCACGACCGGCAGATCCAGGCGGGCGAGGACTGGCACTCGCGGATTTCCGAGGAGCTCCAGTCGGCGGATCTGGTGCTGCTGCTGGTCAGCACTGCGTTCATCAACTCCGATTACATCTTCGGGAACGAGCTCACCGTGGCGATGCAGCGTCACGCCGCGGGCTTCGCGACCGTGGTGCCGGTCATCGTTCGTGCCGTCAACATCGAGGCGGAGGATGCCGACGCGTTTCCGTTCATGAAGCTGCAGGGGTTGCCCACCGACCTGCGGCCGGTGACGTCGTGGCCGAACCGTGACGAGGCCTGGACCAACGTGGCGAAGGGGCTGCGCGCCACGGTCAAGACAATTCACGAGAAGAAGGCGGCGGGCGGCTCGCGGGCGCCGAAACGCGGTGGAATGCGCCCGATGGCCGGAGCCCACGTGCCACCTGCCGCTCCGCGCCCGCCGGATCCTGACGACGCGGTCCTGACGCAGGTACTCGACGGTTTCACGGCGCAGGTGCGGGAAGCCAGCGCCAGCCGCGGCGGCGGATCGGTGGATGCCGCTGCACTGCGTACGCAGGCGCTGGGACTGATCGACGAGCCGGATCAGAAGCGGGTGCTCTGGGTAGACGATCACCCGGAGAACAACCGCTATGAGATGGCCGCCCTCGCCAAGCTCCAGATCGACGTGCAGCAGGTGACCTCGACGAGCGCGGCGATGAAGGCGCTCGACGAGGGGCCGGACGGCTTCGACATGGTGATCTCGGACTGGGGGCGTCCCTGGGACGGGCCCGGCGCCGGTCTCCGGCTCCTGTCAAAGCTGAAAAAGAGAACCTCGGTGCTCCCGCTCGTCTTCTATCACGGCGAGTTCGACCCCGCCGCCCGCGCCGCGCGCGCCCAGCAGGCGCTGTCGGCCGGCGCGCTCGGCGAGGCGGTCTATCCGGCAGAGTTGATCGCGCTGGTCTTGAAGGGGCTGGGGGGCCAGGTGTGAGCTGGGGAGCTGGGGAGCTGGGGAGCTGGGGAGCTGGGGAGCTGGGGAGCTGGAGAGCTGGAGAGCTGGTTCCCGCGCTCCGTCGCTCGCCAGCTCCCCCGCTCCCCAGCTCCCCCGCTCCCCAGCTTGAACTCACTCGAACAAGAACGTCACGTACATCAGCCGCTCCTCCCGCTGGATCTGCAGCGTCATTGTTGCGCCGCGTGTGGAGCGCTTGATCGCCTCCTTCAGATCCTGGAGTGACGCGATCGGACGGTTGTTGAGACTGCGAATGACGTCTCGCGGCAGCAGCGGCACCTCGCTCGTCGCGCCCGCCGCTCGCGCGGCGACGATGACGCCGTTCGGACCCCTCAAGCCGGTTGCCGCGGCGGCGATGCGCGGATCGATCTCGATGCCGAGAATGCCGAGCTCAGGGATCAGGTTCTTCTCGGGATCGGCCTGGGCCGCGACCGAATCGAAGTCGCTTCGTTGCTCCACGGCCGGCACGCTCAGCGTCTGCTGCTCCTTTCCGCGCAGGATCACGAGCTTCACCGGGTCAGTGGAGTCGCGAAGGCGGAAGTTGTAGACGACGGTCGGGAGGTTATCAGTGGGTTGACCGTCCATCGAGACCAGGATGTCGCCGACCTGCAGGCCAACTTTCTCAGCCGGTCCGCCCGGCCAGACATCGGAGACGATCACGCCGTAGTCTCTCGCCAGGCCGAGTGACGATGCCATGCCGGGCGTGATGGTCTGCATGCTCATGCCGATTTCCTGGCGCCGCAGCTGGCCGTACTGCTTCAACTGCCTGAACACGGTTCGCGCCGTCGCGCTCGGGATGGCAAAGCCGAGCCCTTCGTTTCCTCCCGATTGCGACAGGATGAAGGTGTTGACGCCGACGACCTCGCCGCGGATGTTCACGAGCGGGCCGCCGGAGTTGCCTGGATTGATCGGCGCGTCGGTCTGGACATAAATGAGCGGCGAATCCGGGTCGATTTGCCGCGCCACCGCTGAGACCAACCCGTGGGTCAGGCTGTTGCGCAGCCCGATCGGACTGCCGAACGCGAACACCGTCTCTCCCTGGCGCAGCTGCGAGTAGCTGGCCAGCGGCAGCGCCGGCAGCTTCTTGTCGTCGACCTTGAGGAGTGCGAGATCGAGCTCGCTCGCCAGGCCCACGATGCGGGCTGCCACGACGTTCATCCGGCCCGACAAGGCGGTGGCCAGCGTTCCGTCGGCGTCTTCCGCCGGCAGCACGACCTGCACACGCTGCGCGCCGCTGACCACGTGGGCGTTGGTGAGGATGTAGCCGTCAGGGTCGATGACGAATCCTGAGCCGACCGAACGCTGGCGGCCGAAAACCACCCGCCCATCATCCCGGGCGTCCTGTTCGCGTGCCGCGGTGTAACTGGTCACCTGAATCTGCACGACGCTCGGCCAGACCTTCCTGGTCAGTGCGTCCATGGATTCGTTCATCCGGACCAGCGAATCAGCCGCCGGCGCTGGCGCTGGCGCCGGTTTCTGGGCGAAGGCCGGCAGTGAACACGCCATCAGCAGCACAGCCGATGACAGGACACGTAGAGTGCGGTGAGACATGCCGTCGACCGAGCATGTACCGGACCAGTGGTGGATCAGACTGGCAATCACGCCAACCGGTGGGCCTCGTGCAGATTGGACGTGGTCTCGGCCGGGGTGGCCGAACGCCGCGAGGACCGGGTTACGGAATGCCGGAGCGGCTCCGAACTGCTGGAGCCGTCCC
>Ga0075428_100004778_pt1 | contig 15004 bp, 10 predicted proteins | sample RhiMetdeltSRZDD2_FD_75291 | JGI IMG/M metagenome (GOLD analysis project Ga0075428, IMG submission 75291) | Populus rhizosphere microbial communities from Tennessee, USA - Rhizosphere MetaG P. deltoides SRZDD2 | ecosystem: Host-associated > Plants > Roots > Rhizosphere > Soil | place: USA... | reverse complement strand
AGCTTTCGGGCGGCCAGCAGCAGCGTGTCGCGATCGCGCGCGCGCTGATGAACGATCCGCTGTTCCTGCTCGCCGACGAGGCCACGGGCAACCTGGACAGCAACACCGAGAAGGAGATCCTCGACCTGTTCGACGACCTGCGGCCCGACGGCATCACCATCGTCGTCGTCACGCACAACCCGAGGGTCGCCGAGCGCGCCGACCACACGCTTTGGCTCAAGGATGGCCAGGTCGAACGGCTCATCGACAATCGGGCCGCGACCCCGGCCCGCGGAGATCACACGTGATCCGCGACATGAAGCGCATGGTGATGCTCGGCCTCAAGAGCCTGATGCTGCACAAGCTGCGCAGCTCGCTGACGACGGCCGGCATCCTGTTCGGCGTCGCCTCGGTGATCGCGATGCTTGCGGTCGGCGAGGGCGCGTCGGCCGAGACGCTCAAGCAGTACCGGGAGATGGGCGTCACCAATGTGCTGATCCGCAGCCAGAAGCCCGAGGAAACGCAGCAGACCGCCAGCTCGAGCTCGATGAGCGTGCTCGGCTACGGCCTGTTCTACCAGGAGGCGGACCGCGTCCAGAACCTGCTGCCGCAGGCGATCGTCGTGCGCGTGCGCGAGTTCATGCGGCCGATCATGCGTGGCGAGAACTGGAGCCAGACGATGATCATCGGCACGGAGATCAGCTTCCTGCCGGTGACCAACATGCAGGTGCACGAGGGCCGCTGGTTGACCGAACTCGACCAGCAGCGGCAGGCGAACGTGTGCGTGCTCGGCGAGCGGCTCGCGCGGCTGCTGTTCCCGCTCGAGAACCCGCTCGGCAAGACGATCCTGGTCGGCATCGAGGACCGCTTCGAAGTCGTCGGCGTGCTCGACTACCAGGGGCGCGCGGCGTCGCCGAACGGCACGACGTTGGACCAGTGCGCGTTCATCCCACTGACGAGCTCGCGCCGGCGCTTCGGCGACACGGTGCGCAACCCGTCGATCAACCGCTGGGAGCAGGTCGAGCTGCACGAGATCAAGGTCAAGCTGCCGTCGACCGACGAGGTCGAGTCGGCTGCGGCCGTGCTCGATCACATGCTGCGACCCGCGCACGGGGCCAAGAAGGACATCGAGATCACGGTGCCGCTCGAGCTGCTGCGCAAGGCCGAGGCGACCGAGCGCATGTTCAACCTCGTGCTCGCGGTGATCGCGTCGATCAGCCTGCTCGTCGGCGGCATCGGCATCATGAACGTGATGCTCGCGACCGTGACCGAACGCACGCGCGAGATCGGCATCCGCCGAGCCCTCGGCGCGAAGAAGAAGCACATCGTGCAGCAGTTCCTGGTCGAGGCCGGCGTCTTGTCGGCGCTCGGCGGCCTCGTCGGCGTCGGCCTCGGCGTGCTCGTGCCGTACGGCATCGAGGAGTGGTTCGCGCAGAAGACGGACATCCAGCCCCCGCACGTCTTGCTCGCCTTCGGCATCTCGGCGGCGGTCGGCGTCGTGTTCGGCCTCTACCCCGCGTGGCGCGCGGCGAACATGGACCCCGTCGAGGCCCTGCGCCACGAGTGAGCCCCCCGCTGCGGCGTTTCTTGGCGGATCAGGTCTTCTGGCCCACGTGCTTCTCGACGAGCTCGATCAGCTCGTCGGGTTCGAACGGCTTGCGGAAGTAGTCGGCCGCACCCATCTCCGAGCTCTTCTGGTGGCCACGCGAATGTTCGCGCGCCGTGAAGATGACGACCGGGATGTTGACGGTCGCCGCATCCCGCTTCAGGCGTGTGAGCGTCTCCCAGCCATCGATGCCGGGCATCATGATGTCGAGCAGGATCAGGTCAGGAGCCTCCGAACGCGCCTTCGCGATGCCCTCCTCACCGTTCGTTGCCGACTCCACCCGGAAGCCCGCGGCTTCGAGCACCATCTGCGTGGAGACGATGATGAGCTTCTCGTCTTCGATGATCAGAACGGTTTGTTGCATGGCTTGTAACCTGTGCTAGGTCGCGACACCGGCGTCCGGTGAGCTGTGCGCAAGCTGCCTGAGCAGCGGAAGCGCAAAAGAGAAATCGGCACCCTGACCCAGTTGGCTGGAGACTTCGATCCGACTTCCGTGCGCCTCGACGATCCCCCGGGTAACGAACAAGCCCAAACCGGCGCCGCCATGGTGCCGTGTGAGCGGGTCCTCGACCTGGAAGAACTTCTCGAAGATGCGCCGGTGGTAGCGCGGGTCGATGCCGATGCCATCGTCGCTGACGCCGAATCGGAGCCCACCGTCCGGCATGCCTTCGATCCGCACGCGGACCTGGCCGCCGTCCCTGGTGAATTTCACGGCATTCTCGACCAGGGCCTGACACGCGCGTCTCAGATCGGCCCTGTCGGCGAACAGTTTTTCCTCGGTCGGATCGACCTGCAGCGTGAGCTCGATGTGGCGGTCGCGGGCCGGCTGTTCGAACGGCGCGAGCAAGCCGTTCGTGAACTCGTCGACGGTGATGATCTCGCGGTCGCGGCCATAGTCGGCCGACTCGAGGTTGCCGAGGTTGATCAACTTGTCGATCTGGTGCTCGAGCCGCACGGACTGTTCGCGGATCGACTCGCAGACCATCTGCTGCCGCTCCGACAGGGAACCCAGGCTGCCCTTCGCCATCATCGTCGCGAAGGTCTTGATGCCCGTGAGCGGCGTGCGCAGCTCGTGCGCGACGATCGACAGATACTGGTTCTTGAGCTGGTCGGTCTTGAACTCCGCAGTGACATCCTTCAACACCGTGATGATGCCTGCCGCGTGGCCACGGTAGTCCAACAGCCGCGAGGAGATGCACTTGATGTAGAGCAGGTCCTGTTCGCTGTGGTGTAGTTCGACCGTCTGCACGACCTCTTTCTGCGTCGTGAGGCGCGCGTGGTCTTCGACCAACGTGCGAATCAGCTCGCCGCGACCTTGCAGCCCCTCGAGCGGCTTGCCGAGCGCAGCGAACGACTTCGTGCCGAGCAGATCCTCTGCCACGGGGTTCATCAACATGAGGTTGGCGGCACGGTCGAGCAGGACGATGCCGTCCATGATGTTGGTGATGATGGTCATCCCGGACGGTCCAGCGCTCAATGGTTCCCTCGGCGACGATCCCCGCGAGCCTCGGAGGCCCTCCAGCATCCGGGCGCTAGCTGCCCTTCTTGATCGCCTGCAGCGCGTCGTCTTCCTTGTCGAAGATCGACAGGTGCTTGCTGATGCGCATGATCTCGAAGATCTTGATGATGAACGGCTTCACGTTGCTCAAGTAGAGCTTGCTGTTCTGGGACGACGTCACGTTGTTCGCGACGATGATCAGTCCGACACCGCACGAGTCGATGATCTTGACGTTGTCGAGGTTCAACACGAAGTGGCGGTATCCCTCCGCGATCCTCGCGTTGACCGTTTCCTTGAGCGACTCCTTGAGCGAGTCGGTGACGTAGAAGTTCAGGCTGCGGTCGTTGAACGAAATGATGACGGTCTGGTCGTCCTTGAGCGCGGTGACCGACAGACCCTGGCTCTTCTTCCCAACGATTTCCATGGAACTCCTCGGTGAATCGCGCGCCGTTTCGCCTCGCACGCTGCCACTGCATCGGTCGGCAGCAGAGCGGAAGTTGAGGCAGCCGCAAATCCGACGCTGCGCCGGGAAGAACCAACGGCAGAGGTCTTGCCCACGTCGCTGGGACCCACGCCCCCCGTCACGCGCCATGGCACCGCCGCTTCCGGCGCGCCAGCCCGATCGCGGCGATGAGGCCTAGGCGTCCTGTTCCGATACGCGCTCGCCGGTGCCGTAGCGTATCGCCACGTTGCTGCGGCCGATGTCGGTCAACAGACGCAGGCACTTCTTGAGCCCGAGCTGATTGCCCTTGTTCGCGACGCTCGTGACCGTGCGACCGATCTCGCGGGCCACGGTCAGGTTGTCGTGGTCGGCATACAGCGATCGCAGCCGGACGATCTGGGCCGTGGTCCAACGCGGCATCGCGCGTCGCACCACGTGGCGCGAGTTCTCGCCGTTGCGCGCAATGCTCGCGACGAATCGCTTGTCCTTGGCCAGGCAGAGGCGACTCGCCGTGGCCGCGATTTCGGACTCCGCGCGCAGCAGGCACACTTCGAGATCGTGATCGGAACGCGTGCCATACAGGTGCTTCAGCAGCTGGATCTCGGCGCGGGTCCACGGTCCGTGGCGCAAGCGGTCACGCAGTTGGGCAGCGCGCCGCTTCACCTCGGGCACCGGCCGACCGAGCATCGCTCCGAGCAGACGCGGATCGACGGCACCCCAGGACTCCCGCAGCCGCGCATCGTCGCTGTCGGTCCAGTCGCCTCGCCGCACCGGTACGCGCAGCAGTTCCATGGCCTTGCGGAACACGCTGGCCGGCGACCGGTGCAAGAGAGCCGCAGTCCCTTCGACGCCGCGGCGCGGCAGCAGCAGGCGCAACCGCTCGAGCTCCTGCACGGCCCAGTTGCCGCGCCGCAGGGCATGAGCTCTCACTTCTGCACCTCCTCGGCACCCTCGGCCAGCAGGCGGTTCCAGCGCCCCTGGATCTCGCCCTTCACGAGTTGCCGCACCGCCTGGGTCGAGGTCATCGCGAGAGCGCGGCTCGCGAGATCGCGGCACTCGGCCTGCTTGAAGCTGCGCAGCATCAGCTTGACCCGCGGCAAGAAGACAGGAGCCATGGACAGTTCTCGGTAGCCGAGGCCGACCAGCAACGGCGTGAACCAGTGGTCGCCGGCGATCTCGCCGCAGATCGACACGCTCTTGCCGGCCGCATTCGCGGCGTCCGCGATCTGCTTGAGCACCCGCAACACACCGGGGTGGAACGGATCATACATCTTGGCAACCCGCTGGTTGTCGCGGTCGATCGCCAACAGGTACTGGACGAGGTCGTTCGTGCCCACCGAGACGAAGTTCACGAGCGGCAATACGTCGGGCAGCACCGGCACGAGCACGGGAACTTCGACCATGACGCCGAGCTCCACCTGCGGGTCGTGCGCGACTCCGGTCGCTCCGAGGTCGGCGACGAGCTGGTCCAACACTTCGCGGCACTTCACGACCTCGGCGTACCCGCTGACCATCGGCAGCAGGATCCGGACGTGTCCCAAGGCGCTGGCTCGCAGGATGGCCCGCATCTGCGTGTAAAGGATGTCGGGCCAGTCGAGACAGAGGCGGATGCCGCGCCAGCCGAGCACGGGATTCCGCTCGGCCGGCATGCGGAAGTAGCCGAGCGGCTTGTCGCCGCCCACGTCGAGGGTGCGGAACGTCACGGGCTTGCCGCGTGCACCCTCCACCGCGCGGCGATACATCACGACCTGCTCGTCCTCGGTCGGAAACTGACGCCGCTCCATGAAGGCGAACTCGGTGCGAAACAGGCCGATGCCCGCGATCGTATCGACCTCGAGGCTGTCGAGATCGCGCACGCCTTCGACGTTCGCCAACAGCTGTACGTGCGTGCCGTCGGGCGTGACCGAGGGCTGGAAACGCACTTCCGAGAGCCGCCGTTCGACCCCGCGCTGCTCGAGCAAGCGCCGCTCGTAGTCGCCGAGGTGCTCCTTCGAGGGCTCGAGGATGACGAGCCCCGCATCCCCGTCGACGATCGCGAGCGTGCCGGTCGTCGACGCGAGCATGATCTGCTCGATGCCGACCACCGAGGGGATGCCGAGAGATCGCGCGAGGATCGCGCCGTGTGAGTACTTGCCCCCGTGCGCCGTGACGATGCCGCGGATGTGCGCGCGGTCGAGGATGCCGGCGTCGCTCGGCAGGAACTCGTCCGCCACGAACAGGTAGTCGGCGCCGTTGGCCGTGTACTTCGACCGCTCGGTCGCGAGCAGCGCACCGACGAGCTGCCGGCCGATGTCGCGCAGATCCGCGGCGCGTTCCCGCATCGACGCGTTGTCCATGGCGGCGAACACGGCCTCGTAGCGTGCGATGACACGCTGCAACGCCACCTCGAGATTCACGTGGTGCTCGCGGATCTCGTTCGCGACATCGGCGAGGAAGGTCTGATCGTGCAGGATCGAGAGCTGCGCGTCGTAGATGCGCACGTCGTGCTTGCCGATCGCTCCGGCCAGCTCCTTCTGCAGCGCGATCAGGCTCTGCGTCACCTCGGCGACGGCGCCGGACAGGCGAGCCTGCTCGGCAGCCACTGCCCCGGCTGCCACCTTCCACATCGGGATGTGGTCCAGCGTGGTGTGGAACTGGACGACCGGCGCGATCGCGACACCGGGAGCAGCGGCGATGCCTTTGAGCTTGCGAGTCATCCTTGACACGAGCTTTTCGGGGACGGTGCCGCACTTTGCAACACGCGTTGCTTCATCTCGTGGCGCCCAAGTGCCGATCGATGTGGACTGCCGCTGAGCCCGATGAAGAGACCGCTCGACAACCGGACGAACGCTAACCTCCCGCGTTTCCTCGACGAGAGCACCGTCGAGCCCGACGTGGACCCGGCCGAGTCGCAGCAATACGAAGCGGAGAACGGCGAGCTGGACGAGCCCACTGGCCTCATCGAGGACGCGGACGTCGAGCCCGAGGTCACCGCGGACGAGGACGAGGCGCCCCAGGCACAACCTGAAGTCGGGACCCGGCCACCGTCGGGGGACGTTGCCGGTGTCGTCATGATGCTGCTCGGTGTCGTGCTCGTCGTGGGATCCTCCGTCCTGATCGCCACCCAACAGGACGTCAAAGGCTTTTCGCCGCAGAGCCTCATGTTGTTGGGCGCGGTCCTGTTCGCAGCGAGCGTCACGCATCGCCGCGTCGTGGCCCAGCACAGTCGACGCGAGGCCACGGAGGTGCTGAGCAGCATCGACAACGAAGCACTGCTGCAGATCACGCTGAGCCTGCAAAGCCTCGCCGACGCACACCGCCAGGGCGGTCTGCCGCTCGCCGCAGACGACCTGCAGCAGGTCAACCGCGCGCTGCAACGTCAGGACGAGAAGATCAACAACCTGACGAAGGCCATGAAGATGTATGGCAAGCCCCTGATGGAGATCACTGGGCAGGGTGCCGAGCTGTACAGCAGTCTCGCCGTGGTGAAGACTGCGGTCGAGGCGGGCGGAGAAGCGGCGAACAAGGCGCTCGCGCGCATCGAGCAGCAGCTGCGAGCCCACGACACGCAGAAGCCCGCGATCTCGCCCGAGCTGCTGGCCTCGTTGACCAAGGCCACCGCGAAGATCGCGAGCCTCGAAGAGAAGTCGGATCGCGCGCTCGAGCCCCTGCAGAAGCAGATCGGGCGCCTCGAGTCCACCTTCGGCGCCGCGTTGGAGAAGATCGAGAACAACGATTCCAGCAAGCGACTGCAGCGCATCGAGTCCAGCGTCGGCGCGGCGATGGAGAAGATCGAGAACAACGACTCCAACAAGAGACTGCAGCGCATCGAGGAGGCCACCAAGAAGGCGCGCGAAGACGTGCAGGAGCTGCTGCGCGGCCCCGACGTCGAGAAGGTCGTGGCCCAGCTGCAGGACCGCCTCGACAAAGCGACCGCGCGTCTCGCGGACGGCATCCAGAAGATGCGCGAGGACAGCATCGCCGAGCTCGCGTCCCAGATCCGCGAGGTCCAGCGCGAGATCACGGGCCTCGCGAAGTCCGTGGCGCAGGTCCAGGCTGCGGTCAGGAACGGGGCCGTGCGCGCCGAGGCGCCTGCACCCACCTGGTTGGGACCCGCGTCGGCGGCGCCTCAGCCGACCGCACCCACGCCGAGCTCTCCGCCACCGGCCGCTCCCGCTGCCGGTGCCGCTGGCGTGACGCCGACCGCAACGGGCGAGTACCAGACCGGCAAGCGCGCCACGAGCAGCAAGAACGTGCTCGGCGCCATCGCCAAGCTCAAGCAGATGAAGGGCTGAGACGCGGCGGGGCTGGCAGTAGTCTTGTCGCCGTGACTCGTGCTCACGACCCCGAGAAACGCCCGCTCCTGCGGGCGCAGCAACACGTGACGACCATGACTCATGCAAACCACCGGCGGCCGCACCGCCTCATGTTCGGCCTGTTCGTGACCGCGGCCCTGTCGATCGATGCCGCGGCACAGTGCACGACGCTGTGGCTGCCGGGACAAGGGTTGCCCGGCACCAACGGTTGGGTGCGCGCGACGTGCACGTGGGACCCGGACGGCCCTGGCCCCACCCCGACCATGCTCGTCGTCGCCGGCGAGTTCACGATCGCCGGCAGCGTGCTCGCAAGCCGTATCGCGGCCTACGAACCGGTGACGGGCGCCTGGTACCCGCTCGGTTTGGGGATGAACGGTGAAGTGTGGGACGTGGCCGTGTTGGCCAACGGCGACCTCGTTGCCGGTGGTGTCTTCTCCACGGCCGGCGGCGTCAGCGCCAACAAGGTCGCACGCTGGGATGGCACGGCGTGGTCTGCACTCGGCGCGGCGCCGCTGGCGGCGGTCCATGCGCTGGCCGTGCTGCCGAACGGCGACCTGGTCGCCGCGGGCGGCACCTCGGCGGGCGGCGCGAGCACGAGTCGCATCGCTCGGTGGGACGGCACGGCGTGGTCGCCACTCGGCGCCGGCGTGAACGACATCGTCGAGGCGCTGACCGTGCGACCCAACGGGGATCTCGTCGCCGGCGGCTATTTCACGACGGCGGGCGGTGGCGCTGCCAATCGCATCGCGAGCTGGGACGGCACCAGCTGGTCGGCGCTCGGTTCGGGGATGTCGATCTCCTCCGGCCCCTCCGTGGGCGCCCTGGCGACGCTGCCGAACGGTGATGTCGTTGCGGGTGGTTGGTTCAGCGCCGCTGGTGGTGTGAGTGCCAACAACATCGCGCGCTGGAATGGCTCATCGTGGTCCGCGTTGGGCGCGGGCACGAACGGCGACGTCTTCGCCTTCGCGACCCTGGCCAATGGCGACCTCGTCGCCGCAGGTCGTTTCCAAGTGGCTGGCACTTTCCCAGCGGCGGGCATCGCGCGCTGGAACGGTTCCACCTGGTCGCCATTCGGCGCGGGCTTGGCCGGGGACGTGTACGCGCTCACGTCGCTGGCGAACGGAGGACTCGTCGCCGGGGGCAACTTCACGCAGGCGGGAGGCAGCTACGCCGCCTTTCTCGCTTCGTGGAACGGCGCCAACTGGTCGGCGCTCGGCGCGGGGACAGGAGGCGACGTGCGGGCCCTGGCCTCGCTGCCCGACGGCGCACTCGTGATCGCCGGCGTCTTCACGAACGCCGGTGGCGTCGCTGCCAACCGCCTCGCCCGCTGGGACGGCACGACCTGGTCGGCACTGGGCACCGGCGTGAACGACGCTGTGCTGGCGGTGACGCCGCTGCCGGGCGGCGGTCTCGTGGCCGGTGGGGTGTTCGCCACCGCGGGCGGCTCGAGCGCATCCTACATCGCGCGCTGGGACGGCAGCACGTGGAGCTCGCTTGGCTCGGGCACCAACGGAGCAGTGGAGGCACTGACGACACTGGCCAATGGCGATGTGGTGGCCGGTGGCGTCTTCACCACCGCGGGCGGCATCGTGGTGAACCGCGTCGCCCGCTGGAACGGCACGAGCTGGTCGCCGCTCGGATCGGGGATGAACGTGGACATCCTGGCGTTGACGACGCTGCCCAATGGTGACGTCGTGGCCGGCGGCAACTTCACCACCGCGGGCGGCGTCATCGCCGCCTTCATCGCGCGCTGGGACGGCACGAACTGGTATCCGATCGGCACCGGCATGAACGGCAGCGTCATCGAGTTGGCGACGCTGCCCAACGGCGATCTCGTCGCTGGTGGCAGGTTCACCGTCGCGGGCAGCACGCCGGTCGCCAACATCGCGCGTTGGGACGGCACGACGTGGTCGGCTCTCGGTGCAGGAGTCAACAGCGACGTCGTCGCCATGGCTGCGCTGCCGAACGGCGACCTCGTGGCTGGCGGTTGGTTCAGCACCGCGGGCGGGCTCGGCGCGAATTGCATCGCCCGCTGGAACGGCACGGCCTGGTCGCCGCTGGGTTCGGGAATGAACCGCCCGGTGTTCGCGCTGGCCGTGCAGCCCGACGGCACGGTCGTGGCAGGCGGCGAGTTCACCATCGTCGACGGCGCCGTCGCCTCCCACCTGGCCTGGCGCGCAACGACTTGCCCCGCGACCGCCGTGTCCGCTGGCGCTGGCTGCACGGGAACCGGCAGCGGTATGTTGCTCACCCCCACGAACCGACCGTGGATCGGCTCGACCTTCCGTTCTTCGGCGATGGGCTTCCTGCCGAATGCTCTCGCGGTCGGGGTGCTCGGCTTCGGCCAGACGGCGATCGCCTTGCCGTCGATCCTGCCGCAAGGCGTGGCGGGCTGCTCGTTGCTCGTGACCCCCGACGTGCTCTACCTGCACGTGCCGATCGCCGGCGCCGTGCAGACGCAGATCGCGATCCCGGCTCAACCCGGCCTCGCCGGCCAGGTGTTCCACCAGCAGCTCGTGCCGCTGCAGCTCGATGCGTTCGGCAACATCCTCGCGGTCACCGCGACGAACTCGTTGGTGCTGACGATCGGCATGCTGTAGGTGCCGCGGCGCCATCGCCAGGCTCGGGCAGACGAAGCTGAGACGCGGCGGCGCTCCGCCAGTAGTCTTGTCGCGATGACTCGCGCTCACGATCCTTCCGTGTGCCCGCTCTGCGGGCGCAAGAACGGCTGCGCCATGGCCCAGGAGGGTTGTGCCAGTGCGTGCGCAACCTGCTGGTGCAGCAACGTGAAGATCGCCCCCGAGGTCCTCTCGCGAGTGCCCCCGCACGCAGTGGGCCGCGCGTGCCTGTGCGCAGAATGCGCGCAGGCTCAGGATGCTCGCGCCCGCGCTTGACGGTGGCCGGCAGCAGCGGCCGCGCCGATGGCTCCGGCTGGTATGCTGGCCCGGGTCCTCTTCCTGAGCCGTCCCGATGTTCCGTCCCTGCCTTGCCGTCCTGCTGCCGAGCACGCTCTTCGCGCAGTCGATCCTGCCGCCGCCGCCGGTGCCGCCGGGCAATCCGACGACGGCCGACAAGGTCCTGCTCGGCAAGGCGCTGTTCTGGGACGAACAACTGTCGTCGTCGCGTTCGGTCGCGTGCGGCACCTGCCACGTGCCTGAGTCCGGCGGCGCCGACCCACGCAGTCCGACGTCGCTGCATCCCGGAGCGGACGGGCTCTTCGGCACCGACGACGACGTGCACGGCTCGCCCGGAGTCGCGCGGCACCTCGCGACCGGGGAGCTGGCCGCGAGCCCGCTGTTCGGCGTGCAGGTGCAGGTGACGAACCGCCGCGCCCCCTCGGTCGTCAACGCTGCCTACGCGACGAAGCTGTTCGTCGACGGCCGCGCCGACGGCGTGTTCCGCGACCCGGTGAGTGCCGCCATCGTGTTGCCCTCGGGCGGTGCGCTCGAGAGCCAGATCGCGGGACCGCCGGTCAGCACGACCGAGATGGCGCATCTCGGCCGCACCTGGATCGACATCGCCAACGAGCTGCCGGCGATGGTGCCGCTGCAGCTCGCGACGCAGGTGCCGGCAGCGCTGCAGCAGTTCCTCGCCAACGACACCTACGATGCTTTGTTCGCGCGCGTGTTCGGCTCGCCCGGGGTGACGCCGGTGCGCATCATCTTCGCGATCGCGGCGTACGAACGCTCACTGATCAGCGACCAGTCGCCGTTCGATCTCTACCTCGGAGGTCTGGGCACGCTGACGGCGATGCAGTCGCTCGGACTACTGCGCTTCCAGACGCTCTGTGCTCCCTGTCACACCGACCTCGATCCCGCGGTGCTCGCGACCGGGCCGGTTCTCGACGACTTCCGCAACATCGGCGTGCGGCCCGTGGCCGAGGACCCGGGGCGCGTCGCGATCACGGGGGCCCCCGCCGACCGCGGCCGCTTCCGCGTGCCCGGCCTGCGCAACGTCGCGCTGCGCGGCAGCTGGTTCCACAACGGCAGCCAACAGACCCTCGGCCAGGTCGTCGACTTCTACGCCCGCGGCGGCGACTTCGCCGACAACCGCGATCCGCTCGTCGACGCGATCAACGGCCACATCTTCGTCTCCGACAGCCTGCAGCTGCAGGCGCTCATGAACGCGCTCACCGACCCGCGCCTCGTGAACGGCCTGCCGCCGTTCGACCGCCCGCTCCTCTGGAGCGAAGGCCCGCTCGCACTCGCTGAGTTCGGGACTGGCACCGCCGGCACCAGCGGCCTGGCCCTGCGCGCGGAAGGGCTCGGCCCCGCGTTCCGCGGCAACGCCGCGTTCGGGGTCGGCGTCGACTCCCTGGCCGCCAATCTGTTCACGTTCCTCGCACTCGACGTCGCGGGATCGCCGGTGTCCCAGCCCGTGCTCGGCCAGAACGTGCACCTCGCTTTGACGCCCGCGCTGCAGATCCTGCCGACCGGTCTGTCGCAGCCGGCCGGAGCCAGCGGCTACGCGACCGCCGTGTTCCACGTTCCGGCCAGCGCCACGGTCGCCGGCACCTACTGGCTGCAATGGGTCGCGTACGACCCCGCCGGCCCGCAGAGCCTCGTCACGTCGAACGCACTGCGATTCATCGTCTACTGATTCCCCGCCTCATCGAGCTCCCAATGCACCACACTCTGGTTCGCTGCACCCTGGTTGCCGCCGCTGCCGCCGCGACGCTCACCGCCCAGAAGTACCAGTTCTCGCCCGCACCGCCGTTCTGGGCCGGCTACGGTCGCGATCCCGCGCACACGGCGCAGGTGACGACCGGGTCCCAGCCCCTGAACCAGATCCGCTGGTCGACACCGGTCGACCTGCAGCCGCAGTACACCGGCACCTACCTGCTGATCCACTACGGCACGCCGCTGTTCACCGCCGGGGGCTTCGTGCTCGTGACGGTGAAGACCGGTGCCTCCGGCGGTTTCCAGGTCGAGTGCCGCGCGCCGGCAAACGGCGCCCTGCAGTGGACGCAGACGACCGACTACCTGCTGCCGCCGCACAACTGGGTGCCGAGCTGTGGCTCGGCGCTGACGCCGCTCAACCAGCTGGCGATCCCCGCGGCTGGCGGCACGATCCTGCTGCGCGCCAACGCCGACTCGCCGACGAGTCCCGTCGCGCGGCTCGTGTTCTACGGGCTCGCCACCTACCAGGCCAACCAGGCGGCGTTCGACGCTGGCGTGCAGATCACCACGCCGATCACGGCGGACGCCAACGGCAACCTGCTCTTCGGCTTCAGGGCCTCCGGCACGCTGCCGATCGCGCTGCAGAGCGGCATCGCGCGCATCGACCGAAACGGCGTCGGGTCGTGGGTCGGCGCAAGCACCGCGGCCGCCGACCCGAGCATCCAGAAGGTCGTCTACAACTGCGCCCCGGCGATCACCGCGAACGGCGCGTCGCTCTACGTCACCGTCAACAGCAGCAACACCTCGGGCGCAAGCGGCGGCTACCTGCTGAAGCTCGACGCCACGACGCTGGCGATGCAGGCACGCGTGCGGCTCAAGGACGTCGCCGTGCCGAGCAACGATGCGTTCCTCCACGACGACGGCACGGCGTCGCCGACGATCGGCCCGGACGGCGAGGTCTACATCGGCGTGCTCGAGAATCCGTTCGGCGCCAACCACCTGCGCGGCTGGCTGCGCCACTTCGACGCGAACCTCACCACGTCGCTGCTGTCGGGCCCGTTCGGCTGGGACGACACCGCCGCGATCGTGCCGCGCTCGATGGTGCCGCAGTACACGGGAACGTCGAGCTACCTCGTGCTCACGAAGTACAACAACTACTGGCAGGGCGGCGGCGACGGCCTCAACCGGCTCGGTGTCTTCGACCCGCACGCGTCGATGGTCGATCCGATCACCGGGGCAACGGTGATGAACAAGGTGATCGACGTACTGGCGCCGACCCCCGACCCGGCGTTTCCCGGCGGCGTGCGCGAGTGGTGCATCAACACCGCCGCCATCGACGTGCGCGGCCAGTCGGCGATCGTGAACTGCGAGGACGGCCGCGCCTATCGCTGGCACCTGCCGACCAACACGCTGTCGCAAGGGTTGACGCTGACGACGGGCATCGGCGAGGCCTACACGCCGACGATCATCGGCATGGACGGCCTCTGCTTCGCGATCAACGACGCGAGGCTCTACGTCGTGGGCCAGTGACCGCCTACGGAGTCACGAGCGCCTTCACGACTTCGCCCTTCTCCACGGCAGCCAAGGCCAGGGCTGCCTCGTGCAGCGCGTACTCGCGCACGGGCAGCGAACGCCAGGGCTGTCCGAGCCGCGCGTGCCCGGCCACCTGCACTGCGCGATGGAAGTGCGAGTAGTCGCTGCCCCAACAGCCGCGCACGTCGAGATGCTTCTTGTTGAGGTCCGCGTGCGGATTCCACTCCACGTCGCCGTGGTCCGTGTACTGCCCCAGCACGACGACCCGGCCCGCATCGCGCGCACACCGCATGGCCTGCACGACGGCCTCGGGTGCACCGGTCGCCTCGAGCACGACATCGGCACCGCGGCCGTGCGTTCGCTCGCGCACCCACGCTGCTCGCTCCGGCGGTGACAACGTCGTGAAGTCGAGCACGGCATCGGCCCCCATCGCCGACGCGGCCGGCAGACGGCCAGCCGGACCACCGATCGCGAGCACGCTGCCGGCCCCGGCAGCGCGAGCCAACGCGATGCACGACAGCCCGACCGGGCCGATGCCGAGCACGAGCACGGCGTCGCCGAGCTGCACCTCGGCGCGTTGCAGACCATGCAGCGCCGTCGGCAGCGAACAGCCACCGCGCAGGAACTCGCGCGGGGTCGTGCGTTCGAGCCGGATGATCCGGGTGCCAGCGAACAGGTGCACGTGGTCGGCCCAACCGCCGCAGAGGCCATCGGCCGCGCCGTAGGTGATGCCGTAGACCTTGCGCTCCGGACAGCGCGTGCTCGCCTTCGCGACGAGGCAGTACCAGCAGCGGTGGCAGGTGCGGTGCACGTCGAGGAACGTGACGACGTCGCCCTCTCGAAGCAGGACGCCATCGACGTCGCGCACGTCGCCGCGCACGGCCGCGAGCGTGCCGGCGCTCACGTGACCCGGGATCAGCGGATATGGCACGCCGGCCAGCTTGCCGCGATGCAGGTGCACGTCGGTCCCACACACCTCGCTGCATTCGACTCGCAGCAGCGCCTCGCCGGCGGCCAGCTCGGGCAACGGGA
>Ga0075428_100004777_pt1 | contig 15005 bp, 13 predicted proteins | sample RhiMetdeltSRZDD2_FD_75291 | JGI IMG/M metagenome (GOLD analysis project Ga0075428, IMG submission 75291) | Populus rhizosphere microbial communities from Tennessee, USA - Rhizosphere MetaG P. deltoides SRZDD2 | ecosystem: Host-associated > Plants > Roots > Rhizosphere > Soil | place: USA... | reverse complement strand
CGGTCCGCCGGCCGCGACGAAGAGCTCGTAGCCGCCCCGCTGGAAGCGGTCTATCGCCTCCTTGATGGCGTGGTCCGGCAGCCAGCCCTCCACCACGAAGAGGCCGCGCCCGACGGGCGCCGTCTCGGCGAGGTAGGGGTAGACGCCGTGCACCGCGGCCCAGAGGCCGAGCGCGGCGAGCGCCAGGAGGAGCGCTCCTCCGGGCAGCGTCGGGAGCCACACCTCGCGGCGCCGGAAGAGCTTCGAGGTGGGCATCGGCTCCGGCGGGCCGGCAGCGTCAGGGGGCGATGCGACGGCGGCCCAGAACCAGGAGACCGAGCACCCCCGAGACCAGCAGGAGCCCCTCGCCCGGCTCCGGCAGCAGCACGAGGTTCATGGTGTGCCGCAGGCTGCGAGGCTCGGGCGTGGGGTCTCCGACGGAGAGGGCGAATCCGTCGGTCCCGAAGGTCAGGCTGCAGCTCGCGTCACCCGGGGCCACGACGAGGCAGCTGCCCGTCACCTGGGCGCTCGGCTCGCCGAAGAACGCCGGCGTGCCGTTCACCGCCAGGTCCTCGTCGTCCCACTGTGCCTGGTCGCCATCGACGGAGGCGGTGGCGCCGAAGTCGATCGAGAAGGTCCCGCTGCCGGGGATCATCTCGGTCACCGGCAGGCCGGCCGCGGAGTAGGCGACGTCGCTGAAGTCGATCGTGGCGACGCCGTTGTCCTCCGTGCCCGCGACCGTCTCCACGAGGGTCACGGGCGTGTTCCAGAGCGTGAGGTCGAAGCCGAGGGTCGGCGGGATCGTCGTGGTGTCCAGCTCGAGGGTCCCGAAGACCTCGGCGGGGCCGTCGAGATCGAAGGTCTGCGTCGTGCAGTCGGGCGCGGTGCAGGCGGCCGCATCGTCCACGCCGCCGTCCTGCACGTAGAAGACGTCGCCCTGCGCGGGCGTGGCAACGAGCCCGGAAAGCGCCAGAGCAGATGCCGTGCTGGCCGTCGCCAGGAGGCGTGACGCGGACGCCCTCCGCGAGCTTCTAGGCGGTCTTCGGGTCATCGACGGGGGTATCCGCAGCAGAAGGGACCGCATCAACGATACCACCAACGCGAACGCGGATTACTTTCGTCGGCCGCGTCCGCGGCTTCGCCCCGCGAGCGAAGCGACGCCGAGACCCGTCAGGAAGAGCACCACGCTGCCCGGCTCGGGAATCGCCGCGGTTCGCGTGGCGACCAGGTTGAAGTTGCCGGTGACCACGAAGCGGCTGTCGTTGAACGACGACTCGTAGAAGCCCCTCGCCACGCCAGCCACCGTGACGGTATCTCCCGAGCCCAGGTCGCCGTAGATCGAGCCCGTGCCGAGCTGCCCCGGCATCACGGGCACCGCCGGTCCCGACGGGTAGACGCCGTAGCCGCCGATTCCGCCCAGCGTCGCGTCGACGCTGACGCCGTCGGCGAAGCTGAAGCCCGCGCCGTCGCCGACGAGCGCGCCGTCCGTCGCATGAACCCCGAACGCGTCGATGACGAGCGTCCGGTAGCTGTCGTTGCGATACGACGGGGTGCTCGAGTACAGCGCGAGGTCGACGAAGGGACTCGCCTGGATGTCGAGGACGGTCATCGCCGCCGTGTCCGGATCGAAGATCAGCGTCGCGCTGTCGATCGCGACCTTCACGGTGTCGCCGGCCCGGTAGAGCCGCCCGCTCGCGTACTCGTCCACGGTGAGCGTCAACGTGCCGGACTCGAGCGTGTAGGTGGTCATCGCTTGCGACGGGAGCGGCGCAACGAGCAGGAGCGCCGCCGCGAAGAGCAGCGCCCTCGTCACCGCCATGTGCCGCGAGACTTTCACTTCGCTCCGCTCTCCGACTGCGCAGACTCCGCGCACTCCGCCCCCTTGGGCGGAAGCCCTCGCCCACTTCCTCGCAAGCGGCGTACCAGCGGTCAGCACCGGCTTGCCTTGCCGCAACTAACTGAAATGTCGAGAGTTTTTATCAGCACGAGATTGGTGCCCCGCGGGTGACGCACCCTTCTGTAAGTGAATCCGACACCCGGCGGCCCGCCGGAAGGCGGGACGTTGCCGCGTCGTTGCGCAAGTCCCCGGTTCCTAGGGGGATCTGCTTCCGGGGTGCCACGGGGCCGTATGTAAAGCTTCGCGACGGTCGGGCTCGCGGGTGGCCGACTCAGCCGGGTCCGGCGGCCTCGGCTCGCGTCGAGTCGCGCGCTCCCCCCGCGAGCGGGAGCTCGAGGCGGGCGCTCGTACCCCTTCCGGGGGCGGTATCGATTGCGAGCTGGCCGCCGAGCTCGCGGGCGAGCTGCCCGCACTGATAGAGCCCGATGCCGAGACCCGTCCGCTTGCTCGAGTGGAACGGGTGGAGGAGCCGCTGACGGGCCAGCTCCGAGGGCATGCCCGGGCCGTCGTCCCGGATCTCGAGCAACGCCCGGTCCCCGACGGCGCGCATGCCCACCGTCACGTGGCCCTGCGGCCCGGCCGCCTCGACGGCGTTGCGGATCAGGTGTCCGCTGATCGCGAGCAGCTGATCGCCGTCGGCCTGGATCAGGAGCGGCGCCTCGGGCTCCTGCTCGAGGCAGACCTGGGTCTCCCCCGCGGCGTATCCGGCCACCGTCCCCCGGACGAGCTCCACGAGGTCGACGGGCGCCCCCGCGACGGAGCCCGGCTCCTTGCCGTGCAGGCGGTCGAGGAGCCGCTGCATGCCGGCCACCGTGTCCTGCATGTTGAGCAGGAGATCGCGCCGGAACTCCGGATTCTCGATGTGCTTGCGCGCGTTTGCGAGCGTGAGACCGAGCTCGTTGGCCAGGTTGCGCAGGTCGTGGGCGATGAAGGCCACCCGGCGCGAGAGCTCCTCGAAGCCGCGCGCCTCCGCGCGCGCGCGCGTGGTCTGCTCCTCGGCGAGGTAGCTCGCGACCTGGTGCGCCACGATGCGGAGAAGCTCCGCATCCTCCGGATGCAGGTGCGGCCGTGCGGGCGAGCGCGAGAGCAGGACGAAGCCGAGGACCGCGTCGCGATGCACCAGGGGAACGAGGAGCCACGCGGACCGCCAGCCCCAGATCCACGCCGGGAGCCACTCGGGGCGCGCCGTGGCGGGGCGCTCGTCGGGCGCCGGGAGCTCGAATGCGTCGCTGCCCTGCGTATCGAGGGCTCGGGCCAGCGGTCCGTCCGCAGGCGCGTCGGCAGCGGCTTCGGGCAGCTCGCGGCGCGCGACCAGCGCGAACAGGTCGCCGTCGCGCAGCCAGAGGCCCCCGCCGAAGCTGTCGACGATCGTCGCCACGGCGGAGAGTGCGCGCTCGCGCAGGCTCTCCCCCTCGTGCGAGCCGGAGAGCAGCTGCCCGAAGCGCTGCCACTGCTCGCGGTAGTCGTGGCGGTGGGTGAAGAGCGCACTTCCCAGCCGCACGCGCGCGATCGAGCGCGCCGTCGGCGAGAAGCCCAGCACGGCCAGGAGCAGCAGCGCCGCGACGAAGCCCGCTCCCTGGATCACCCCGGCCCACTCGCCGCCGAGCGAGCGAAGGGCGGCGGCGAGAACGCCGAGCGCGATCAGGTAGATGCCAACGCCGAGGAGCGTCACCGTGCGGAAGACCGCACGCCGGGCCACGTTGAGCTCGCTGGACCACTCCGCGTTTCGCGCCGCGGCCACGGCAATGAACGGTGCGGCGACGGCCGCCACCGCGCCCCGGCTCGCCAGGAGCGACGGGTCGTTGCCCGGGAAGAGCAGGGCCTGTGACCAGAGGTAGAGCTCGAAGCCGAGCATGGCCCCGACGCCCAGGCACAGATACTTCACCCGCCAGCGGTTCTCCGCGCGCGCCTGGCGCAGCAGGGCCTCGGTGAGCATCAGCCCGGCGATGATGAGGACGAGCCTCAGGGCGACCGCGGCCCTCACCCCTCCGGCGGGGCCGCCCGCCGCTTCGACGGGCAGACGCGACACGACGTAGCCGGCGATCAGGAGGCCAGCGCCGGCCGCCACCGGCCAGCGGATCGCAACTCCCTTCGTCTCCGCCGGAAGTCCCGCGTGATAGGCGGCCGCGAGGAAGCCCGTCCAGGCGGCGAGGTGCAGCACGTCGAGCGCATCGACGAGACCGCTGCTTCCCAGGGCGAGGTCGGTCCAGAGGGCCACGCCGAGCGCCCAGACCGCCGTCGACCCGCACGCCGCGACGAGCATCAGCACGGGCAGGCGGGGTCTCGAGTGCAGCGCCAGCAGCAGCGCCAGGATCGCGTAGAAGAGCGCGCAGATCGCGTGGGTCGCGGCGCTGGCGGGCAACTCGGCCTCCGGGGCGAGCCCAGGGTATCACGGCCTCCCTGTGCCTCGTGATCGTCGTCACACCTGCGCTCGGAGCCCCGGTCGATGCGAAGAGCGTCGAGGCTGGCGCATCCGCCTTCGTGCGTGCGACGGCTCGCAGAGAGGTCCACGCGATGCGCACCCCCCGCGCCTCGTCAGCTCGGATGGAACGCATCGCGCTCCTCGCGGTCCTCGGGCTCGTCCCAGCGTCCGCCTTCGCCCAGACCCGGCTGCAGTGGATGCAGCCCCCGGGCTCGGAGGCGGTCGAGGAGTTCCGCGTCTACGCGGGCACATCGCCCGATGCGGGCCAGCTCGTCTACGCGGGAGTACCGGCAGCCCAGGCCGGCGTCTACGCCGCCGACGTCCAGATCGATGCCCTCGACGCGGGGGTGCCCGTCACCGTGTGGCTCACCGCGTGGAACCCGGCGGGCGAGAGCGGGGCGTCGAACGCCATCACTCTCGATCCACAGGCGCCGCCCGAGCCCCCGCCGCCGTCCGAACCCCCGCCCGGGCCTGCGCCCGGGGCCGGATGCGATCCGCTGGATTCGGACTGCGACGGGATCCTCGACGACGAGGACAGCTGCCCGGATGCGGTGAATCCGGGGCAGGAGGACAGCGGGGGCCTCGGCCTGGGGGCGCCCCCCGATGGAATCGGCGACGCGTGTCAGTGCGGCGACGTGAGCGGGGACGGCAGCATCACGCTCGAGGACAGCGCGATCATCACCCGCGCGCTGAGGGTGCCGCCGCGCGCGGTGATGAACCGCCCCGAGCTGTGCGACGTCGGTGGATCGGTGGGCTGCACCAGCACCGACGCGACCATCGTGAAGCGCTCCCTCTCCACGCCGCCCCGGGCCAGGATCGCGCAGCAGTGCGCTCCGGCTCGACCCCCTGCGCCCTGACGCGTTCCCGCGTCGGCCATCGCACTCCCGTCGCTCTCCATGCTTCGTGCGCCATGGTGGTGGGCCGCGCTCCCGTCGGGACCTCGGGGCCTTCGCATCTTCTCCTCGATTGGTGAAAACCCCTACGTCCGCCACGCAGCGGGCTGCTAGGCAGCCTCCCCGGGTCCGCATGTGCGATAATCCCGGCCAGCGAGGCCGGGGCCAGATCCGCCGAGATGGTGATTCACTACATGACGCCGAGAGGAACCGAGGCCGCCTGGGTCGGCAACGAGCTTCGCGTCGTCGCGGCGGCCGGCATCCCGTTCGAGCTGCATTCCCTGGTTCCCCCCCGGTCGACGCATTTCCTCTCGGCTGCGATTCGCGACCTGCCGACGCGGTCGGTCTACCCGCTGTCGCCGTCGGGATTCGCGCTGTCGCTCTTGCTCGCGCCGTGGCTCTTCGGACGCCGTCTGCTGGGCGCGCTGGCCAACGCGCTCTTCGCGCCGCGCGAATCGCCGATGGTGCGCGTCAAGGGTCTGTGGCACCTCGCGGTGGCTTGCCATTGGGCGCGAATGCTCCGGAGCCAGCCGGTCAGCCTGATCCATTCGCAATGGGCCCACTCCGGCGCAACCGTCGCGATGTACGGCGCGTGGCTCCTCGGGGTTCCCTTCAGCTTCACGGGCCACGCCTCGGACCTCTTCCGCGACCGGGCGGTTCTCTCGGACAAGATCCGCCGCGCCGACTTCATCGTCTGCATCTCGACCTTCCATCGCGAGTTCTTCGCGGCGGAAGGCGCCCGTCCCGAGCAGCTGACGCTCGCATACTGCGGAATCGACACCGACCACTTCACACCGAAGGCCGCAGTCGGGGGAGACGGAGGGCCATTCCGCATCCTCTCCTCGGGCCGCCTCGTCGAGAAGAAGGGATTTGCCACGCTCATCGCAGCCTGTGAGATCCTGCGTGGGCGGGGGATCGCCTTCGAGTGCGTGATCGCCGGCAGCGGCCCGCTCGAGGCCGAGTTGCGCGACCAGATCGCGCGAGCGGGCCTCGTCGACGAGGTTCGTCTCACGGGCGAGCCCTTGAAGCAGGAGTCCCTCCCGGACTTCATGCGCGACGGGGACCTCTTCTGTCTGCCCTGCGTGCCCGCCCGGGACGGGGACGTCGACGGCCTGCCGCAGATGCTGATGGAGGCGATGGCCTGTGGGCTTCCCGTCGTGTCGACGCGGATCGTCGGGATCCCGGACCTCGTGGCGGACGGTGAGACGGGTCTCCTGGTGCCGCCGGGCGACCCGGTCGAGCTCGCCGATGCGCTCGAGCGTCTCCGGTCGGACCCGGCCCTCGCCGCCCGTCTGGCCGTTTCCGGCCGCGCGCGCGTCGTCGAGCGCTTCGACCTCCGCCGCTGCCTCGAACCGCTGCTGCAGCGATTCCGCGCCAGGCTGGCCCCGTCGTGATGGGAGGGTGGCGATGAGGATCCTTGTCACGGGCGGTGCGGGCTACGTCGGCAGTGCCTGCCTTCGCCACCTCGTCGCCTGCGGCCACGAGGCGTGGGCCTACGACAACCTCTCGAAGGGGCATCGGGCCGCCGTGGCCGGCGCTCCACTCGTCGAAGCCGACATCGCCGACGGCGGCGCGCTGGTGCGCGTCCTGGGCGAGCTCCGGCCCGACGCCGTCATGCACTTCGCGGCCGCAACCTACGTCGGTGAGTCGGTGCTCGACCCCGAGTACCACTACCGCAACAACATCTCCGGGACGCTGAGCCTGCTCAACGCAATGCGTGCAGCGGGGGTACGCCGGATGCTCTTCTCCAGCACCTGCGCGACCTACGGTGAGAGCCCGAAGTGCCCCATGGCGGAGGATGCGCCGCAGGACCCCTGTAGCCCCTACGCGCGCACGAAGCTCGCGGTCGAGTGGATGATCCGGGACTTCTCCGCCGCCTACGGGCTCGGCTTCACGCTGTTGCGCTACTTCAACGCCGCGGGCGCCGCCCCGGACGGAGAGCACGGCGAAGACCATCGCCCCGAGACGCACCTGATCCCGCTCGTGCTCGACGTGCCCGCCGGTCGGCGCGACCGGCTCCGGGTGTTCGGCAACGACTACCCCACGCCGGATGGCACCTGCATCCGCGACTACGTCCACGTGGATGATCTCGCCTCCGCCCATCTGCTCGCGATCGAGGCGACCACGTCCGACACCCGCGAGGTCTTCAACGTCGGAACGGGCGAGGGCCGATCGATCCTGGAGATCGTCGCCGCGTGCGAGAGCGTGACCGGGAAGCCGATCCCGTACGAGATCGTCGAGCGTCGCCCCGGCGACCCGCCTGCGCTCGTTGCAGATCCCTCCAAGCTTCTCGGACGCCTCGGGTGGCGCCCGCGCTACACGCGAATCGAGGAGACGATTGAGACGGCGTGGCGTTGGCACGAGGCCCACCCGAAGGGGTACCCAGATTCATGAGGCGATGACGTGTCCCGCGGCGGGTACGTACTGATCTCGCCCTGTCGCGACGAAGCCCGCTTCCTCCCCGTGACGCTCGCGTCCGTCGCTTCCCAGACGCTGCCGCCGACCCGCTGGGTGATCGTCGACGACGGATCCCGCGACGCGACGCCAGCGATCTTGAGCGATGCGGCCCGGCGATATCCCTACATCGAGGTGGTGCGCCGCGAGGACCGGGGCGAACGCAGCGTCGGGCCGGGGGTGATCGATGCGTTCCATGCCGGCCTCGAACGCATCCGTCTCGACGAGTGCGACTACCTGTGCAAGCTGGACACGGATCTCGAGATCCCGCGCAGGTACTTCGAGACGGTGCTTGCGCGCTTCGAGGTCGAGCCGAGGCTCGGAACCTTCTCGGGCAAGCTGTATCTGCGCGCCGACGACGGCCGGCTGAGACTCGAGCCTACGGGCGACGACAACTCCGTCGGGCCCGCGAAGTTCTATCGGGCCGAGTGCTTCCGCGCGATCGGCGGCTTCGTCCGGGAGGTCTGCTGGGACGGCATCGACGGCCACACCTGCCGCATGGAGGGTTGGATCGCGCGATCCGAGGACGGGCCGGATCTCCGGCTCGTCCATCTGCGGCAGATGGGCTCGAGTCACGAGGGGATCTGGACGGGACGCAAGCGTTGGGGCATGGGAAAGTGGTTCATGGGCTCGGCGTGGTACTACATGCTCGCCGTGGCGCTGTATCGGATGACCGAGCGGCCCTACCTGATCGGGGGCATCGGAATCCTGACGGGGTATCTGGAGGCCGCGCTGAAGGGGGTGAAGCGCTTCGGGGACCAGAAGTTTCGCAGGCACCTGCGCCGCTACGAGGCCCGCGTGCTCCTCTGCGGACGGCGTCGTGCCGCCGAGACCTATCATCGGCCCCGCGCCGGGACCGGATCGGAGCCGGTGGGAATGGGCGGCGCGGAGAGGTGAGCCACGAAGAAGGAGCGTCGCTTCGCCAGGTGCGCCTCCACGGTCTCAGCTTCCACGCCATCAGCGAGGCCCGTTGTGTCGAGCACATCCTCCGAAACCTCGACGCCGGGAGGGGCGGCTGGGTGATCACGGCCAATCTGGACCACCACCGCCGGGCACTTCGAGACCAATCCTACTCTCTTTTGTGTCAGAAGGCGAGCCTCCTCGTCGCCGACGGGATGCTCACGGTATTCGCGAGCCGCCTCCAGGGCACGCCCCTCCCAGAGCGGGTGGCGGGCTCGGATCTGATCTCGTCGTTGAGCGCAGGAGCCGCGGGGCACGGCCGTTCGATCTACCTGTTGGGAGGCTGGCCGGGCAGCGCCGAGGGCGCCCGATGCGTCCTGGAGCGCCGACATCCGGACCTCCGGATCGCCGGGACCGACTGCCCGCCAATGGGATTCGAAGACGATGCCGCCGAGTTCGAGCGGGTCGCGTCTGCCGTCGTCGAAGCCGCTCCCGACATCGTCCTGGTGGCGCTCGGATCGCCGAAGCAGGAGCTGCTGATCGCCCGGCTGCGAGGCCGGCTCCCGAGGACCTGGTGGCTCGGGGTGGGGATCGGCTTCAGCTTCCTCAGCGGCCACGTGCGGCGCGCCCCGCGTTGGATGCAAAGGGTCGGGCTCGAATGGCTGCATCGCCTGGCTCAAGAGCCCCGCAGGCTGGCCCGGCGCTACCTGATCGAAGGGATGCCGTTCGCCCTCGGCCTGCTGCTCTGCGCGTCCCGGCAGCGTCTGCTCCCGCGGTCGGGCGGGCGGGCTTGAGGCTTCACGCGCCGCGCATTCTACGGGGCCTGCGGATCTCCTCTTCCGAGTTCCCTTCCGGCCGGGGCCAGCGGGCGCCGCAGCGGGTGGCGCCAGTTGGTCCAGTTGTCCCGTCCCTGGCGCTCGCAGACGTGGGTAGGCCGGCGGTCGAAGGCTTCGCGAGCGAGGGAGACGCAGCGCCCAGCTGCCCAGAGGGCGTTGGCCAGCCAGAGGCCGCTGCGCCCGTAGACCTTGGCGTAGTAGCGGGCTCGCGAAGCGTAGTGGTAGGCCGGCAGCCGCATGCGCCCCGCGCCGAGGGAGTTGAAACGAGACGAGCCTCCCTGGAGGTGGACGACGCGCGCATCCGGGCAATAGCGTACCCGCCAGCCAGCGCGTCGGGCGCGCCAGCAGAAGTCGGCGTCCTCGAAGTACATGAAGTAGCCCTCGTCCAGGACGCCCACCCGCTCGATTGCGTCGCGTCGGATCATGACGGCGGCGAAGCTCACCCAAACTGCATCTTCGGGGTCTGCGGGAATCGGCTTCGCGGTGACGTGCCGCGAGAACAGTCGATCCAGCGGCCCCGTCCTGGCCGCGCGAAGGAACTCCGTGAACGGGGTCGCCTGACGAAACGAGCTGACCTGGGGCTCGCCATCCGGCCCCTCGAGCCGTGGGGCGACGATCGCGACATCGGGGTGACGCATCAGGTGTCGCTGGAGGCAGGCGACCGCACCGCGGCGAAGGAGCGTGTCGCTGTTGAGCAGCAGATACGCCTCGGCATCGATCGATCGAATTCCGAGGTTGTTCCCGGCGGAGAATCCCCCGTTGGCCTGCGAGCCCACGACGCGCGCCCAGGTCCACTGCCGGGCCGCGATCTCCCTCTCGAGCCGTTCGGCCGAGCCGTCGCCGCTCGCGTTGTCGACGACGATCGCCTCGATCGGCTGACCAGCCACCTCGGGTGCGAGGGAGTCCAGACATCCGATCACCAGCTCGGGCGTGCGGTAGTTCAGGATGACGACTGCTAGGGCGATCCGCTGGCTGGCCATCACTGTCACCCGAGCGGCGCCTCCCCAACCCGGCGATCAGGATAACATCCCCTCGTCCCGACCGAGGTCGACCGGGCTTCGGAGGCGGCTCCACGCTTGGGAAGGGAACTTCATGCTGAGGGGCGGCGGGCGACGTCTCCGACACCGGGCGGGCCGAGAGGTTCTCGCCGAAGCTCGCACTGCTGCAATGGATCGGTGGCTCGCACGAACACGGCTGCTGTCACTCGGCGTTAGGCCGTCGATCGCCTCGACGAGTTCTGGCGCAGTCGCCCAGGGGAAGCGCCCCGGCCTCAGCCCTCGCGTCTCGCGTTGGTCCGCTCTCCCCCCGAGGTTGATCCCAGCGCCGGCCGGCGGGCGACATGGGGCGCCCTGGCATGACGCGACCCTCGGGTGCCGCGGGCCGCGGGCTCGTGTCGGCCGGTGCGAAAGGTCCGCGCCCTGGCCGTCGCGCAGGTGGCGTCGGCTGCCATGAGGCTCGACATCAATGCCAGGTGGGCACGGCTTGCAGGCCTGGTGACGTCCTTCGCGCGCGCGGACTCGCTGAAGATGAAGGCGATCCGCGGTTCGCTCTGGACGCTGCTGGGGTACGGCGCGAGCCAGGCGCTGCGGCTGGCGAGCAATCTGGTCCTGACGAGGCTGCTCTTCCCCGCGGCGTTCGGCCAGATGGCGATCGTGAACGTATTCGTGCAGGGGCTGCAGATGTTCTCCGACATCGGGATCGGGTCGAGCATCGTGCGGCACAAGCGCGGCGAGGACCCGGTCTTCCTGAACACCGTGTGGACGATCCAGATCATCCGCGGGGTGATCCTGTGGGCCGTGACTTGCGCGCTCGCGGGGCCGACGGCACTTCTCTACGGGAAGCCGGAGCTGGCGCCATTCATCGTCGTCGCGGGCCTGGGGGCAGCGATATCGGGGCTCAACTCGACGTCGCTGTTCACGCTGAGTCGGCGGCTCTCGGTCGGACGGTTGACGCTCTTCGACCTCGCTACGCAGATGCTGGGGATCGCCGCGATGATCGCCTGGGCGTTGGCGTCGCCGTCGGTGTGGGCTCTGGTGGTGGGCGGGCTGGTTACGGCGGTGGTGCGGGCAGTGTGGAGCCACCGGCTGTCGGCACACGGCAACCGGCCGGCGTGGGATGCGGAGGCGAGGGCGGAGCTGCTGTCGTTTGGGAGGGTCGTGTTTCTCTCCACGGGGGTGCTCTTCCTGGCGAACCAGAGCGATCGGATGATCCTGGGGAAGTACGTGTCGATGGAGGCGCTCGGCGTCTACAGCGTTGCGTGGACGCTGTCGAGACTGGGCACCAACATCGCGCAGACGGTGATGGGGCGGGTGCTGTTCCCGGCGCTCTCGAAGCTATACCGGGAGGACCCGGAAGGTGCCGCCTTTCATTACCAGCGACTACGGATCGTGGTGGACGCGGTAACGGTCCTGGGAGCGTTGGTGCTGCTGGCAGCAGGACCGATGCTGGTGCGGCTCCTGTATGACGAACGCTACCACGAGGCGGGATGGATGCTGCAGATCCTGGCGCTGCAGTCGGCCTTCGACATCATGCGCGCACCCGCGGCGTGGCTGCTGCTGGCGGCGGGCAAACCCGGGTACAGTGTGTGGGCCGGGGTCAGCCGCATCGCGGTGCTCTGGATCGGTCTGCCGCTGGCGTTCATGCGCTCGGGAATCGATGCGGCGTTGTGGCTCATCGTGCTGTCCGGAGTTCCGTCGCTGGCGGTCTTTTCTGAAGGGGTAGGCTCGGTGTTCCCGAGGCTGCGCGCCGGCGAGTGGGTGGGCAACATCGTGGTCCTGGTGGTCCTTTCGCTCGCGTATCTGGCGCTGAGGTAATCGGGTGCGGCCGATCCGATCGTTGCTGACCCGCTGGCGGCACTACTGGCTCTCCCGGAGGCTCGGGTCGCTCGGGCTCTACTCACGGATCACGCGTCCGGAGATGATCGTGGGAGGGGAACGGATCTTCATCGGAGACCGGGTCAGGATCCTCCCGCACGCGAGGATCGAGTGCATCACGGGCGCCCCGTACAACGGGACGATCACGATCGGGGAGGGGACGTCGGCTCAGCTCTACTTCCATTGCGCCTCGGCGGTGTCGGTGACGATCGGAAAGAGGGTGCTGATCGCGGGGCGGGTGTACATCTCGGACCACGACCACGCCTGGCCGGAAGGAGGATCGGCGCTGGTGACGGCGCCGGTGGTGGTTGGGGATCGGTGCTGGCTCGGAGAAGGGTGTGCGATCCTGAAGGGGGTGACGCTAGGCGAGGGGTGTGTGGTGGGCGCAAATGCGGTGGTGACGCGCAGCGCTCCGCCGTGGAGCATGTTGGTGGGCGTCCCCGCTCGGATCAAGGCGCGTTACGACCAGCCGTCCGGGCGCTGGATGCCAGCATCCGAACCGGAGCAGCTGGGCGGGTGAGCGACGTCGACCGGAGGGGCGCGGCGACCGCGTCCGTCGAGGGACGGGAGCCGTCAGGAGGGCGGCTTTCATGCGAGCGGACGCGGGCGACGAAGGCACCGGGAGCGGCCTCGGCGTCAGGCCGCGAAGAATGGCAGAACTTCGCCGAGCGCGTCAGCGCCGGCGAGATCGAGGCGGTTCCGCTCCGGGACGTGCGTCCCGATGGAGCCACGGTGCGGGCGAGCCCGGAACCCGACCGCGGGGTCGTGATCAAGTTGTGGACGCGCTCCGGCCTGGGCGGAATGATCCGTCGATGGACGCGGACGGGCCCGGCGATTCGGGAATGGCGTGCGCTGCAGAAGCTGAGCCGGCTCGGGGTGGACGTGCCGCGACCCCTGGCGTACTGCCGCCTGGGCGCGCGAGCGCGGCACACCGAGGCGCTCGTCCTGGAAGACCTCGGGGAATGCCGGCTCGGGTTGATGCACGTGAAGGATCTGTTGGGGGCGCGGCGGGAGCAGGAACTCGAGGCGTTCGAGCGCCACGTGATCGACACGACGGCGGCGATGATCCTCTCGGGGACTCTGGACCCCGATCATCGGGTGACGAACTTCGTGGTGACCGCCGAGGGCAGGCCCGTGAGACTGGACCTCGAGCTTGCGCGGGATGTCGCGTACCCGTCCCTGCACTGGAGAATGTATGGCGAGATGCTGGGCAAGCTGCTCGGCAGCTACACCTTCGCGGTCCAGCCGGATACGGCGAGGGTGACCGACTTTGCTGGCCGGCTGGTGGCTCGTGTGCGGCCGGGGAGTCGGGTGCTCCGACGGTGCCGGGCGGTGGTGGAGCAGATGCTCGAGACACAGAGGATCGAGCGCGGGATCGACACACGCGTGAGTCTACCATGGTAGCGCATGACCCCTGCGGCGCCTGTCGGGTTGCCCCGTGACACGCAGGTCGTACAGCCAGATGTACCAGTCGGCCGAGGCCGCCGCGCTCTACGACAACGAGATTTGCGACGCGGAGGGTCGGGATGCGCCGTTGTGGAGCGCGGAGCGTGCGTGCCTCCTGCGGCTGATCCGCCGGTTCTTCCCGGATCACCGATCGGCGCACGCGCTGGATTTTGCGTGCGGGACGGGCCGAATCGCGGCCTTGTTGCGACCGCTGGTCGGCTCGCTGACTTGTGTGGACATCTCGCAGGCTATGCTGGACCGGGCGCACCAACGGGTAGGTGAGGCGGAGATCATCTGTGCGGACATCGTCGCGTCACCGCAGAGCGTTCCGGGGAACAAGGACATCATCACGTCGTTCCGGTTCCTGTTGCTGGCCGAGCCGGAGCTGCGCGCGGCGTGTATCCGGGAGCTTGGCACCAAGCTGCGGTCGGAAAGAAGCATCATGATCCTGAACACGCACGGGAACCCCTGGAGCTTCCGGGGTCTCGCCATGCTGCGCGACAGGATCCTGAGGCGCGAGCGGCGATTCCCCTCGTTCTCCCTGGGCGACATGAGGAAGCTGGCGAAGGCCTGCGGGCTTCGGGTGGCGGGGGCGACAGGGTTGGGCTTCGTACCGGGCGTCCTCGCGAAGCGGCTGCCGCCCAGGGTGCTGGGGGTGGTCGAGCGGGCGCTGGCGGGGTTGCCGCTCCTGTGGCGACTGGGGGCGATCCAGCTGGTGGTGCTGCGGCGGGACGACTCCCCGGCATGAGTTTCGGGCTCTGTACGTCTCGAGACACCGGACAGCGCGCGGATGGGAAGGCCCATCGATGGGCGTAGAGGTGTCTGGAGCGGGTGGTACCGGCGCCGGCGCTGTCGGAGGTCGGGGCCAGACGGCGACGGTCGTGATCGGACGCAACGAGGGCGAGCGACTGCGACGGTGTCTGCTTTCGCTAAATGGGTCGACGCGTGCGCTCGTGTACGTGGACTCCGCGAGTACCGATGGGTCGGTGGGGCTTGCGCGATCGATCGGCGCGGAGGTGGTGGAGCTGGACACCTCGCGCCCTCTCAGTGCCGCGCGGGCTCGCAATGCGGGCTTTGACCGGCTGGCGACGGTCCTGCCGAACGTCGAGCTCGTGCAGTTCGTGGACGGGGACTGCGAGGTCTCAGCCGGTTGGATCGAGGCGGCGCAACGGGCGCTTGCTGCGGAGGATCGCCTCGCGGCGGTGTGCGGGCATTTGCGGGAGCGGTCGCCGGAGGCTTCGATCTACAACCTCCTGGGCGACCTGGAGTGGCGGCGTCCGGTGGGCGAGATCGCCTACTGCGGTG
>Ga0075428_100004774_pt1 | contig 15008 bp, 16 predicted proteins | sample RhiMetdeltSRZDD2_FD_75291 | JGI IMG/M metagenome (GOLD analysis project Ga0075428, IMG submission 75291) | Populus rhizosphere microbial communities from Tennessee, USA - Rhizosphere MetaG P. deltoides SRZDD2 | ecosystem: Host-associated > Plants > Roots > Rhizosphere > Soil | place: USA... | reverse complement strand
TTGCCGCTGCACGAGCTGCTCGCTGGCATACAGGACGCTTTGGGCGATTTGCTGGATGTGGCGTACTTGCGGGTCGCTCGAGACGGTGACCGATTGAAACAGGCCGAGCAATTCATCCGCGGCTCGCCGATCGACCGTCTCCAGCGCCTGGACCTCCATGCGGTCCACGAGAAATTGCAGGAACATCAGCACCACGGTGAAGCTCAGCGCCAGGGCCGTCGTGTCGAACTTCACGTACAAGCCGCCTAGCAGCCCCTGCATGGCGTTTTGCACGTTGACCATGTCCTGCCGGGCCAGGTCGCCGATCACCTGCGTGATGCCGATTACCGTCCCGAGAAACCCGAGCATCGGCGTCGCCCAGACGATGATCCGGATCAGCGCGTAGCTGTCCTGCTGCCTGGCGGCATCCATGTCGGACAGATGTTTGAGTTCCGCTTCCAGGCCGTCGGCCGATCCACGTCGCGAGACGAGCTCCAGTGAGTCAAACAGCCGGCGAGCGAGGTAGGAATTGCGCAGGCGCGTCGGCAGCTCGGCCAGCATGTCCAGCAGCTCATTCGCCTTGCTCAGGGGCTGAATGCCGTCGTGCTGTCCGAGCGACACCGTCGCCAGGGCCGAGTATTCGGTGCAAACGGAGGACAGCTTGTGCAGCAGTGCTCCCAGGCAGATGAAAAAGAAAAAGGTCTCGACGACGCAAACGGGGTGGCCGACAAAGTAGCGCAAGATCAGCGGGTGATTGAGGGGTCCCCGCAGGACGAGAGCATAGAAGACGGCGGCCAGCGCCAGCCCCAAAACGAGAGGCCATAGTAGCGCGCCGACCATCGAACTTGCGGACTTGCGACTTTCGGCTGAAGGCACAGGAGCTTCCTTTCTCACGTGCGTTGGCTGGCCGGCTTAAGCCGGGATTCGCATAACGTAAAAATCGTCTTTACCGCTACAGCTTATTGAGTTTGCCGGGGCAAAAATCGGCCGCCGTGCTAGCGGCGCTGCCCGGTCGGGCGGCGAGGGAATGCCTCATCGCGAGCTAATACTGCATGCCGCCCGTTCGGCCAAGAGCAGCCGGCGGCACGGGCGGCACATTCGGCAAAGATTGCCAAAGTCCTCAGGCGGTGCTTGCCGATGAAGTCAGCGTCCCGCACTGCTCGCCCGCGAGCCATGGTGCGAGATAAGCCATTATCGATTCCCGGGGGGGACGATTGTCCGGGCCGATCCCGCAAGGGGTCGCCCGGACTTTCTCGTTTCTTGGGGTGGCAGCTTGAAAAGCGGGTCGTTCATCGCTGCCATTCGGGTTGCAGCGCCTGAAAATGGAGCCGGGTGTCGCCGCGAATGACTCCCCGCTTGCCGTAGCCAATCGTCGCCGCCGGCACTCCTGCGCTCAGCTCGCGCGCGGCCAGCTCTGTTACCAGGGTGCCGCCGGTGTTCAGCTCGACCAGTCGTTTGTGGTCGCGCAGATGGTTCAGGCCGACATCGGATATCGCAGTGCCAGAAAGATGCAGCCATTTGACCTGCCGAACATTGGCAAACTCCGCCATCATGCTGTCATTCACGTTGCTGTTGGACAAATCCAGCCGGATCAAGTTCTCCATGCTGGCCAGGTGCTTGATGACTCCCGGAGCGATTGTTGTTCCGGACAAGTCGAGAATTTCGACTTGCGTTAACGACGCCAATCCCTCTCCGCTCGTAAGCGTATTCCCAGAAAGATTGAGCTTGATCAATTCGGATAGTCCCCGGAGATGGCCCAGTCCTGCTCCCTGAATTTTGGTGTTTCGTAAATCGAGCTGCGTCAGGCTCGTACATCCGGCCAAATGCCGCAGTCCGGAATCGGCGATACTGGTGCCGCCCAGATTCAGCCAAGCCAGCTCTTTGCAATTGGCCAAAGGCGCCAGTTCGTCGTCGTTGAGCGGGCAGCCGCTGGCGGACAAATGTCGCAACTTTGGCAGTTTCGCGATGTGGGTAAGACCTTGGCCTCGAATGGAGGACGAGTCGACGCTCAGGCTGACGAGGTTGTTGAGCTTCGCCAGATGCGTCAGACCGCCGTCCGTGATTCCCCCGGATGGAATCGACAATTCTTCCAATCCTCGCATCTGGCCTATTACCTCGAGGGAGCGGTTCGAAATCCAGGGATTGCCGCCGCGAATGAGCAGCCGCCGCAGATGCTGGTGGTTGGAGAGTTGCGCCACATCGCCGTCTGTGACGGGACACTCGACGACTAGCTTTTCCAGGCTAGTGGCGTCCTTGAGCCAAAGCATGGCCTGCTGGCCGCCGGTGGCTGGCGTTAGATGAGCTTCGACGACGTGGCCTTCACGGGTCACAACGCCGGCACGAAATTCCGAGAGGGCTAGTGCAATCCGTTCTTGCTGCGAAAACCACTGGCGACGCTGCCAGTCGTCGTACATCCGCTTGCCCACGGTGCCGATAAGCGCGGCGAAAACGGTCGTCACGAGAAGAAACGACTTCAGGCTGAAGCGCACTGGAAACATGCACTGGCCTACCTGCAAGGCGTCACGTGGCAGCTGTATTTGCGATTGTCTGGTTCCGCGCCCGATTTTTCAACAGCTACCAGTCGCGGCGTTAACAGGCAGCATCGACCCTGCTTCCAAAAACGAGGGTTCGAGCAGGCGGCGCTGCCACGGCAGCCGTCGGATGGCGGCAGCCGTGGAGCAGATGCATCTCCTTCGGCTAGAAGCCGAAGTAAATGCCGATGCCGCCGCCGTGGTGGTGGTGATGGCCGTGATGGTGGCCGTAGTGACCGCCGTAGTACTGCGGGCGATAGGAGCGGTAGTAGTGACCGCCGCCGTAGCCGCCATAGTAATCGCAGCCATACCTGCCGCCGCCGTAGCCACCGTATCCGCCGTAGCCACCGTATCCGCCGTAGCGGCCGTACCCGCCATAGCCGCTGTAGTAGCGGCCATGGTCGGCCTGGGCGGTGCTCGCCAGACCGCCGACGCTCAAAGCGGCAGCCGCCAGCAGTATCAAAAGGAACTTCCGCATCGATTTCTCCTTTGTGTCTCGGGGGGAGACAACCCGCCGACCATTCAGAGGCCGGCATGGCTTGGAGAGATGCAGCGGCGATACCACTCACAAATCATGCGCCGTAAACACTGTGGCATAAATGGTTTAGAATTCGTCCTGCGCTATCCGCCGCTGAGTACGATCGGACCGTGCGCCGTCAGCTTGATTACATGTCGCGCTCAAGTAGAGACACCTCCCAGAATGACCAATGACCAAATCCCAATGACCAATGTCGGCAGTCTTTCATTTGTCATTTGGATTTGGTCATTGGTCATTTATCTCAAACCTCCTCACCTCCCACGAAACATCCAGCGTCGAGCCCGATTCCATTCGCACGTACCGCCGCGGATATCCCAGCTCGCGATCGAAGCTGGCCCGCAGCCTCAGGTCGGGGGTGAAGCGATCGGCCTTCCCCGCAGCGCGGCGCTCGATCTGCTCCACGTCGCGGCCGATCGTGGCGAACATTCCCGGCACGCTCCAGGTGCCAAACGTCCGCCGCTGCGCCAGTGGATGGTCATTGCGAAATGCCGCGATCGCTTGCCCGCCGCGGACCTGCACTCGGTACGTCCCCGGCTGCGGACCCTCGACGCGGACTTCCAGGTCGTAGTCGGCCGGCCCGTGCTGCCGCCAGCGCTCCCGCGCTGCGCGAAGCGCTTCGGTCGTTAGCGGCGGCGTCGAATCGGCCACATTCCAGCGGAGAATGACCAGCGTCACCACGAGCCCCGCCAGCGTCCCCAGGATCAGGCCGCAGCCGACGCGGCGCATGGCGGCGGCACGCGTCGGGTCTTTGGTAGCCGGCGGCTCGTCGGCGATTTTTGCAATCATCGTATGACCAAGGGGTCGGGAGTCGTTTCGGGCCGACAACGATTAATTTCCCAGGGCGTTGATCCCGAATCGACTCCCGACCCCATCCGTTTGGATCTTCGTCGCACGGCTGTCCGGGCTCCTCTCGCCAATCGCAGGGCCGCTGGCTACAACGGCAGTATATCGCTGCCCTCCACGCTCGGGGTCGGGAGTCGTTTCGGACCGACAACGATTGACTTCCCGAGGCGATGATCCCGAAACGACTCCCGACCCCTTTGACGCGCTCTGGTGCATGATGACCGACTCCTCCATCATCGCCTCCCGGGCTCGCACCAAGATCGTCGCCACCGTCGGACCGGCCTGCCGGGAGGTGGACCAGCTCACCGAGCTCATTCGCTCCGGCGTCTCGGTCTTCCGCATCAACACGGCCCACGGCGACGAAGCCGAGCGGACGGAAATGCTGGCGCGGATCCGCGCCGCGGCCGCCGCGCTGGACTGCCCCGTCGGCATCCTCGTCGATCTGGCAGGACCGAAAATCCGCCTGGGAAAGCTCATCGTCGATCCCACGCCGTGCAATGCGGGCGAGATTTTTCGCTTCATTCCGGGGGACGAGGCCCGCGCGCCCGACGAGCTCACCAGCAATTACCCTGCGCTGATTTCCGAGCTGACCGTCGGCGATACGGTGATGCTGGCCGATGGCACCGTGAGCATGACGGTCGTCGAGAAGAGTGCCGGAGAGGCGCGCGTGCGGGTGACGCAGCCGGGAGTCATTCGCAGCCGGCAGGGGATCAACCTGCCGGGCATCAAGCTGAGCGTCGCCTCGCTGACCGAGGCCGACTCGGCCAATGCCGCCTGGGCCGCCCGCCACGAAGTCGATTTTGTCAGCCTGTCGTTCGTCCGCTCGCCGCACAATGTGCTCGAGCTGGCGCAACTTTTGAGAAAACAAGGATCGCACGCCGCCGTCATCGCCAAGATAGAAAAACGCGAGGCGCTCGATCACTTGCCGGACATCGTCCGCGCTGCGGACGGCGTGATGGTGGCCCGCGGCGATCTGGGGGTCGAGGTGGACGTGGCCGAGACGGCCGTCGTGCAGAAGCGGATCGTGCGCGAGTGCCAGCGCCAGGGAAAGCCAGTGATCGTCGCCACGCAGATGCTCGACAGCATGCACCACAACCGCCGGCCGACGCGGGCCGAGGCGACCGACGTGGCCAACGCCATCCTCGACGGCGCAGACGCCTGCATGCTCTCCGGCGAGACGGCCATCGGCGAGTATCCGATCGAGGCGGTACGGATGATGAACCGCATCATGCTGGCCACCGAGCCGCTGCTCAAAGAAAATGCACAGGCGCTCAGCGCCGCGGTGGAGGGAAACGTCCATCCGGTGACCCACGCCGCCGTGCTGGCCGGATCGTCGATCGTCCAGCGGATCGGGGCCAGGCTGGTGATCGTGGCCACGCGCAGCGGCAGCACCTGCCGCCTGCGCTCCAAGATGCGCGACGCCGTCCCGACGATCGGCGTCTCCGATTCGCCGACGGTCCTGCGGCAATTGACGCTGCTGTGGGGCGTGACCCCGCTGGCGGGGGCGCCGGTGAACGACGGCCCGCAGCTCCGCCAGTTCATCAGCGACTGGGGCCGCCGGCAAAAGGTGGTGCAGAAGGGGGACCGGATCGTTTTCCTGACCGGCACGAACTTCTACCCGCTGGCGCAGAACATCATCGTGATTCACGAGGTGGAGTAGCTCGCGCACGCCGCGGCAAGTTGCGGCGCAAGCTTCGGTTCGAAGGCGCCTGTCATTTCATTCCCGGAGTGACGTCGTCTTTCTTCTTGCGGTTCCAAAAGCGCAGTGCCGCGTCTTCAACGAATCGTCCCAGCACGAGGATGACGAAGCTGAACAGCACGAGCTGTCCCGCGGCTGACCAGTAGGCCGCCCCGCAGACCATGCCGAAGGCGGCCGCCAGCCAGATGGTGGCGGCAGTCGTCAGCCCGTGGATCTGCTGGCCGGCCGCATCGCGCAGGATCACGCCGGCCCCCAAAAAGCCGATGCCGGTGATGATCCCCTGCAATACCTGAGTGACCGCCCGCCGCTCGGGGATCCCCTGGCCGTCCCAGGCCACAAGCAGACCGAGCTGCGTGATCCCCGCCGCGCCGATGCTGACCAGCGCGTGAGTCCGCATGCCGGCAGGCTTATGCTGGAGGTCGCGATTCAGGCCGATCAGGGAGCCGGCCAGCGTGGCGGCCCCGAGGCGCAGGAAGAGATCCCAGTTGGTGAGCGCGGGTGTGAGGTCCATAAGTCTTCGGCGAGGGACAGCACGGGCGATGCACAAGAAATTCCAAGCACAAGGCACCAATTCTCAAACAATTACCAAAGTCGAAGGCTCCAATGACCTGAAATCAACTTACCGACCTTCGAATCATTTGCGTCATTTCGATATTACGATTTCGGACTTGTTTGTAATTTGGTGCTTGTCATTTGGTGCTTCCGTCACGTGTGGATCCGGCGCGGCAGTTATGTAGGCCGGTACGTCGCCACGCAGTGGGGCGTTTCCCAGAGCTGCGCCTCGACGATGGGGAAACCGCGGCTGGCCGTGAAGTCGTAGATCAAACGGGCGATGTTTTCCGCCGTCGGGTTGACGTCCAGCAGAAACAGCGGCTCCTTGTGCTCGCGGAGCACTGGCACGATCGGATCGTCCTTGTGCAGCAGCATCCGGTGGTCCAGGTTGTCGTCGATCCAGGCGCTCACGACCCGCTTGATATCGGAGAAGTCCAGCACCATGCCTCGCGCGTCGAGCGTCTCGGACTCGAGCGTGATGATCGCGTGGCCGTTGTGACCATGCAAGTAGCGGCACTTCCCCTCGTAATTGAGGAGCCGATGGCCGTAGCAAAAATCGATTTCGCGTGTGACGCGGAACATGATTGTGGGTCCTTAGCCGGAGCCTAACAGGCTCCGGGAAGCCCGGTCGAAGCGGTAGTCACGCCCCTTTCCGGAGGCAAGTTTGCCTCCGGCTAAGGGCAAGTGGTTGCATATCGCGTGCCATCGGGCAACTCTGCGTCGCGGAATGCCGCCTTTCGCTCCGCGCACTTGTTGCAGCGGCCGCAGTGCAGGCCGCCGACCGGCGCGATGCACGAGAACGTCAGCTCCAGCGGCAAATCGCGGCCGAGGTTCATCACCTGTCGTTTGGTCATCGTCCCAAACGGACGGAGCAGCTCCAAGTGGCCGGCGCCTCCCCGGTTGAGCGCCGACTCGAAGTCGCAGAGGAAATGGTCGTCCGCATCTTCAAACGGACTCGTCCCCAGCGGCGCCAGAGCCAGCTCGCCAATGCTATTGAGCTGACACCAGACGGCCGCCTTGACCAGCAGCAGGGCATTTCGGCCAGGCAAGAACACCGCTTCGTCGGGCGACTCGGCGTCGGGCGCGCCGTGGCCCGTGACGCTCCAGTGCTCCTGGTACAGGTCGGCGAGAGGCAGGTCGAGAACCACCAGGTCGGCCAGGTTGGGGGCTGCCACGGCCGCGAGGTAGCTGGCCAGTGCCGGCAGCTCGCGCCGCTGCCAGTAGAGCCCGGTGCGGATGTAAAACGGCTGCACGCGTCGGCCGTTGCGCAGCAAATGGGACAGCAGGATCGAGCTGTCCAGGCCGCCGCTAGCCAAAACGCCGATCGTGCTCCCGTTGACTGGCGAAATCATGAGGCGGAATCAGTAGTTGGCAGTAAGGATTCGGTCGGCACTGCGGCAAGAATGAGCGGCCACTCGCATTGTAAGTACGAGGCGCGCTGCGGTGGAGCCGCCACAGCCCCGTCTTCCCACGCCCTGCTCACGTTTCCCCTGGCAGTTACCGATATTCCACCCTATTGCCGTGCCGCCGGTAACGATTCCTCCGTGTTTACCGGCAAGATGTAACGGCTACAGCGACCTTACTACCCGCCTGGTTGCCATGAACTCCCGCATTTCCCGCCGCCGCTTTGGCCTGGCGTGTGCCGCTCTCGCTGCGTCCACGGCCCCTGCACTAGCTGAGCCGACAGACGCCGCCAGGCCAGCGGAGCCCTCTGCGTCGGCTGAGGCAGCTCCCGCCCCAGTCAAGGCCAAGCCGCGGGCGACTTTCACCACCTGGCGGCAGACGCTGACACCAGAGCAGAAACGGCGGCTGATCGTTCCCGGCATGGGGCCTCGAGTGAGCAAGACGGGCGACGACTTCGAAGATGAAAAATTCGTTTACTATCCTCAGCATCCCAAGAGCAGTTGGAACATCGACGACGAAGTGCGCGCCCCGGGCAGCATGAGCAGCAACAACTTGTGGGCCGAAGGGGCCAAGCGGGGCACGCCCGACGTGGTCAAGCGCATTCCCACGCCGCCGGGAGGGATCGCCGGCAGCAAGGGCGCGCTGATGATCCAGACGCTGCACTCCGGAGTTCCCGGCGACCTGAGCAATCAGGACCAGCAGGATGATCTGCTCCACAACGTGGCCGGTCAGATTGGCCGCGAGATTCCCTTTTCCTGGTCGCCGAACGTCCATTGCCGCGTGTTCATTCCCCCCGTGGCGCAGTGGGAGCGAAAGAACGGGGCGACGTTCGCCTTCCGCACCGGGGCGCAGGGGCTCACACCCGACCGCGACTACGACGAATTCTGGCCCGGCATTTTCTTTCACATGCAGCGCGAGCAGACCGCCGACGGCAAAGTCAAGGCGTCGATCCGGGCCGACGTCCGGGCCGATGAGTATGGCCGCGACTTGCCGATGGTGACTTTCCAGCCTGGCACATGGTGCACGCTCGGCATTTCGATGACACCCGACGGCCGGAGCCACTTTTTCGCCAAGGAAGGAATCGAAAACCTGACGGCCGACGATTTCCTCGGGTCGTACATGTGCTACAATTGGCGGGGGGTGTCCTTCACCACGTTTTTCTTCAACGTGATGAACATCGACAACGGCCGTAGCTGGTCAACGCCGTGGGTGATCGATAACGCTTTCTTGCACGTCGCCACGCCGCCGCAACAGCAGTCCCGGATTGCGACGCGGCCATAGCGGGGTCAGGGGTCAGGAGTTAGGCGGCTCGAGTCATGCCGCTGCTGTTAACTTCTTCCCGTTGAGCTCGTAGACCTGCTTGATCACTTCCGCCACGGCGGCGTACTGCTCGGCCGGGACTGGGCGATTGACGTCCACCGACTTGTGTAGCGCGCGGGCCAGAACCGGCCGCTCGACCACGGGGACGCTGTGGTCCAGTGCCAGGCGGCAGATGCGCTGGGCGAGCAGGCCCGCGCCTTTGGCCAGTACGATCGGCGCGTCCATCTTGGCGTCGTCATAGGCCAGCGCAATCGCCACCTCCGCAGGTTCGGTCACGATGACGTCCGCCCGCGGGACGGCACTGGCCAGCCGGCCATTGGCGAGCTGCCGCTGCACCTGCTTGCGTCGCGCGGCGACGAGCGGGTCGCCTTGCTGCTGTTTGAGCTCCTCCCGCAGCTCCTGCGTGGTCATCTTCAGGTCGCGCTCGTGCTTCCAGAACTGATAGCCGTAATCGAGCAGCGACAGCACCAGCAGTGCGGACGCGATTTTGATTCCGGTCCACAGCATGATGTGAAAGACGTACGCCGCAATCTCGGCCGCGGGCTTTTCCGCCAGGCCCATCAGCCGGCTCCGCTCGCCCCACATGCAATAGGCAGCCACGGCAACGATCGCGGCAACCTTTGCCAGCCCGAACCCCAGGTGCACGCCGCTGGCTAGCGAAAAAATGCGGCCGAAATTAGCCAGGGGACTGATGCGCGCTGCGTCCGGCGAGAGCCGTTGCGGCAGGTACAAAAAGCCGACTTGCGCCAGGTGGGCGAGGATTGCCGCCAGCAGGATCAGGCCCAGGATGGGGAGCAGGTACAGCGCCAGGCCGGCGCCAATTTGCAGCAGCTGGTGCGACGTGGCTTGCGAATCGACGGTCAGCCAGGCCGACGCCAGGTGCTCGCGAAACAGCGTCGCCAGAAACTCGGCCAGCGGCTGGCCAAGGTACGAGAGCACCAGCAGCGCGGCCAGCAGCAGTGCGGCCGACGACAGGTCCTGGCTCTTGGCGACCTGCCCCTGCTCGCGCGCCTGCTGGCGTCGGCGAGGCGTCGGTTCGTGTCGTTTGTCAGCGAAGTCGGACATAAATCGTGGTCTTATCCGGAGGACAACGTCCTCCGGGAACGGGCCGGCATTTCGCGCGATCTCCGGAGGCTGTTAGCCTCCGGCTAAAGGAGGTTGATTTGCCGACTCACCGAACGCCTCCCGCACAAGCTCCACCGCTCGCGCCGCCTCGTCTTGAAACACCAGCGCCGCCGAGCTGAGGCAGCAAGCCAGCACGGCCAGCGCGACGAGCGCATTGAAGTTGAGCCCGATGGCAATCGCATGGAGCTGCGGCAACGTGCGGCCGATAAGCGCCACGATCAGGACTGCCAGCAGCAGCGCGACGACGACGGGGGCCGAAGCTCGAATGCCGGTCTCGAAGCTGTGTCCAGCCACGGCGGCCAGAACCTCCGGAAGTTGATCGGGCAGTCGCCCGCTCCCCGGCGGCATCCAGGCAAACGATCCCAGCAGCGCGTCCATTACATGCCGATGGCCGCCGAGCGAAAAGAATATCGCCAGCGCCAGCAGCTCCAAAAGGTGCGAGAAAATCGGCGTCTGCGTTTCGGTCGTCGGACTGAAGACGTCGGCCAGCGATTGGCCGCTCATCTGGCTGATGATCTGTCCGGCCAGTTGCATCCCCGACAGCAGAATGGTGATGGCCGCGCCAAGCGCGAGACCCAGCAGCGCCTCCCGGCCCAGCAGAACGGCTAACTCGACGACGTTCAGCGGCGCGGCCAGCGATGCGCCCCAGTGCAGCGGCGCAATGAGCGCGGCCATTGCCACCGCCAACAGCGCTCGGACCTGAATCGGAATGCCGGCCGAGCTGAGCACAGGAAGCGTGGCGACTAGTGCCCCGACCCGCGTCAGGACGAGCAGGAACACAAGGAACTGCGGGAGGTGGTTGGCCAGGAGCGAAGGCATCAGCAGCGGAATGGCGAATGTCGAAAGTCAAATGTCGAAGGAATTTCGAAGCCCGAATGACAAGTCGAGCACTCCTCGCGCACCCTCGTACCCGATCCTGGTCATCCTCCCGGCAGCGTCGGTGAAATGCTGGTGAAAATCAGCTCCGAGTACTCGATCATCTTCTGCGTCAGCCAGGGGAGGCAGACGAGCAGGGCGGCGACGACGGCCACGAGCTTGGGAACGAAGGCCACCGTCTGGTCTTGAATCTGGGTCAGCGCCTGGGCGAGGCCCATCAGCAGTCCGACGAGCAGTCCCACCAACAGTAGCGGTGCGCCGATGACGAGCGCCGTAACGATCGCCTGCTGTGTGAGCGCCAGTGCGTCTTGGGGATCCATCTGTCATTAGGCTCCAAAAGGCAAGCACCAAATCTCAAACGATTTCAAAATCCAAATGCTCAAATTCATTTCGTCATTCCGACCTTGGGATTTGGTGCTTCGTGCTGGAGATTTTGCCGCTTGGCGGCTATGGCGGCGGCCCAAAACTCTGCAGCAGCATCCCCACCACCAGGTTCCAGCCATCCACCAGCACGAACAAGAGCAGCTTCAGCGGCAGCGAGATCAGCACCGGCGGCAGCATCACCATCCCCATCGAAATCGTCACGCTGGAAACGACCATGTCCAAGATCAAAAACGGCAGGTAAATCTGGAAGCCAATCAGAAACGACACCTTCAGCTCGCTGAGCATGAATGCCGGCAACAGCGCCGCCAGCGGCACTTCCTCGTACGTTTCCGGGGGGGCGCTCCCTTTCTGGCTGACGGGCAGATACTCGTAGAACAGCCACACGTCGTCGCTGTTGTCCGCCAGCTCGATCTGCCGGCTCATGAACCGCTTGATCGGCGTCACCCCCAGGTTCCAGGCCTGCTCGGGTGAGGCAATTTCGCCGCGGCTGTAGGGGGAAATCGCAACGTTATAAACTTCCGTCCACGTAGGCGTCATGACGAGCAGCGTCATGAACAGCGCCAGCGTCGTTAGCACCTGCGTCGGTGGGAGCTGCTGCGTTCCGAGCGCCTGCCGAAGCAGACCCAGCACGACGATGATCCGCACGAAGCTGGTCGTCATCAGCAAAAGGGCCGGGGCCAGGCTAAGCACCGTCAAGACAAGCATCACCTGGAGCGTGGAGTTGAGCCGCTGGGGACTGGTCCAGTCCTGTGGGCTGCCGCGCAATAGCTCGCTGACCGCATCGGACGGGGGCGCAGCGGCCGGCACGTTCGAGTTCGGCGGGCCGCTGTCCTGTGCCGGTGCCACATCCGCCAAAAGCGTACAGGTCAGCAGCGACATAGCAATCGGCAGCAGGATTGCCTGCCAGCGAAAGATGCCCTTGCGCACTATGGCCGAAATCGACATGTCAGGCTCGCGAGCTGGCTTTGGTGCGGGAGTTGGCGACAGCGGACGCGGGCCGGCGCTGATCGGCAAGCGAGCGGCCCGCCGGGTCGCGGTCGAGTTGCCGGATCGTATCGCGGAAGGAAGCCGAGACACTCTGCGGCCGCTGCCGCTGGCACAAGGCCGTCAGCCGCTCCACTTCGGCGGGATCGCTGATCTGCGTGAGCGTCGTAGCGCCGTGCGGCGAGAGAGCGACCAGCAGCAGCCGCCCGCCGACGCGCAACAGCTGAAGCGTGTGCTGGCCGCTGACGGTGGTCCGCCCGAGCAGCTCGACCGCCTCCTTGGGGAGCTGCGCCGCTCCCGCCGGAGCGAACCGACGCGACAGCCACACCACCGCCAGGAACAAGCCCAGCACGACTGCCAGGCTGCCGACCACGCTTCCCACCGCGCCGGCCGCGCCGGAAGTTGCCGGCCGCGACATCTGCCGGCCACTGGCAGTGCTGGGAGGCGACAACGGCAGGGCGCGGCGGATTTCTGCGGCGGGTGTTGTGTTACTGCCGGTACTGCCGCTGCGGACGGCTGGCTGGGCAGGCTCGTCCAGGGAGACCCTGGTTGCGCCGCGCGGGCGGCTGACGGCATTGGTTTGGCCTAGTCGGTACGCCGATGAAGGTTCCTGCGCCAGTGCCCCAGCCGCGCAGCAAGCAACCAGCAGAGCCAAAAGCGAAAGTTTCAGGCGGCGAGGCATCCGTGCCTTTCCATCCGAATAATTTTTCAAGTTCAGTCCGTGATCAGTCGATACCGACGCTGCTCAATTCCGCTTTCGGCTTCCACCTGGCCGGCCGCGAATTCCGACCACACTGCGAGATTGCAGCCCTATTTCACGTCGTCTCCCGACACCAGCTCTGCCACGCGAACGCAGAAGTTGTCGTTCATCACCAGCACTTCGCCGCGGGCCACGAGCCGACCGTTGACGAAAATGTCCACGGGGTCGGCCGCCAGCTTGTCCAGTGGAACCACCGACCCGCGCCGCAGCTTGAGCACCTCCTCCAAATACATCTTCGTGCGGCCCAGCTCGATCCGCAGGTCAAGATCGACGTCGCGCAGCAGCTCGAGCGTCGCCCGTTCATCGGACGCCGGGGTGCCGGTCAATTCGGGGAGAGCATACGGGGAAATGCCGCTCAGTGCAGGGTCCACCGGCCGATCGACGGAGGCCAGCGCCTGCTGGGCCTGCGCGAGCAGGTAGCCAACGTCGTCGCTGGCTGGAGCAGCGCTGGCGGGTGCAGCAGCCGATCGGGAAGTCGCCACGCCGGGCGATGCGGGACTGCCGGCGCGACTGGCCGGAGCGGCCGCGGCCCGGCTGGGCGGAGCGGGCGGGGGAACGATTCCCGCCGCCGCCTGCGCCTGGCGCAGCAGCTCCTCGATTTCGTCGTGCGAAATCTTGTTCGGATCCGACATGGGACTCCATTCCCCGGCTGCCGCGCGACTAGTGCTCGACCAGCGAGTAATCGCTGAGAATCACCGTGCGCAACAATGGCTGGCCAAAAAGGTCGTTACTTCTCTCCAAAATCTTCCGTTTGATCAAGGTCAAACCAGGTTCGGTCAATTCGCCGCTTTGGCACCGCTGCACCTCTCCAATCACCTGGTCGCGAAGTCGGTGCTGGCATTTGGACAGCAACTGGTCGAACTCTTCTTTCCGGCTCTCGGGGACCGTCCCGATCAGGTGGAAATTGATCCGCATAGTGCCGCCCCCGTCGGCCTTATACACGACGATGCTGAATTTGCCGAGGTCCACCTCGGCCGTTGGGTCAGCGCGGTGCTTGCCACCCTCGTCAGAGTCCGATTCACCCCCGGCGGCCCGCTGCCCGCTGGCGTCATGGCTCGAACGCCGCCCGTCCCCCAGCAGCAGGTACGCGGCCAGCACTTCGCCCAGGATGACGACGCTGACCACACCGGCGGCAATGATGGTCTTGAGCATGGTCTGCCTCGCGTGCAAGCGGCACAGGGTGGGCGCCAGAAATTCTTCCAAGAATAGGTCACGCCGCCGCTAGCGACACAATTGGACGCTAGCCACGACCACCGAGGGGCCATGAAAACAGAAAAATCGCTACCAGCGGAACGAGGACCACTAAGCCTGCGCTGGCATTTCGGCGAAATTCTTGAGAATCCGCAGGCCGTCCGCCTGGCTCTTTTCCGGGTGAAATTGCGTAGCAAACAGATTCCCCTGCCGCACGGCAGCGCAGAAGGGATGGCCATACTCCGTCTCGATGGCTACCACCTGACGGTCCTTTGGAACGACGTAATACGAGTGGACGAAGTAGAAGAACGTCCCGTCAGCCACGCCAGCCAGCACCGGAGCGTCCTTGAGAATCTGGCCCCGGTTCCAACCCATGTGCGGCACCTTCAGCTCGTGCGGCAATTCAAACCGCACCACCTTCCCCCGCAGAACGCCGAGCCCTTCGTACTCCCCCCCTTCGTAGCCGACGTCGAACAATAGTTGCAGGCCCAGGCAGATTCCCAGAAACGGCTTGCCGGCGGCAATCGCCTCGCGGATCGGCTCGACCAGATCGCGGCGTTTCAACTCCGCGATGGCGTCGCCAAATGCGCCGACGCCCGGCAGTACGATCCGCTCGGCGCGGGCCAGCTCCCGCGCGTCGCCGGTGACGATTGCCGCTTGTCCGACCTTCTCGAATCCCTTCTGGACCGAGCGGAGATTTCCCATCTGGTAGTCGACGATGGCGATGGCGGACATCGGGCGGGTTCAGGGGAGGTGGGGAAAAACGACGCCGGCAGGACAGGGGGAACAGGGGGGCGGTTCGCGGGAGGCGTCTTTATCGTA
>Ga0075428_100004773_pt1 | contig 15010 bp, 13 predicted proteins | sample RhiMetdeltSRZDD2_FD_75291 | JGI IMG/M metagenome (GOLD analysis project Ga0075428, IMG submission 75291) | Populus rhizosphere microbial communities from Tennessee, USA - Rhizosphere MetaG P. deltoides SRZDD2 | ecosystem: Host-associated > Plants > Roots > Rhizosphere > Soil | place: USA... | reverse complement strand
AAGACGTTGAACTCGCGCACCCTGCGGTCGATCGAGGACCACGAGCCCAGGAGCGCCAGCGGCGTGAGGAAGGTCGTGAGGATCACGAGCCAGAGGCTCAGGCCGTCGATCCCCACGTGGTAGGAAATGCCCCAGTCGGTCAGCCAGGCGCGGCGGGCCTCGAACTGCATCCCGGGCGCCGCCTTGAACCCACTGACCAGGAGGATGGACGCCGCGAACACGACGGTCGTGATGGCGAGGGCCACGACCTTTTGCGCGCGCACCGCGCTGCGCGGGAGAAGGGCTACCACCACCGCACCCGCCACCGGCAGGAAGACCAGGATCGTGAGCAGGCTCGAGGCGAGGCTCATGGCGCCCACAACAGGTAGGTGACGATCGCCACGGCCCCGCCCAGCATCACCAGCGCGTAGCCGCGCACCAGGCCGGTCTGGAGCGTCCGCGCCCCGCGGGCCAGGGAGCGGAACACGGTGCCGGTCCCGTTCACGGTTGCGTCGATCACCGCCGAGTCGAGCCCCGCCCACAGCAGGTCGCGGCTGCCCTGCACCACGCCGCGGCTCGCGATCCAGTTGAAAAGGTCGTCGAAGCCGTACTTGCGCTCGAGCACGCGGTAGAGGCCGCGCATCCTGGACGCCAGCCGCGCCGGCACCTCCGTGTAGAGCACGTAGAGGTAGTAGGCGACGGCCATGCCCGCCACCGCGGTGAAGAAGGCAACCCAGGGCAGCCAGACGTGATGTCCCTCCTCATGGGCGGGCAGGCGGAAGACGGGCTGGACGAAGTGCGGGATGTCGACGAACCCGCCCACCGCCGAGCCCACGGCCAGGATCACGAGCGGCCCCAGCATCGACGGCGGCGACTCGTGGATGTGCTGCTCGGTCCCCCAGTACTTGCCGAAGAACGTCATGAAGAGCAGGCGCGCCATGTAGAACGCGGTGAGCAGCGCGGTCACGAGCCCGATCACGAAGAAGACGTTGCCGTGCTTGCCCAGCGCACCGGCCAGGATCGCGTCCTTGCTGTAGAAGCCGGACAGCGGGGGAATGCCGGCGATGGCCAGGGTGCCCACCAGGAAGGTGGCGAAGGTCCAGGGGATGTACTTCCGCAGCCCACCCATGCGGCGCATGTCCTGCTCGCCGGAGAGCGCATGGATCACGGACCCGGATCCGAGGAAGAGCAGGGCCTTGAAGAAGGCGTGGGTGAAGAGGTGGAAGACCGCAATGCCGAAGGCGCCCACCCCGCAGGCCAGGAACATGTAGCCGAGCTGGCTGACCGTGGAGTAGGCCAGCACGCGCTTGATGTCGGTCTGCACGAGGGCGATGGTGGCGGCCATGAACGCGGTGGCCGCCCCCACCGAGGCGACCACCAGCATGGCGGTCTGCGACAGCACGAAGAGCGGGGCCAGGCGGGCCACCATGTACACGCCGGCGGTGACCATGGTGGCGGCGTGGATGAGCGCGCTGACCGGCGTGGGGCCCTCCATGGCGTCCGGCAGCCACACGTGCAGCGGGATCTGCGCGCTCTTGCCGCACGCCCCCACGAAGAGCAGCAGGCACACCGCGGTCACGACACCCATCTCGCCCAGGCCCTCGGGCGCCAGCGAGCCCGCGTTGTCGGCGATCTCCACCAGGTCCAGGCTGCCGAAGGCGTGGTAGGCGAGGACCATCCCCAGGATCAGGCCTGCGTCGCCGATGCGGTTCACGATGAAGGCCTTCTTGCCGGCGTCGGAGGCGCTCTTCTTCTTGAACCAGAACCCGATGAGCAGGTAGGAGCAGAGGCCCACGCCCTCCCATCCCACGAACATGAGGGGCAGGTTGCCGCCCAGGACCAGGAGCAGCATGAAGAACGTGAAGAGGTTCAGGTAGGAGAAGTAGCGGACGTTGTCTTCGTCGTGGGACATGTAGCCGAGGGAGTAGACGTGGATGAGGCCCCCGACCCCCGTGACGACGAGGATCATCACGCCCGAGAGCGCGTCGACCAGCAGGCTCATGGGCACGCGGAAGCCCCCGGCTTCCATCCATTCGAAGCCCAGGTACGGCTGCGAGAAGCGCAGGCCGTCCTTGCCTCCCACGAGCGCCAGCAGCCGGATCACGCTCCACACCGAGAGGCCGAAGGATCCGAGCACGGTCACGCAGGCCAGGATCCCGGCCCCGCGGGACTCCCCGTGGCGCCGGATGGCGTCGCCGAACAGGCACAGCACCACGAACCCGGCCAGGGGCAGCAGGAGGATCATGAACGGCAGGACCATCAGGACGCGGTCCTCGAGCACGCCCTCTACCATTTGAGGAGCCGGAAGGCGTCCACGTCGAGCGTGTCCTGCCCGCGCTGGAGCGAGATGATGATGGCCAGTCCCACGGCCGCCTCGGCGGCGGCCACGGTCAGCACGAAGAAGACGAGCACCTGCCCGTCGAGCGTGCCCCGCGCGCGGCTGAAGGCGATGAAGGCCAGGTTCACCGCGTTGAGCATCAGCTCCACGCACATGAAGACGGTGATGATGTTGCGCCTCAGGAAGACGCCCAGCGCGCCCAGGACGAACAGGACCAGGCTCAGCACGAGGGCCGGCTGGACCAGGTCGGCGCTCACGCGTCCCGCCGGGCCAGGACGATGGATCCCACGAGTGCGGCCAGGATGAGGATCGAAGTGGCCTCGAACGCGTACAGGTAGGGCGGGGAGAAGAGCACCTGGGCCACGGCGCGCGTGGAGGCGTCGAAGGGGGCCGTGGGGGGCCGCACGGCCCCCAGGAGGACCACCCCCATCTCCAGCCCCAGGGCCAGGGCCAGGGCCGTGGCCACCGCCTTGAGCGTGCTCCCGCTCGTCCGGTCCTCCGACTTCACGCCCAGCAGCATGAGGACGAACAGGAACAGGACCATGATGGCCCCCGCGTACACCACCACCTGCAGGGCGGCGATGAAGGGCGAGCCCAGCAGGCCGAAGATGGCGGCCATGGAGCAGAGGGTGACGATGAGGCCGAAGGCGCTGTAGACCGGGTTGCGCTGGCCGACCACGACCAGCGCGGAGGCCACCGCCAGGGCCGCGAACACGTAGAAGAGGACGACGGTGATCATCGCGCGAAGGGCCGGAAGGCCACCACGGCGGCGGTGACCAGGATGTTCAGGGTGGCCAGCGGCACCAGGACCTTCCAGCCGAAGGCCATGAGCTGGTCGTAGCGCAGGCGGGGCAGCGTGCCCCGCAGCCAGATGAAGAAGAAGAGGGCGGCGAACATCTTCGCGAAGAACCACAGCGGCGAGTCGGGCAGGAAGGGCACGGGCGAGAGCCAGCCGCCGAAGAAGAGGTTCGCCCCCACCGCGGCCACCGTGATCATGTTCACGTACTCCGCCATCTGCAGGAGGGCGAAGCGCATCGACGAGTACTCGGTGTGGAAGCCGGCCACCAGCTCCGTCTCCGCCTCCGGGAGGTCGAAAGGCGTGCGGTTCACCTCGGCCGTGGCCGCCACCAGGTAGACCGCGAAGCCCACGACCTGCTGGACGAAGTTCCAGTGCCAGAACCCACCCGCCTGCGCGCTGACGATGTCGCCGATGCGGAAGGACCCGGCGAGCAGGATCACGCCCACCCAGGAGAGGCCCAGGGCCAGCTCGTAGGAGAACATCTGCGCCGACGAGCGCAGCCCGCCGAGGAGGGTGTACTTGTTGCCCGCCGCCCAGCCCGCCAGCACGATCCCGTACACGCCGAGCGACGAGATCGCGAATATGAAGAGGAGGCCCACGTCGAGATCGGCGATCTGCAGCTGGATCTCCCGACCTTCGAGCCAATCGGGCAGGAATGCGAACAACCCACCCCTGGGGAGGGTGACCGTCCCGCCGTAGGGCACCACAGCGATGGACAGGAAGGCCGTGAAGATGGCCAGGGCCGGGGCCGCGACGAACACCCACTTGTTGGCGCCGGCCGGGATCAGCTCCTCCTTGAAGAAGAGCTTGATGCCGTCGGCCACCGGCTGGAGGATCCCCACCGGCCCCGTGCGGTTCGGCCCCAGGCGGAACTGCATGAAGGCCAGCAGCCGGCGCTCCGCCCACGTCATGACGGAGAAGAGTCCCAGCAGGGCGTTGAAGAGCACCAACACCTTCACCACGGCGATGGCGAGCTCCTGCTGGACGGGGCTGAGCGTCACGGTCGGCCGATCACTCCGCGGTGGTGGGGTCGATGACGGACCGGACCTGGGACACCTTGTTGGCCGGGAAACCTCCCTGCTTCGCGTGCTCGCGGACGATCTCCGCGTTGGGCGCGATGTAGACGCAGTAGATCTTGTCGTCCGTCACGTAGCTCGTGATCCACTGGATCTGCGGCCCGAGGCTCCGGAGCACGCCGCAAGACTTCTCCGAGATCCCCTGAAGCTGCTCCTGGGACATCCTCCCCGCGCCGGGCAGCTCCCGCTCGATGACGTACTTCGGCATGAAGGCTCCTTTCGCTCGACCGTCGTTAGACCACGGCGGGGGCCGGCGCGGGGGCGGCCGCGGCCGCCGCCTTCGCCTCCGCGAACGTCCGCGCCACCTTCCGCCAGCACCGCTTCTCGCGCACGTGGTACTCGTACTCGTCCCTGAACTTCTTCAGCGTGGACTGCGGCGGCGTGGCCGCGGCGTCGCCGAAGGCGCACAGCGTCTTGCCCGCGATGGAATCGCACACGTTCCACAGGATCTCCAGGTCCCGCTCCGTCCCCTGACCCTCCTCGATCTTGTCCAGCAGGCGCAGCAGCCAGCCCGTCCCCTCCCGGCAGGGCGAGCACTTGCCGCAGGACTCGTGCCGGTAGAAGTACGCCAGGCGCTGGGCCATCCAGACCATGCAGGTGGAGTCGTCCATCACGATGGTGCCCGCCGAGCCCAGCATGGATCCCGCCTTGGCCACGCGGTCGAAGTCCATGTTCACGTCGATCTCGTCGGCGGTGAGGACGGGCGTCGAGGACCCGCCGGGGACCACGCAACGCAGCTGCCGCCCCTCGCGCAGGCCGCCGCCGTAACCCTCGTCGAAGATGAGCTGGCGCAGCGTGATCCGCCCCATGGGCGCCTCGTACACGCCCGGCCGCTTCACCTGGCCGCTGATGCAGTAGAGCTTGGGGCCGCCGTTCTTCTCGGAGCCCGCCGCCGCGAACCACTCCGCGCCCTTCTCGAGGATGAGCGGCACGCAGACGAGGGTCTCGACGTTGTTGACCACGGTCGGGCAGTTGTAGAGCCCGGAGACGGCCGGGAACGGCGGCTTGAGGCGTGGCTGCCCGCGCTTGCCCTCCAGGCTCTCGATGAGGGCGGTCTCCTCGCCGCACTCGTAGGACCCGGCCCCGGAGTGCAGATAGAGGTCCACGTCCACGCCCGTGCCCAGGATGTTCTTGCCCAGATAGCCGGCGGCGTAGGCCTCCTCCAGCGCCTTCGTCAGGACCCGGATGCCCTCCGTGAACTCGCCGCGAATGTAGATGTAGGCGTTCTTGCAGTTGATGGCGTAGGACGAGACCACGCAGGACTCGATGAGGCGGTGCGGGTCCTTCTCGAGGATGAGCCGGTCCTTGAAGGTCCCCGGCTCCCCCTCGTCGGCGTTCACGCACAGGTAGCGGGGCTTGTCGTTCTTGGGCAGGAAGCCCCACTTCATCCCCGTGGGGAACCCGGCCCCGCCGCGGCCGCGCAGGTTCGCCTTCTTCAGGGTCTCCACGATGTCGTCCGGCTTCATGCCCAGGAAGTCCTTCAGCTTCGAGTAGCCGCCGGACTTCTTGTAGACCTCGATGGAGGCGGAGTCCTCCTTCCAGACGTTCGAGAGGAGGATCATCTCGCCCGGGCTCTTCGGCCACTCGAAGGGCCGATAGGTCAGCGACCCGTCCAGGATGGCGGAAAGGTCCTCGGCCCGGGCGTGCTCCACCCACTCGCCGTTGACCTGGACCGCGGGCCCGCCCCCGCACGCGGCCAGGCACTCCACGCGGCGCACGGTGAAGCGCCCGTCCCCGGTCGTGCCGCCTTCCTTGATGCCCAGGCGGCGGCAGGTCTCGGCCAGCAGCTCGTCGGCGCCCGCCAGCGCGCACGACAGGTTGGTGCAGAACTCGAGGTGCACCTTCCCCTCTGGCGCGAAGCGGTACATCGTGTAGTAGCTGGCCGTGTCGTGGACCTGGGCCGGCGTCAGCCCGAGCAGCGACGCCGCGTACTCGATGCCCGCGCTCGTGATGTAGCCCTCCTGCTCCTGGATGAGGTGCAGCGTGGGCAGGAGCGCCGAGCGCTTGACCGGGTAGCGGGCCACGATCCGGTCGAAGGCGGCCTTCCTCTCCGGGGTGAACTCCATGGGCGCCGCTACGTCTCCAGGGCGCCGGCCTTCCAGGCGTACACGAAGCCGCCGCCCAGGAGGAGGATGAACACTGCCATCTCCACGAACCCGAAGACGCCGATCTGGCGGAAGACCAGGGCCCACGGATAGAGGAAGGCCGCGTCCACGTCGAGGAGGATGAAGATCATGCACAGCAGGTAGAACTTGATGTTCACCCGCTCGCGCTGCGTGGCCACCGCGGGGACGCCGCACTCGTAGACGGCGCTCTTGGCGGGGTTGGGGCGCGGCCGGCCCAGGAGCTGCGACACCACCAGCGTGAACGTGGCGAACCCCAGGGCCGCGAGGCCCAGGATCAGGATCGGGACGTAGGAAGGCAGCATGGCGTCAGCGCTCGCGTTTATCCCAAGCACCCAGCGGGTGTCAATTTCGCTCCCGCGCCTTCTTCAGCACCTCGATGGCGTCCGCGCCGAAGTACCGCACCACCAGCCGGCTCCAGGTCGGCGTGCGGCGGAGGTTGGCGATGTACTCGTTCAGCGCCGCCAAGAGGGCGGTGTCGGCCTTCCGCACCGCGTAGGCCAGGCTGCTCGGCGGGCCCAGGAACATCCCCAGCCTTATGTCGGGGTCCCCGCGCTGGGCCGCGATGGCGCTCTCCACGCCCCACACCGCCGCCGTGATGCGGCCGGACTTCAGGGCCTCCGCGAACCCGCCCGCCGGGATCCCGTCGTCCACCCGCGCGGGCGGCACCGCGGCGGCGGCGATGGCCTCGGCCATGCTGGTCCCCTTGATCGTCCCCACCTTCTCCGCCCGCAGCTCCTCGACGGTGTTCACCACTCGGTGCGGGTGCCGCGTCATGACCACGTTGCGCGTCGGAAAGACCTCGGCGGTGAAGGCCACGAGCTTCTTCCGCGACTCGGTGACCGTGAAGCGCCCGCCGATGAGGTCGCCCCGGCCCTCGACCAGGGCCGGGATGAGGGCGTCCCAGCCGGCCACCGGGACCGGCTCCAGCTTGACGTGGTGGAGCCGGGCGAAGCCCTGGAGCACCTCGCGGTCGAAGCCCGGCGACGACTCGTCCAGGGTGAAGAACTCGGGCCGGCGCGTGTCGATCATCACCAGGACGCGCAGCGATCCCCGCTGCACGACATCGGCGAGGTCCGCCCGCGCGGCCGGCGCCGGCAGCACCGCGGCGAGCGCGAGGGCGGCGAAGAAGGTCCTGAGCATGCGGAGGGAGGCAGTATACTTCGTGGCGCGCGTGAGACACACGAAGATCGTGGCCACCGTCGGGCCCGCCTCCCGCGATCCCAAGACCCTCCAGCTCCTCGTCCAGGCCGGCATCGACGTGGTCCGCCTCAACTTCTCGCACGGCGAGCACGCCGACCACCTGGCCGTGCTCACCTCCGTGCGCGAGATCGCGGCGGCGGCGGGCCGGCCCGTGGCCGTCCTCCAGGACCTGTCCGGGCCCAAGATCCGCACCGGGAAGGTGAAAGGCGGCGAGGTGTTGCTGGAGGACGGCGCCACCGTCACCATCACCACCGACGAGACCGTGGAGGGGACGCCGCGGCTCATCTCCACCACCTACGATCCGCTGCCCGGCGACGTGAAGCCCGGCGACCGGATCCTGCTCGACGACGGGAACCTCGAGCTGAAGGTCGCGCGCTCCGCGGGCCAGGAGGTGGAGTGCGTGGTCGTCCACGGCGGTCCGCTGCGCTCGAACAAGGGCATGAACCTGCCGGGCGTGAAGCTCTCCACGCCCGCCCTCACCGAGAAGGACCGGCGCGATCTCGCCTTCGGCATCGAGCACCGCGTGGACTACGTGGCCCTCTCGTTCGTCCGCCAGGCCGCCGACGTGGAGCAGGCCAAGGCCCTCATCCGCTCGCTGGGCGGCACCACCCCGCTCGTCGCCAAGATCGAGAAGCGGGAGGCCATGGACGACCTGCCCGCGATACTGCAGGCGGCCGACGGCGTCATGGTGGCGCGCGGAGACCTGGGCGTGGAGATGTCCACCGAGGAGGTGCCCACGCTCCAGAAGCGGATCATCGAGATGAGCAACAACGCGGGCCGGGCCGTCATCACGGCCACCCAGATGCTCGAGAGCATGATCGAGCACCCCCGGCCCACCCGCGCGGAGGCCTCCGACGTCGCCAACGCGATCCTGGACGGCACCGACGCGGTGATGCTCTCCGCCGAGACCGCTTCCGGCCGCTTCCCCGTCCAGGCCGTGGAGACCATGGCCCGGATCGCCCACTACACCGAGGAGCAGTACGCCACGCGCAACCCCGCGCGCTTCCGGTCCGCGGCGCGCGCCACGGACGTGCCGCCGTCGGGGGCCAGGGCGGTGCCGGGCTCGCAGGTGGCGCGCAGCCTGGCCCGGGTGGCCAGCACGGTCTGCGAGGAGCTGGGCTGCAAGCTGATCGTGGCCTTCACCGAGTCCGGATCCACCGCGCGCCTGGTCTCGTCCTACCGGCCGCGCGCCGCCATCGCCGCCATCAGCCCCAACGACGACACCTACAAGCGGCTGGCCCTGTGGTGGGGCGTGGTGCCCGTGAGATCGGAGTTCGCCGCCACCACCGACGACATGATCGTGAAGGGTGACGCCCTGCTGAAGCGGCGCGGCCTGGCCGCGAGCGGGGACAGGGTGGTGATGCTGGCCGGCCAGAGCCACACCGCGGGGGCCACCAACATGCTGCGGGTGCACACCATATCGTGAAGGCCCGCCTGACCGCGGGGCTGCTCGTCCTCCTCCTCCTCGGCAGCGCCGCCTGCGGACCGCGCCATTTCCGCTTTCCTCCCGCCGTGGACCCGCCGCTGGGGTTCGTGCAGGAAGGCGTCGCCTCCTGGTACGGTCCGGGCTACCACGGGAAGAAGACGTCGAGCGGCGAGGTCTTCGACCAGGACGAGCTGACCGCGGCCCACATGACGTTCGCCTTCGGGACCCGCGTCCGAGTCACCATGCTCTCGAGCGGCCGCAGCGTGGTGGTGCGCATCAACGACCGCTTCCCCAACAAGCGCCGCGTCATCGACCTGTCCCGCGGCGCGGCCCGCAAGATCGGCCTCATCGGCCCCGGTACCGGAAGGGTGCGGCTGGAGGTGGTGAGCTGACCGTCGTGGCGGTACCTGGGTCGAGCTCCTGTCCTTCACGCTGAACCCGCGTGTCGAACTTGCCCCGGGGCAAGTTCCGACGGCGCTACGGGCGGATCCTCCATGACAGTCCAGCCGTGACCCCCCAGCCGCCGTCCGCTTCGGCGAGGCCGCGGCGCACGGCAGCGTCCCATCTCAGGCGGCCGGTCCCGAAACGAACGCCCGCTCGAGCTTCCGCGCGCTCCTCCGCGCCGGGGGCGCCGTCGCCGGCGCGGCCCGCCACTTCGGCCACGATGGCCGCGGAGCCAATGGGGTGGACGAAGGCCACGCCGTAAGCGAGGAAGTCTCGTTGCTCGTGGGGGCGAAGGACCTCGTCGTGGATGGCGAGGCCGGCGTTGCCGTGGACGGCCAGGCTCCCGAACGTCTTCGACACGAGGACCTGCGCCGACATGCGCAGGGCGTTCGGGCCCAGGCCGTTGCCGTAGCTCGTCTGCGGCAGGGTCACCGTGAACCGCGCGCCCAGGGCCGGGGTGCCGCGGCCCTCTTCGACGAAGCGAACCTTGGCGCGCAGGGCCACGTCGCCGAAGTCGGAGACGCTGCCGAAGGTAGGATCGTCGACGGCGCCCACGCGCGCCGTCCACTCGACGTCCAGCTCCACGTTGCCCGCCGGCGAATAGACGAGCCGTAAGACCGGCGCGTCCCAGCGGGCCCGCTCCTCGCCCGTCAGGAAGTTCGGCTCGTCGGCGATGAAGTCGCCGCCCACCTCGAGCACGACGGTGCCCGCCGGGGCGGTCGTGGCTTCTTCGGTCTGGAGCGGGCGCGTCTGGGCGAAGGCCGGCGGGACGGCGCCGAACGCGGCGATCAGCAGGATGAGGGCGCCGCGGGCCATTCGCGGCGATCGTAGCGACGACCGGCCGCGGAGCGCAACCCGCTATAATCTAATTCTTGCCGCCGCCCGCCCGGTACAGTTACTCCCCCGAACGCCTGCGGCTGGTCCTCACGCTGCTCACGATCATCACGCTGCCGATCGTGATCGGCTCCTCGGTCCTCATCTATTACTACCTGCGCTACAGCGTCATGGTGGAGCGGCGCCTCCAGGGCGAGCACTGGATGGCGCCGTCGCGGCTCTACGCGCGGCCGCTGGTGCTGCGCCCGGGGCTGCACATCTCGGTGCCCGGCCTGGTCAAGACGCTGAACGGCCTGAAGTACGAGCAGAAGACGGACACGCCCGCGGGCCAGGGCGAGTTCATGGTGGGCAGCGGGGCGGTGGTGCTGGTGCCGCGCAGCGGCGACGAGCCGATCGCGGTCGCCTTCGACAAGAACGGCGTGAAGGAGATGCACGGGCTGCGCACCAAGCGGCTGTACCCCTCGCACACGCTGGAGCCCGAGCTGATCACCTACCTCTTCGAGGAGAGGGACAAGCGGCGGCTGGTGCGCTACGAGGAGCTGCCCGACGTCCTGATCAAGGCCGTGCTGGCCATCGAGGACCGCCGCTTCTTCAGCCACCCGGGCCTCGACCCCTTCCGCATCCTGGCCGCCGCCATCCGGAACATCAAGGCCGAAAGCTACATCCAGGGCGGGAGCACGATCACCCAGCAGCTGGTCAAGAACTTCTTCCTCACCCCGGAGCGGACGTTCAGGCGGAAGGTGCAGGAGGCGCTGCTCGCCTTCGTCCTGGAGCGGCGGGCGCAGAAGAAGGACATCCTCGAGCTGTACCTGAACGAGGTCTACCTGGGACAGGTCGGGTCCTTCGCCATCCATGGCGTGGGCGAGGCCGCGCGGATGTACTTCCACAAGGACGTGGGGAACCTGACGCTGGTGGAGTCCGCGATGCTGGCCGGCATGATCGCCTCGCCCAACCCCTACAACCCCTACCGCCATCCCGACCGCGCCACCGAGCGCCGCAACCAGGTGCTGCGCGCCATGGCGGATGCGGAATACATCCCGCCCGCCACCGCCGAAGCGGCTATGGCCCAGCCCTTGAAGACTCAGGCGCCCTCGATCGACACCACCGAGGCCCCGTACTTCGTGGACCTGGTGCGCGAGCAGCTGGCGGCCCGCTACGACGCGCGCGACCTCAAGACCCAGGACCTCGCCATCTACACGTCGCTGGACTTCTCGCTCCAGGCCCTGGCCCAGTCCGTCCTGACGTCGGGCCTCGAGCGGGTCGAGAAGATGATCCGCAGGAAGAGCAAGGAGGGCCCGCTGCAGGGCTGCCTCATCGCGCTGGAGCCGCAGACGGGCGCGATCGTCGCGCTGGTGGGCGGCCGCTCCTACGGGACCAGCCAGTACAACCGCGTCACGCAGGCGCGGCGCCAGCCGGGCAGCACCTTCAAGCCCTTCGTGTACCTGGCCGCCTTCGAGGCCACGTTCAACGATCCCTCGCTGCCGCCCATCACCCCGGCCACCGTGGTGGACGACGCCCCCTCGAGCTTCATCTTCGGCAACAAGGAGTACACGCCCGAGAACTACGAGGGCCGCTACATGGGCTACGTGACGCTGCGCAAGGCCCTGGCCCTGAGCCTCAACAACGCGACGGTCAAGGTGGCGGAGATGGTCGGCTACGACAAGGTGGCCGACCTGTGGTCGAAGAACCTCGCCATCGGCGAGAACATCAAGCCGTATCCGGCCATAGCCCTGGGATCGTTCGAGGCCACGCCGCTGGAGATGGCCACCGCCTTCAACGTCCTGGCCAACCAGGGGCTGAAGATCGAGCCCTCCACCGTCATGAAGGTCACGGACGACAAGAGCGCGGTGATCGAGCAGCACTACCCGAAGCCGCCGCGGGTCGTGCACGCCGAGTCGGCGTTCCTCGTCACCAACATGATGCGCAGCGTGATCACCTCGGGCACGGCCTACGAGGCCCGGAAGCTGGGTTTCCCCGCCAACGCCGACGCCGCGGGCAAGACGGGGACGACCAACGACATGCGCGACGCGTGGTTCGCCGGGTTCACCGCCGACCTGCTCTGCGTGGTCTGGGTGGGCTACGACGACAACACGCCGGTCAACCTCTCCGGGGCCCGGGCCGCCCTGCCCATCTGGGTGGACTTCATGAAGGGGGCGCTGGCGGGGACGCAGCCGCGGCCGCTGACGGTGCCCTCCACCAACATCGTCTTCGTGGACATCGACGCGCAGACCGGGCTGCGGGCCAGCCCCTACTGCCCGAAGGTCGTCTCCGAGTCCTTCATCGCCGGGACCGAGCCCCTCGAGGTCTGCCAGTGGCACAACCCGGGCTGGTCCCAGCCGTCGGAAGAGGAGCCGCTCCCCGAGCCGCCGCGGCTCTAACGGCTCACCCGACGGCGGCCGCCGTCTACTCGACGGTGAACCCCTGCAGCTCGACGGGCACCGGCGCGATCTGGAAGTTCACGTTGGAGACGTCGAAGAAGGGGGAGCCGGCGGCGCACGCGACCTTCACGCGCGCCTCGCGGGTGTTCGCGGCCGGCACCGTGATGGTCTCGCTCCCGTCGTTGGGCGTGGCCGCGGCGAGCACGATGGGGAAGGAGAGGCCCCCGTCGACGGAGACCCGGATGTCGACGGCCGCGCAGCTCACGGGCGGCGCGCTGGTGTTCGCGACGTTCCAGGTCACCGTCTCGGTCGTTCCCTGCGTCCAGATCACGTTCGTGTCGGGCGCCGTCACCTTGAACGGCCCGGCCCCGGACTGGATGCTGGCCACCATGAGGTCCGAGGCCACGCCGCCGCCGCCCGAGCGGTTGTCGCGGATGGTGGCCCGGAACTGCATGGAACGGGTGGTGACCGGGAGCGACTCGCTCACCGGGACCTCGGGCGGGACGTTGTCCCAGTTCAGGATGTACTGGAGCTGCGGAAACGTGCGCGACGGGCTGGGGTCCGGGAGATAGGTCCGGAAGATCGGCCGGTTGCCGTTATCGGTGTTGGGCGGCCCCGGCGCGCCCAGGTCGAACTCCTCCCACGCGAAGGTGAGCGCGTCGCCGTCCGGGTCGCTGCCGGTGGCGGTCAGCGTGAACGGCGTGGCCGCGGGCAGGACCAGGTCCGGCCCGGCGGACACGGTGGGGATGGTGTTGCCCGTGGGGCTGTTGGCGCTGCACACGATCCCGATCGAGTCGAGGAAGTTCGAGATCTCGATCTGGCTGCCCACGTGGAAGTAGTCGTCGCTGTCGATCTGGACATCTTCGATCACACAGAGCCCCGAGTACGACATGATCGTGGACCCGCTGCCGGGCTCCCAGGCCGTGGACGGGTTGCGCTGCGCGCCGCAGAATCCCGAGGTGCCGTTGAACGAGTGGTTGGCCCCGAAGTGGTGGCCGATCTCGTGGCTCACATAGTCCACGTAGAACGGGTCGCCGATGGGGTTGGGCCGGCCCGTTGCGGCGCGACCCTTGTGGGGAGTCAGGCAGACGCCGCCGATGACGGCGATGCCGCCGCCTCCCGTGCCGAAGACGTGGCCGATGTCGTAGTTCGGTGAGCCGATGACCGCGTCGAGGTTGGCCTGGTTCTCCTCTCGCATCACGGCCGGCTGGCCGTTCGTGTAGGGGTCGGTTTCGCCGTCCGTGTAGATGATCAGGGGCTCGTCGGCGATGAGCGTGAGGCGGACCGCGATCTCCCGTTCGAAGATGCCCGTCAGGCGGTTGACGCCGGTGGTCATCTGGGCGAGGGCACAGTCGATCCCCGGGGGCTCGGGCAGGCAGACGATGGCCGTGTACTCGCCGTCCGCGGCCAGGGCGAAGCGGAAGGTCCGCAGCGTGTCGCCCACGGGCAGCGCCTCCGGGGCTTCGGCGGGTGGCTCCGGGGCGGCCCGGTCGTGGGCCAGGCAGCGGAACTCTTCGCTCCGCTTCGTGTCCCGCCTGGTCCGCACGACATAGCGCGCGGTGTCGCCCTCCTGGAGCGGGTCGATCATCGTGGTCGCGCCGTGGGAGAGGATCATGGCGTGGAAGCCGCGGGGCGTGAGGTCGAGGCGGACGGTGGCCGTGCGATCGTCCCGGCCCTGGCCGCGGTAGGTACGGATGGCGGGAAAGCGCCGCTGGAGCGCGGGATCGAGCACCGGCGACTCCACCACATCGAACGCGCCAAACCCGCCGGCCGGCAAGGGCAGGGCGACGACGATGGGCGTGCCCAGGGCCGACTCCAGCGGCGCCGCCCGCAGATGGCGCTCGAGCGCGGGCACGTCGAGCTGGAGCGCGCGTCCGCGCGCGTCCGGCCGGCCCGGAAGGTCGGTCCAGAAGCCGGACGTGTCCGCGGCGGCGGCGAGACCCGTCGAACCGGCGAGCAGCAGGACGGAAAAGAGGACGGATCGTGGCATGCCGACCAGTCTAACCCGCGCTTGACGGTCTCGCGCCGCCCGGCTTAGACTGCAAGACCGTCGGGCGCTTAACTCAGCGGTAGAGTGCCACCTTCACACGGTGGAAGTCGTAGGTTCGAATCCTACAGCGCCCACCATTCTTTATCTGACCCCCCACCCTATCCCTCCCCACGTAAGGGGAGGGAACTGCAGCTGCCAGAAATGCCCCGCGCTTCGCAGTTCGGTCGGCGTCGGTTGCTGTTGCCAGATCCTGCACCGCGTCTGTTCGCGTAGACTCCGCTGAACATGAACCGGGGAATGGGAGCGGCCCTGGGCCTGGCTCTCCTGGTCGCGGCGTTCCGGGGAGCGGCCGTGCGGGGCGACGACCCGCTGCGGAGCGACGACCCGGACCTGCCCGCCTTCCTGCAGGGCAAGGTCTTC
>Ga0075428_100004771_pt1 | contig 15012 bp, 8 predicted proteins | sample RhiMetdeltSRZDD2_FD_75291 | JGI IMG/M metagenome (GOLD analysis project Ga0075428, IMG submission 75291) | Populus rhizosphere microbial communities from Tennessee, USA - Rhizosphere MetaG P. deltoides SRZDD2 | ecosystem: Host-associated > Plants > Roots > Rhizosphere > Soil | place: USA... | reverse complement strand
GTCCCTGGGTTCGACTGCGCGCACAACGCTTCGACGAGGACGTGCGGAGATCGGCCATCGACGAGGCGCACGCGTTGAACGCCAGAGCGCAGCGCTTGCAAAGCCGCCTCCAACTTCGGCCGCATGCCACCGGTCACGAGACCGCTTTCGAGCAGGGATTGCACGCGTGGCACATCGAGGAGCGGGACGCAGCTTCCGCCGTCGACGTAGCCCGGGACGTCGGACATGAACACGAGCTCGCTCGCGCCGACGGCGGCCGACACGGCCGCGGCCACCAGATCGGCATTGATGTTGTGCGTTTGGCCATTGTCATCCGTTGCCGTCGGTGCGACGACCGGCACGTAGCCGCCGTCCATCAGATGCAGCAGCGCCGACGGATCGACCGCGTCGATTGCACCGACGAAACCGATGTCCGCACCGCCGGGCTGGTGGCGGTGAATGCGGAGCATGCCGGCGTCGGAGCCCGAGATCCCGAGGGCGCGCACACCGGAGCGCAGGAGCAAAGTCACGATCTGTTTGTTGATGCGACCGGCGAACACCATCTCCGCCAGTTCGGCGGTGAGTGCATCCGTGACGCGATGGCCGTCGACGAAGCGCGGCTCGAGCCCGAGTCGCTGCATCCAGAGGCTCAGCTCGGGACCGCCACCGTGCACCACGATCGGCCGCATCCCGCGGGCAACGACGAGGGCGACGTCACGCGCCCATGCCGCGGCGCTCGCTGCATTCTCTTGCACCGACCCGCCGTACTTGAGCACGACCGTCGTCGAGGCACGAGCAGCCGCTTCGGGCACGGCGATGTGTTCCACCATGGTCTTCAACGACGCGACTCCTTCCGGCCACGACCGTTGGGCCGTGCTCGGTCGATTCACGAGCGATAGCTGGCGTTGATGTGGACGTACCCGGCACTCAGATCGCAGGTCCACGTGGTCGCGGTTGCATTCCCGAGCCCGAGATCGATCGTGATCGTGACCTCGTCGCGTTCCAAGGCGCGGCGTGCTGCGGCCGCCGAAAAACGCGACACGAACCCTGGGCGCACGACGGCCACATCGCCGAAGTCGACGCCCAGCTTTTCGGGCACGAGCGGCACATGGGCGCGGCAGGCTGCGGCGACGACGCGACCCCAGTTGGCGTCGGCCCCATGCACGGCGGTCTTCACCAGCGGCGAGCCCGCGACGGTGCGTGCGACTTGCAGCGCCATGGCTTCGTCGCTCGCGCCGCGGACGCGGATCTCGATCAGCTTGGTCGCACCTTCACCGTCGCGCACGACCATCTTGCCCAGCTCGATCAGCACTTCGGTGAGCGCGCCGGCGAACGCGGCCACGGATTCGGGGCGCTCGGCGTCCACCTCCACACCCGATGCGCCGTTGGCCAGCACGGCGATGGTGTCGTTCGTCGAGGTGTCGCCGTCCACGCTGATGCGATTGAAAGAGGCGTCGGTCGCCTGCCGCAGGCAGTCCTGCAACAGTTGCGGCGAGACTGCGGCATCGGTGGTGACGAATGCGAGCGTCGTCGCCATGTCGGGATGAATCATGCCGGAGCCCTTGGCCATGCCGCCGACGATGTAGGTCCCGCTGGCCGTGTCGACGCTGCGAACGCATTCTTTCTCGCGCAAGTCGGTGGTAAGGATGGCCGACGCCGCATCGGCGCCGCCGGCACGCGTGAGCCCGCGCACCGCTCTCGGCAACGCGCCGAGCAAGCGCGGGAGCGGCAACGGTTGGCCGATGACCCCGGTGGATGCAACCAAGACCTGCTCGACCGGCACGCCCAGGAGATCGGCGACGGCCTGCGTGGTGCGACGCGCCGCCACCAGCCCCGGTTCGCCGGTGCAGGCATTGGCATTGCCGGCGTTGACGACGATGGCGCGCGCACGGCCACCGGAAAGCTGCAAGTGCTCGCGACTGACGATCACGGGGGCCGCGACCGCGAGATTACGGGTGAAGACCGCCGCCGCGGCGGCGGCGCGATCACTGACCACGAGCGCGACGTCGAGACGCTTCTTGCGGATGCCGGCATGCACGCCTGCGGCGCGGAATCCCGCCGCCGCGGTGATCGCAGCGGTGGCATGGGAGCGTTCCACCGTCACGGCCTCAGCCAACGGGCTCGAAGTGGACACGTCCGACCCCTTTCTGTGTTTCCGGCAGCAAGCCCAGCGTCTCTGGCCAACCCAAGACTCGGTTCATGATCTGCACCGCTTGCCCTGCCGCTCCCTTTCCCAAGTTGTCGATGACACCGAGCACGACCAGGGTGCCGGCTTCCGCATCCACAACGGGAGCGAGATCGCAGAAGTTGGTGTCGAAAACGTCGCGGGTCTGTGGCAAGCGCTCGGCGGGATCGACGATGCGGACGAATGCCGACTCGGCGTATGCCGCACGGTAGGTGTCCAGGACCGCGCTCGCGTCGAGACCCTCACTCGGCAGGACGACGCTGGCGAAGATGCCGCGCCGCAACGGCGCGAGATGTGGCACGAACGTGACGCGGACCGGTCGACCACCCCAGCGCTCGAGCCCGGCGGTGATCTCCGGAACATGTTGATGGCGGCCGACGAGATAGGCGCGCAGGTTCTCGGCTACTTCCGAGAAGCTGGTCTCGACATCAGCCTTTCGACCCGCTCCGGTCGTGCCTGAGATCGCATGGATCACGACCCCTGTTGCCGACGAGAGTCCGAGGGCAGGAGCCGCCGCGAGCTGCGCCACTGTGGCGTAGCATCCGGCGCATGCCACGAGCTTGGCTCCGAGCAGCTCGTTCCCGAACAACTCCGGCAGGCCATACACGGCCTGACCCAAGAGATGCGGTGCGGCGTGCTCGTGCCCGTACCAGCGGCGATAGGTCGCGGCGTCGGCACAACGCAGGTCCCCGGAAAGATCGATGATCGCGCCAACCTTGCCGATCAACTGGGCAGCGACTCGCGATGCGATCCCGGCCGGCAATGCGAGGAAGACCACATCCTCACCGTGCAATTGCGTGGGGTCGATCGGTTGTAGCACACCGCGGAATACGTGTGCCTGGCCGGGGTAGAGCGATTCGAATGCTGTCCCGGCGCTGCTTTCGGCTTGCACGGACGTGAGCGACACTTCGGGATGTCGGCTCAATCCAGCCACCAGTTCGGCACCGCCGTACCCCGAAGCGCCGATCACCGCACAGTCGATCATCCAAGCCCTCCCTCTCCCGGAACGCATGAAAATACATACTGTGACATTTTTATGCAAGACCCTCCAGCCATGGGCCGTCGCGCTCGGCGGGAAGCCGCGACGACCGGGGGTTGCCAAATGGGGGGCGACCTCGTTGGGCTAGCCAACGATGAACCGAGAAACGTCGAGATGGGGTGAGCCAAGGATCTGTGGCGTTCCTTGGCCGGAGGCGCCGAGCCAAGCGGGCCGAAAATGGATGGGGCGCCCCTTGGGAGGGCGCCCCATCATGAGGTGTCGCCGCCTCTGCATGTCCGGACCGGATAGCCCCGCGTAGCCAAGCGAGGCACGCTCCGATTTCCGGCCGGACCGACGACACCAAACAAAGGCCAGGAGTGCTACGGAACGAGCAAGTGCTGTATCGAGCGATGTCTTCTCGCGGCGGGTTTCTGATGTGTGCTCTCCGAGGGGCGGCGAACCACCCCCCGGAGAACTCTCCGCCGTTGCTCGTTGCAACGAGAACTACCTAATGCAACCGAGGTGCCAGAGAGCGACAAGGCATCGGAGGACCCAGGCGGCAACCCAATCGATTTATTTATATACGTTTATGTCTCAGCGAGAAAATACAGGAAGAGCACAGGCCAAAAAGGCCCGGCATCAGCAAGTAAAAAAAGTTTACACCGTGTAAAAAATCCAGCCGTCAGCCGCCGACCTGGCCACCCGTCTTCTTGTCTGTCTCGCCGCCTTCGAGGCTGAACAGCTTTTCGGGCTCATTGATACTCAGTCTGATCTCTCGAAGAACGCCCTGCTCCACCCAGGTGATCCGAAGAATTCCGGAGGCTGCGCCTCCCGTCCGACGCGCGATTCCCGTGACCAGAGTTGGCGACACCGAGATGAACTGGACCTCGACGGTGATCCCGGTTGCCGAGATCTCAAAGTTCTGCCCGGACTCCGTGACGGTCACGGTTCCGCTCTGGATCTGAATGGGCTCATATTGTGCGGCGAAGGCAACGCCGAGACAGAGTGCCGCGGCGATGAAGATACTGATGGAACGCCTGCTCATCGAGGGCTCCTCCTTGGAGGATGTACGCGCGCGGCGAGTATACTCGTGCACCGTTTCACTTTCCACCCCCCAAATGCACTCGGGCCAAGGGCCTGCGCTGGATCGTCACTGGCGCAGCTTCGCGTACATGGTCGGGCGGCTGAGGCCGAGGAGACGGGCAGCCTGCGCCACCGCCCCGATCCGCTCGACCAGCTGCCGGGCGATCTCTCGTTCCAGGCGATCGAGCAGGGGGGTACTGGCCGAGTACGAGGCGTGATCGAGGACCCAGCGCGCCACCTGATCCAGGTCCAAGGTGCCGGCGATCTCAACCGCGTCAGCCCCCTTGAGGATCTCGGCCGGGAGGTCCTCGGGCGCCAGCACCTCGCGATCGGACAGCACGAGGCTGCGCTTCATGAAATTCTCAAGCTCGCGGACGTTCCCCAGCCACGGGTATTGCAACAGGACCCGCAAGGCCTCGCCGGACAGGCGCTTCGAGCGCGTGTTGAGATTGCGCGCATGGTGATCGAGGAAGTATTGCGCCAATTCCGGGATGTCCTCGCGCCGGTCGCGCAACGGCGGCAGCGTGATGGCGAGAACGTTGAGCCGGTGATAGAGGTCGCGCCGAAAGCGACCTGTGCGCACCGCGCCTTCCAAGTCCTGGTTCGTCGCCGCGATGATTCGCACGTCGACCTGAATGCGCTCCATCCCGCCGATGCGCATGAAGGCCTTCTCCTCCAGCACACGCAGGAACCGAGTCTGCATGTCCCATGGCATGTCGCCGATCTCGTCGAGCAGGAGCGTGCCGCGATGTGCAGTTTCGAAGTACCCGCGTTTGGTTTCGTGCGCGTCGGTGAATGCGCCGCGTTCGTGCCCGAACAGCTCCCGCTCCCACAACCCCGTCGGTATCGCGGTGCAATTCACCGTGACCAGAGGCTGCGACCTACGTTCACCGGTGAAGTGAATGGCCTTGGCCACCACCTCCTTGCCGGTACCATTCTCCCCCAGGAGCAATACCGTCTCTTGCAGATCGCGCACCTGACGAATGAACTCGACTAGCGCCTGCCGCTTGCCGCTCTTGCCAATGATGTGATCGAGGCTCGTCTCCTCGCGTCGCGCCGGTGTCTCGGGTCGCTTGACCTCTCGAGCGGCCGCCTCGACGCCACGCTCCAGAACCAACGCCACTAGGTGCACCATGCTGCGCAGGACATGCAACACACCCGCGGCCGGAAGACTCGTCCCCTCGGGCCATTCGAGCAGGACGCAACCAAGGCGGCGCTCGAATGCCTCCACCGGGACGATGTAGAAGGGCCCGCCGCTTTCTTCGTCGCGCAGGTCGTCGGAACCGACTGGCAGCACCGTTTGCTGGGCGCGCGCGAGCAAGCGCGGCCGAGCGCGCAACCATTCGGCCACCCGCAGTCCTTGTTCCTGAAGGTGGCGCCCCAAGACCGATGCCCGGTGCGGCTCGCCGTCGGGGCGCACGAGAACGGCGCAACTCGCACCGGCGCAGTTCTTCATCTCGAGCAGGATTTGCTCGAGCGCTTGGACCTCACCACCGATGCTGGCTGCCGAGGCGCAGGCGCGCAGCAGCATGTCGACGGCACGGGTGCCGTCCGCGACGCCTGTCGTGGTGCGGTCGCCCTCCCCGACCTCTGCCTCCAGGTCGACCAGCGCCTTCGGCACCACGGCGCCGTCGCGCTCGTACAATTGTCGCGCCCGCACCACCAGCTCGCGCGCCCTGCCCGCGACCCCGCCCTGGTGATAGAGCTGCGCCGCGAGCAAGAACACACCCGCCGCCGCCTGCGCATCCGCAAGTCGCGCCAGATTGTTGCCCGCGTGCTCGTAGGACAGCGCCGCACCGCGGATATCTCCTTGTGCGGCGCGCAGCTCACCATGCGTGCGGTACCAGTTCGCCTCTTCCAACGGCGAGCCGGCTTGGGTCATGTACTGTTCCGACTCCTGGAGCAACGCCTCGGCGAGCGGCAAGTTGCCATCGCGTAGCTCCAGGGTCGCCTGCTTGCGCAGATCCATGAACAGCTCGGCGACATGGCTCACCTCGCGCGCCATTTGCACGGCGTCTGCGAGCGCCGACCGCGCCTCGCTGCGGCGGTCCTGCGCCAGATACACCGCACCCAAGAGCCCCTTGGCGGCTGCACACGTGGTGCGCGAGTCGAGCTCGCGGCTGGCTCCATACGACCGCTGCGCCAGCTCTTCGGCGCGTGCGAGATCCTGCATCTCGAAATACACCCATGCGAGATTGAGGAGACCGCGCGCCACCCCGGACAGATCGCCGAGCTCTTGGCGGATCTCCATGCTCTTGCGGTGGTACTCCAAGGCTTCGGGAAATCGCCGGCGCGTGCGTTCGAGCAGACCGAGGTTGTTGTAGGCCCGCGCCACCGCCAGTAAATCGCCGCTCTTTTCGCGCAGCGCCAGGCTGCTGGCCAAGTAATGCTCGGCCTCTTCGTAACGGCTGGTGCGCCAGCGCACCAGGCCGAGAATGTTGTAGACCTTCGCCACCTCCTGCGGGTGACGCCGGGCATCGAGCAGCTTCAACGCCGGCTGGCAGCGCTCCTCCGCGGCGCTGAAACGCCCCAGACGAAACTCGGAATAGCCCATCTCGGTGAACAGCCGGCCGCGCTCGACGGCGGGAATCCGCTCGCCGAAGCGTTCGAGATAGTGCTGCAACAGTTCCAGGGAATGTTCGAAGTCCCCATGGCGTTCGAGCAACTCCGCGTGCGCCAGGAGCATCTCGCTCGTCCCGTTCAGATCCAAATGCGCCACATCGGCTTCGGGTAATGCGAACAGCTTCTCGGCGGCGCGCTCGAAATAACTTCGCCCTTCGCTCAGATGATTGCGTTCCACTTCCCAGCGGCCGAGGCTATGCAAGACCTCGAGAAGCTGCGGCACCTTCAAGTGGTGCGCCAGGTTCGAGTTCACGATCTTGCGCTGCAGCTGGCGCAAGAGCTGTTCGAGCCCGCGCCGTTGAACGCCTTGCAGCAACGGACCGCACTCGGCAGCGGCACCATCCCAGCTGCCGCCGGCGAAGAGATGCTCGAAACGCATGAGGCGCTGCGGCAGCGTGTGCGCGCCGACATCGGCGAGCAAGTGCGACAGCAGGAGATGCAGCTCCTCGCGGCGATGCACGGTCAACCCACCGCGGCGCAGCTCGCGCACATCGGGCCGCCGGCTGCGCAGGACGACTTGTGGCTCGGTTCCCCACCAACCGCCGGCTTCGAGAACGCGCCGCACATGCCCGAGGCTTTCCATCTCGACCAATGCCTGTGGCAGCTCGTGCTCCTGCTGCGGCAACGCCAGGCGCAGCATCTCTCCGGGCGCATCGCCATCGAAGACGCTCAACAGATCGAGAAGATGGCGCGCCGCGGCGGACACTGGCTGCGCCGGCGGCTCCCCCGCCTCGCGATCGAGAACGCAATGGACGAACGATGCATCCGTGCGCTGCCGCAGCCACTCGCTCACGCTCGCGGCTTCCGCATCGGCGAGCGTGAACGAGGAGCGCCGGGCACCGACGACCCACACGGCGGGACGCAGCTTCTCTTGACCGAGCAAAGACTCGAGCGGCAGAAGCGCCGCTTCCGTCGGACTGAAATCGGGGACGAGAACGACGGTAGCGCCACGGCCGGAGAGATCGCGCATCTCCCAGGAGGTGAAGGTATCCACGCGGACGACGAACGGTCGTTCGGTGAGCAAGGCCAGGCACTCGCGCAGGACGAGGAAGAGCTCGGCGAGGGCGGAGCTTTGTCCGACGGCTTCCACGCAAAGCACCGTGCTCGCGCCGTCGGACATTTGCACCAGCGCAGTATCCAGCGCCGACAGCACTGGCTGCCAGCGCTCCGCCTCAGGCAGTGCGGCCGTGTCGACATCTAGGAGCCGGTCGATGCTGCGCCGAGCAGGCGCCTCGCTCTCGCCCTCGGTCCCGGCCGGCGCGCCGGGATTGGCCAGCCCATCGAGCGCGTCAGTGAGTGGCAGCCGCGCCCACGGCTCCAGTGCCTGCATGCGCGGCACGCAACGCCACCACTCCGGGCGCGGACCGGTGAGTCGTTCGGCAGATGCTTGCAGCACTCCGGCGACGATGAATCCATCCGTCGTGTCGTTCAGGTGTCCCGCGTGCCGGAGCTCAGGCGGCTGGAAGGGCGACCGGGTGCCGGCGCGTGCCAACAACTCGAGCGGCAGGATGTATGCAGCGGGCAGAATCCGCAGCGCATCGCGATGCAAGCACAGCGATTCCGGCCGCAAGTTGAGGACGTGATCGCCGGTTGCATTGGCGTTCGCGACATCGACAAGCAGACGCTGCAGTTGCTCACGCGATGGAATCTGTTCCAACGCCCGGCCTTGAAGCGAATCTTCGTCTTCGATCTCGAAGACGTAGTAGGGACCGGACTCCAGCGCGCCGACTGCGGTCACCGGGATCATGCTCGGAAGCTTGGCGAACCGCGCGACGCGTTCGCGGAGAATGGGCTGCCAATCTTGCGACCAGCGCTTCTGCAGACGCTCGAAGCCGTCCAGAGCCACAGTCTCCAGAACCGCCATCCGGCCGCTGATCAGGTCGCTTACCAGGAAGCGCTCGCGGCCCGCGGTCCGGGGCAACGAGTCGAGGACGCGGTACTTGGAATCGACGATCCGGTCGGGCACAGGTCCTCCATAGTCGATGCGTAAAGAATTTTTACCACCTTGGTCTTCCGAGTGTAAAGAGGCGAGACTATTGGACCGGATCAGCCGTGGTCCCGTAGACTACGGCGCAGGAATGGCTGGCCCTGGAAGAACTCTCGCGGGCGGCATTTTCATGGCCGCCGCCGTGACGATCCTGAACGTCGCGTTGTGGGTGCAATACAGGAGCACCCGGTCGGCGCTCGAAGCCGAGCTGGGTCGCCGCTTGGAAGACGTGGCGGTCGCACTCGCTGCCGTCTTGGACCCCGGACAGATCGTGGCGGCGTGGGCCGAAACGGAAAGCTCCGCCGCCGGCGTCGAGGCGCCTCTCTTCCTCGCGCGCCTGCGCGAGATCCAAGACGCTGCAACTCTCGCCTCCATCACGCTGTACGACCAGGATGGCCGTGCCTTCCTCGCCACGACAACCGGCATCGCCTCGAAGTCGATGACCGACCCTCTGTACCAGGCGGAGGTCCAGGCCGCCTTGCGCGGCAGCAGCGTGCACACGGCGCTGTATCGATCCGGAAGCGAGTATTTGATGTCCGGGTTCGCGCCCGTGCCCGGTGCCCAGTACGCGGTGGGAGTCGAAGCCGATGCAAAGTTCTTCACCAACTTGCAGCGACTGCGCCATTCGTTGCTCGTCGTCGGCGCTCTCAGTGTCGCGTCGTTGGTGGCACTCGGGATCTTCCACGCCCGTGTGCAGGACCGACTCGCCCGCGCCGAAGCCTCGGTGCAGCAAGCGGAGTCGTTGGCAGCGATGGGCCGGATGACCGCCGGCATCGCGCACGAGATCCGTAATCCTCTCGGCATCATCCGCGCCACCGCGACACGTCTGAAGAAGGTCTATGCCGACCCGTCGGCCCCGGACGAGAAGTTCGACTACATCGCCGAAGAAGTGGACCGACTGAGCGCGGTTCTGGACGGCTACCTCGGTTTCGCACGCGACGCCCCCTCGCGCCTCGAGTCTCTCGATCTGGTGCCCTTGGTGCGACGCACGTTCCTGCTGTTGCAACCCGAGCTCGAAGCCGCCAAGGTCATGGTCGAGATGGACCTGCCAGAGACCAGCATTCTGCGCGGCGATCCACAACGGCTGCGCCAAGTGCTGATCAATCTCGCGCTCAATGCGATGCAAGCCATGCCGGAGGGCGGGACCCTGCACCTCCGCCTCACGCACGATGCGACGCAGGTGCTTCTGGCCGTGACCGACACCGGACCCGGGATTCCCGCCGACCTGGCGACGCGTGTTTTCGAACCGTTCTTCACCACGAAGGCGCAGGGCAGCGGCCTGGGACTGACGATCGTGCGGCGCATTGTCGAAGAGCATGCCGGCAGCATCCGGCTCGACACCGCGCCGGCTGGCGGGGCATGCGTCGAGCTGCGCCTTCCGCGCGCCTGAACATGGGTCGCGATTCTGGCGATCCCGCTCATCGCCGCGCTGACCGTGGGTGGTGCGCACCGCTTGGATGGCATCCGAACCCGCTCTTGCTCTAGTGTCGCGCCCATCGTCCGAGCTCGAGATGACAGCGGGGGCATGCGATGACAGATATCCTGATCGTGGACGACGAAAAACGCATGGGCGAGCTCTTGCGCGAAGAGCTCGAGGACGCAGGCTTCCGGGTCGACGTCGCCACCACCGGCGCCGCGGCGCTCGAACGCTTGCAAATTGCGGACTACCGTTTGGTGATCACGGATCTGCGCATGACACCACCGGATGGGTTGGAGATCCTGCGCGCCGTCAAGACGCGCACACCTGACACCGCTGTCGTTCTCATGACCGCTTACTCGTCGGTTCAGAGTGCACGGGAGGCCTTCAAGCTCGGCGCCAACGACTATGTCATCAAGCCTTTCGACCTCGACGAGATGCGCCACATCGTCCAGAACCTGCTCGAGACCCAGCGCCTCGCGCGCGAGAATACTCTGCTCGTGCAAGAGAACTCGCTCTTGCGCGACCAGCTCGCCGGCCAACTCAGCGTGACCATCCTCGGCGACAGCCCGGCAGTGCTGGAATTGCGGCGCTTGATCTCGCTCGTGGCGCCGACCGACGCCACCGTCCTCGTGCAAGGGCCGAGCGGCTCGGGCAAGGAGCTGGTGGCGCGCGAGGTCCATGCGCGCAGCCCGCGTGCCGGCAAACCGTTCGTGGCCATCAATTGTGCCGCCATCCCGGCATCACTGCTCGAGAGCGAGCTCTTCGGCCACGAGAAGGGTTCCTTCACCGGCGCGGATGCGCGCAAGCTCGGCCGCTTCGAGCTCGCCCAGCATGGCACCCTGTTCCTCGACGAGATCAGCGAGCTCGACCCCGATGTGCAGGCGAAATTGTTGCGTGCGCTCGAACAGCGCCAGATCACGCGCGTCGGCGGTACTCAATCCATCGCCGTCGATCTGCGCGTCGTCGCCGCCACCAATCGCGATCTCGAGGCAGCGATTCGCAGCGGCAGCTTCCGCGAGGATCTCTATTACCGGCTCAATGTGTTCCCGGTGCTGGTGCCGCCGCTCGCGGCGCGACGCCAGGACGTGCCGTTGCTCGCCGAGTTCTTCCTGCGCGAGATGCGCTACCCACACCCGCGCATCGCGCCGGCGGCGCTGGACTCGTTGCGCCAGCACGACTGGCCGGGGAACGTGCGCGAGCTGCGCAACATCGTCGAACGTGCGACGATCCTGGCGCAGGGACAGCCGCTCGAGGCCATGCATTTCCTGATGCCGGGCACCGTCCCTTTCACCCCGAACTTGCACGCCGCGATGGATCTCCCCGATGGTGGGATCGACCTCGATCAGCTCGAAGGCCACTTGATCCGTCGAGCCCTCGAGAAGACACAGAACAACAAGGCGGCCGCCGCCCGGCTCCTCGGAATGACGCGTCGTACCTTGTACAGCCGGATGGAGAAGCACGGCATCGCGCTCTGAGCCACGCCCGTCGCACACCGGGTGTAGCTCACCGCCCCGCCTTGTTCGCCCAAACGAAAGCGGCCCCCGGGCGTCCCGAACCGGCCATCGTGTACGAGACGGGTCACGCGCGCGCGTTCCCATCCTTGGAACGCCGTGCGACGCGGTCGCAACTGACTTATTCTTTGTTAGTTGCGCTGGACCCCGCGGCCTCCGAAGCCTGGACCGTCCTTTGCAATCCCCATTCGGACCGCGGCGGGCACGCGTTCGAGTGGTGTGTGGAACCCGTGTCCGGGTCCAGGGACGACCAGGAGAGGCACCATGTTCCGGCCCGTACCGAGAATCCTCGTTCACGCCGGGCTCGTCGGGCTCGCCGCGGCCTTCTGTTTCTCCGCCTCGGCGCACGTGGCGGTCGCGCAAGACCCCGCGGACGCGGAGAGACTCCACAGCGAGATCGAGCGGACCGACCAAATCCTCGAGCGCGCGAGTGCCGTGGTCGAACAACACGGCAATCAACGCGCCCGCAACCAACTGCGCTTCGCCTTTCAATTGCAAGAGACCGCCAAGTCGATCGAGCGCTCCGCCATGGCGAGCGTCATCGATCTCAGGCGCAGCATCGAGCTCACGCGTCGTGCGCGGCTTTTGGCCGAGCGCGCGGTGTACATCGCTTCGCAGCAAGCGCATCTCGAGCAGCGTGCGCAGCAGTTGTTGGATCGACTGGATCGCCAGCTCCAGGAGGCCCGCGCACTGGCAGGCGATGCGCCCGACCCGCGCGTTCTGCGCACGCTCGAGCTTGGACACGAGCGACTCGAACGCGCGCGCGAAGCCTTCCACGAACAGCGCTTTCAGGAAGTCATCGGCATGAGCGTCGACACCTCGCGCCTGCTCGACGACTTCGTGCGCCCGAACCCGAAACGGCAGCTCGAGCGCATGCTCGAGAACACGCGCCACCTGCTCGAGCGCGCCGAGGACGACCTGCAGGAGAATTTCGCAGGATTGGAGCTCTTGCAGCGCGCCGCCACCATGCTCGACGATGCGGAGGCTCACCTGATCGCCGGTCGCGAGGCCCCAGCCGAGCGCTTGTTGCAGCAGGCACGTGAGATCGTGCTGCGCGCCATGCGCCTCGGTGAAACCCCGCTCGATCCCTCCGGTGTCGACCTCGCCCTCGAGGAGCTCGCGCAATTCATCGATCTCACCGCGCCGCGAGTGCAGGAGTCCGGCAGCGGCGAGGCCGTGGCGCTCCTCGAAACCGCGCGCATCCACCTCGACCGCGCCCGAACCTTGCGGCTGGAAGGCAAGCTGCACCAAGCGCTCGAGGAGGCGCGCGTGGCGCGCAACCTGACAGGTCGCGCGGCACAGCTCGCGGAAAACCCTGAACCCTGAAACACCGGCCCCCGGGGCCGATTTCTTCCGGTGCAGCGCATGCGTTTCCTCCTCGCCTCTTCACTCCTCCTCGGCTCTTTGATCGCCGGCGATGCGTCGGCACAAACCCCCGGGCGGTGGCGACTGCGTTCGAGCGCGGCCATTGCCTACGACTCCTTCGGCCAGACCTACACGATTGCAGACAAGGACACGCTCGACTTGATCGACGAGCTGAGCGGGAGGGTCATTCTCGGCCTCGAACGCCAAGGTCGCACCTGGTTCGAGCTCGCCAACAGCATTTCTGTCGGACAAGAGGCGACACGCGACGATGTGCATCTTGGCCTCCGCCGGCGCGGCAACGGTCTCGATCTCCTGCTCATCGACGATCTGCACCTGAAAGCATGGCGCGATTTGTCGCAGTACGCGTTGTCCAGCGACTACTTGAGCAACACCGCGCGCCTCACTGCCGTGGTTTGGCCACAGCGCCCTTGGCGACTGCGCCTGACGGAACGATTGGAGAGCGCGAACTTCGCACAGCGGACGCGCTACAGTTACGACTATGTCCGCAATGATGTGGGCGGCGAGATCGAACGGCGGTGGGGAGTGTTCTCCTCGCTCCGCGCCGGCTATGCCTGGGGGGCGGACCAAGTTCCCGATTCCAGCGCCATCGATGCACGCACCCACAGAGTGAGCACCGGCTGGATTCAAGAGTTCGGCGTCCACACCTTGACCTGGGAGCAGACGCTCGAACGCCGGCGGTACCGCGACCCCGAGACTCGCAGCCCGTACGTGGACTATCAGGGCACGGTGACCGCGAGCGCCGCACTCGGAAGCGTGTTGCGTTTCCGTCCCGCCTATCGCGCTCTCGTCATCGACTACGATCAGCCGGACAGCGTCTACGCCAATGCCCGCGAGCATTCGATCGAGATGATCCTGGAAGGGGAATTGAACGAGCGCACGACGCTCGGAGCAGGACCGCGAGGCGAGTTTCGCCGCACCGAGAACGTTTTCGACCGTCCCTACGATCAATGGGGGGTCAAGGGCACGCTCTCTTACCTGGTTGGCTCGGCCTTGTGGGTGCAGTTCTCGAACGAGGTGGGCGTGCGCCGGTATCGCGACGCCACGGCCTTCCTCACCGACTATCTCTACAATTGGTCGACGCTCATCCTCTCGGCGCGCCTGCCCCCGCGTCTCACCTTCGATCTCTTCTTCAGCCTCGAGCCCGAAGATCACGACGACGACCGCAACAACACCACCACGATCTTGGTCTCGACGGCGCTGACGCTCGCACTGCACTGACTCGAACCATGCGGTCGGTCGTCAGTCGAGGACCACGACTTTGCGCGTCGACGTACTTCCGGCCCACGTGAGACGCAGGATGTAGACGCCGCGCGGCAGCGCCCGTCCGCTCTGGTCCTGGCCGTTCCATTCCAGCCGATGGGGGCCGGCGGACAACGTGCCGTCCTGCAATCGTCGGACGCGCCGGCCTGCCACGTCGTAGAGATCGAGGGTGACGCGAGCTGGCACGGCGAGGTCGATGGCCACCACTGCGCCCGGCTTCAGAGGGTTCGGGGTCGAAAAGGAGGACTCGAAGGACTCATCGTGCACCGCGACGCCGTTCGGCTCCGCGAAGACGACTCCCGGTGTCGATTCGAGATCGGCGGCAAGCTGCTTGGGGTTGCCACCGATCGGGAGCAGGAACTTGAAGAACAACGACCAGTCGGTCAAGCGGACCGTACTCCCGTCCCGCGTCGTGTGCAGTGTGTCGGCCAGGTCGAAGCACGAAAAAGCCTTGGACACCACTTTGCACGGCATGACGGCGGGCGAGCGTGCGCGACCTGCTGAAGGAATCGATAGCCAGGGCTTGGAGCCGATCACCAGATCCTGGCATACTCCAACCTCATAGAGAATCGTCCCGTCGGAACACGGCCGAACACCCTC
>Ga0075428_100004769_pt1 | contig 15015 bp, 12 predicted proteins | sample RhiMetdeltSRZDD2_FD_75291 | JGI IMG/M metagenome (GOLD analysis project Ga0075428, IMG submission 75291) | Populus rhizosphere microbial communities from Tennessee, USA - Rhizosphere MetaG P. deltoides SRZDD2 | ecosystem: Host-associated > Plants > Roots > Rhizosphere > Soil | place: USA... | reverse complement strand
TCGTCGATCCGCCCAACTTGACCGGTTCGAGCACGGCGTAGGGCGTCGCGGCGCCGGTCCGCCCGATGTTGACCTGGATGGCGCGCAGCGTGGTCTCGGCTCGCTCCGCCGGAAACTTGAAGGCAACCGCCCACCGCGGGAACTTCGACGTCGATCCCAGACGCTCCCGCAGCGCAAGATCGTCGACTTTGACGACCACGCCGTCGGTGTCGAAGTCGAGGGTCTGCCGCCGGTCCTGCCAGCTCTGACAGAACGCGACCAGCTCCTCTATACCGCGGCAGCGCTGCCAGTTTTTTTCTACCGGCAGATCCCAGGCTGCCAGCGCCTCGAGTGTCTCGGCATGGTGGGCGCGCTCGCGGACGCCGGGGACGACCAGTTGATAGACGAACGCGCTCAGTCCGCGGCGCCTGACGACAGCCGGATCGAGGCTGCGCATCGTGCCCGCCGCCGAATTCCGGGGATTGGCAAACGGCGGTTCATCGTTCGCTTCACGCTCACGGTTGACGCGCTCGAATTCCTTCCTCGGCAGGTATATTTCGCCGCGAACCTCGATGAGCCCGGCGGGTCCGCCCGTCAGGCGCCGCGGAACGCCCTTCACCACGCGAACGTTCGAGGTGACGTCTTCGCCGCGCACGCCGTCGCCGCGTGTGACGCCGCGGATCAGTTTCCCATCCTCGTACGTGAGCGCGATGCTCAGGCCGTCGATTTTCAGCTCGGCGACATAGTCCACCAGCTCGCCACTCGCGAACGCCGCGCCAGCTCCCTTGCGCACGCGCTCGTCGAACTCACGAAGTTCAATCTCGGAGTACGCGTTGTCGAGGCTGAGCATCGTCGTCAGATGTTCAGCTGTGGCAAAACCTTCGACTGGACGTCCGGCGACGCGTTGCGTCGGCGAATCGGCGGAGACCAGGTCGGGGTACTGCTCTTCGAGCGCCTCGAGCTCGCGCATCAACGCGTCGAACTGGGCGTCGGTGATCTCGGGAGCGCTGTGAACGTAGTAGAGGTCTTCGTGCCGCCGGATTTCGTCGCGAAGCTGATTGATGCGGGCGGTCGGGTCCACGCGGGAACTATCGGTCGCGCGAGAGCACGTAGTCGGTCAAAGCCATCAGCGCGTCGCGCTCGCGGCTGGGCGGGAACACAGCCAGGCAGTCCTTCGCGCGATGACCGTATTCGAGCGCTCGCTCGTAGGCGACGTCGAGCGTCCGATGTTCGTGCAGGAGCCGGAGAATCTCGCGCCACTGCTCCGCCGATACCGCGCGATCCCGGACGACGTCGCGAATGAGCCCGTCGGCCTCGGCGCCGCCGCGGTGCAGGAGCTGAATCACCGGCAGCGTCACCTTGCCCTCGCGCAGATCGCCCCCGACGGGCTTGCCGAGCGCGGCGGCATCGGCCGTGTAGTCCAGCAGATCGTCCACGAGCTGGAAGGCGATGCCGAGGTTGAACCCGTAATCCCGCAGTGCGTTCTCCCCTTCGGGGGTCACGCCGCCAAGCAGCCCGCCGATCTGCGCGCAGCCGCCGAAGAGAAATGCGGTCTTCCGTCGGATGATCTCGAAGTGTTCCTCTTCAGTGATGTCGACGTCGCCGGTCTTCGTCAGCTGGTATAGCTCGCCTTCGATCATCCGCAGCGTCACGTCGCAGAGCAGCCGGATGATCTCCAGCGAATCCTGCGTGAGCGCCATGGCCATCGACTTTATGTAGAGGTAGTCGCCGAGCAGCACCGTGATGTCGTTGCCCCATCGTGAGTGCACGGCAAGCCTGCCGCGACGGAGGTCGGCACCATCGATGATGTCGTCGTGGACGAGCGTCGCGGTGTGGATGAACTCGACCACCGATGCATAGAGAACAGCCTTGTCCCCTTGATAGCCGCTGAGGCGCGCAGCCATGAGGAGCACCGCCGGACGCACGCGTTTGCCGCCGCTCTTCTGGATGTAGCGGCCCATCTCGGGAATGAGAGCGACCCGCGACTGGATATGGCGCACGAACTCGCGCTCGACCGCGTCGAGATCGGCGCGGATAGGCTCGAAGATCTGGACCAGATCGGCGGAGACGGTGGATTTCTGTGCTGTGTCGCTCAAGAGGTAAGCCCGAGCCTGCCGGTTGACCCACAATACTGGAGATTTGCGCAGGGTGTCAACGCGCTAAGCCGTTTGAACCGAAACAGTTGGACCAAACAACGCCGTGAAATTCCGTGTCACGAGTGCGCTAACCTCATCCGCCGATATCGCACGCACGCCGGCAATGACTTCCGCGACCCTGGCGACGTACGCCGGTTCATTGCGTTTTCCCCGGTGCGGCGTGGGTGCCAGATATGGCGAATCGGTCTCGATCAGCAACCGGTCGGCCGGCACCATCCGCGCGACCTCGCGCAGTTCCTCGGCCCGTGGAAACGTCACAATTCCGGCCAGCGAGATGAAGAAGCCGATGTCGAGTGCGCGTCGCGCCATCGCCGTATCGCCGGTAAAACAGTGGAATACGCCGCGGACGATCCCCTGCCCGGCGCCGTGCAGGACGTCGAACGTATCGTCGGTGGCTTCGCGCGTATGGATGATGACGGGCAGACCGGTTTCGACGGCGAATGCCACCTGCGCAGCGAAGACCTCGCGCTGTGTGTCTCGCGGTGAAAAATCGTAGTGATAGTCGAGGCCGATCTCGCCGATCGCCTTCGCCTGCTGTGTTGCGAGGCCACTGCGAACGACATCCACCGCTGCGACGGTTTGTTCTGCAAACCTTCCCGCGTTGTGCGGATGGACTCCGACCGAAAAGCGTACCGCCGGCCACAACGACCGGACCCGCGCGGCAGCGGCAGATTCGGCCTCGTCGCCCGCACTCAGAACGCAGAGCGCAGCGGTGACACCCGCCTGGTGCGCCCGGCCGACGACACCTTCGAGGTCATCGGCGAAGGCGGCGTCAGCCAGGTGGCAGTGACTATCGATCATGATTAGTGCACAGTGCAGGGTGCAAAGTGCAGGGTGCCGTGCGGTGCACGTGCATTAGTGACGGCTCAGCGGTGACTTGTCTGGCTAGCCGCAGAGTAAGACTCCGCACTCCGCACTTGCACGGCGCCGCACTCTGCACTCTGCACCCTGCACCTGCACCCTGCACTGACTTATCTAACCCGCGTCCCCGGAGCGATCTCCTGGTCGAAGCTCACGAGCGTCGGCTTGCCGCCGTCCGGGCTGGCGGCGAGCACCATGCCGTTGGACTCGATCCCCATCAACTTGGCGGGCTTGAGATTGAAGACCATGACGATGGTGCGGCCGACGAGTTGCTCGGCCTCGTAGGACTCCGCAATCCCGGCGACCAGCGTGCGCTGCTCGGTCCCGACGTCGATGTTGAGCTTCACGAGCTTCCGTGAGTTCGGTACCTTCTCCGCGGCAAGCACCTTGGCCACTCGCAGATCGACTTTCATGAAATCGTCGATGCTGATGCGGTCGCCTGCGGTCGGCTGTGCCGGCGCGGCCGTCTGCGGCGGGGTCGTCGCGGGCGGCGCGGCCGGCGGCGTTGCACTGTCGGGTTTTTCCACGATGATGCTCCTCTTTGACTCAGGTCTGGACTGGTCTTTCGACGTTGCTGCGGACGACCCTGAGCTTGTCGAAGGGTCGGTGCGCGGCCACAGTTGCTCACCTTTGATCAGCACGCGCTCGCCGTCGCTTCTCCACCGTGCATCCTCGAGCCGAAGGTCCTCTGCGCGGCGCGTCTCACCTACACGCCGGAGGATCTCGCGCGCGGACGCCGGCATCACGGGTAGCAGCAGGATCGCAGCGACCCGGACAGCCTCAGCGACGTCGAAGAGCACCTGCGTCAGACGATCTCGATTGGCGGGATCTCTGGCGAGGGCCCAGGGCTCGGTGCTCGCGATGAACCCGTTGGCGGCATCTATCAGCCCGAAGGCGGCCGCAACGCCCTCCTCGAGCGCAAACGCATCCATCGCTCGGCGGTACACGTCGAGGGCCTGCGCCGCCTCACCTGGCAAACGACCGGGAGCACTTGCGGAGAGCAGGCGGCCGTCGCGATACTTCTCGGCCATCGCGACAATGCGGCTCACCAGGTTGCCGAGATTGTTCGCCAGGTCGACGTTGTAGCGTTCCTCGAATCGTTCCCAGGTGAAATCCCCGTCACTGCCGAAGGTGATCTCCTTGACCAGGTAGAGCCGCAGCGGATCCGCGCCGAACCGTGACAGCGCGTCGAGCGGCTCCACTGCCGTTCCCGAGGACTTGCTCATCCTCTCGCCCTTGAGGTGCAGCCAGCCGTGCCCGAAAACCTGTTTCGGCACTGGCACACCCGCGCTCATCAGCATCGCCGGCCAGATCACCGCGTGGAACCGAGTGATGTCCTTGCCGATGACGTGCAGGTCGGCCGGCCACCATTTCTCGACCATCGCCAGATCGGTGCCGAAGCCCACCGCGCTGATGTAGTTGATGAGCGCGTCGACCCACACGTAGATCACACTGGCCGGGTCTTGCGGCATCGGGATGCCCCAGGACTGTCCGGCGCGGCTGACCGAGATGTCGTCCAGCCCGGCCTCGAGCAGCCTGAGGATCTCGTTCCGCCGGATTTCCGGAACGAGAAACTCCGGGTGACTTGCGAAATGCGCCAGCAGCGGATCGCGATAGCGCGAGAGCTTGAAGAAGTGATTCTTCTCGCGAATCCAGTCAGGCTTGGTGTGATGAATCGCACAGAGGCCGTCGACGAGATCCTTCTCCGGTTTGAAGGCCTCGCACGAAACGCAGTACCACCCTTCGTAGTGCCCTTCGTAGATGTCGCCAGCAGCCGTCATCCGGCGGACGAGCTCCTGCACGCCCGCCCGGTGCCGCGGCTCCGTCGTCCGGATGAAGTCGTCGAACGACACGTCCAGCCGGCGCCAGACGTCCGTGAACTCCTGCGCCATACGATCGCAGTAGGCCAGGGGCTCTTCGCCGAGCTCGCGTGCCTTGCGGAACACGTTCTGCGAATGCTCGTCGTTCCCCATCACGAAATGGGTGTCGAACCCCGCAAGCCGCTTGTAGCGAGCGATGACGTCGGCGGCGACCTTCTCGTACGCCGTCCCCAGGTGCGGACGACTATTGACGTAGTCGATCGCGGTGGTCAAATAGAATCGTGGCATATCGTGTGTCCGGCTCGAGCTTCCGCCAAGGCTACGGCGGACTCAGCTGGACTTCCCATCCAACCAGGCCTTCATCGCAACGGCCTGCACATCCTTGATCGCGACGCGATGCTCGGCCGCCGCCCGCGCGCAATCGTCGAACTCCGGCGACGCGTTGACGACGCGGCCGTCGCGGCGCGCGATCTTGAAACGAATCGGGCCCAGTGGAGTCTGCACCGTCTCCATCTCGCGGTCCAGGCACTCCCGCGTGACGGTCTGGTAACGCACGCCGATCGTTGTCGTCTCCGCGAACAGGATGCTGGCCAGCTTCTCACGGCCCGCGGGTGACGCAAGAACGGTGACGAGCGTACCCGGGCGGTTTTTCTTCATCTGTACCGCGGCGTAGTACACGTCCAGCGCGCCCGCCTCGTAGAGGCGATCCATCAACGGCCCGAACAGCTGAGGGTTCATGTCGTCGATCTCGCACTCGAGCACGACGATCTCCTCCGAGCGGTCCTGCGAGCTCTCGCCGATGAAGATTCTCAGCACGTTCGGATGGTTCTTCACGTCCCGATCGCCCGCGCCATACCCAATCGCTTCGAGGCGCATGAGCGGCATGGGGCCATAACTTCCGGCGTACGACGAGATCAGAAGAGCGCCCGTTGGCGTCACCATTTCGCCGCGCACAGGTCCGGCATACACGGGAACACCCGCGAGGAGCCTGGCGGTGGCTGGCGCCGGAACGGGAAACTCGCCATGCTCGCAGGTCACCGTGCCGCTGCCGACATTCAACGGCGACGCGACGATGGCAGTCGCCTGCAACCACTCCATCCCGTGCACGGAGCCGACGATGTCGATGATCGAGTCGAGGGCGCCGACCTCGTGCAGATGTACCTTGTCGAGCGTCGAGTGGTGAATGGCCGCCTCGGCCTCGCCGAGCCGTTCGAACAGATGTATCGCGCGGTCCTTGCCCGCTCGTGACAGCGAGGACCGCTCGATGCACGCGGCAATCTCTTTCAGGCTGCTGCGGCGATGGTGGTGCCCTGCGCCGCCAGCGTGCGCATAGTCGTGGTCATGCTCGCGAACCTGACGGTGCTGGTCGTGATGATGGTGATCGTGGTGCGCGTGATCGGGGTGTTGGTGATGATCGTGTTGCACGGTCACAGGCTCCGGTGCCTCTCCGTGCTCAATCAAGCGGAACTTCGACGCCGAGACTCCTGCACGCAACACGCGCTCGACGCGGACCTCTCCATACTCGACGGCCAGGCTGCCCAGCGCGGCACGCAGGCCGTCGAGTGGCAGACCGAGATCGAGCAGCGCACCGAGCACCATGTCGCCCGACGCTCCGGAGAAGCAATCGAAGTACGCCGTTCTGGCCACTCAGATGAACCCTTTCTCACGCAGGCTGCAATACCTGACGTCCGCGAGGATGACGTGATCGATCACGTCGATTCCCATCAGCACGCCCGCCGCCATCATCCGCTTGGTCAGCTGGACATCGTCGGCGCTCGGTTCCGGATCCCCTGACGGGTGATTGTGGAACAGCACGATGGCTGCCGCTCCGGCCGCCGTCGCCTCGCGGAAGATCTCGCGGGGATGCACGATGCTGGCGTCCAGCGTGCCGATCGATACGATCGTCGTCCGCAGCACGCGGTGTTTGGTATCCAGAAGCACGACGCCAAACTGTTCGACCGGCCGGTTGCCGTACTGGGGCAGCAACAGGTCGGCCACGGTCTGCGGTGACGTGACCTGGACCCGCTGCCGTCCGCCTCGTGTCAGCGTTCGGCGTCCCAACTCGACGGCGGCGAGGATCTGGGCCGCGCGAGCGGGACCGATGCCGTCGATCTTCGTCAGGTCGTCGAAGCGCGCTCGTGCGAGACCATCGGCGCCGCCGATGCCGGCAAGGAGCGTATTCGCCAAATCGAGCGCGCTGGCATTCGCGCGGCCGTGCCCGAGCACGATCGCCATCAACTCGTTGTCGCCGAGCGCCGACGAGCCGAGGCGTTGCAGCTTCTCGCGCGGCCGATCGTGCGCCGCAACCGTCTTCATCGTACACCATCCCTGCTATACTTTCGGACTGATGCGTCGCCTGTGGCTGCTCCTGTGCGCACTCGTCGTGTGCGCCGCATGTTCTGAACCTCCACAGAAGGAAATCGATCGGGCACAGGGCGCCATCGATGCCGCGCGCGCCGCCGGCGCCGAGCGGTATGCGTCCGAGACGTTCACCGCCGCCACCACGGCCCTCCAGCAGGCGCACGACGCCGTCCAGCAAGGCGATTACCGGCTGGCGCTCTCGCGGGCGCTTGATGCCAGCGAGCAGGCGCAGGACGCGGCACGTCAGGCCGCTGACGGCAAGGCCCGTGCGCGCAGCGAAGCGGAGTCCGCCGTTTCGACCACCGCGACCGGGCTGCACCAGCTTCGTTCCTCGATGAAATCCGCTGAAGATGCGCGCGTGCCGCCAGCACAGATCACGCCCGCGCGACTAGCGGCGCAACGCGTCGATGCCGCTCTGCAAGAAGCGCGCGCGAAGCTCGCCAAAGAGTTGTACCTGGATGTCGTGTCAGACCTGAAAGGCGTTCAGACGCAGATTCAGGCTCAAATCACGACGCTGAGCGAGGCGATCAAAGCTCGAGGCGGGCGCCGGCGACGCTGAGTCCGGCCTGAAGACGTTGCAGACCGTGCACGGGCAGCCTTCCGCCGTCGTTGCAATCTTCGCAGTATGGCCCGGTGCGACGCAGGATCCCGCATGAGGGCGACCGCACTCCACACCGACCTCTACCAGCTCACGATGATCGCCGGCTACCTCGCTGGCGGCATCGAAAATCACCGGGCGACATTCGAGCTGTTCATCAGGCGGCTGCCACCGCATCGATCATTCGTCATTGCCGCAGGTCTCGACACCGCACTCGATTTCATCGAGTCGCTGAGATTTACTGAAGAGGACGTCCGCTGGATTGAGGCGATTCCGGCCCTGCGTCGCGCGTCGCCCGCCTTCTTTGGATATCTGCGGCAGTTCCGTTTCACGGGCGACGTGTGGGCCGTCGCAGAAGGCACGCCGTTCTTTCCGTACGAGCCCCTAATTCGCGTGACAGCGCCGCTCGCCGAGGCCCAGCTTCTCGAGACCGCGCTCCTCGCTATCGTCAACTTCCAGACATCGATCGCATCCAAAGCGGCGAGGATCGTCGGCGCCTCAGGCGGTCGTCCTGTCATGGAGTTCGGCGCACGACGGGCACACGGCGTCGAAGCCGCGCTGTACGCCGCCAGGGCCTCGCATGTCGGAGGATGTGACAGCACGTCGTTCGTTGAAGCGGGGCGCGAGTTCGGCATTCCGCTCTCGGGTACGATGGCGCACTCATGGGTGCTCGCCGCCGGATCGGAGTTGGAGGCCTTTCAGAGTTACGTCGACAACTTTGGCGAACACAGCGTGCTGCTGCTCGATACTTACGATACGGTCGCCGCGGCGAACCTCGTTGTGGCGGCAGGACTCCGGCCCCCAGCGGTGCGGCTCGACAGCGGCGATTTCCTCGAGTTGAGCCGGCAAGTCCGAGCGATCTTCGACGCGGCCGGCTTGAAGTCGACGCGCATTCTCATCAGCGGCGATCTCGACGAGAACCGGATCCGCGACCTGATCGCCGCCGGTGCACCCATCGACGCGTTCGGTGTCGGCACGGCGCTGACCACGTCAGAGGATGCCCCTGCGCTGGGCGGTGTCTACAAGCTGGTCCAGTTGCAGGAGGGCAAGCGCGTCCGCGACGTGATGAAGCGCAGTACCGGGAAGGCGACGTGGCCCGGGCGGAAGCAGGTATTCCGAGTGATCGAAGAGGACAAAGCCGCGCGCGACGTGATCGCGCTCGACGACGAGGCGGGCCACGGACGTCCGTTGCTGGAGCAAGTCGTCAGCGGTGGGGCTCGCGTCGTGCCGCGGCAGACGCTCGCCGCCATCCGCGCGCGAGCACGCGACCTGATCGCCGAGCTGCCGGAGCCGTTGCGTCACCTGGAGGCTGAAGCGTCTTACCCCGTCCTTGTCAGCTCTCGTCTGGACCAGCTGAGGGGTCAGACACAGGTCTGACCCCGGTCTGACCCTCCTCTGACCCTCCTCAGACACAGGTCTGACCCCGGTCTGACCCTCCTCAGACACAGGTCTGACGCTCCTCAGAAAACCCACGCCAGGGCCGTAACGAAGAACACGATGACGATGAAGCCGACAACGTCGAGGACGATGCCATGACGCATCATCTGGGTGATCGGGACGTGTCCCGAGCTGTAGACGATGGCGTTCGGCGGCGTGGAGATCGGCATCATGAATCCCATCGACGCGCCGAGCGTCGCACCCAGTGCGGGCGCAATTGGATTCACGCCAGCAGCCTGTGATACCGCGATGGCAACGGGAACGATCATGTTGGCGGATGCCGTGTTCGAGGCGGTCTCCGACATCACGATGGCGATGGCGGTGAAGATGACGGTGAGCGAGAACGGTGACTCGCCAGGCAGCCACGAGGTGATCCCGCGGCCGATGGATTCTGCGAGACCCGTCGAGAACGCCAGCTCGCCCATGCTCAGGCCGCCGCCGAACAGCAGGATGATGCCCCAGTCGATCTTGACCGCCTGCTCCCACGACAGCGTGAACCTGCGCGCTCGCCAGCTGACCGGCAGCAGGAACAGCAGGATCGCGCCAATCATGGCCGCGACAGATTCAGGCACCGCGGCGGTGAACCCTTTGCCGAACGCCGTCTCGCCGAGGCTCGTCAGGGCCAGTACGCCGGGGAACAACCACAGCGCCACGGTTGCCGCAAACGCCACCAACGTGTTGCGCTGCCCGATCGACAACGGCCCCAGCCGGCGCAGCTCCTCCTGGATCTTTTCCGCGCGGCCGACATTCAGCGTCAGCCCTCGCAACAGCGCCCACTGAAAGTAGAACACCAGGAAGAGAAACAGGACAATCACGATCGGGACGCCAAGCAGCATCCACTTGAAGAAGTCGATCTGAACGCCAGCGATGCGGCTCAGCATGCCGACACCGATCAGGTTCGGTGGCGTTCCAATCGGCGTGCCGATTCCACCGATCGATGCGCCGAAGGCGGCCATCAGCATCATGGCGGTCGCAAAGTCGCGGCTCTGCGGATTGGACTCGCGCCCCTCCGTCAGGTGCGCCACGATCGACAGTCCGATGGGAAACATCATCGCCGTGGTGGCTGTGTTGCTGATCCACATCGAGATGCCTGCAGCGACAAGACCGTAGACGAAGAGGATGCGGCCAGCGCTGCCGCCGACCATCCGCGACGACAGCGCACCAAACGCGATCCGCCGATCGAGGCCATGCACGAACATCGCTTCGGCGAGCATGAAGCTTCCGATGAACAGGAAGATGATCGGGTCCGCGAAGGGCGCGAACGCCGTGCGCGCCGGGACCACTTGAAAGATCACCGCCAGAACCGGACCGATGAGCGCGGTCACGGCGAGTGGCAGCGCTTCGGTGACCCACAACACGACCATCATCGCGAGGATCGCGGCGAGGCGATGTGCTGGAGCAGTGAGGGCGAGCGGCGTGACGAGCAACACGATCAGCACGAGCGGCCCCAGCACGAGTCCGACCGTTCGCCGTCGCCGGTTGAAAAGCTCTTCGGATGGCGAGTAGACCTCGACAGCTCCACCCGGCTCGTGCAGGCTACGCATCAGCGCTCCGCAGCCAGCGGATTTCAGCGACGAGCTCCGCCGAGCCGGTCAGATAGAGACCATCCTGACGCCACTCGACGCGCTGGACGCCGCCAGGGGACACCACCTGCACATCCCGCGCTGCTCCGCCGAAGCTCATGGCAGCCACAGCGGCTGCGCACGCACCAGTGCCTGACGCTTCGGTCGGGCCGACGCCTCGTTCCCAGATCAGGATGCGGACGCGATCCGGCGATTCGACATGCGCGAGCTCGACGTTGGTCCCCTCCGGAAAGTGCGGATGAACTGCCAGGGTAGATGCCACCGTGTGCAGCCGTCTGTCCGTCACCTCACCAAGCGAAACGCACTGGGGATTGCCGACGCGCATCGTCACCACCTCTTCGGCGACGCCGTTCACGTCGAGGATCGTTTGCTTCACATGCTCGGGCTGCCCCATCGCCGCGCGGAACACGTACACGCCGCCGTGTTTCGAAAGCAATTCGAGGACTTTGGGTCCTGCATCGGTGGAGATCGTGACCGCGTGTCCGGGCGAGACGCCGCGCAAGGCCGCGATCCACGTCGCCAGGCACCTGACGCCGTTGCCGGAGATCTCGGACGGGCTGCCATCCGCGTTCAACAGGCGCATGGACGCGCCCTGAATGTTCTGTTCGAAGATGATCAGACCGTCGGCCCCGATGCCACGGTGCCTGCTGCACATCGCCCGCGCGATGGCCGCACGATCGACGTCAGCCGTGACCTCGGCGGACTCCAAGAGCAGGAAATCGTTCCCGAATGCGTGCGCCTTGACGAGGTTCATTTCCGGCAGAAGGCGAGAAGATGCCACCCGAAGCGCCGGACGAGCGCCCGGGGAAGCGCATTGAACGTCCCGACGAAGAACGTGTTGAATGCGAGGCCCTTCCAGCCGCCGTGCAGCCGTGATTTGACCGGGAATCGCTCTTCGACGACGCGGACGTCCTTGAATTCCGTCAACAGTGTGCGGAATTCAGCCGCGCTGTAGCGGCCCAGTACCGGCGCGTCCTCGTGCTCGAGCGGCACCTTCATCAGCTTGGACAGCGCGTTCAGCCACGAAATGCGGTTGTAGACCTGGAAGACCGCCTGCCCTCCGGGCTTCAGCACGCGATGGCACTCGCGAACCAGCGCGCGATCGTCGGGGGTGTACTGAACGACGCCGTGAGCGTAGACGAGGTCGAAGGAGTCGTTGGCAAACGGCAGCCGCTCCCCGTCCGCTTCCCGAAGGTCGGCCTCGAGGCCATGCTGCGCGAAATTCTGCCGCGCCAGCGCGATCGCCGAGGACGACAGGTCGACGCCGGTCACGTGTGCGCCGCCCCTGGCGAACCGTACCAGGTCGGTGCCCGCGCCACAGCCCACCTCCAGCACCTGCTTGCCGCGATACCCGTCGAAATCGACGAGCCGCAGCAGGTGATGGAGTTTCTCGAAATGGTACTCGTCGAGATCGGCGAAGAAACCAGGCGAACCGACTGGATGCCTGGTAATCTCGAGGTCGTGTATGTGACGGTTCCAGTAGTCCTTGACGTCAGCTGTGGTGGCGGAGCCCGAGGGTGACACGGCGCACTACTATAGAATAAAAACCGTCATGGGCCATGGGCGATGGCAATGAGCAATGCGTCCACGTGATCTCGATCGGCTCGCGGGCGGCACCTACGACGTGCTCGTGGTAGGCGGCGGTGTCTATGGTCTCACCGTCGCGTACGAAGCCGCGAGCCGCGGTCTCGGCGTCGCCCTGATCGACGCGAGTGACTTCGGCAGTGGCGCGTCGTTCAATCATCAGAAAACCGTTCACGGCGGGCTGCGATCGCTCCAGAGTGCTCGTCTCGATCGCGCGCTCGAGGCAATCCGCGAACGCCGCGCGCTCGCCCGCATCGCGCCGTGGCTGCTTCGCCCTCTGCCATTTCTCGTCGGCACCTACCGCTCGGTGGCGCGGAACCGACTCGCGCTGCGCGTGGCGTTCAAGATCGACCAGTGGCTCGGCCGGAAACGCAACGTGGGTGTCGAACCCGAACTGCACCTGCCCGCACCACGGCTCGTGTCGAAGGCGGCCACACTGCGGCTGTTCGCGGGCATCCGTCAAGAGGGTCTGACCGGCGGCGCACAGTGGTACGACTACCAGATGGTCGAGGCGGATCGCCTGACGCTCGCCTTCGCGGCGGCGGCCGACGCTGCCGGCGCAACGATCGCCAACTACGTCGAAGCGCTCGAGCCCATTCACGAAGGCGGCCGCATCGCGGGCATGACCGCCAAAGATCAGATCACAGGCCGGACGATCAGTATCAAGTCACGGGCGGTCGTGAACGCCGCCGGGTCACACGCCGGCATCGTAATGCAGCGCTTCGGGGTGAAACGCGACCTGCCGATGCTGAGGGCGCTGAACCTGCTGACCTCGCGTCGCGCGAGCGACATGGCGCTGGCCGCACCGACGTCCGCGGGCCGCATGCTGACCCTGGTGCCGTGGCACGGCCTGGCCCTCATCGGAACGAGTCAGTCAAGATCGATGGTTCAGCCGGACGATCTCGCCGTTACTGCCGGAGAGATCGAGTCGTTCATCGCGGAAGCCAACGAGGCATTTCCGGCGCTCAAGCTGACGCGCGAGGACGTCACGCTCGTGCATCGCGGTGTGGTGCCGGCCGTCGCCGGCCGTAATGGCACACCGGAGTTGCGCCCGACCCCGGCAATCTACGATCACGCCTCGGAGGCGGCGGAAGGCGCGTTCACGGTTGTCGGCGTGAAATATACGACCGCGCGCATCGTCGCCGAACGGGCGGTCAACATGATCGGCAAGCGCTTGAGCTCGCGGCTGAGGCCGTCACGATCGGCGACCACCGTGTTGCCCGGCGCCGGAATCGCCGACCACGAGGCTTTGACCATCGAGACGGCGCGCGCGCTTAACCTCGAGATGCCGCTGCCGATCATCCGGCATCTGATCGTGAGGTACGCGGAGGGTTCGGCGGAGATCGTCCGCTTGATCGGCGAACGTCCGGATCTCCTGGCGCCTCTCAGCCCCGAGGTCGCGACCATCCGGGCCGAAGTCCTGCACGTGATTCGGAAGGAACAAGCGACCAGGCTCAGCGACATCGTGATTCGCAGGACCGGTCTGGGATCGAAGAGCCATCCGCCGGATGCCGCCATCCGTGCGTGCGCGGTGCTGGCCGCAGCCGAGTGCGGGTGGGACGCGCAGCGCACCAGCGAAGAGATTCGGCGTGTGCAGGAATTCTACGTGCTGCCGTGAAGGTTCCGGTTCACGGAACCGTAAAGCCGTTGAACACCCAGGTGAAGCCGGCGGTGAAACCATAACTCGGGTCGCGTGAGGTCAGACCCACCAGCAGCCCACCGTCGATTCGAACCGTTCCCTTCGTGAACCGGCCACCGACTCGCATGATCGATCGGCTGTCGGTCCCCGGGGGCGTGTCGTGGTTACGCGTGCTCCAGCGGCCGTTCACCTCGCCCACGATCTCGACCCCCTGCTTGACGGCGCGGGCGAGCGACATGCCGTAGGTCATGACGTCGTTCTGACGATAGCCGCGCGTCGGATCCGTCAGGACCGCTATCCCCAGATTGCCGACGACCCTGATCGATTGCACCGTCTTGCCCAGGATGCCGCTGAGGAAAAAATCCGTGGTGTCGAGGCCGATACCGCTCTCGGTGCTCGCATTGGGAAGACGCGTCGCGAACCGCAAGGCGATCGCCGGCCGTCCCGCAGCTTCCGACACGAGCCGGACTTTCGTGCCGATCACGATGTCCTCGAAGTCTTTCGTGTGATCCCCCGTGTACGTCAGCTCGCCAGAAAGCGGCGCCAATTCACGATCCGTGACCGTCAGCCGCTGGACGATGCCGCCGTCGATCTGCAACTCGGCAATCGAGCTGATGCCCAGGCTGACGCCGATCGTCCCGATACGAAGCAGATCTCCCGTCAGGCCGGAGACGGGATAAAAGAGATCGTTCTGATACTCGAAGCCGCCTTCGAGCAGGATCAGTCCCGATCCGACTGTTTCGGGATCCTCGGTCACGAGCGGACGTTGTTGCGCGAAGCCTGGTCTGGCAGTAGCAAGCAGGATGATGAAGATGGCTACGGTTCTCAGTCTCATTGAGCCTCGTCAGGAAGGGGTCAGGTCTTGAATCCGCACCTTTTTCACGACCTGCCACCAATCGAAGGGCAGGTCGTGAAAAAGGCGCGGATTCAAGACCTGACCCCTAAAACAGCCGGCGGCTGTCGAGCAGCATTGTGACCGGGCCGTCGTTGAGCAGAT
>Ga0075428_100004766_pt1 | contig 15015 bp, 18 predicted proteins | sample RhiMetdeltSRZDD2_FD_75291 | JGI IMG/M metagenome (GOLD analysis project Ga0075428, IMG submission 75291) | Populus rhizosphere microbial communities from Tennessee, USA - Rhizosphere MetaG P. deltoides SRZDD2 | ecosystem: Host-associated > Plants > Roots > Rhizosphere > Soil | place: USA... | reverse complement strand
GGCGAGACACTCAGCGTCTGGATCGAGACGCCGGTGACCGGATCGACGACCGTTTGACCCGCGCCGAGCGCCGAGTCGCCGTAGGAAAACGTCAACGGAGTCGTGTCGACCAGGTAGGACTGGCTGATATCCGAAAGGTCGGGCGCGATCCTCACACTGACGCCGTTCACGACCGGATCCGTGGGCGTGAAGGCGTCGAAGATCGAGAATGGCCGGCGGTACTCGAGGTAGAAGTAGTACGAGGTGGTCCGCGGGATCCGGATCAGCTGAACCTCGGAGCTGGCCTGCTCGAGCGGCGCGAGCGTGTAGTTCCCCGGCTGTGTGACCGTGAGCATGTTGCCGGGCCCGAACCAGCCGTATTGGCCCTTGTGGAAATTGTTCATATGGTTCGTGAGCCCACTACCCATGACGTCATACGGGTCGCCGTACTCGCTCGCCGCGCACAGGTTGCTCGTGGACAGCGGGACCCGTTGCCCGTTTTGGTCGCGGCAGTCGAGCGAGCTGGCGTGATGGACGCCGAGGTTGTGCCCGTATTCGTGCGCGATGACGCGGAGCTGGATCGTTCCGTTGATCCAGGAGGTCGTCCCCGGCACGAAGGCGAGGCCGGCCCACCCGCACGGGGCGCCGGGGCCGATCACGTACTGAAACTGGTCGTACTGGCCCAAGTTGACGCCGTCTGCTCGAGCCGCGGCCTGCGCCATGTTCGCGAACCCGTTCGGGTCGCAGCTCTCGTTCGTGGTTGGGATCGTGTACCAGCCGAGTACGTCACCTGTGACGGTCAGCTGCCCGAACGACTGCTCGTGGTAGTACGCCGCCATCGAGTCGGGTGAGGTGAAGTAATGCGCGCGCGCGAAATCGGTCGTCCACGGTTGGCTCGTGTCGTTCTGGAAGTTGATGAGGAAGACCGCGAGCCTGTACGTCCCGGCCGCGAGCGCGTGGGTGTCATGCTTCCGCGGCGAGGAGAGGACGCGCACCGCTCCGTAGCGGACATGCACTATCCCGCGCTTGCGCGTGCCGCGCACGATGACCCGCGAGCCTCCGAGCCCGGTCGGCCCCTGGCCTCGGAAGGAGAGCTTCACCGGGCCGCGCTTCGTCCTGAGGGTGTACCAGTACTCGGCGAGGTCCTTGCGGAAGACGTCCGCGTGCCTGACGAGGATCGTCCCCTTGAGCCTGACTTTTTGCGACTTCGCTGTGGCCGGCCCAGCCCATGCGAGGAACGCGAAGCCGGCGGCGGCGGCGAGGACGAGCGAGCGCGTGCGGAACGGCATTCTCACAAGCGGACCCCCCTCGCTTTCTAACAACGTGCAGGGATTCCTTCAATGGGCCGTGTGGCCCATTGGAGGACGCGAGAGACCTACTCCGGTCCGGAGTCGCGCATTTCCTCGATCGACGCCTGAGCGCGCTCGTGCACGTTTCGGCGGCGCTCGTCGATGCCAGGCTCAGCCTGATCGACCGGAATCTCGGCTTCCTCGAATTCGTCTCGTTCCTGCGCCAGAGCGCGCGATTCGTCCAATTTCTGGCGCAATTCCGACGCCGGATCGGGCTTTTCAGCGCGTCTCTTTCGGCGTAATTTGCGGTAGGCGGCACCGCCAGCCACGGCAATCCCGCCACCGATCAAGAGCTTCCGGCGCCTCACGAGACCGATGCTACACTCGTTCGACTTCCTGCCTCGCGCGAGCGCCGTGCCACCCGAGCGGCGACGAACCGGCGGGGCCGACCAGACCGAAGGGAGCTGATCGGGAACCGTGACCGAATACGAAATCCTGCTGCTGCTCGACCCGGACCTCAGCGAGGCCCGGCAGAGCGAGATCGTCTCGCGCATCCGCGAGAACGTCGAGCGCGGCGGCGGCACCTGGGACGGCCACGATGTCTGGGGCCGGCGCAAGCTGGCCTACGAGATCGCGCACAAGCCGGAGGGCTTCTACCATCTGCTGCTCTTCTCCAGCACGCCTGAGGTCCTCGACGAGATCACGCGCGTCCTGCGGATCACGGACGGCGTTCTGCGGCACATGGCGGTGCGCCGGCATTCGGCGCCGCAACCGGAGCGAGAACCCGTGGCGCAGGAGCCGGAGCAGGAGCCCGTGGCGGAGGAGCCCGAGCAGGAGCCCGAGCAGGAGCCCGAGCAGGAGCCCGAAGCCGTCCAGGAGCCGGGCTAGCATGAGCGAACACACGTTCTAGGAAGGAGCAGCGATGGCAGCCAACATCAACCGCGTCGTCCTCGTCGGGAACCTGACGCGCGACCCCGAGCTCCGGCACACGCCGAGCGGGACCGCCGTCTGCAGCCTTCGCCTGGCGGTCAACACGCGCCGCAAGGACGCGGCGACCGGCGAGTGGGGAGAGAAGCCCAACTACTTCGACATCACCGTTTGGGGAAACCAGGGAGAGAACTGCGCGCAGTACCTGTCCAAGGGACGGCCTGTGGCGGTGGACGGTCGGCTCGAGTGGCGGGAGTGGGAAGCCCAGGACGGGACCAAGCGGCAGGCGGTCGAGATCGTCGCCGACTCAGTCCAGTTCCTCGGCGGACGTGGTGACATGGGCGACGAGCCGCAGTTCGTCCAGGCCGGCACAGCGGCCGACAAGAGCGATTTCGGCGGCGGTGCCGCCGACGACGACATCCCGTTCTGATGGCACAGCAGCGAGAACAGCGACAGCAACGTGGCAGGCGGACGCAGCAGACGTCCTTCGCCGGGCGGCGCCGCAACTGCTTCTTCTGCCGCGAGGGCATCGAGGAAGTCGACTACAAGAACTTCAACCAGCTCCGCCGCTACCTGTCCGAGAAGGGCAAGATCCGCTCCCGGCGGACGACCGGCGCGTGCCGGCGGCACCAGCGGCAGGTCGCGGTGGCGATCAAGCGCGCACGCGAGATGGCCCTCCTCCCTTACGTCTCCGGCTGAGGGAGGCTCGCTTCCGTTGACGGCGGCCCCCTTCCTCACAGCTCGCACTCTCCGGGACACTCCAAAGCGACGCCAGGCGTCGTTCTCGGTCGCGCACGTAGCCTCCGGCTACCCACGCTCCCTGCGTCCTGGCCTCGCGTGCTTTTCGCGGCCGGCGAGCGCGATCTGCTCGGAAGGTGACCGCTGATGGACGTCATCCTCCTCCAGGACGTCGACAAGGTCGGCCTCAAGGGCGACGTGGTGAACGTCGCGCGTGGATACGCGCGCAACTACCTGCTGCCACGGCGCCTGGCCGAGGCGGCTACCCCCGGCCGCCTCGCCGAGCTGCAGCGCCACGAGGAGCTGCGGGCACGGCACGAGGCCCAGACGGTCGAGCAGGCGCAGGAGACGGCGCAGGCGCTCGAGCAGGCCGAGCTTCGCTTCGAGATGAAGGCAGGCCCGACCGGGTCGCTCTTCGGCTCGGTCACCGCCACCGACGTCGCCGAGGAGCTCTGGCGCTCCCGCAAGATCCGCGTCGACCGGCGGAGGATCGACCTGCACGATCCCATCAAGCGGATCGGGCATCACGAGGTTCCGGTCGAGCTGTTCACGGACGTCCGCGTCGACCTGCGCGTGCTGGTCGTGCCCGAGGGCGGGGAATTGCCGCCCGAGGAGGAGCCGGCGGCTGATGAAGCTCCAGTCGAAGCCACGACCGAGGTCGAGGCCGAACAGCTGGTCGCCGCCGACGAGGCCGCCCCACAGGCCAAAGCCGCTCCCGAACCAGCCGAATAGCGCTCTCCACAGCACTCTCCACAGACCTGTGGAGAGTCGGCACGAAGTTCTTGCATTTTGCAGGGTGCCCGTTGCGGCTGCCTGGGGAAAGACATCCGCCCTCCTGTGGATAATGAAGCGAACATGTGTTTCTTTTCCCTGCAAATGACCCTGCTCTTGTCGTCCAGACCGGACGCTTGCACCGTTCGCCCCAATGGAGTTAGGTGACGCCATGGCGCAGCTGGCGACCGTCTCCGACGCCGCACCGGTTCCGCCCCAGAACCTGGAGGCCGAGGAATCTGTCCTCGGGGCGATGATGCTCTCGCCGGGCGCGATCGGCGCGGTCAGCGAGATCCTCGACGCCGGGGACTTCTATCGCGAGAGCCACGCCAAGATCTACCGGGCCGCACTCGAGCTCTACGCCCAGAGCGAGCCCGTGGACGCGATCACACTGGTCGATGCCCTCGAAGAGCGCGGCCAGCTGGAGGAGGTCGGCGGGCGTGTCCGCATCCAGGAGCTCGCGTCGCTCGTCCCGGCGACGGCCAACGCGGCGCACTACGCGCGGATCGTCCACGAGCTCGCGACGCTCCGCGGCCTCATCCGCGCCGGGGGGCAGATCGCGCAGCTCGGCTGGGACCGCCCCGGCGAGACGTCCGATCTCGTCGACCGCGCCGAGCAGATCGTCTTCGACCTCTCCCAGCAGCGTGTGTCGACCGAGTTCAGCCACATCGAGACCCTGCTCAAGGAGAGCTTCGAGCGGATCACCAAGCTGTACGAGGCGGGCGAGGACGTCACCGGCGTCCCCTCAGGATTCCGCGACCTCGACCGGCTCACATCGGGCTTCCAGGAGGGCAACCTCATCATCGGCGCGGCGCGGCCGAGCATGGGGAAGTCGGCGTTCGCGCTCGGGATCGCCGCGAATCTCGCCGTCCGGCACGAGCGGCCCGTCGCGCTGTTCACGCTCGAGATGTCGAAGGCGGAGGTCACCCAGCGCCTGATGTGCAGCGAGGCCAAGGTGGAGTCGAACCGCCTCCGCTCCGGGAAGCTCGCCCAGGACGACTGGCCGCGGCTGACCGCCGCCTGCGACACGCTGATGAAGGCCCCGATCTACGTGGACGACGCGGGCTCGATCACGATGATGGAGATCCGCTCGAAGGCGCGCCGCCTGAAGTCGAAGGAGCCGAATCTCGGGCTGATCATCGTCGACTACCTACAGCTGATGACGTCGGGCGCCTCCGTCGAGAATCGCGTCCAGGAGGTCTCCGCGATCTCGCGCTCGCTGAAGGTGCTCGCGCGCGATCTCGACGTCCCCGTGCTGGCGCTCTCGCAGCTGTCACGCGCCGTCGAGCAGCGGCACGACAAGCGGCCGATCCTGTCCGACCTGCGCGAGTCGGGATCGCTTGAGCAGGACGCCGACCTCGTCATCTTCATCTACCGCGACGAGTACTACAACGAGGAATCGGACCAGCAAGGCCTCGCCGAGATCCACCTCGCCAAGCACCGTAACGGGCCGACCGACTCGATCAAGCTCTCCTTCCTGCGCCGGTACACGAAATTCACCGACCTGGCGCCGACGTCGTGAACGAGCCGCAGGTGATCTGGGTCCGCGCCGAAGTGACGAGCTTCACCTGTCTTTGCGACGAGTGCCTGTCGGAGCCCGAGCCCGAGATCGGGACGTACCCGTACCGCGCAGCAAAGGTGGCGGGCCGCCTGCGGCCGGAGGCCGACGTGGGATTCACGCGCTGCCCTCGCGGCCACCGCATCTCGGTCCGCCGCGTGGGTCGCACAGCCGCGTAGCCGTTCCATAAGGCACACTGCAGTACGTGCCAGCGACCGTGATCGTCGGCGCGCAGTGGGGCGACGAAGGGAAGGGGAAGATCGTCGACCTGCTGGCGCAGCACTCCGACCTCGTTTGCCGCTACAACGGCGGCCCCAATGCCGGCCACACGATCGTGGTCGACGGTGAGACGTACAAGCTCAAGCACATCCCCTCCGGGATCCTCCGGGGCAAGGAGTGCGTGATCGGGGCCGGGTGCGTCGTCGACCCCCAGGTCATGATCGAGGAGCTCGACGATCTCGAGTCGCGCGGCATCTCGACCGAGCCCGTGCGACTCTCCGGAAACGCACACCTGGTCATGCCCTGGCATCCGCTGATCGACCGGGCGAGCGAGCGCCGGCTCGGGAAGCTCAAGATCGGCACGACCCACCGCGGCATCGGCCCGACCTATGCCGACAAGGCGCACCGGCTCGGGATCCGTGTCCAGGATCTGCTCGACACCAAGATCCTCGCCCAGAAGATCGAGGTGGCCCTCGCCGACAAGAACGTGTGGCTGGAGCGCGTCTACGGGGTGGAGCCGCTCGAGCTGGAGGGGATCCTCGAGCGGTACGAAGGCTACGCGGAGCGGCTCCGGCGGATGGTCGCCGACACGTCGCTGATCGTCGATCGGGCGCTCAAGGACGGCAAGCGCGTGCTCTTCGACGGGGCGCACGGCACGTTGCTCGACCTCGACCACGGCACATATCCGTTCGTGACGTCGTCCCCCACCGTCGCCGGTGGAGCAGCCGTCGGAACCGGAGTCGGGCCGACACGCATCGATTCGGTGATCGGTGTCGCCAAGGCGTACGTAACGCGCGTCGGCGCCGGGCCGTTCCCGACCGAGATCGAAGGGCCGGATCAGGATCGGCTCCAGGAGCTCGGCGGAGAGTTCGGAACGGTCACGGGCCGGACGCGCCGCTGCGGCTGGCTCGACCTCGTCGGCCTGCGCTACGCCGTCCGTTTGAACGGCATCACATCGCTGGCCCTGACGAAGCTCGACGTCCTCTCCGGGTTTTCGAAGCTCCCCATCTGCGTCCGCTACCTGCTCCCTGACGGCAGCGAGACGGAGGAGTTTCCCGCCCACCAGAGTGACTTCCACCACTGCCGGCCCGTCTACGAGACGCTGCCGGGCTGGGAGGAGCCGCTGGACGGAATCGAAGAGCTCACCGACCTGCCCGCGCGGGCCCGCGACTACATTGCCTTCGTTGAGCGGCAGCTGGGGGTCGAGGTCTCGCTGATCGGCACCGGCGCCGAGCGCGCGGCGGTGCTGGCCGCGCGCGACGTCGAAGCGGTGGCGAGCTAGGGGGACTCGAGCTCGACGAGCACGAACTGGAAGAGCGACACCAGCCCCTCGATCGCACTCGCAACGTCGCCCGGGTCGACGTCCTCCCCCCGGTCGACACGGTCAGCCACCTCACGCGCAGCCAGGTACTCGGCGACGATCTCACGCTCCTCACCCTCGCGCGCGACGGGATCGTCGAGGTCGTAGCCGCGCTCCTCCAGCATTCGCTCGACCAGCCTCGTGAGCTCGGGCAGGGTCTCCGTCGGCGAGTCGTGCAGGTCGTCCTCGATCGACGCGAGTTCGCTCTCCCACTCATGCCGGTCGAGGCCGGGTTCGGGCGTGGCCATGGCCCAATCATGCGCGAAAGAGGAGGGCTTGAAACGCGGTTAGAGTCCATGGCGTGAAGGTGCTCGTCATCGGATCGGGCGGACGCGAGCACGCGCTCGCCTGGAAGATCGCCCAGAGCACTGAGCTCGAGGCGCTTCACTGCGCTCCCGGAAACCCCGGGATGGCGGCGCTCGGCGACTGCCATCCGGTGCGGGCCGAGGACGCGGAAGGACTGCTCGGGCTCGCGCGAGCGCTGCAGATCGATCTCGTCGTGGTCGGCCCGGAGGCGCCGCTCGTGGCGGGCCTCGCCGACCATCTCCGCCACGCCGGAATCGCCGTTTTCGGTCCGGGCCGCGAGGCGGCCAGGATCGAGGGCTCCAAGACCTTCGCCAAGGAGGTGATGGCTGCGGCGGGCGTCCCCGCCACGCCGACCCTGCCGATCGCCCGGCCACCCTGCGTCGTCAAGGCGGATGGACTCGCGGCCGGAAAGGGCGCCTTCGTCTGCCGGACCCAGGAGGAGGTCGACGCCGCGATCGCGCTCGCGAAGGAACTCGGCGAGAGGCTGCTCATCGAGGAGCTCGTGGAGGCGCAGGAGGTGTCGATCTTTGCGCTCAGTGACGGCCAGGAGGTTGTCGCGCTCCCCGCAGCGCAGGACTACAAGCGCGTCGGCGACGGCGATATCGGCCCGAACACCGGTGGAATGGGCTGCTACTCGCCCTTCCCGAGGGTCTCCGAGTGGGTCTCGGAGATCGTGGACGCCGTGCACCGGCCCGTCATCGCAGAGCTCACAAAGCGCGGCGCGCCGTTCGTCGGCGTGCTCTATGCGGGCGTGTTTCTGACCGAGACCGGGCCGCTGGTCTTCGAATTCAATTGCCGCTTCGGGGACCCCGAAGCCCAGGTGATCCTCCCGCGCATCGAAGGTGACCTCCTCCCCGCATTCGCGGCTGCGGCCGGCGGCGACCTCGCCGGGATCAGTGTCTCCGAATCGGACGAGGCGGCGGTCACGGTCGCCCTGGCCGCGGGTACGTATCCCGCGAGCGGCGACAGCGGGACGCCCATCCACGGCATCGACGAGGCGGAGGCCACCGGCGCCATCGTCTTCCATGCCGGTACCGCTCTGCGCGGTGGTCGCCTCGTCACGAACGGTGGACGCATCGTCAACGTCACCGGCATCGGGGACTCGATCCCGGAGGCTCGCGAGCGTGCATATGCAGGCGTCGAGCGCATCGGCTTCGAGGGGCGGCGGTACCGCACGGACATCGCCCTTGGAGTGGAGGAGGGAGCGCGCGTTGGCTGACGCGCCTCTGGTGGGAATTCTGGTCGGGTCGGAGTCCGATATCGAGCGCATGCAGCCGGCGCTGGACGAGCTCGAGTCACGCGGTATCGCCGGCGAGCTCGAGGTGCGCTCCGCGCACCGCACTCCCGACGCGGTGGCCGAGTATTGCCGCGCCGCCCGCGAGCGCGGGCTCCGGGTGATCATTGCCGGGGCGGGTCTCGCCGCCGCACTCCCGGGCGTTGCCGCCGCGCACACGGACCTGCCGGTGATCGGCGTGCCGCTTCGCTCCTCGAAGAGCGTCCTCGACGGGCTCGATGCGCTCCTCGCCATCGTGCAGATGCCGCCCGGCGTTCCCGTCGCCTGCGTAGGCGTCGACAACGCCAAGAACGCGGCAGTTCTCGCCGCCCGTATCATCGCCGCGTGAGCGAGCTCGTCGAGCTGCTCCGCCGGCTCGTTGAGATCGACTCCATCAACCCGGATCTGATCCCCGGCGCGGCCGGCGAGGCCGAGCTTGCGCGGTTCGTCGCCGCGTGGAGCGAGCGAGCGGGGCTCGAGGTCGAGGTCGAGGAGGCCGCACCAGGGAGGCCGAACGTGATCGCGACCGCCCGCGGCTTGGGCGGCGGCGGGAAGCTCCTCCTCAACGCGCACCTGGATACGGTCGGAATCGAGACGATGGAGGCGCCCTTCGAGGCCCGCGCTGAGGAAGGGCGGCTGTACGGCCGGGGTTCCTACGACATGAAGGGGAGCCTTGCCGCGATCCTGACGGTCGCGGCTGAGGCCAAGCGGCGCGGGCTCCGGGGCGACGTCGTGGTCGCGGCCGTCGCGGACGAGGAGGTCGCAAGCATCGGCACCGAGGCGCTGGTCGCCTCCGGCCGCAGGTTCGACGCAGCGGTCGTCGCCGAGCCGACCGAGCTCGACGTCGCGATCGCACATAAGGGGTTCGCCGGCTTCGAGATCGAGACGCGCGGGCGCGCCGCCCATGGCTCGCGGCCCGATCTCGGCGAGGACGCGATCGCGCGGATGGGCCCCGTCCTCGTGAAGTTGGACGGGCTGGCGACGCGCCTCCTGGCCGATCCGCGACACTCCTTACTCGGCAGCGGATCCATTCACGCCTCGCTGGTCGAAGGCGGGCAGGAATTCTCGAGCTACCCCGAGCGCTGCCTGCTCACCGGTGAGCGGCGCACCCTTCCGGGCGAGTCGTTGGAGGTTGTCGAGCGCGAGCTCGTCGAAATCGCCGGCGAGTGGGAGTACCGCCTTGGCGTCGTGCGGCATCCGTTCGAAGTAGCCGAGGACGAGGAGATCGTCCAGCTCGTCCACGGCGCCGCGGGCACGAACCTGATCGGCGTCCCCTTCTGGACGGACGCGGCGCTCATCGCGGCCTCGGGAGTGCCCACGGTCGTCTTCGGCCCGCACGGCGAGGGTGCGCATGCGGCCGTCGAATGGGTCGACCTCGCCTCGGTCGAGCGATGCGTCGCGGTGCTGCTCGCGGTGGCGGAGGACTTCTGTTCCTAGCGGAGCAGCGACCAGATAAGGAGGCCGACCACGATCAGGAAGCCCGCGAACGCAGCCACGACGACCCAGACGCTGGCCAGCACCTTGAAGGGCGTGGTCTCATGCCGCCCCTCGGTGACCTGCTCGAACTCGCGCTCGATCTTCTCCATACACCGGCACTACCCGGTGCGCCAGGCGGTGTAACCGGTGTCCGTGAAAGCGGACAGGGGAGGAGCGTGGGATGGGTTTTCCCCCGGGAGTGCGCTCAGGCGCGCTCACTAGACTTGAGCTCGTGATTCCTCGCTACTCCCGACCGGCCATGGCGGGGATCTGGTCGGAGGAGAACAAGCTTCAGCGCTGGCTCGACGTCGAGCTTGCGGCGCTCGAAGGCTGGTCTCGTGTCGGCCAGGTCCCTGAGGACGACGTGCGCGTGATCCGCGAGCACGTCCGCGTGCCCACGCCCGAGCGCGTTGCGGAGATCGAGCAGGTGACCGACCACGACACGGCTGCGTTCGTGGACGCGCTGGCCGAGCAGCTCGGGCCCGAGGGGCGCTGGGTCCACTTCGGTCTCACCTCCTCGGACGTCGTCGACACGGCACTGTCACTGCAGATCCAGGACGCGGGTTCGCTCATACTGGAGGGGATCGACCGCGCGCTCGCGGCCGTGTTGAAGCGCGCCCGAGAGCATCGCACGACCGTCATGATCGGCCGCTCGCATGGCATCCATGCGGAGCCGATCACCTTCGGCTGGAAGCTGGCCGGCTGGGCCTTCGAGCTCGACCGTGCCCGGACGCGTGTCGCACGCGCGCTCGAGGAGAATCGTGTCGGGCAGCTTTCGGGAACCGTGGGTACGTACGCGCAGCTCGAGCCCGAGGTGGAGCGCATCGCCTGCGAGCAGCTCGGGCTGGAGCCGGACCCTCTTTCGACGCAGGTGGTCGGCCGCGACCGCCATGCGGCGCTCCTCTCCGCGCTCGCACTCGCGGCCACGTCGCTCGAGCGCTTCGCGGTGGAGGTCCGGCACCTTGCCCGCACGGAGGTGCGCGAGGTCGAGGAGCCCTTCGGCAAGGGCATGAAAGGTTCATCCGCGATGCCGCACAAGCGCAACCCCAAGGTCGCTGAGCGGATCTGCGGCCTCGCCCGGATCGTCAGAGCTACCGCCGCCGTCGGTTTCGAGAACGTCCCGCTCTGGCACGAACGGGACATCTCCCAATCCTCGGCCGAACGAGTTGCGATCCCCGACGCGTTTCTGGCGCTCGACTACATGCTCGACCGCTTCTGCTGGATCGTCGAGGGCCTCGTCGTCTACCCCGAGCGCATGCGCCGGAACCTCGAGGCCAGCCACGGCCTCGTCTTCAGCCACCAGCTTCTGCTCGCCCTCGTCGAGGCCGGGACCGCGCGTGACGAGGCCTACCGGCTCGTGCAGGGCCACGCCATGCGCGCATGGGAGGAGGAGCAGAACTTCGAGGAGCTCGTCCGCTCCGACGGCACCATCTCGAATCGCGTCGACCTCGATGCGGTCTTCGACCTCGATTCCACCGTCCGCCACGTGGACGCCGTCTTCGAGCGGCTCCGCGATCTCGACCCCAAGGAGGCGCCAGTCCATGTCTGAAGCCACGCTCCACGTCGGAAGCGGCAAGGTCCGCGAGCTGTACGAGCTCGACGAGGACCGCCTGCTACTCGTCGCCAGCGACCGCATTTCCGTCTTCGACGTCGTCCTGCCGACCGAGATCCCCGACAAGGGGCGCGTCCTCACGGGACTCTCCGGCTTCTGGTTCGCACGAACGCAGGACATCGTCTCGAACCACCTGCTCGCGCTTCGTCCCGACGGACGCTCGACCGAGTGCAAGCGGCTGGAGATGCTTCCGATCGAGTGCGTCGTCCGCGGGTACATCACAGGCTCGGGGTGGAAGGACTACAAGTCGACCGGCCAGGTCTGTGGCGTGCAGCTGCCGCCCGACCTGCAGGAGTCGCAGCAGCTTCCAGAACCGATCTTCACGCCGACCACGAAGGCGCACACCGGCCATGACGAGCCGCTCGATCGCGAAGGCGCCGTGGCGCTCGTCGGCGAGGAGCGCTTCGAGATCCTCAAGAACACCTCGATCGAGCTGTACCGCTTCGCCTCCGACTACGCGGCCAGCCGCGGCATCATCCTCGCCGACACGAAGCTCGAGTTCGGGTTGGATGAAACGGGGCAGATCGTCCTCGGTGACGAGCTCTTTACGCCGGATTCCTCGCGTTTCTGGCCCGCGAACGGTTTCAAGGCGGGACGCCCGCAGCCGTCATTCGACAAGCAGTACGTGCGCGACTACGCCGAGTCTCTCGACTGGGACAAGACTCCGCCGGGCCCTGAGCTCCCGGAAAAGGTCGTGACCGGAACGCGGCGGCGCTACCTCGAGGCTTTCGAGCGGTTGACCGACATCTCGTTCTCGGACTACGCCGCCCGCCCGCAGGTGGTGCTGGGGTGAAAATCTCCGTGCTCGTGCGGCCGAAGCAGGGGATCCTCGACCCGCAAGGCGAGGCCGTGGAGGGTGCGTTGCGCAAGCTCGGGTTCGAGGTGAGCGAGGCCCGCGTCGGGCGGGTGATCGACCTCGAGGTGGCGAGCGGGAACGCCGAGGACGCCCGGACGAAGGTGGACGAGATGTGCCACAAGCTGCTCGCCAACCCGCTGATCGAGAGTTACGAGATCGAGCTCCATGACGCCTAGAGTTGCCGTCATCACCTTTCCCGGGTCGCAGGACGACCGGGACGCCGTGCTCGCACTTACCGAGCTCGGCGCGGAGGCGGTGCCCGTGTGGCACGCCTCCGAGGAGCTGCCCACTGTCGGCGCCGTCGTGCTCCCGGGGGGCTTTTCCTACGGCGATTACCTGCGGGCAGGAGCGCTGGCGCGCTTTTCTCCGGCGATGGAGGCGGTCGCCCGCTTCGCGGACGAGGGCGGGCTCGTGCTCGGCATCTGCAACGGCTTCCAGATCCTTTGCGAAGCCGGCCTGCTCCCCGGCGCGTTGCGCGCGAACATCTCTCTGTCGTTCGTGTGCCGGGACGTCGCGCTGCGCGTCGAGCGGACGGATACGCCGTTCACCTCGCGCTGCCTGCCCGGCCAGAAGCTCGTTATTCCGGTCAAGCACGGCGAGGGCTGCTGGTACGGAGATGAGGACCTCGTCGCGGAGCTCGAGGAGAGCAGCCAGATCCTCCTTCGCTATCACGAGGAGAACCCCAACGGATCGGTCGGCGACGTGGCCGGCCTGATCAGCCGGGAGGGGAACGTCGTGGGTCTGATGCCACATCCGGAGCACGCTGTCGATCCGCTCCTCGGCTCGCCCGATGGCGCCCTCATCCTCGCGTCGATGCTCGACGCCGTCCGAGAACGCGCGACCGTCTCCGTCTAGAGACCGAGCAGCGCCGACAGCTCCGGGTGCTGTCCGAGCGCCTTCCGCAACCGCTCGAGATCCCGTGCACGGAGTGTCACCGGCCCTCGCCGCTTCGTTCCGTCGGTCGAGTAGGAGAAGCGGATGAGCCTCTCGCCTCCCTTCGCCTCGAGCAGTTGTACGCTCGACGCAAAGCGTTTCTCCCCCGCCCGCTGCGCAACGCTCACCTCCTCGACCACGGCGGCCGGCCCCCAGGGCGTGGATGTCTTCGTCCTCGTCATGTCGGCCACGCTACCGGGCATCGACGCACCAGTGTGATACGAGAGTGTGATGATTCTCGCCCACCTGGATCTGGACGCATTCTTCGCCGCCGTCGAGGAGCTGGAGGATCCGAGCCTCCGCGCCAAGCCGCTCGTCGTGGGCGGGGATCCGCGCGGTCGCGGTGTTGTCGCGACCGCGAACTACGTCGCGCGACAGTTCGGAATCCACTCGGCGATGAGCTGCTCGGAGGCGCTGCGCCGCTGTCCGCATGCGGTCTTCATGCGCCCCCGGAAGAGCCTCTACCGTGAGTACTCCGACGCGGTCTGGGCGGCTGTGCGCGAGGTCGTCCCGACCGTCGAGCGGACGGGGCTCGACGAGGGCTACCTCGACCTCGGCCAGGTGGCGACCGACTTTCTGGCCGCCCGGACCTTGGCCGAGGCCGTGCAAGCGTCAGTGCGCGGCGGGACGAGCCTGTCCGCGTCGCTCGGCGTGGCGAGTTGCAAGGTGGTGGCCAAGGTCGCGAGCGACCGGAAGAAACCAGGCGGGCTCACCGTCGTCCCATTCGGCCGCGAGGCTACCTTCCTCGCGCCCTTTCCGATCCGCTTGCTGCCGGGAATCGGCCCGCGCGCCGAGGAGCGGCTCCGGGCGGCCGGCATCGCCACGATCGGCGCGCTGGCGGAGCTGCCCGAGGATGACATTCGCCGCGTCCTGCCGGGGAAAGTGGGAACTCTGCTCCACGACCGCGCGCGGGGCATCGATCCGCGCCCACTCGAGACCTCGGCCGAGACGGTCTCGATCAGTCACGAGGAGACGTTCGACCGGGACATCGCCGACCGCTCCCGGCTGAAGGCCGAGCTGCGGCGCATGGCTACGAGCCTTTCGGAGCATCTCTCCTCCTCGGGGCTCTTCGCGCGGACCGTGACGACGAAGCTGCGCTACCCCGACTTCTCCATCCGTAGTCGCTCGACCACGCTCGCTGCCGCGACCGACGACGCCGACCGAATCGGCGAGCTGGCCGGCGAGCTCCTCGATCGCGCGCTGGACGACCGGCCGGGGGCGCTGCGGCTCGTCGGGGTAGCCGTCTCGGGCCTCCAGGCTCACCGCCAGCTCGAGCTGGTCTAGACGGAGAGGAGGCCCCGTGCGGGGCCTCCTCTCGCGGAACTCCCTGTGAAGGTCTTACCCCGCCATCACCGAGAGGCGCAGCTTCTTCACGCCCTTCGGGAGCGGCAGGCGCAGCTTGACGACCTTGTTCGCCGGGACTGAGCGAATGAGCGTCCCGACCTTCTTGGCCTTGCTGACGTAGCCGATCGACACGTTGGCCTTGCCGTTCGGGCCGGACAGCCGGATCTTGAGCACCTTGCCCTGGAGCTTGGCAAGCGTGATCCGGTAGCGGACCTTGACAGTGCTATCCACTTGCGACGACGGCACGGTGGTCGTGGTGCTCGCGCCCGCGTTGACGGGAACCGGAGCGTTGCTCTGCTGGCCCGTCGTGTTCGCGGCTGCGACGGGGCCGCTGACCGCGGCCGTCGGGCCCGTGATCGGGAAGGTCACGTGCA
>Ga0075428_100004763_pt1 | contig 15021 bp, 10 predicted proteins | sample RhiMetdeltSRZDD2_FD_75291 | JGI IMG/M metagenome (GOLD analysis project Ga0075428, IMG submission 75291) | Populus rhizosphere microbial communities from Tennessee, USA - Rhizosphere MetaG P. deltoides SRZDD2 | ecosystem: Host-associated > Plants > Roots > Rhizosphere > Soil | place: USA... | reverse complement strand
AGCGGGACGCCGGGGTTGAACTGTGTCAGCGAGAAGATCTGCAGACCGAGCAGCGTGCCGTTCGGGATGTTCGACGTCAGCAGGTTCAGCGTCGTACCGACGATCGGACGCGCCGAGGACGTCAGCGCGACGTTCGGAATCGAGACGCCCGAGCACAGCGGCAAGCCGCCCGGCAGACCGGCAGAGATGTCCCAGCTGCCCGGGTCGCCCGCACCGTTGCCGGGCGTGTAGCCGACGAGGTACTCGTTGCCGGCAGCCGCGACGGCCCCATAGATGACGTTGACGTTGCCGTTCGAGAAGAACTGATACTGGAACGTCGCCGTGCCCGCGGCGCCGAAGTTCGGGACGTTGGTGTAGCTGATGCGCACGACCGATGGCGTGAACGTGTCGACCTTGACCTGCCCGGTGCTGGGCACCAGATCGTGCCAGAGCGCAGCCCAGGTGCGCTGGCCGGACAGGAAGCCGGCGCTCGTCGGCGTGTAGCTGCTGCCGTTGTTCACCGGCGACACGAATCCGTTCGAACACACCCACAACGTGCTGGTCGAGCCGCCGGGGAAGGGCACGGCGAACGGGATCGGCACCGCGACCGTGGTGTCGTCCGACATCGTCAGGTTGGCGCCGGCGGGCGCGGCGTAGACCCCGGTGCCCGGGCCGAGCGTGTAGGTGCCGCCGCTGTAGGTCAGCGTCCACGACGAGTTGGCGAGGTCAAAGGCGCTCGCCGGCGAGAAGTACTCGTAGAACGACGTCTGGCAGTTGACGCCGCCGCAGCCGGTGCCGACGGGGGTGACCTGCGCGTACGTCGAGGCGCTCGGCGCCTTCGCGGCGACGACGACGAACAGGGCGCCCGGACCGATGCGCGCCTCGTCGATCGTGACGCCGCTGATGCCGGGCGTGAAGTTGGCATCGAAGCCGAAGTTGTAGATCGTGTTCCAATCGAGCGAGTTGTTCGCGGGCGCCGTGAAGACGATCTCGTTGCCGACGCGTGCGGCAGTCCAGTCGTTGAGCGGATTGTTGTCGATGTCGCCGAACGTGAAGTTCGAAGCTACGGCGCTGGCATCGATCGGCACGCGGAACGTCGCGCCACCGCGGTTGTTGTCGACGTTGTGCACCGCGTACTCGTAGTGGTGCGAGCTGCCGCCGAGCGCCGTCGTCTTGGAGGCGACGAAGAACCGCCCGTCGTCGTTGCCGTTCTGGCCGTCGTTGATCGTCGCGCCGGACCAGCGCTGCAGGATCGAGCCATGGGTCTGGCCCACTGCGTTGTTGCCGAGGCTCCAGGTGGCACCGCCGTAGACCGGGTTGAACCCGCGCGAGGCGAGGTTGTCGCCGCGGTTCGCGACGGCTTCGCCCTGGTGGATCAGCTGGATGCCGTAGAAGTAGGCCGCACCGGGCGTCAGCAGGTCCTGCTCCTGCACGGTGACGCGGTTCTTGACGCTGTCGAAGCCGGCTGTGTTCAGGCTGCGCACGCCATCGGGCGGCAGGACGAGACCGCCGGCCTGCGCCGGATCGCCGATGTCGAAGTAGCTGCCGATCGGGTTCCAGGTGCCGAGCCACGGGTCGATCTCGGGTGCCGGCCCGAGCCAGGTGCGGTCGGCGTTGTTGCCCGCGCCGTAGGTGTCGGCGCAGTTGATGCCCATCACCGAACCCGTTCCGGGATTCTGGCACGAGCCGCACGGGCCGCTGTAGTTCGTCGACGTGAACGCGTGCTTGCAGTACGAGCGATCGCTGATCTGCTCGATGCGGTCGCCGACCACGCGCACGATCACGAAGCCGAACTTCGGATGGTTCGGCTGCATCGCGGCCTGCCAAGGGATCGTGACCGTTCCGGGGTTGCACATCTCGTTGAGCATCGCCATGCCGATCTCACCGTTCGGATGCGCCGCGCCGCGGCGCCCGTAGTAGGTGAGGCTGTCGACGACCGTCAGTCGGCCGTTCAAGCCGGGCACGACGTTGGACTGAGCCGTCAGGGACGCGGCGGTTGCCGCCGCGATGCAGATGATTCGTTTCATGGATTTCTCGAGGCAACCGGGAAGGTCGCCGCGGGCCGTTGCCGCGCGACGAAGCTGGGCCCGGAGCGTATCTGACGGCCTCGGGCTTGGGAAGTGCGAGCCGATGCGAGCCAACTGACAGACGCCACGGCGTACTGCCTGGACCCAAGCGTGGCGTCGCGATGACGCCGCGAGGCCGGCCGCGCGCCCTTGCACTCGCATTCGCTTTTGCGTTGAGTGGCGCACGTGCCAGAACACTTCCGGCGGCTGCTCCCATTGGCTGCGCTCGTTGGTCTCCTGCCCGCCCAGACGCGCCTGTTGCGGTTTCCCGACCTGCACGGCGAACACGTCGTTTTCACCTACGGCGGCGATCTCTGGCGCGCACCGCTGGCCGGGGGCGCTGCGACGCGACTCACGTCGTCGCGCGGGGTCGAGTTGTTCGCGAAGTTCTCGCCCGACGGGCGCACGATCGCCTTCACGGGGCAGCTGGACGGCGACGAACAGGTCTACGTGGTGTCGAGCGAAGGTGGCGAAGCGCGCCAGCTCACCTGGTATCCGTCGCGCGGACCGTTGCCCGACCGCTGGGGCTACGACAACCAGGTCTACGGCTGGACGCCCGACGGCACCGCGGTGTTGTTCCGCAGCCTGCAGAACGCATGGACCCTGACCGGATGCCAGCTCTACACGGTCGCGCTGCCGGGTTCGGCAAAGCAGCGCGGGGCGCTGCCGGTACCGCTGCCGATGCCCGTCGCGGGCGCGGGCGAGTTCGCTCCCGATGGCAAGCGGCTCGTCTACTCACCGCTGTTCCGCGATTTCCGCACCTGGAAGCGCTACCAAGGCGGCTGGGCGCCGGATCTCTTCGTGTTCGACCCTGCCACGGGCGTCGCCGACAACATCACGAACCACGTGCGCACCGACCGCGACCCGATGTGGATCCAGAACCGCATCTGGTTCGCGAGCGACCGCACCGGCACGCTGAACCTGTGGTCCTGCGACCTGCAGGACAAGAGCCCGCGCCAGGAGACGCAGAGCACGAAGTGGGACGTGCGGTGGCCGAGCTCGGGCGGGCCAAAGGACGAACGTATCGTCTACGAGAAGGGCGGCGAGCTCTGCTGGTTCGACTGCAAGACGCGCGAAGAGCATCCGATCGCGATCACGGTGCCCGAAGAAGGCCTGCTCGTGCGCGAGACGACCGTCGACAGCAGCGGCCTCGTCGAGAGCTACGCGCTGAGTCCGGGCGGCCGGCGCGCGGTGTTCTGCGCGCGCGGCGACGTGCTCACGATCCCGAAGGAACACGGCGACGTACGCAACCTCACGCACTCGCCGGGTGCACACGACAAACACGCGGTCTACTCGCCCGACGGTGCTTCGATCGCGTTCGTCAGCGACCGCAGCGGCGAAGAACAGATCTGGCTCGTCGACCACCGCGGCGAGACCGCACCGCGCCAGCTCACGAAGGGACTGCAGGCGATGATCTACGAGCCCTCGTGGTCACCCGACGCCAAGTGGATCGCGTTCTCCGACAAGGAAGGCGTGCTGCGGCTCTGCAACGTCGCGACTGGCGAGCTGACCGTCGTCGCGGACGAACCGCGCGGCCAGCTTCGCGACCACGTCTGGTCGCCGTGTTCGGGCCACATCGCGTTCTCGATGACAGGCAGCACGGAGCTGCGCGCGCTGCACATCTACTCGCTCGCGGACCAGACGCTGCACTGCGTGTCGCGGCCGCTGTCCAACGACGCCGGGCCCTCGTTCGACGCGCGCGGCGAACGGCTGTTCTTCCTCGGGCTGCGTGGCTTCCAGCCGCGCCTGCCGACCGACTACGAGTTCGACTTCCAGGTCGACCGCTGTTACGGCATCTACGCGCTCGCGCTGCGCAAGGATCTGCCCGCGTGGTTGCCCGTGCGCACCGACGAAGCCACCGCACCGCCGAAGAAGGACGAGCCGGCGCCGGGGTTCGAACAGCCGATCGCGATCGACTTCGACGGGCTCGCCGACCGCGTCGAACCGGTGCCCGTGCCGCTCGACAACTACGCGGGTCTCGACGCCGCCGGCGACGGGCTGCTCTACCTGCGCCGCGGCGGCGCCTACTACGGCCGCGACAGCGACCAGCCGGCGACGCTGCACTTCTTCTCGCAGAAGGAGCGCAAGAGCGAACAGCTCGCCAGCGGCGTGTCGGGCTACGCGCTGTCACCCGACGGCACGCACGTGCTGATCCGCACCGGCAGCACCTGGGCGGTCGCCGAAGCGACGCTGAAGGGCAAGGACGGCCAGAAGACGCTCGATCTGCGCGGGCTGCCCGTGCCCAAGGTCCCGGCCGAGGAGTTCCCGCAGATATTCAACGAGGTGTGGCGCCGCTACCGCGACTTCTTCTACGTCGCGAACATGCACGGCTACGACTGGGAAGCGCTGCGCGAACAGTATGCGCCGCTGGTCGCGCACGTGCGCCACCGCAGCGACCTCAACTACGTGCTCGGCGAGATGATCGCCGAGCTGAACGTGGGGCACGCCTACATCGCGGGCGGCGACACGGGCGCGCCACCACGCCCCTCTGCGGCGCTGCCGGGTCTGCGTCTCGCTTTCGACGCCGCCGCGAGCCGTTACCGCATCGCTTCGGTGCTGCGCGGCGAGAACGACGACGAGATGTATCGCTCGCCCGCGACCGCGGTCGGCGTCGACCTGCGCGCGGGCGACTACCTGCTCGCTATCGACGGCGAAGAGCTGCAGGCCGACGTGAGTCCCTACAAGCTGCTGCGCGGCAAGGCCGGCCGCACGCTCGCAGTCTCCGTCAACGAGCGCCCCGCGCTCGAAGGCGCGCGGACCGTGTTGCTGCAGCCGATCGCGAGCGAGGAAAAGCTGCATTACCTCGCCTGGGTCGAACAGAACCGCAAGCTCGTCGCGACGCTGAGCAACGGCAGGCTCGGCTACGTGCACCTGCCCGACATGGGCCAGGACGGCATCCGCGAGTTCATCAAGCAGTACTACCCGCAGCGCGACAAGGAAGGTCTCGTGCTCGACGACAGGTACAACGGCGGCGGCAACGTGTCGCAGATGGTGCTCAATCGCCTGCAGCGCCAATTGCTCATGTGCACGTTCGGTCGCACGACGGGCTACCGCCCCTATCCGCAGGCGCTGTTCCACGGCCACCTGATCTGCCTGCTCAACGAGACCTCGGCCAGCGACGGCGACATCTTCCCCGCGATGTTCCGCCGCGCGGGTCTCGGCAAGCTCGTCGGCAAACGTTCGTGGGGCGGCGTCATCGGCATCACGAACCGCGGCCCTCTGCTCGACGGCGGCTCGGTCAACGTGCCCGAGTTCGGCAACACCGAGCCGGGGCCGGTGTGGACGATCGAGGGTTACGGCGTCGATCCCGACGTCGTGGTCGAGAACGACGTGAATGCGGTGTGCAAGGGCCGCGATCCGCAGCTCGAGAAGGGCGTCGAGATCCTGCTCGAAGAGATCCGCAGCAATCCGCGGCCGCTGCCCGTGGCACCACCTGCACCCGTGAAGACGGGCCGATGAGCCGCCGTGCTGTCGGGTCCGCGCCGCCGGCCGAGCTGCGGCTCAAGGTGCGCGTCAACGGCCGGCACCCGTGGTTCTATCGCAAGATGATCCAGAAGCCCGGCTCGCCGCTGCCCGCTGGCTCCGTGTGCAAGGTGAAGGACCGCGAAGGCCGGCTCGTCGGCACGGGCTTCTACAATCCGCGCGCCGAGCTCGCGCTGCGCATGTTCGCGGACGAACTCGTCGGCGACGTCGAGAGCCACTTCGTGCAGGCGCTGCGCGCGGCCACGGCGCTGCGAGAGGAGGTGCTGCACCTGCCGAAGATCGCGGACGCGTATCGGCTCGTGCACGCCGAGGGTGACGGTTTTCCGGGTCTCGTGATCGACCGGCTCGGGAGCGCGTTCGTCGCGCAGGTCGCCTCGCTCGGCATGCTGCAGCAGCTCGAGCCGCTCGGCGAATGGCTGCTGCGGCATCGACCCGAGAGTCAGCTCGTGCTGCTGCAGGACAAGGAATGGGCCGAGCGCGAGGGCATGGAGAAGCTGCCGCGGGCCGCGGTCGTGCCGACGACCGTGCGCGAGCACGGGCTCTCGTATGCGGTGTCGGCCGGAGGCGCGCACAAGACGGGCTTCTTCGCCGACCAGCGCGACAACAGGTGGCTCGTGCGCCAGCTCGCGAAGGGGCGTTCGGTGCTCGATCTGTGTTGCAACAGCGGTGGCTTTGCGATGAACGCCGCGGTCGGCGGCGCCGCGAAGGTGGTCGCCGCCGATCTCGACGAGGAGATGGTCGCGCAGACTTCGACGAACGCCGCTGCGAACAAGCTGAAGATCACGGCTGTGCACGGCGACGCGTTCGATCTGCTGCGCGAGGCGCAGCAGGGTGCGCACGACCTGATCGTGCTCGACCCGCCGAAGTGGGTGCATCACCACGACGAGATCGAAACGGGCCTGCAGAAGTACGCGGATCTGAACCGGCTCGGCTTCGAGAAGGTCGACCGCGGCGGGTTCGTCGTAACGTGCTCGTGCTCGGGCAGCGTCAGCGAAGACCGCTTCCTGCGCATGCTGCGCGACGCGGCGGCGAGAGCCGGGCGCGATGCGCGGCTGTTGATGCTGCGCGGCGCCGGCGCGGATCATCCGGTCGCGCTCGAGTGCCCGGAGACGAGGTATCTCAAGGTCGCGGTGCTGCAGGTGCGGTGAGGCTCACGGCTCACCGTCACGCTCATCGTCTTTCGGCGCGAACGGATTGTGCATCGGGTGTTGGGCTGTCATGTTGCATGTGCAGGAAGTTGCCATCCCACCCGCCGCAGCAGGCGGCGAGCCGCGATCGACGCAACCGCGAGATCGACGCCTCGCCCCCAACGCCCTCGACCGAGCCCGCGCCGTTCAGAGCCGCACTTCGTGCCCGCTGCCTTCGGGCAGCCGCACCGTCGCACGCCGCACCTCGGCCTCCCCGCGCAGCAGCACGACCATGACCTCGCGCGCCTCCGCGTTGATGTCCGGCGAGCGCCCTTCGGCGAGCTCGATGCGACCCATCGAGATCTCGAAGCCCTCGACGCGCACCAGCACGGTCGCGTGCTTGTCGTCGACGGTCCGGATCTTGAACGCATCGGCCTCACCTGGCCGGTCGAGCACGATGCGGAACGTGCTGCGCACGGGCAGTGCGACCTCGAGACGTTCACAGTCGACCTCCGGCGCGAGTTGGAACGGCGGCGCCATGAACACCGCGTCGCCCTGAAACGTCAGGTAGCTGCCGGCCAGATGGATGCCCGCGAAGTGGAAACGTCCCTCGGCGTCGGTCGCGACGGCGGCCTCGCGGAACGCCTGCGCCGGGCCGCCGGCGAAGAACGTGCAGCCGGCCCACGGATCGGGATCGCGCTCGGGTCGCTGCCACTGCAGCGCGCGACCCAGTGCTATGCGCACACCGGCCAGCGGCGTGCCCGCTCGCGAACAGACGCGACCCGCGATCGCGCGCAACGCCGGCGCCTCGAGCCGCAGCTCAGCCAGATCGCCGGGCGCGGCCCAGACCGGACCGGCCGCCGCGAGCGTGCCCGGCTGCATCGCGAACAGCGCGTAGGGCCGCGGCAGCAGCCCACGCAGCGCGAACGCCCCCTCGCGGTCCGACGTCGTCGCGAGCGACAGCGGCGCCTTGCTGTCCGCGGCGAGCTCTTCGACCGAACAGTCGCGCGAGACCTCGTGGCCGTTCTCGGCACTCTCGACGTGGCCGAAGTAGGTCAGGTCGGGTGTCCACACGCGCACGCCGGCGACCGGCTTGCCGTCCGCGTCGACGACGCGCCCCGCGACCGCGCCCGCGGCGGCCGGCAGCCGCAGCGTGATCGGATCCCCGGGCCGCCAGCCGGGCTGATCGGGTCCCGGCTGCAACATCGCTTGCACGGCGCCGTGTCCCGGATGCACGGCGCGCACGGCGGTCGGCCGCTGCCAGCCCCACGGTGCCGCGAAGCGACCGTCAGCCGTCGTGCGCACCGCGTTGCCGGCGGCTGCGACGAGCGCTCCGGCGACGGGACGGCCCTGCGCGTCGAGCACGATGCCGTGCACGAGCTTCGCATCGGGCTTCGCGGCGCCGAGCCGCAACAGCAGGTCCGGCGTCGAGGCCTCGGGCAACGCCACGCCAGCATCGGTGAACGGCCGCCTGCTCGCGGTCACGCGCGCGTTCGGCACGTACCCGACCTCGGCCAGATGGAACCTGCCCTGCGGATCGGTGTCGGTCGCTGCGAGGTCGCTCAGCAGCGCGATCGTGCGCCCGCCGGCGGCGCGCATCGGTACGATCGCGTCGCCGACCACGACGACGACACGCGCCTGCGCGACCGGCAGCCCGTCGGGATCGACGACCGTGCCCGCGTAGCTGCGGCTCGGGGCCACGACGACGACGGGTGGTTCCGCGGGCATGCGCGCGCCGAGCCACGGCCGCAGCACGGCAGCCCAGCTGCCGCCCGACGTCGTCAAGCACCCCTCGCGCGCGGGCAGCGGCACGTGGAAGCTGCCGTCTGCAACGCTCACACCGGGCGGCACCGTGTCGTCGCGCGCGAGCGCCGTCTCGTCCGTCTTGCGCGCGAACACGATCTCGACGCCGGCCACCGGTCGGCCATCGAGGTCGACCACGAATCCCGTCAACAGTTCGCGAGCAGCGTCTGCGACCTCCCCCGCCGGAGCGGTGTCCGGCGTCGCGGCCGCGACCTCGGTCCGTTGCACGCCGACGGCAGGCTGCGCCGACTGCGCCCCGGCCTGCTGCGCGGCGACCACGGGCTGGCCCGGCGCGCCCTGGCCCAATGCGGGCTCCCACCACCACGGCAGCAGCACCACGGCGGCGACCGCGATTGACAACGCGACAGCGAGCTTCGTCTTCATGAGCAGCATCACTCCCGTGGTGAGGCCCACGGCACCCAGCCCGGCGCGCGCGCCCCCACCGAACGCAATCAGCGCAGGCATCCACGCGGCCCGGCCGCCACGTTCGGCGTCGAGCCGTTCGCGCAGCCGCGCGAGCCCGCGCGCGATGCGCGAGTGCACGGTCTTCTGCGGCACGGCCAGCAGGTCGGCGATCGCGCGCGGCTCGAGTCCGCGCCAGAAGCACAGGAACAAGGCCTGGCGGCTCGGCTCCTCGAGCCCTTGGACGAGCTCGACGAGCCGGCGGTGCAGCTGGAGCTCGCTCGCGACATCGGCCGCGGACGGCGCGTCGCCGGGCGCCGCGCGGCGGGCTTCGCGTTCGTGGCGGCGCGACCCTGTCCGCGCGTGCGCGCGCAGGTTGTTGCGCAGGATCGCGCGCAACCAGTTGCGCAGCGCGGTGCGGCTCGGCGCGCGGTGCGTCATCGCTGCGACCACCGTGTCCTGAACCGCGTCGTCGGCCGCGTGAAGGTCGCGCGTCAGCCGGCGAGCCAGCGCGCGCAGCGGCTGCAGATTCTCGAGCAGGAGCTCGGCAGGAACCGGGATCTCGGACACGTTGACAGCAGGATGCCGCGGCCGGCCGCGGTTCCTTGCGGTGAGGCGATTCTCCTCGGAGGACGGCGAGCAACTCGCGTTGCCAGAAGAACTCGGCGCGGCGGCCAGCGGGCCGTCTCGATCGGGTTCGCTGTGCATCGACCTGGGCTAGCGAGGTCCGGAGCCGGCGCCTCCCGGTCCTTCGCCCCAGGCGCGCACGAAGGTCTCGAGCTCCACGCCGAGCGCGTCCGCGACGCGGTTGATGTAGTTGAAGTAGCCGACCACCTGGGTCGCGTCGTGGATCGCGGGATCCGACGCGCCGGCCGCACGCAGCGCTGTGATGTCGGCCTCCCCCATCGCCGTGGGCTGCAGCGTCAGTTTCTCGGCGAAGAGGCACAAGGCGCGGTCCAACGGTGCAAGCGGTGCAGTGCGCCAGTCGCGCGCGAGTGCTTCGACGTAGGCATCTCGCTGCTGGTCCAGAGCAAGGAAGGCGACCTCGGCACGGAGGTCGTTCGCATGGGCGCGCACTCAATAGACGCAGTGATTGGCCTTGCTGACGACGACCGCGAGCATCTCGCGCTGGTGCCGCAGCAGCGGCGAGTCCCCGAACATCACCGCGCGATACATCTGCATCGAAGCACGCAGCACCGCCGCGTTCGGCGTCATGATGCGCACGATGTTCCAGACGCGGCCCGCGCGCGTTCGCGCCGCGTCGAGCTCCTCTCGCACCGGGCCGGTCGCTTCCTCGTCGGAGAATTGGTGGATGTAGGGCATCGTGGATCGCGGGTTCCGCGGGTCTCGGGTATGCAACCGTAGCCCGGCAACGGCGCAGACGGTAAGCAGACGGATCACGACCGCCGATGCTGCACCTCGACGAAACCCTCAGAGCACGCCTCGACGCCGTGCCGCGCGTCTGGAACCGCACCGCCTTGCACGCGGCGGCGGTGTTGTGCCCGATCGTGCAGCGGGACGCCGAAGATCACGTGCTGCTGCTCGTGCGGCCAACGGACATGCGCCAGCACGCGGGTCAGATCGGCTTTCCCGGCGGCATGCGCAGTGGCGACGAGGACCCGCTCGCGTGCGCGTTGCGCGAGTGCAGCGAGGAGATCGGCGTGTCCGCGACGGCGGTCACGATCTTCGGTGGCCTGCCGGCGCGCGAGAGCTCCTCGGGCATCGTCGTGCACTGCATCGTCGGTCGCTTACAGCCTGTTCCCGTGTACACCGACCCGCGCGAAGTCGCCCGCGTCCTGTACGTGCCGCTGCGCGAACTGCTCGACGCCACGCGCTGGGAGGAGAAGGCGCCACCGCCGACTGCCACGGGTCAGCAACTGCGCACGAGTCCGCATTTCCTGTTCGGCACCGACCTGCTGTGGGGCCTGACCGCGCGCTTCGTGCAGGATCTGCTCGACCGGCTGCGCACCTAGGAAGCGATTCCGGGCGAATGTGCAACGCGCATGAGCCCGATACGGCGGCCAGCTTCGTGTGCGTCGGGTCCTTTGGCTGGTTTGTTGTTCAACGATGCCCGAGATGTCCTTGGCGATCTTGCGAAGCAACGTCGGAGAGACATCGCGTCCAGCATGAAAGGGAATCGTCGTGCCCCGCCCATCGGGATGACGGTACTGCCGATGAGATCCTCGCTGGCGGACCTCCTGAAACCCGAGACGCACCAAGAGGGCTGCGACTTCGCGCGGTTTCAAGACCGGTATCGAGCCCACCCTAGGCAACCCGAATCGTCTGAGTCCCTACGAACTCGGACTCGAGTTTGGGGTCGCCGTCTTCGAGAAGCATCGCGATCACTTCCCGCAGGTTCTTCTCGAGCTCGTCAAGGGTCGCACCCTGACTGTGCGCGCCCGGCCAACCAGGCACGGAACCGACGTACAGCCCAGTATCCGGGTCGCGCTCTACGATCGTGGTGAACGTGCGCATTCTTGTCTCGTGATGTCGCTACGCGCGCAGACTAGCTGACCAAGGCCAGCTCGGCAACGTGCGGCCCTCTGCAGGGCTCGGCAAGTTGCGAGTGGCAACGGAGCCATCGATGCGATTCGCGAGAGGGTTGCTGGTCGCCCGGCAGCAGATCAGGAGTCAGGTCAGACGCACCTGCGTTCGAACAAGCTCTCGTAGCCGACTTGCACGGCGGCCGAGCGCGAGCGCGGCGTCGCACACGACGTGATGGCATTTGCAGAAGCTGCCCTCGCGGCCTTGCCGGCGATTCTCAGCCGCCACCGCGGCCACGAACGCCCTGACCTCGTCGCTCGCGCCGGCAGTCATCGCGGGCGCGCCAACCGTTCGACGAAGCTCTCGTAGCCGATCTCGATGCACAACGCATCGAGCTCCGCACGCGGTCCGTGCCACCACAGCTCGTCGAGCGACTCGCTGAGCGGCACGTCGGTGCGCAGCGTCGCGAGGCGCTTGTAGAGCTGCGCCTCTTCGCGGTGCTCGGCCAGACTCCCGGCCAGCGCCTCGGCGCCGCGCACCTTCACCTGCCACTGCGCCGCATCGTCGGGGATCCACTCGAGATGTCCGTAGTGCGAGAGCACGACCGCCGCCGACTTGCCGCCCCAGCGCGGCAGACCCGGAATGCCGTCCTGTTCGTCGCCGACGAGAGCCAGCAGGTCCGGGATCGAAGCCGGAGCGACGCCGAACTTCGCCTGCACGCCGACTTCGTCGATCACCAGTTTCTTCTTGCGGTCGAAGAGGACGATGCGGTCGCCCTGGACCACCTGCGCGAGATCCTTGTCCGGCGTGCAGACCCAGACGCGCTCGACGCGCGCATCCGCGCCGAAGCGCAAGGCCCCCGTCGCGAGTGCATCGTCGGCCTCGAACTCCACCATCGACCAGACCACGACGCCGAGCGCCGCCACGGCGCGTTCCGCGAGCGGGAACTGCGCCCACAACAGCGGATCGATGCCATCCCCGGTCTTGTAGCCGGGGAACAGCTCGTTGCGAAACGACTCGATCACCGTGTCGAACGCGCAGGCGACGTGCGTGACCCCGGGCTCGCGCAGCAGCGAGCCGAGACTCGCGAGCAGTCCGCGCACGGCACCGACCTCGCGGCCGTCGCGGGCTCGAGCCGGTGGTGCCCCGTAGTAGCTGCGGAACAGCTCGTAGGTGCCGTCGACGAGATGGACTTGCACGGCGCTCACCATACAGGCAGTGGCCGCGAACTCCGCGTTATCCGCGCAGCTCGCCGCCGATCGTCGCGGCGTGCTCGCGCACCTTGTCGAGATACTTGCTCTCGTCCTCGTCGGTCAACGTGCGGTCGTCGGCGCCGAGCGTGACCGTGAAATTCAGACTCTTCTTGCCCGCGGGCAGTCGCTCGCCGCGGTAGACCTCGAACAGCTGCACGTCGCGCACGAGCTTGCGGCCGATCGTGCGCAGGAACTCGCCTGCCGCCGCGACCTGCGTTGTTTCGGGAACCAGCAGGGCGACGTCGACGGGCAGCACGGGGAACACCGGCACCGGCGCGTAGCGCGCGATCTTGCGGCCGTTCGCGAGCAGGGCCCGCACGTCGAGGCACGCGATCGCCGTCGTCGCGGGCAGCTCCATCGCGCGCGCGACCGCGGGATGCAGGTGTGCAACGTAGCCGACCGGCGAGCCGTCGCGGTCGATCGCCACCGCGCGCGACGGATGCACCCACGGCTGGTCCGTGCCGTGCCAGACGCGCTGCAGGTCGGCCGGGTAGCCGAGCCGCAAGAGCAGCGAGCGCAGCTCTTCGCGCAGCTCGCCGAACGGATGGCTGCCCTCGCGGCGGCTCCACACGAACGCGAGCTCGCGCACCTCGTGCGGCAGCTTGTGATCGCCGGCCATCTCGGCGTGATAGCCCTTGCCGTGCTCGCACAGACGCACTTCGGCGTGTTGGCGCAGGTTCTGCGGCACGCTCGCGAGCAGGCTCGGCAGCACGTGGCGGCGCACGCGCGTCTGCTCGGGCGACACGGGGTTGCTGAGCTGTACGTAGGCGTGGCCCAGCGCATTGCAGGCCTTCAACACGGGGTCGGGCACGAACGTGTAGTTGTAGACCTCGCTGCAGCCGAGGTCGACACACGCGACCTCGAGCAGTCGCCGCACGAGGAACAGCTCTTCGTTGCGCGCCGGCGGCTCGACCACCCCGTGCAGCGGCCGCTCGGGGATGTTGTCGTAGCGGAACATGCGGCCGACCTCTTCGATCAGGTCGTCTTCGATCGCGATGTCCTTCGTGGCGCGGAAGCTCGGCACCACGACGTCGAAGCCCGTGTCGGTGACGGCGACGCCGAACTGCAGCGACGCGAGGATGCCCGCGACCTTGGCGTCCTCGAGCTCGAGGCCGAGCTTCTGCCGCAGCCGCGCGCGGCGCAGTGCGACCTTCTTCGGCTCGTAGCGGAAGCCCGCGGGATCGACGAGCGGGCCCGCGGCCTTGGCCGCAGGACAGTACTTCTGCAGCCACTGCAGGAAGCAGTGCACCGCGAGCTCCGCGTTGGCGGGGTCCTGCGCCTTCTCGAAGCGCGCGCTCGCGTCGGTGCGCAGACCGAGGCGCATGCTCGTGCGGCGGATCGTCGACGCGTGGAAGTTCGCCGACTCGAGGAACAGGCTCGTCGTGGTCTTGCCGACCATCGTGCCGGCCCCACCCATGATGCCGGCCAGCGCTTCGGGCCGTTCACCGCTGCAGATCAGCAGATCCTGATCCGTGAGCTTGCGCGCCTGGCCGTCCAGCGTCGTGATCCCTTCGCCGTTCCGCGCGCGCCGTACGCGCACGGGGCCGTTGCCGACGTGGCCGAGGTCGAACGCGTGCACGGGCTGGCCGAGGTCGAGCATCACGTAGTTGCCAACGTCGACCGGCAGGTTGATCGCCCGCTGACCGACCGCCGCGAGCTGCCAGCGCAGCTCGTTCGGCGAAGGCCCGGCCGACACGCCGTCGATCACGAGCCCGCAGTAGCGCGGGCAGCCGATCTTGTCGTCGATCACGACCTCGATCTTCCTGCCGCTCGCGGGCAGCTGTGCCGTCGCGGCCGGCGCGAGCGGGCGGCCGTAGATCGCGGCGAGCTCGCGCGCGAAGCCGTAGTGGCCCCACAGATCGGGGCGGTGGTTGATCGACTTGTTGTCGATCTCGAACACCCAGTCCTGCACGGCCGCGACGTCGACGAAGCGTTTGCCGAACTCGGTGTCGGGGTCGAGCACGAGGATGCCGTCCTGCTCGTCGGACAACGCCAGCTCGGCTTCCGAGCAGATCATGCCGTGCGACTCGACGCCGCGGATCTTGCCGACCTTGATCTTCAGCGCGCCCTTGTGGCCTTGCGCCGGCAACGTGTCGCCGGGCTTGATCACGACGACGCGCTGGCCCGCCTGCACGTTCGACGCGCCGCACACGATCTGTACTGTGCCGCCGGCCGGGCCGAGGTCGACCTGACAGACCGAGAGCTTGTCGGCGTCGTGGTGCTTCTCGCGCTTGCGCACGTGACCCGTGACGAGACACTCGAGGCCCTCGCCAAAGCGCACGAGCCCTTCGATCTCGGCCGTGCTCATCGTGAGGTCGTCGAGAATCTGCCTCGGCTCGATGCCCGTGAGATCGACGTGCCGCGAGAGCCACCGCAGCGAGAGCTTCATCGCGGCACCTCGGGGAACTGCTGCAGGAAGCGCAG
>Ga0075428_100004762_pt1 | contig 15025 bp, 19 predicted proteins | sample RhiMetdeltSRZDD2_FD_75291 | JGI IMG/M metagenome (GOLD analysis project Ga0075428, IMG submission 75291) | Populus rhizosphere microbial communities from Tennessee, USA - Rhizosphere MetaG P. deltoides SRZDD2 | ecosystem: Host-associated > Plants > Roots > Rhizosphere > Soil | place: USA... | reverse complement strand
TTGACCACCAGCGGTTACAGCATGCTCGTGTCCGGCTGCATGAAGGTCGTGAGTTTGCTGGGCAACAACAACCTCCACTTACCTGGTCTAACGAGAACTGTCAGAGCTGTCGACGGTAAAGCCCCCGGTCTCGGCGTTCCAACGCAACGGGACCGGGCCCTCCTTCCGGGCCACCAGGCCCAGGCGTGCCAACACCTCCAGAAGCCGGTCATCGGCGAGATCCTGCAGGGTCAGGTCAAGACGGAGGCGGGTGTGTACATCGTGGACGGTCACCACCACGTCTTCGTTGCGGTCAACCGGTTCGGGGCGACGCGGTTCGCGCTCGAGCAGGCGGCGTACGAGGACGGTGAGCGCTTCCCATATCCGTCGACCCGCGGCGGTGAGAAGTACCGCGCCCAACGTCTCCAGCGGTATCTCGATCGCCAGCTCCACCAGATCGAGGCCGGAGAATCCCATCCGGTTCGGTGCCGGCTCGATGACCGCGTCGAGCCCGGCTTCGTCGAGGCTTGCGACGAGTTCATCAAGGTCGCCTGCTGAGATCTCGCCGAATACGGTGATCCTGACGATCTCGAGTTCCGGTTCCGGCATCCATGTTCTCCTTTCATACGCCGCTATAGGCGAACGCGGCCCAGTGATCCGGGTGGGCAAAGGTTAGCGTCTGCGCCGCCCGCCCGATGGAGGTCTGCGGCCATTGAACGGACCCACCCGTGGCGTCGTGGAGGTAGCTGGCCAAATCTGCGGCGGTCCGCGTGCGGAGCCAATGCTGTGCCTTCTGCAAGGCGACGGCGGGCGCCGACCGTTCCCCAAGCCACAGTTCGTAGAACCGAAGAGTTAGCAGCAGAGTCGGTAACTCTTCGACCGGCCAAAGGGTTCCGATGACGCCTGGGACACCGGCTTCGAGCAATGCCGCAGGAAGGCTGACGGCCTCATCGGGCAACTCGCCATAAGCGACGCTAGTCTCGCACGCGGCCAGGACCGCCAGCCGCGCCGGCAGACGCCGATCAAGCAGGTCGCGCATGGTAAGCGGCCCGTCGTCGAGTTCCAAGCAACTGTCCAGCGGATCGACCGGGTCGGCTACACCGTGGCACGCGAAGTGATAGACGCGGTGCTCCGCTGCCGCGGCCAGAACAGCGTCGCAGCGGGCCTGGGTACCAGCCAGAGCTGTCACCGCGATCCCTCGACGGGCAAGCGCGGGCGCGATCGCTGTGGCGTAGCGTAGCCGACGCTCGGCTGGTCCCGGCGAGGAAACCAGCAGCAGACGGCCCGGCGATCCGACCGTCTGCCCGCCTGCGGCAACGATTCCGGCGTCGCGGGTAAGTGCCTGTGCACTGGGCGCGTAGCACCAGGTGATCCCGGCCGCCTCGGTCCGCTCCGGTGCCGCAACATGCAGTGGCAGCAAAGCCAAATCGCCCACGGGTATCAGGATGACCGTCCCGGTCAACCCCAGCCCGCTGATCATCGGTTCCATCACCGCCTCGCGCAGCTTCTCCAGGACGGCGGAAAGTGTTGCACGCCAACGCCTGAGGTCGGGTCGCGGACCGCCGAGCCGACTGGACCCGTCCCGCATCTCGAACGCCAGGTCGGCGGCGAGCGTACGGGTGAGAGCAGGCAACTCGACCACCGTCGGTCGTGCTGCTCCCCCTTCGACCATCAGGGCGTACCCTCGCTGGCCGGCGGCGGCGAGGTAAACCAGCGGGTGATGGCGTGCCGCCTCCCCGATCGCGGCGTAGGCGGGCTGATCGAGGAGCGAGCGGAACTCCGGCCACCGTCCCAGCGATCCTGTGAGCCTGCGCCACTCGTCGTGTACCAGACGGGCGGCGCGCCGATCGCTCAGCCCGGCCCACAACTGGGTTGGCCCCCATTCGTCCGGCCCAGCGCGGTCGGTAGCGGCCAGCTTGACGCTCAACTCCGCGCACCGGCGGGCCAGGGCCGGATCATGCCTTTCAAGCTGCCGGACCAGGCGCTCCCGGTTCACCGCCGAGCCGAGCACCAGCGCCCGGCTCGACTCCAGGACCTGGACCGCCTCGTGTGGCCGGCCGCAGGCGAGAAGCCAATGCGCGGCTTCGGCGGCGAGGCCACGGATCTCATATTGGGCCGCTTGCTGTTGCCGCCGGATCAGACCTGTCGCCGACAGCCGCCGCGCCGTCGCAACGGCCTCGCTGTAGCCCCACGCCGCCGTCTCCGCGATCTCCTCCTCCGAGGCCCAGATCGCCAGCAACGCCGCTAAGCGCAGCCGGGCGCGGGAGTACGGCGGCGTGGCCAGGATCCCGTTGCGGATCCGCTCGATCTCCCTTGAGACGTCGACAAGACCAGGATCCATCTGGCGTCTGCGCCGCACGACACCCATGTGCACAAACCAGCCGAACGTCCGCACCTCCGGATCGCGGTTGGACCGCACAGCAGCCACAAGCCCTTCGGCCTCGACGAGATCGGAAACCTCTACCGGTACACCCAAATCATCCGCACGCCGCATTAGCAGATCAGCGAGGATGACCTGCGCCACTGGGCCTTGTTCCCGGGTCACCCGCCGGACAGCCCGCAGCGCCTGCCGGGCGTGCGCGATCGCCTCGACCATAAGGTCCCGTTCGCCTGTCCAATCCGCCAGCGCCGCAAGGCAGATCGCCAGTCGGTTATGCAACTCCGACTCGCGATGGCGCGGGGCCAACGGCGCGGCCGCCCGAAGATTCTCGAGGCTCCGCCGCAGCATCTGCACGGCTGTGGGGTCCGGCGCCGAAGTTCCTGGTGGTATCCCCGCCCGCGCCAGGTCCAGTGTGGAGAGGTTGACCAGCCGCCGGAATCGGCCGTCCGGCACCCCTTCGTCCTCGGCCAACACCTGATCCAGCAGCAGCGACGCTTGCTCGTAGAGGCGCAGGTCATCTCCCAGGCGGTGCAGCGTCGCGGAGACCTCCGCCAGGGTGTCTGCGACGCTGAGCCGGAACTGGCGCTGCGCGAAGACCGGCGAAGCGGTGAGGGCGACGAGGATGTCGTACGCCTCGTGAAGACGGCCGTAGGTGTCATCGGACTCGGCCAGGTTAACCAGCGCGATAGCGGCGTTCAGCTCGACGAGGAAACGCTCTCGCGGCGGCAACCCGTTGCGGCGCATGGATCGGGCCAGCTCCAGCATGACGCGGGCATCGGCGGTGTCACGAGGGTGGTTCACGGCCGTTCTCAGCGGCGCCCTCACATCCCGGGTCCCACGCACTCCGAGGTGGATGGCCATGACAGCGGCAAAAATGACCACCAAATAGGTTGTCAATCTTGTTGGTGCCGAGGTCACGGAGACCACGCCGAACAGCAACGCGCCGACAGGGCCGGTCAGCCGCTCGTACACCCGCTCCAACTTGCGCGGAAAGAACCCCAGGATTGCCAGCTTAAGAAAGATCATGAAGTACCCGGCGGCCAGCAGCGTCATCCCGACCGCAAAGAAGGCCCTGCCCCCGTTGCTCGCTTGCATGAACGTCGCGCTGCCGAAGGCGAGCCCGCCCACAAGCGCTGAGCCGCACACAATGAAGAAGATGCGGCCAGACCGCCGGATCATCAAGCGGCCCAACGCCTGAGCCAATCGCGGCGGTTCCATCGACCGATCCGGGAGCGGATGCATCGACCGGCAGCATAGCCAAGTAGCGTTACACCGCTGGAGGCGGCATGCGACTCATCAAAAGCGCGGCGATTTCGCACACCGCTCGCAACGAAGCGCGTTCAGGCAGCTCAGATTCGCGCAGTGGGCCTGACGCACCAGAATGCGAAAACGGTCATCACGGCAAGCGGTGATCCGCTGCCGCTACGACCGACCAGGATCCGAGGTGCCGTCAGCCGTTAGGGTCGGCAGCGCCTCCGGTGGATAAGTTGCCGCATTTCTTGTACAGTTTATTGTACAGAGGGAGGGTTGGCATGAAGGTCATGAGCCTATCGGACGCGCGTCAAAACCTGTCCGGAGCTTTCGACACGATTGAACGCGACGCCGAGGAGCTGATGATCACCCGCAGTGGGCATCAGCCGATGGTGGTTCTGCCATTAGAGGACTACCAGGCCATGCTGGAGACGCTCTACCTGATGCGCGGCGCCAACGGCCGCCGCCTTCGCCGCTCGATCGAACAGCTCGAAGCAGGTCGCACGCGGACAACCACCGTCGATGAGCTAGCAGAATGAAGATCGTCTTCACCGAGGACGCGTGGGACGACTATCTGTACTGGCAGGGTCAGGACCGCAAGACACTCAAGCGGATCAATCTGCTTACCAAAGACATCCTCCGGGGCGATGAGGGCAACGGCGGCTTGGGCAAGCCCGAACTTCTCAAGGGAGACCTCGCCGGCTTCGCTTCGCGCCGAATCGACCCCGAGCATCGATTGGTCTACCGAGTAGCCAACAGCGAAGTGCAGATTGTCGCCTGCCGCTACCACTACGAGGACTGACCGATGGTAGGGCGCTGTTCCGATCTCTTCGAGATGACGCTTCTTGAAACCCGCACAACGGCAAGGACGTGATCTTGCCTTCGCCAGCTGACCAGGATGCACTGCGGAATGGCACCGAGAACCAATCCGCCGCCCAAGCGGACCTATCGCGTTGCCCAGCTCAAAGCTGTCCCGCAACGTGGTTTCGCACATTGCCACATCAGAGTTCACGTCTGCGCAGCTAAACCTTGATAAGTGGGGCGGGCGGGGATCGAACCCGCGACCGGCGGATTATGAGTCCACATGGCGCCGATTGGAAGCCTGCCGGTAGGGCTTCGCTGACCTCGGGATATGTGGCTCTAGCAGGAACGTTAGCTCATTGGGGTTCGTCCGACAGATGCAGCTGGATGCCACTGATAGCCGCCGTTTGTCGCCCGTCGCGGAATATACACGGAATGATCTAGGAGACGTTTCCCCAGGTCGAGAAGCAGAAAGCCGGTCCGTCTGGATCGATCGGACCGACTTCCATTGTCTCACGGATTTACCCGCGCAGTGCCGCAGCGATTCGCTCATTGAAGATCGCTTCGTCTCCATCGATGCACTTGGCGTAGACCTTCAATAGCACCTCCACGGAGTGCCCGGCTCGGGCAGCAACCTCGGTTGGCGGAACGCCTGCGTTGAGCCAAAGGGAAACGCCGCCGTGGCGAAGATCATACGGCCTCGCGACGAGAACGGTTCGCGCCTGGATTCCAGGGAGCGCCAGTTTCCGGGCGTCGCCCCAAACCCTGGCGTATGACGAAGCACCAATAGGGTTGCCCTTGGCGCTCACGAACAGCCGGCCATCCGGAGCCACACCGAATCTGCGGATATGGGTCCGCAGGATGTGCACCAGTTCCTCAGGGATAGGCACCGGCCGAGTCTCGGCCTCGGGACGATGCTTGAGGCCACGTTCATCGTGCGCCTCACCGGTGTCGGTCCACCGCTTGCCTGCCTCGGGCCGACTGACATCGACCGTCAGCCGCCCAAACCCTGCCTTGGGTAGGTGGCAGTCCTCTTGCCGCAGGCCCAGGGCCTCGCCCGGGCGGAGCGCGGCAAAGTAGAGGCAGGCGAAGAAGGCCCGGAGGTACAGCCCACGATTGCGGTTGCGCTTGCCGACGCGGCATAGGGCGGACAGTATGGCCCGGACCTGCTTGGGGTTCGCCACGACCCGGCGGTCAACCTCCTCGACCACCTTTTTGGTCCGGGACCGTACGCGAACGCGGTCAATCGGGTTGTGCCCCAGTAAACCCAACTCGATCCCGTACTCGACGAGGTTGTAGAAGATGGCCCGCTTGCGCCTACGGGTCGCCGCCGCCGCAAGAGTGCCGTCCTGAAGCCTGCTGAGCGCATCGAGCACACGCCGGATCATCTGCGTGTCGGTCAGCGCCTCCAACGGCGCAGAAGAGTCCTTGAGCCACCGCAGCGCGTCCGCCTCATCTGGGGTGGGCTCCCCTGTCGCCATAGGCACCAACAGATTACGTAGCGCCGTCCGTAACGTGGGAAGGTCAGAGTACTTGGCATCCTCTGGCACCAGGGCAATCGTTGCAGCCACAAGGGATTCAATCATTCCACGGCGGGATTTCGGCGCCGCCTCGGGCCATTTCATGACGACGTACTTCTGTACGAGTTCGAGACACGCCATGCCGATATTCTTGGGCGCCATGGAATCCGGCAGCCCGGTTTCGGCATCGAACGCCTCTCCGGCGTTGACGGCCTTCTTCAGCTCCGTCCGGTAGTTGTCTGCCAAGGCCGACGACCCGAACGTCTGCGAGTGCTCCTCACCCGCCACCACCCAGCGCACTGTGTACGACTTCCGCTTGGTGGTCGCGCTGACGTTCGTCTTGATAGCCCACACTTTGACTTTGTGGCTTTTCACCGCGCCACCTCACGATGCCGCTCAAGCCACACCTTCAGATCCCGTTCCGCCACCCGCAGTTCGCCATTGGGCAGCCGGTGGCAGCGGGGCGCCTTGCCGGTCTCCCGCCACCGGTAGAACGTACGTTTAGATACGTTCTTGAGTCGCGCCAACACTTCTGGCACCGTGAGCATCTCGTCGGTCATGTTCCTTCCTCCCCGTTTTTGATCTCGTTTGCCGAAACAGGTGGATCGTGTTGCAGCGCTTGGAGTTGTGCTCGCCAGCGCTGGCGTTCGGCGATGGAACGCAGGATGCGCACCCGGACCGAAGGCACGTCGGGATCGTCCGGACGGGCGAGCTCGAAGACGTACCGTGACGTGTTGTCCGCGTTGGCTTCTGGTGCTTCGCCCTCAGCTAACGCTCCGGCTAGGACGGACCGGATCCAGTCGCGGTTGTCAGCGCGGTGATCGCCCAACGTCTTGCCTGACCATTGCCGGGAGACCAGGACGCGACGGCCGGTGAAACCGAGGGTGTGCCGCTGGTGCACTTTGCCCTTGCAGCGGCCCGGCACGAGGCCTGGCTTGGCTTTGTCCGGCTGGATGCCGTAAAGCAGCCAATTCGCGCAGGTTGGCGAACAGGGCAGGATCGATAGCTCAGCGTGGAGCCGGTCGAAGTGTGCCTGTTGCTCCGGCGAGCCGGGTGCCGCCTGTTCTGCCAAGTCTTTGGTCAGGTATTTGGTGACATAGCGGATGGATCGCTCCGCATCCTTGGTGCCGGGTGCGATCCCTCGAGGATCGACCTGACCAAGCCGGACCACGCAGGCCGGTTCGGCATCTTCGTCCGTGGTCGCCTGGATGGCCTTATCCCATGTGCGCAACGCCGTCCCGGTTTTTGGGTCCGTGTAGGAGCCGGAGTCGACACACCACACCGGCGGTTTCTCGGCGCTGTAGACCGGTTGGTCGAAGTTTGGCCACCACACTTGGTGGTAGGTGGCCGCCGCGACCTGCCGCATGAGCTTGCGTGCCATGGTTCCGCGCACCGCGAAGTGGGCATGCGGGGCCAGACGCCGTTGCAGCTCCACCGCTCCGGCGTATTGCACCTTCCAGCCGACCGCCCGGCGGAGGTTCTGCCAGAACCGATCCAGCACTGCCGCGAAGTGGACGGCATCAACCGCGGCTTGCCGATAGTTATAGCCGTTGGGGTCGGTCGGGGTTCCCAGCAGCGGGTCGCGTTGCCCGTGCAAGGTTCCGCACTGGCACGGGATGAGCCGGCCGCGTCGGGTGCGTGCCCCGGTGTGGACCTGGCCGTAGGAGCCCAGCGTGATAGTCAGCAGCGTGGAGGGCCGGAAGGTCTTGCCGCCCTTGGCTGTGAAGGTGCGCCCCACCGTCCGGTTCTCGATCGGCAGGCGTGGCAGTTCGTCGACGTCGGTGCGTCGCCTGGTCGACCGGGAGACCGGCTTCTTACCGTCGCGGCATGCCACCAGTCGGCCCCGTACTCGACATCCGGCCAATTCGTCATCTATCTCAGCGATCGCAGCGTCGACGTCCTCCAGTTCGGTTTGCCGCTGTTCGGGTTCCATGCGTTGGGTCATCAACTCGGCCCGGTCAAACTCCAGATGCGCCCGACTCTTCACCAGCCCGATCACGTCATCAGCCGCCCGCTCCGGCGTGATCGCAGGCTCCTCAGCCAGATGCCAACCCTCCCGGATCTGCTGAATCCTCAACCGCCGCTGACGTTCCGCACATGGTTTGCATTTGGACGCCAGCCGGGCGCCGCACGGCACGTTGACGATGTCGGTCCGGCCGGTTTCGGTGTCGGTGCGCCGGATCGCCAACGGCTTGATGCACACGCCTACGTCTTCGGCGACCTTGCGTAGAACGTCTTTGGCGATGGGCATGGACATCCGGTCGGCACGTGACCCCGGCCGAGGCTTGCTCGGCTCGACCGGGGCAACATCTTCCGCAAACAGCGTGGCTTGCGTCATCGGGACACCGTCCCGATCATGCCGCTGGTCTCGCGCCGCCCATTCGATGAGGAATCAGGTTGTGCCACAACGAGATCCGTGCCCGGCAAGGTGTGCGTACGAGGGTCGGTGACCGGTCCCGTTTCGGTGTGGGCGCGAATCCTGGCGTTCAGCTCGACCAGGCTGATCGAAGCGACCACCACGAGCCCGTCAACGGTGAGCGGCAACAGGTATGCCGACGAGCCGGTTTCTCCATAGTTGGCCGCAACAGCCGCCATGTGCCAGTAGGACACCCATCCGGCGATTCCTGCCAGCAGCGACGCCGCGCTCAACCGGATGCCTGCCATCCACGGTCGGTGAACCGGAACCCGTGAGATCAGCTCGACCGCGAACAGAAGCGCCAGCGGTGGCCACGCGGAGATGGCCCGCGAAATCGGATCAGGTTGAGCGTGCAGGATATTCGCCGCGCCAGAGGCGATCACACCGAGCGCCAACGTGGCCCGCGCGCCCCACCGAACCCGGGTCAGGCCATTCAAGGCTTCGACGTTCATCGGTTCACCTCGAATGCTTGCCGGAAATCCGTTGGTGCGTACGTGGATGCCAGCTCCTCGATGTCGGCGTCGGTGTGGTAGGGAAATCGGACCTCCACGGGCGTGGGGTCGGTCTCCAACACCATGTATGCCTTGCCCGGCAACGACTTCGGGATCCAGTGGCAAGCAGCGCCCCGGTCAACCGCATCATCGTCAAGGATCAGCGCGACCTCTGACTTTTCGGTCAGCCGCAACGCAATCCGGGTGATAAACAGGTTGCGGAAGGGCAGGATCTCCTTACGTGGATCCTGAAGCGCCGCCACCACATGCACACCGATCGCCCGGCCTTGCGACAGGATCAGCGACATCGCCGAGTTGATCCGCTCCTTGAGCTTCTTGTCGGTCAGATACGACGTGAGCGCTCCGAACTCGTCGATGAGAACCACGATCGTGGGCTCGTCGACCGTCGCGCTGTGGGTGCGGCTCTGGCCACGTTGCCTGACCTGGCGCCGTTTCATCTCCTTGACCAGATCTTCCAGGGCGCCGGCCATCTCCTCGGGTTCGCCGAAGTGGAACCGGTAAAACAGGGCTTGGCCCGGCTCGAACTCGACCCCGCCTTTGGGATCGAACGCGTACACCCGCACCGTTCCGCTGCGGATACCGGCCGCCAACGCCGACACGATGGCCCACAACACCCCGCCTTTGCCCGACCCCGACGCGCCAGCGATGAGCACATGGGTCAGGACGGAGATGGTGACCTTGCGTTCGCCGCCGCGCACCGCCACCGGCAACGCCGCCATGTCCGGCACCGCCGGAACCGCAAGCGGCGCAACCATTGCCGCCAGGCTGTCGACGACCCGGAAGTGCAGCACAATACGGTTGCGGTGTCGCTTGCCTCCCGATGGGTGTACCAGGCAGGAGGAGGCGTTGAAGGTGTGCGCCAGGTTGGCCGCCCGCTTGGCCCAGTCGGTCGGGAGCTGGCCGTTGACCATCCGCACGGTGACCATGTCGCCGTCACCGTCACGGCACACCTTGAGAATGCTCGGGAAGTACTGCTGTCCACCGAAGCTCATCGCCAAGCCCAGGTTGGCGCAGGTGGCGAACCAGTGCCGGTAGTAGACCCACCAGCGGCGCCACTGGGCCAGGTAGAACCAGCCCAGCCACCGCCAGAACGACCTTGATGCGCGCCACCACCAGACCAGCAGCCCAGCCGCCACGAGTACCACCACGGCCACGCCGATCCGCCACCCGCAGACGATGAACAGGCCAGTGGTCAGGACGGCCGGGACGCCAAGGTAGCCGAAGCGGTACAGGCCGTAGAAGACCAGCCACCAAGCGAACCGAAGCAGCCCCTTCACGATCAGATACGGGTAGTAGATCCATCCCGGAAGCCGGACCTTCGGCCGCAGCACTAGGCTTTTTGTGAACAGCTCCGGATCGGGATACCGGTCGCCGTGAACCTGTTGCAGCATCACGACTCACCCCCGTTCGACGAGGCGAACAGCGATAGCTGAACCGTGCACACCACCACCGGCGAACCATCCGTGTCCCTAGCCGATGCAGGTCGTTTCGGTCCCCACCGCTCATACGCGGTCTGCCGCTTGGTGCCCGCCCGATCGGCGATCTCCGCCCACGAGTAGCCGAACTCACGCAACCCATCGACCGCATCCTGAATCGCGGCATCGAGATCCTTCGCGAACGCCAACAGGTCCGTCAGCGCCTCCACATCGCCTTGCGCCACGCGCCGCGAAAACGCCCGCAGAATCCGCCTGGCGAACGCCGCGAACTCTTTGTTCTCCACTTGTCCGCGTTCGCGATCCCGTGTCAGGTCCGCCCTGACACCGTTCTTGCCCGTCCCCATCGGAGCAGCGCCGGTACTCATCGGGCACCCCCACGGCGAGACGAGCGAGACCGCAGCCACCGACGAACCGTGACGTTATGCGCCGCATACACTTCCGTGCACCGCAGACACAGCCCGGTCGCCGGTTCCCACTGATCCGGGGTGCTCCATCGGCCGCACCCGGCACAGCGGATCGCCAGCACCTCAACACATCTTTGCCGCCACGACCTCGCCCGCGACCGCATCCACCGAGCAGCGCCGACCATCCTGACAACTGCGCTGATCTTCATTGGTCGGCCCCGTCCAGTGGCAGCAGCAGTTCAGCCGATACCACGACGCGGCAGCCGCGCCAGTCCTCGGCCCGAGCCCGCCAGATCAGCGACCCGCATACCCCGTGCGTGGCTGGTAGCCGTTGCGCGGCAAGGAAATTGGCCCAGGCGTCAAACGAAGCCCGCAACTGCTCGTGAGATGCGCCGAGGCAGTCCGCCCACAGCACACCCGTCACGGTCATCCGCCACGCCACCAACGGCAGATGCGCGGCGCCCGTCTCGGCCAACAGGTCGCCTAACACACGTGCTGCGCGGATCTGACGCGCATAGCCCAGATTCAGCTCATCCACTTCGGGGGTGCCGTGCGCAGTCCCGGAGGCATGCTGACCTAGAATCGACATGACAAACCCACCCTCTCCAAGGGGTTCATGGGATTTGGGAACCTGGGACGGGCGGCACAACTCTTGCCGGAGGAGCCGCCCGTGCCAGGGGATTTCGTTCAGTGCGAGTCCTCGAACGCGACGACCCGCTCAGCCCGTATCGACCACGCGAGCCGGTTCTTCGCGTTGACGTATGGGGTCAGCGTCAAGCCTTCGAAGCCCACCTTCGGCGGATAGCCCTGCACCTGCGCAGCGGGGATCTCGGGCTGATGCTCGCAAGCGATCTTCACCTTGATCTCGGCCGCGCCGAACTTGGCCGCCGCGTCCTCCAGGTCATAGACCCGGACCGTCCACAAACGCATGCCGGTGTCCTTGTCCCGCGACTGCGGATCCGGCGTCCCGGCCTTCTTGGCGTCGAAGTCCACCAGCGGCTCGACCCCGTGGAACATCGCACCAACCGGAAACACCAGAGCGGAGTTAACCGGGACCTTAATACCAGCAGGAACCATCTCACTAACCTCCCGACAAGATGCCTATATGCCAGCTTAAATTGTTAAGCCTTTAGATAGGATACCCGTTCGACTTAACTTGTCAAGAAGGTATTGGAGGAGATCGAATCAATGCGGCCGGAAAATCCTTTCAGGACAACCGGAACGAGTCCTCCAGCTCATGCCGCGACGCGGGAATCAGCACGTCCACGAAGACCAGCGGCCGGCCGGCACGGTCGAACGCCGTGAACGCGACCGTCAGCAGGCATTCCTTGCCGTCCACCTTCAACAGCTCAGCCTCGTCTTTGGACGCACGGCGGGCACCGATCCGCTCGGTGGCGTGATCGAACTCGATCCCCTTGCGCAGGTAGATGCGCCGTAGTAGCCCTTCCGGGATCAATTCCATCTCGCTGATACCGGTAGCCGCCGCCAGCTCCACCGGCACATACGACGTGGTCAGCTCGATCGGGCCATTGTCTGCGACGACCAGCCTTTGCCTGGCGATCACCGGGGTACCCTCGGCCAGATTGAGCATGGTCGCCACGCGCGCAGCCGCCAGCACAGGGCCAGTCCGCAACACTCGGACATCGGCGCCGTCCTCTTGGTTGATCAGAGTGGACGCCTGGTTTGGCGCGGTACGCGAGGACATGGCCGCCTTCGAGCGCACGAAGCGGCCCTTGCCCTGTTCCGACTCGATCCAGCCGTCTTGCTGGAGAATCCCCAAGGCCCGCACCACTGTCGGCCGGGATGTGTTGAACTCTGCCATAAGCTGTGTTTCGGAGGGGATCGCCGCCCCAGGTGGATAGGTACCCGCCTCGATCCGCTGCTGTATCGCGTTGACCACCACGACATACTTCGGCACAGAAACCTCGATCGGCATCCTAACCACCCACATCATCGACAACTCGACCTGTCAAGAGGTTATTCTCCTCACACCATTTTGTCGAGCGGCCCGCGCGAGCGCGCCTGGGTCACGGCTCTAGCACTGGTGCATCCCGGCGAGGCGGCGAACGAACCACTCACCACCTCACGCTCAGGTCTGCCATCAATACCTAGTTGACTAAGATGGGTCAAGAAGAAGGGGTGGGGGCGTGCCAACGATGTCGTTCATGAGATCCCGCACGGTCGCAAAGACATCCGTAGCCTTCTCCCATGCCTCGCCGACGACGGTCTCGCCGTCGCCGTCGTTGCCCGGCCGCATGACCTTGGCTCCATCCGCCGTGAGGGTCACAGCGAACAGACTTGCCGCGCCGTCGTATCCAGTGATCAGCAGTTCACTAATATTCATAATTGTCCATACTCCTGTTGGGTTGTGGATGGCTGAAGGTCAGAGGCGCACATGGCCGCGTCCACCGACCGGTAACAGATCATGGAATACCGAGGACGGGCGCGGTGTGGGCTCGCGGTGCTGACCTCACCAGGACACATACCTGCCTGGTTGTAGTCGCGACCGGCGAGTGGGAGCAACCCCCGCCGATGTGGCACTAGCAACGGCGGGGGTTGCTCGGTTTCTGAGTGCTCGTCCGGGAAAGGAGGAACCTCAGATCTCTAGACCAGGTGCCGGTCCACTTGCTGAAGGTGGGGGCCGGAACGGGTTGTGGCCGCTACCCGGCACCGGGGGCTGGATCGAGGGCGGCCCCCAGGAGGAGGCGTAATCCCTAAAAGGGGTGCCGCGCTATGACGACGCGGGCGCGAGCCCTGCGCCGCCATCCCCCACGCATCCGTCCGAAGGATGCCTCGCGCTGGGGGGCGAAAATTTGGGGTGCCGGAGGATCGTCTTTGCTGAGGCGATCCCAGGCACGTCGGATACTTGCCAATCCTGCGCGTTGCTGGGCATGCTGTCGTTCGCCTGGGCCGTCGCGGTACTCGCGCAGCCTTGCCAGTTGCAGCCATAGCGGCGCGCTGAGATCAGGCAGCGTCGTCTGTGCCGTCACCGTCGATCTCATCGCCTTCTTGCCTGTCAGGGTTCAGCTCGCCGAAAGGCGTTGCCCGCAACCATGTTGAACTTTCACAATCGAAGTCACGCATCTTTACTCACCCCCTTCCGGCACACGCGGCAAAGCTCGTTCGCGGAACTGGCCACCGTCGTGGGGAAGGTGACACAAGAGTTGATCTTCATCCACAAACACGCGGACGCTTGTGGGTCCGGCCGCCGTCTGGGTCACACGGAAGTCGATCCGGCCCAAGAAAAGCCCGAGTATCTCGCCAATCGCGTCACGGTAGTCCAGGTGGTAAACCGCCACCCGATCTCCCACCGTGACGATCTCGCCGTTCCGGGTCGTCCATTGAGTGGTCATCATTGCTCCGCTGCATCTAGCGGTCGATCCGATCGGCCAGAATCACCACCACAGTCCAGACAGGGCCGGATCCGTAGTCTCACTCGGTCAGCCAAGGCCCACAACGGCCGCCGACTGCTCACGTACTTGAAGCCTCGCCCCATGCAGGAGCGACAATCCGAGGCCCCAACCTTGGTTACATAGCCATCTTGAGGTGGCTCGATATACAGCCCCGCCGTCGCCGACATCGCATCTGAAACTTCTTCATCCTGGCCCTGCGTCCCCCGTACCTTCAGCGCCATAGTCCGACCCCCAGATCCAGCGGCCGGCACGGGAGTGACCCCGCCTCGCCCTCATGCATCGGGATATCGGGCTGACCGTCGTGCCACCCCTGAGCCGACAGAGCGCGGTGGAGAGTTCGGAGGCACATGGTCGAGCTGTTCCACGTCGGGCCGTTTCCAGCCGTGGACTTCGACTCCGCTGGCGAGGTTTCGACCGTCTGCGGGTTACCGCGCCCGACGTTCTTGAGCGGGCGTCCAATCTCGCTACCATCTACTGACATCCGTGACTCTCCTTGCGTTCTGTCTGCGGAGGCCGAGTAACCCAACTTTTGGATGGGCCGTATCGACCTCTAGACATAGAATTGGGCAACGGAGAAGATCAATGAAGTAGGCGGCCCTCTCCAACCGCCTCCAAAGCCGACGGAGAACCTGGACAGATGAGTGATCTAGGCAAGAGACTGAGGCAAGCCCGCGAGGCTGCCGGTCTAAGCCTGTCCGGCATGGCTCGCCGTACCGGCTACAGCGACGGGTACTTGGGCAACGTCGAGACCGGCGTGCGCAACGCAACGCCAAGGGTCATACGAGCCTACGAAAAGGTGCTAGTGTCCTGAGTGGTTAATTCGGTTAATAAATGGTAGGCTGTCGGGTATGGCTGGTCGTGGTCGCCCGATGGCGGAGTTGGTGTTATCCGATGTGGAGCAGGAGACGCTGTT
>Ga0075428_100004761_pt1 | contig 15026 bp, 14 predicted proteins | sample RhiMetdeltSRZDD2_FD_75291 | JGI IMG/M metagenome (GOLD analysis project Ga0075428, IMG submission 75291) | Populus rhizosphere microbial communities from Tennessee, USA - Rhizosphere MetaG P. deltoides SRZDD2 | ecosystem: Host-associated > Plants > Roots > Rhizosphere > Soil | place: USA... | reverse complement strand
GCCTACCCGACCTACCCCGGTCAGCACGGCCGGGCGCCGTACAACGAGGGCGTGTTCGTCGGGTACCGGCACTACGACGCCCACCACGTGGATCCGCTGTTCTGCTTCGGCCACGGTCTGTCCTACACCCGCTTCGACTATGGCCCGGCGGTGGTCGAGATGGATCCGGCCGGCCAGCACGTCGCCGTGGCGGTCGACGTCACCAACGTCGGTGACCGGTGGGGCCGGGAGGTGGTCCAGGTCTACGTCCGGGACGTGGAGGCCTCGGTCAGCCGCCCCGAGCGGGAGCTGAAGCAGTTCGCCAAGGTCGGGCTGGAGCCCGGGGAGACCCGGACCGTCCGTCTCGAGCTGTCCCGCCGGGCCTTCGCCTTCTGGGACGTCATCCGCCACGACTGGCTGGTCGAGCCCGGAACCTTCGAGCTCGCCGTCGGGTCGTCGTCCCGGGACATCCGGAGCACCGCCCGCCTCGAGCTGGAAGCGCTGGAACCGCTGTAGGCCCCAGCTCAGGAATCTTCGCCGACTCTTAGGGAAGTCTTCCGCGTTTCTCACCCTGCCCTGCCTCAATGGCAGCGCTCGGTTGCCCCGCTAGCGCCGTCACGAGCGGCCGAGCACTCGGGGGGAGGGCACACCCATGGCACGCATCGATCGGCGCCGTTTTCTCACCTACGGCGCAGGCCTGTTCGTACCCGCGGCCATCGGCACCGGATGGCTGAGCGCGATGAGGGGAGGAGCCACCGGGTCGGCCCTGGTGCAGGCCCAGCCGACCTTGCCGGGCAGCTCCATCCCCAAGTACCGCGACGCGCTGGTGATCCTGCCGGCCATGCCGCGCACCAGCCGGGTCACGTCCGGCGGGCGGACCGTCGACTACTACGAGGTGGCCCAGCGGCAGTTCGCCCAGCAGGTGCTGCCCAGCGGCCTGCCGAGGACCACGGTGTGGGGCTACGGCTCGGTCAACCACGCCGGGTCGTTCCGCTACCCGGCCAACACCTTGGAGGCCCGGGTCCGCACGCCGCTGCGGGTGAAGTGGATCAACGACCTCCGGAGCGGGAGCAGCGGGCGGTTCCTGCCCCCTCTGCTCCCGGTCGACCCCACGTTGCACTGGGCGAACCCGCCGGGCGGGACGGCCGGGCGGGACAGCATGCCGATGTTCGAGTCGACGCCGGGTCGGTACACCGGGCCGGTGCCGATGGTCGTCCACCTCCACGGGAGCGAGCGGAGCCCGCAGGAGAGCGACGGCTACCCGGAGGCGTGGTTCCTGCCCAACGCGAACAACATCCCGTCCGGCTACGCCGCCGTCGGGAGCTTCTACGACCGGTTCCGCCAGTCGTCGTCGCTCGGCGGCGCCTGGACCCGGGGCTCGGCGGTGTTCGAGTACCCGAACGAGCAGCCGGCCACCACGCTGTGGTACCACGACCACGTCCTGGGCATGACCCGCACCAACATCCACGCCGGCTTGGCGGGCTTCTACCTGCTGCGCGGCGACGAGCGGGTGAACGGCCGCCTGCCGGGCCCGGCGCCGCAGATCGGCGATCCGTCGGGCGTCCGCTACCACGAGATCGCGCTGATGATCCAGGACCGCTCGTTCAACGCCGACGGCTCGCTGTTCTACCCGGACAGCCGGGCGTTCTTCGACGGCTTCACGGGCCCCTACGTCCCCGACAGCGACATCCCGCCGATCTGGAACGCGGAGGTCTTCGGCGACGCGATGCTGGTCAACGGCCGCACCTGGCCGTTCCTCGCGGTGGAGCAGCGCCGCTACCGGTTCCGGATCGTGAACGCCTGCGGCTCGCGGTTCCTGATCCTGCGCAACGACCGGAACCTGCCCTTCTGGCAGATCGGTGCCGACGGTGGGTTCCTCCCGAGCCCGGTCCGCCTCGACCGGCTGCTACTCGGCCCGGCCGAACGGGCCGATGTGATCGTCGACTTCTCCCGGGTCGCGACCGGCAGCACGGTCACGCTGCTCAACCTGGGGCCCGACGAGCCGTTCGGCGGCGGCGAGCCCGGTGTGGACTTCGAGCCGGCCAACCCCGACACCACCGGGCAGGTGATGCAGTTCCGGGTCGTGGCCCGGGTCGGGAGCGAGGACAGCACCGCGCCCCAGTCGCTCGGGCTGCCGGCCCCCCCGGCGGCGGCGAGCTCGGCCCGCACGCGTCAGGTGTCGCTCAACGAGCTGGACTCGGCCGTCCTACCCGACGTCGGTCCGCTGGTGGGCCTGCTCGGCACGGTGAACGCCGACGGGAGCCCCCAGCCCCGGCGGTGGCACGACCCGGTCACCGAGCGGCCCCGGGTCGGGACCACCGAGATCTGGGAGCTCCACAACCACACCGAGGATGCCCACCCGATCCACATCCACGTGACCCAGTTCCGCATCCGCAACCGGCAGTCCATGGAGACCGGCGAGGTCCGTGGACCCGAGCCCTGGGAGGCCGGGCGGAAGGACACCGTCATCGCCTTCCCCGGTGAGATCACACGGCTCAGCGCGCCCTTCGCCCAGGGCGGGCTGTTCGTCTGGCACTGCCACATCGTCGAGCACGAGGACAACGAGATGATGCGGCCCCTGCGGGTCGAGTGAGCGCGATCGAGCGCCGCTGGTGGGGTGTCTTTCGTGACGCTCGCCGGCGTTGCGTTGCGAGACACCCACCGGTAGCTGGCGGGCGCCGTCGATCACCTGGCATGGTGACCCGATGGGGCGGAGGGCTGACGAGACCGGGCCCGTCCGGAGCGTCCGACGGTGGGTGCCGGGCGTCGTCGTCGTGCTGTTCCTGGTGGCCGCCGCGGCCTGCACCGACGACGACGGGGCCGCCGGGCGACCGGTGGTGACCGAGCGGGAGCCGCCGCCGGCCGCCAGCGCGGGCCTGCCTCGCCTGCACGCCGAGCGCGGCGACCGGCCCGGGCTGTTCGACGCCGAGGGCCGGCAGGTGGTCCTGCGGGCCATGAACCTGAACTCCCTGGCCGAGTACGCCCGCAACAACCCGGACCTCGAGCCCACCCGGCCGCTGACCGGCGACGACTGGGACCAGATCGCCGCCGAGGGGTTCAACGCCGTGCGGTTGCTGGTGTCGTGGTCCCGGCTGGAGCCCGACCGGGGCGAGATCGACGCCGACTACGTCGACCAGGTCCGCCAGGCGGTCCGCGACGCAGCGAACCGGGGCCTCTACACCGTGATCGACATGCACCAGGACGCCTGGGGCCCGTTCGTCGCGACGCCGGCTGGCACACCGTGCCCGGCGGGACGGGAGCCGTCGACCGGGTGGGACGGCGCCCCCGCGTGGGCGACCCCCGACCCGGCCGAGGTGGACTCCTGCCGGCCGGTGGACGGCGAGGCCAAGCCGGGCAGCGAGCTGGTGACCGAGGCGTGGCACCGGTTCTACAGCGACGCCGACGGTGTGCAGGGCCGGCTGGTGGAGGTGTGGGCGACGCTGGCCGAGGCGCTGGCCGACGAGCCGTCGGTGGCCGGCTACGACCTGCTCAACGAGCCGGGGCACGGTCGGGAGGGGACGGCGCCGCCCGGCCTGCTGGCCGACTTCGTCGCGCTGGGCGACTTCTACGACCGGGCCATCGAAGCCATCCGGGCGGCCGAAGACGACGCGGGCATCGACCCCCGGCCGATCTTCTTCGAGCCCAGCGTGCTCGGCAGCCCGCCCCCGGCCGACTTCTCCACCGATCCCGGCCTCGTCTACTCGCCGCACGTCTACGGCGGGTCGATCGTGGACATCCTGACCGTCGACCAGCACTGGGACCTGGTGGCCGGCCAGGCTGCCACCTTCGGGACCAGCCTGTGGGTCGGGGAGTACGGCTGGTTCGCCGACCCCGCAGCGCATCCCGAGCTCGTCGGTCGGGTGCGGCGCTACGCGGCCCGGGAGGACGGTGGTGCCTCAGACAGCCCTGGTGCCGAACGGGCCCCGTTCGTCCCCGCCGGCGGCGCCTGGTGGGAGTGGACCAACGCCTGCGGTGACCCCCACCGGGTCACCGACGCCGGGCTGGTGCCCCAGGGCGAGGTCTGGCAGTACCGGCTGATCACCTGCCCCGACGGCCAGGACCATGGCGTCGTCTCGCAGTGGCGGGAGGTGCTGACCCGGCCGTACCCCCGCTTCGCGCCGGGCTGGATCGGCGAGCTGACGTCGGACGGTGCGGCACGGCAGCTGTCGCTCACGGCGACCGGCGCCGACCCGGGGGCGGCGCTGGAGCTGTGGCTGCCGGGCGAGCCCGAGCCCCGGCTCGGCGGTCGCGGTCTCGCCGCTGTGACCGCGGTCCGCTCCGGGTTGGGCTGGACGGTCACCGCCGAGATCTGTACTTCGGACTACGAGGTCAGCCTGGGCGGTACCGCTGAGGAGCCGCCGGAGGAGTGCTAGTGGGGTGTGTCTCGTGATGCTCGCCGCTTCCCGGGCGAGCGTCACGAGACACCCCACGAGGGCCCGGCGGCGAGGCTCGCCGATCGGGTAATGATGTCGTCCATGCTCAACCTGTCGGTCCTGCTCGACGACTCGGCCCGGGAGGTCCCCGAGCGGCCCGCGGTGATCCGGGGCGACGCCGTGCTGACCTACGGCGCCGTGAACGCGGCGGCGAACCAGCTCGCGGGGGCGCTGGTGGCCGCCGGGGTCGAGCCGGGCCAGCGGGTCGCGCTGAGCTGCCCGAACCTGGAGTGGTTCCCGATCGCGTACTACGGGATCCTCAAGGTCGGCGCCGTGGTGGTGCCGCTGAACGTGCTGCTCAAGCCCCGGGAGATCGCCTACCACCTGCGCGACTCCGACGCGGCGGCGTACCTCTGCTTCGCCGGGACCCCCGAGCTGCCGTTGGGCGCCATGGGCTACGAGGCCTTCGGCCAGGTCGACTCGTGCCACACCTTCGTGGTCCTGCCGGCCGACCTCACGGCGCCGTCGCCGTTCGCGGGGGTGCCGACGGCGCTGGAGTTCGTCGCCGGGCAGTCACCGGAGTTCGAGAGCGTGGCCACCAGCCCGCAGGACACGGCGGTGATCCTCTACACCTCGGGCACCACCGGCCAGGCCAAGGGCGCCGAGCTGACCCACACGAACATGCTGCTCAACGCCCGGATGTGTGACACGTTGTTCCCGTCCGCCGGCCCGGACACCCACCTGATCACGCTGCCGCTGTTCCACTCCTTCGGGCAGACGGTGCAGATGAACGGCGGCATCTACACCGGCAGCACGCTGGTCCTGCTCCCGCGGTTCGCGCCGGACCTCGCGCTGCAGCTGATGCAGGACCACGACGTGACCTTCTTCGCCGGTGTGCCCACCATGTACTGGGCGATGCTCAACACCGAGGTGCCCGGCCTCGACACCGAGAAGGTGGCCTCCCGGCTGCGGGTGGCCATCTCCGGCGGCTCGGCCATGCCGGTCGAGGTCATGCGGGCCTTCGAGGAGCGCTACGGGGTGAAGATCCTGGAGGGCTACGGCCTGTCCGAGACCAGCCCGGTCGCCACCTTCAACCGGCTCGACCGGCCGTCCAAGCCGGGCTCGGTGGGTCTGCCGGTGTGGGGCGTCTCGGTGCGGATCGTCGACGGCGCGGACAGCGACCTCCCGCCGGGCGAGCAGGGCGAGGTCCTGATCCGGGGCCACAACGTCATGAAGGGCTACCTGGGCCGCCCCGAGGCCACGGCCGAGGCCCTGCGGGGTGGGTGGTTCCACACCGGCGACGTCGGACAGCTCGACGAGGACGGCTTCCTGTCCATCACCGACCGGGTCAAGGACATGATCGTGCGGGGCGGGTTCAACGTGTACCCCCGCGAGGTCGAGGACGTCCTCATGACCCACCCGGCGGTCAGCCTGGCGGCCGTGGTCGGCGTGCCCCACGATCGCTTCGGCGAGGAGGTCAAGGCGTTCGTCGTGCTGGCGGCCGGAGCCGAGGTCACCGAGCCCGAGCTGGTGGCCTGGGCCAAGACCCAGATGGCCGACTACAAGTACCCGCGCCTCGTGCAGTTCATGGACGAGCTGCCGATGAACGCCACCGGCAAGATCCTCAAACGCGAGCTCCGCGACTAGGCCCCTCCGAGACCTCCGGGGCTTCGGCCCCGGCGTCGGCCGCAGGATGCGGGCCCGAGCCGTCGATCTCGGCCGGCCACAGGCGGCGCACGGTGGCCTCGGGCACCCGTCCCCGGAAGTGCATGGCCCGCCACACCCCCCGGTAGCCGGGCAGGAGGCCCAGCGCCACCAGCACGTGCCCGACGACCAGGACCGCCAGCACGTAGAAGGCGTAGCGGTGGGTCCGGGCCACCCACACGAAGGTCGAGCCGCCCTTGAGCTGGGTGAGGGCGACGCCGGTCACGATCAGCGTGCCGAGCGACCCGACGAAGCCCAGGTTGGCCAGCCGCTGGCCCGGGTCGAAGTGCCCGCGGTGCGAGCCGAAGCGGCCGGTGAGCACGCCGAGCGGCCAGCGGAGGAACCACCGGCCGTCACCCCGGTTGATGCGCAACGTCTCCCGCACGAAGGTGACCGTGCCCCGCAACCCGAGCACGATCCCGATGGCCAGGAGCCCGCACAGGGCCCAGCCCACCCGGCGGTGGATCTCGACGTCGGAGAGATCGAACCACCGGGACAGGAAGCTGGGCTTGCCCTCCTCGCCCCGCCACAACCACCAGCCGGTGTAGAGCAGGGCGAAGGTGAGCAGGTAGGACCCGGTGTGCAGCCACCGGGTCCACCGATTGTTCCGCTGGATCATCCGTAGGGGTCGTTCGTGGTGTCGCTGCCGCCACCGTTCCCGGCTGCGCCGGACCCGTCGGTGACGTTCACGGTGATCTCCGTCTCCACGCCGGCGTCGCTGTGGTCCGCGTTGCGCAGTGAGGCTTCGACGGTGTGCTCACCGGGGCCCAGGTCGCGGTCCACCGTGAACGAGGTGCCCTCGACCACGTCGTAGTCGTCCTCGTTGCCGTCGAAGTACAGGTGGACGTGGTGCTCGCCGGTGTCGGTCGGGCCGAGCTCCACGCTGCTGTCGAACGAGACGTCGAAGGGGACCTGGACCTCGGCACCGTCGCCGGGATCGGCGATGGCGAGCGTCATGTCGCCCTCGCCGCCGCCGCCGCTGCTGCCGGAGTCGTTGGTGGCGGTGCTGTCGTCGTCGTCGCCACATGCTGCCGCCAGGAGGGCCAGCGGCAGCACGAGGGCCAGGAGGGCCAGAGAACGGCGGCGGGTGGGGTGCTTGTCTGCTCGCACGGTCATGCCTCGTCTACCGTCGGTGCGTGCCGATCGGATCTTCGGCCCATCCGCGAGATTTCGTCCCGCCGAGGAGTCGGCAAATCCCCTCAGGTAAATCCACCTGGGGTTCAGGACGGTAGGTACTGGTATGTGGGACGCGTCGGACGAGGCTCTCTTCGCGGGGTTCGCGACCGGCGACGTCGATTCGGCGACGGTGTTCGTCCGCCGCTTCCAGGCCCGGGTGTTCGGCCTGGCGCTGAGCATGACCCGCGATCCGACCGAGGCCGATGAGGTGGCGCAGGACGCCTTCGTCCGGGCCTGGCGCTACGCGGCCAGCTTCGACGCCCGCCGGGGGAGCGTCGCCGGCTGGCTGCTCGGGATCACCCGCAACGTCGCCCTGGACCGGATGCGCCTGGTCTCCAACCGCCGGGAGCGGCTGGAGATCGACAGCAGCGGCGACCTCGCCCTGCAGCTGGCCCTGGAGGCCGCCGTGGGCGAGGAGGTCACGGAGACCGCCGAACGGCACGACGCCCTCGCACGGGTGGCCCGGTCGCTGCGGTCCCTGCCGCCCGAGCAGTCCGATGCCCTCCTCGCCGTGACGTTGAAGGGCCTCACCACCCGGGAGTACGCCGAGGCGGTGGGGGTCCCGTTGGGCACGGCCAAGACCCGGATCCGCCTCGGGCTCCGCAAGCTGCGCCAGCGGCTGGAAGTCGCCACGGGAGGTCCGTCGTGAACGCGACCAGCTGCGGCCGCCTGGACGACGTGATCGCCGAGCTGGCGCTCGGTCTCCTCGACGGCGCCGAACGGGCCGCCGCCCTGGCCCACATCGAGCACTGCCCCGATTGCCAGGCCGAGGTCGCGGCGCTGACCGCGACCGGCGAGCAGCTGCTGCTGCTGGCCCCCGAGATCCCGCCGCCCACGGGCTTCGAGTCGCGGGTCCTGGGCCGGATCGAACCTGCCCCCGAAGCGCTCAACCCCCTCGGACCTTCGGGGGCAGGTCGGAGTGGACGGCGCTCGCCGCGACGCTGGCGCCCCCGATCGCCGCGCCGGCTGGTGCTGGTCGCCGCGGCCCTCCTCGTCGTGGTGGGCGGGCTCACCGCACTGCTGGCCGGGTGGGTCGGACCGTCCGGCTCGGACGACGCCGTGGTCTCCACCCAGATGCTCAGCGAGCGGGGGAGGGTGGTGGGCACGGCGACCCTGCGGCACTCGTCGCCGCCGGTCATGGAGGTGGATCTCGACGGGTGGGTGGAGTCCATCGTCGAGCACGGCGGCCAGCTGGACGAGCGCTGGTGGCTGGCGGTCGAGGAGACCGACGGCTCGAAGGACATGTACGCCGTCGAGCTGACCCGGTCCGACAGCAGCTGGGTGACGCTCGACGGCGAGGCGGACGAGGTCGCGGCGGTCGCCCTGGTCGATGACACCGGCCGGACCTGGTGCTCGGGCCGCTTCCCGACCTAGGCGATCTCCCGACCTAGGCGATCTCGGTCGAGGCCTCGGCGACACCTTCGGGGATGGGCTCCGGCGGGCGGGCCGCACCCGGGTTCACGTGGTCCCGCACCTTGCGCAGGATGGCGGCCAGCTGGTCCCGTTCCTCCGCCGTGAGCAGGTCGAGGAACCCCTCGTCGAGGTGGCGCAGGTGCGGTTCGACGGCGGCGGTGACCCGCTGTACACCTCGGGGCGTCAACGCGGCGTAGGCGCCTCGCCGGTCCGAGGGGCAGGCCATGCGCTTGACCAGCCCGGCCTGGCTGAGCCGGTCGATGGCCCGGGTGAGCCCGCTCGGGGTCAGGTTCGTCTGGTCCGCGAGATCGCTCATGCGCAGCCGCTGGTCGGGTGAGCGGGCCAGGCGCAGCAACATGACGAACCACTGGAGGGGCAGGCCACACTCCTCGATGAGGCGACGATCGGTGAGGGTGCGCAGGCCGGTGTAGCTCTCGGCCAGGAGCCCGGCGAGGGTCAAGCGGTCGTCGTCGAGCAGGTCGAGCACCGTGATGGATGGCTGGAGTCGCCCGTTCTCCATGCCGCCATGTTAGGGGCACGGAAATAGTTGTTGCCGCAAATACATCGCGGTACGGTCGCCCCCATGAGCGATACCCCAACCTTGACCCGCACCGTGGACGGTCGCGAGCTGCCGGCACCAGGCACCTTCGCGGCGGATCCCGTCCACTCGCTCGTGGGCTTCACCGTCCGCCACATGATGATCGCGAAGGTCCGGGGCCGGTTCAGCCAGTTCTCGGCCACCCTCGAAGTTCCCGAGGATCCCATGCAGAGCACGCTCGAGGTCGAGGTCGATGTGGCCAGCATCGACACCGGCGAAGCCCAGCGTGACGGGCACCTCCGCTCGCCGGACTTCTTCGACGTCGAGCAATACCCGACGATGACCTTCCGCGCCACCGGGCTCGACCTGATCGGCGAGGACACGGTGCAGGTGCATGGCGAGCTGAGCGTGCACGGCGTCACCCGTCCCCTGGACCTCGAGGCGGTCTACGAAGGTGTCGGCACCGACCCGTGGGGCGGCCAGCGCGTGGGCTTCTCGGCCATCGGCGAGCTCGACCGCGAGGACTTCGGCCTGACCTGGAACCAGGTCCTCGAGACCGGTGGAGTGATGCTCGGCAAGCAGATCCGCATCGAGATCGAGGTCGAGTTCGTCCGCCAGCAGTAGCAGTCGTCCGATCGTTCAGTAGTGCCAGGGGAACGCGGACCAGTCCGGTGTCCGCTTCCCCAGGAAGGCGTCGCGGCCCTCACCGGCCTCGTCGGTCATGTACGCCAGCCGGGTCGCTTCGCCCGCGAACACCTGCTGGCCCACCAGCCCGTCGTCGATCAGGTTCAGCGCGAACTTGGCCATCCGCTGGGCCGTGGGGCTGTTGGCCATGACCTTGCGCGCCCACTCCAGCCCGATGTGCTCCAGGTCCTCGTGGGGGACCACGGCGTTGACCATGCCCATCCGGTGGGCGTCCTCGGCCGAGTACTCGTCGCCCAGGAAGAAGATCTCCCGGGCGAACTTCTGGCCCACCTGGCGGGCCAGGTAGGCCGAGCCGAAGCCGCCGTCGAAGCTGGCGACGGCGGTGTCGGTCTGCTTGAACCGCGCGTGCTCCCGGCTGGCGACGGTGAGGTCGCACACCACGTGGAGGCTGTGGCCGCCCCCGGCCGCCCATCCGGGGACGAGGCAGATGACGACCTTGGGCATCATCCGGATCAGCCGCTGCACCTCCAGGATGTGCAGCCGGCCGGTCCGGGCCGGATCGATGCTCTCGGAGGTCTCGCCCTCGGCGTAGCGGTAGCCGTCGCGGCCCCGGATCCGCTGGTCGCCGCCCGAGCAGAAGGCCCAGCCGCCATCCTTCGGCGAGGGCCCGTTGCCGGTCAGCAGCACGCAGCCGACGTCGGCGGACTGCCGGGCGTGGTCGAGGGCCCGGTACAGCTCGTCCACGGTGTGGGGCCGGAAGGCGTTGCGCACCTCGGGCCGATCGAAGGCGATCCGCACCGCACCGACGTCGACCGCCCGGTGGTAGGTGATGTCGGTGAGCTCGGGGCCGTCGACGGGGGTCCAGGCGGCAGGGTCGAAGAGGGCGGAGACCATGGAGCCAAGGTCTAGTGCAGCCCCGCACGAGTGAGGCGCAGCTCTAGCGGCCGTAGCGGTTCCGGTGGACGACGGACTCCACCGGCTTGCGGGCCTTCGGTCCGTACCGGCCCTTGGCCCAGCCCAGGGTCACCATGCAGCACGGCTCGACGGTCATCGGCAGCCCCAGGATCCGCCGGGCCACCGTGTGGGACCACAGGGGCAGCGTGATCAACGCCGCGCCGAGCCCCACGGTCCGGGCCGCCAGCAGCAGGTTCTGGACGCTGGGATAGATCGACCCGTAGTGGGAGCTCGCGATCATCGGTGGGTTGGGGATGAAGGGCAGCTTCGATCCCGGGCCGAGGCAGCACACCACCAGCACCGGGATCTCGGTGAAGTGCTCGACCTGCCAGCGGACCGAGCGCAGGATGCGGGCCGTCTGCTCGTCGCCGCCCCGGAAGCGCTCGCCCATCCACCCGTAGATGCCCCAGGACCGCCGGTACTCGGCCTGGAACCGGGCCTTCAGCGCCGGGTCGGTGACCACGACGAACTCCCAGTTCTGGCCGTTGGAGCCGGTCGGCGCCTCCAGGGCCACCTCGATGCAGCGGAGCACGATGCGCTCGTCGACGGGATCGGGCAGCACCCGGCGGACGGCCTTCTGGGTCGCCGCCGCCTCGACGAACGGCATCGCGAGCCGCCGTTCGACCTCGGCCAGGTCGTCGGTCGGGGGGAGCGGTTGCGTGCTCAGTCGATGACCTCCGCGATGCGGGCCATGACGTCGTCGTCCAGCCGCTCCAGCACGTCGAGCGAACCGAGGTTCTCGTGGACCTGCTCCACCCGGCTGGCCCCGGTGATCACCGTGGACACGTGCGGGTTGTGAGCGCACCAGGCGATGGCCAGCTGGGCGAGCGTGGCGCCGAGGTCGGCAGCGATCCCGGTCAGCGCCCGGACCTGGTCGTTGGCGGCCGGGTTGGTCAGCATGTCACGCAGCCACTCGTAGCCCGGCAGGCTGGCCCGGCTGCCGTCGGGCATGCCGTCGAGGTACTTCCCGGTCAGGAGCCCGGAGGCCAGCGGGCTCCAGGTGGTGAGGCCCAGGCCGATCTCGTCGTAGAGCCGGAGGTAGGAGCGCTCGACCTTGCGCCGCTCCAGCATGTTGTACTGCGGCTGCTCCATGACCGGCTTGTGGAGGTGGTGCCGCTCGGCGATCTCCCAGGCGGCCCGGATGTCGTCGGCCGGCCACTCCGAGGTGCCCCAGTACAGGGCCTTGCCGGACGACACGATGTCCGAGCAGGCCCAGACGGTCTCCTCGATCGGCGTGTCGAGGTCGTTCCGATGGCAGAACACCAGGTCGACGTGGTCCAGGCCCAGCCGCTCGAGCGAGGGGTCGATGGCCTCGAGCAGGTACTTACGGTTGAGGGTGTTGCGGGTGTTGACCCCGGGATGGATCCCCCAGAAGAACTTGGTGGAGATGACGTACGACGACCGGGGCCAGCCGAGCTCGGCGATGGCCTGGCCCATGATCTGCTCGGACTCGCCGGCTGCGTACGACTCGGCGTTGTCGAAGAAGTTGACCCCGCCCTCGTAGGCCGCCGCCAGGCAGTCGCGGGCCCGACCGGTGTCCAGCTGCGCGCCGAACGAGACCCAGGATCCGAACGAGAGGGCACTGACCTTGAGGCCGGATCGTCCCAGCCGGCGATAGGGCATCTCCATGCCGGGCACCCTACTGGTGGCCGTCGATCCGACGTTCGGCGCCGCTGGATGCGAACGGTATCGCCACTCCACGTGGTCGCGCGAACATGGAGCATGGCCGAAGCTGCCCTTGCCGTCTCCGGGTCGGACGGTCCAGCCCGCCTGAACGACGCAGAGCTGGTGCGAAGGGGAGTGGCTATCGCAGCGGGGATCCTGCTGGTCTACGCCGTGACCCCGAGCTCGTGGACGGTGCTGCGGAACCTCACGCTCGCCCCCCTCGCCGGGGTGCTCTCGGTGTCCTGCGTCGTGGTCGGTGTGCGTCGGTACCGGCCGGTGTCGTCCCACGCGTGGCTGCTGGTCGGTGCGGGCCTGAGCGCGTTCACCTTCGGCTTCCTCTTCACCGGTATCTACGAGGTGCTCGAGGGGGAGGACCCCTTCCCGTCCTTCTCCGACGTCTTCTACCTCGCCGGCTATCCGCTGATCGCCGCGGGGCTCGTCGTCGCGGTGTACGAGCGCAAGGACTCGGGCCTCGATCCGTGGGCGGGGATCGACTCCGGGATCGTAGCCACCGTCGGTGGGCTGATGGCCTGGATCTACCTGGTGCGGCCGGCCGTCGAGAGCGGGGACCTCTCGTCGGGCGCCGCCTTCAGCACCTTCGCCTACGTGCTCGGCGACCTGCTGGTGTTCACGATGGCCCTTCGGTTCCTCATGGTCACCAACTGGCGGCGACGGTGGTCGCTGTGCGTCCTCGCGCTCGGGTTCGCCGGGACCCTCGTCGGGGACGTGACCTACACGGTCTGGGTCGTCCACGGCCACCCGCCGGTGCGCGTCTGGGAGGTCGCGCTGCTCCTCGGGCTGGTGGCGTCGGGCGTGGCTGCGCTTCACCCGACGATGCGGGCCCTGACCGAGGAGGTGGGTGACCCGCCACCGCCCCCGAGCCGGCGGCGGTTGGTGTCGGTCGTGGTAGTCGGGCTGATCCCGCCGGTGGTGCTGGCGGTCCGCTACTTCCGAGAGAAGCCGCTGTACCTCATCGCCACCCTCGGCGTGTGGGTGGCCTTGACCGCTCTCATCGCCGCCCGCTTCCTGCGGAGCGCGCAGATCGCCCAGCAGGAGGCGGACCGGGAGACAGCGCTCAGCCGCTATTCCGCTGACATGCTGAAGGCTGCCAATCGGGACGAGATCCTGGCGGTCTCCCGGCACGCGGTCGCTGCCGTGTCCCGGACCGGTAAGGGCCAAGCGAAGCTCGTGCTGCCCGGCGAAGCGGAGCCGACGTCGGCCCCGGCCCGCCGCGACACGCCCGTGGTGGTCCGAGGCGAGCAGGTCGCCACGGTCGTCGCCACCGGGACACCGACGACGGTCTGGCGCTGGCGGGCCCTGCTCGGGGCGATCGCCGACCAGCTGTCGATGGCGCTCGAGCGGGACCGCCTACTGGTGGCCGAGCGCGAGACGGCCGAGTCCCTCGCCGAGCAGAACGAGCGCCTCCGCGAGCTGGACACCATGAAGGACAAGCTGGTCAGCTCGGTGTCCCACGAGCTGCGGACCCCGCTCACGTCGATCGTCGGCTTCCTGGAGATCCTCCAGTCCGGCGAGGTGGGTGAGCTGAGCCCGGAGCAAGCGCACCTGATCGAGATCATCGACCGCAACAGCCACCGTCTCGAACGGACGATCGGCGACCTCCTGGTCGCCGCACGGCTCGACAGTGGCCGCATGCGCTTCGACATGAGCTCGGTCGACCTGGCCGAGCTGGCGTCCCGGCAGGTCGAGTCGATCACGGCCGTCGCCGCCGACAAGGGCACCCGCGTCCGCCTGGTGGTCGAGGCCGAGCTGCCGCCCGTGTGGGGCGACGAGATGCGGTTGGGCCAGCTGATCGACAACCTGCTGTCCAACGCCGTCAAGTTCTCGCCGGGCGGGACGGTCACCGTCGCCGTCGGCCGCCGCGGCGACCAGGCGACGCTGGCCGTGAGCGACACCGGCGTCGGCATCCCCCCGGAGGACCTGGAAAAGGTCTTCGACCGCTTCTACCGCGCGTCGACCGCCGGGACCACGGTGGGCACCGGGCTCGGCCTGTCGATCGCCCGGTCCATCGCCGAGGCGCACGGCGGCTCGATCGGCGTGACCAGCGAGGTCGGCGTGGGCACGACGTTCCGGATCGAGCTCCCGCTCCCCGTCGAGGCCGGCGAGCTGGTGCCCGAGCGTGACGAGGTGACCCGATGACCGACGGTCGCGGCGACACGGCACCCGAGCGCCGGGACCAACCGGTGGTCCTGGCCGCTGACGATGACGAGGACGTGCTGGAGCTGGTCACCTTCCGCCTCGAGCGGTCGGGGCTACACCGTGCTCCAGGCCCACGACGGCGAGGAGGCCTGGGAGCTGGCCCGCGACGCCCGGCCGGACCTGGCGGTGCTGGACGTGCTCATGCCGAAGCTCGACGGGTTCGAGCTGACCCGGCGGATCCGAGCCGACGAGGCCACCCGCCGGATACCGATCATCCTGCTGACCGCGCGGGCCCAGGATGCCGACGTGCAGCAGGGCTTCGACGCCGGCGCCGACGACTACCTCCGCAAGCCGTTCAGCCCCCAGGAGCTGCGGGCCCGGGTACAGGCGATCCTGGGACGACGCTGACCCATGTCGTGGCT
>Ga0075428_100004756_pt1 | contig 15033 bp, 17 predicted proteins | sample RhiMetdeltSRZDD2_FD_75291 | JGI IMG/M metagenome (GOLD analysis project Ga0075428, IMG submission 75291) | Populus rhizosphere microbial communities from Tennessee, USA - Rhizosphere MetaG P. deltoides SRZDD2 | ecosystem: Host-associated > Plants > Roots > Rhizosphere > Soil | place: USA... | reverse complement strand
CTTCGGCTGTCCGTGCCTACTCGACCATGTAGGGCGACGTCCAGTATTCCTTGGAGTACGCGTTCAGATCCGTCTGGATCCCCGCCCACTTGTCGGAGTGCGCGTCGATGTACTCGTGGTTCGTGAGCTGTGTGTAGACGAAGTTGTCGTAGATCATCTGCTGCATCTCCCAGACGAGCTGCTTGCGCTCCTCGGGGTTGACCAGCGTTCCCTGCCGCAGGTACATCTCGTCGTACTCCGGGTTGTCCCAGCCCGTGTCGCTCCACGAGCACCACTGGCCCTTCGTGACGACGGAGAGCATGAAGTCCGGGTCGATGTAGCCGACCCAGTCCCACATGGCCATGTCGAAGGTCGCGTAGCCGGTCGAGGCCTCGCCGTCGCAGTTGTCGTCGGTTTCGAGCGCGTAGCTGGCGGTCGTGTCTCCGCCGACCTTCTGCGTCAACTTGACGCCCGCCTCGGCGAATCCCTCCTGCACGATCTCGAAGGACCGGTCGACGTTGAAGTCGGTCGACGTCGGCGTGATGACCTCGTACTCCATGGGATGCGCTTCCTGGGCGTTCTCCCCGGTGGTTGCCGGCGCGATCCGGGTCCCGTCGGAGCCGCGCTCGTAGCCGAGGTCGTCGAGCATCTGGTTCCCGGCCTCGCAGTCGTACTCGAGTGGGCCCAGGTTCGGGTTCTCCATCGGCCCGGCGATATGGCCGACGAGGCTCTCGACGAGGGAGGCGTAGCCGTTGAACACGACCTCGATGATGCGCTCGCGGTCGACGCACATCGAGAGCGCCTTCTTCACCTGCGGGTCGAGGAGCTCCCTGTTCTTCGGCTTGCGTGGGTTCGAGTTCCAGGTGATGTTCGTGGTCTCGGCTCCGGGAACCTTGTTGACGACGAGGTTGTCGTCCTCCTCCAGGACCTTCACGGCGTTGAACGGGACCTGGTCGACCCAGTCGAGGTTGCCCTGGCGCAGCTCGGAGATCATCGAGTCCGAGTTGGTGAAGTACGTGAGCGTGACGGCCTCGGCGTTGGAGGGCTCCCCGTAGTACCCCTCCCACGGGATGAAGACCGTCGTGCCCTTCTTCTCGTACTCCTTGATCGTGTAGGCGCCCGCAGAGACGACGGGCAGGTTCTGCTCCGGATGGAACGTCTTCAGGTTCTTCCCGTTGGCGCCGACCAGCGGCTCCCAGACGTGCTGCGGGACGATGAACAGCTGTTCCAGCTGGGCGAGCACGTTCCCGACCGGGGCGTCGTAGTGGATCACGAGCGAGTTCTCGTCCGTCGCCTCCGCGCTCACAACGTGCGCGAGCGCGGGCGCCGCCACCGCCGTCGGCCCGGCCGCGTACTTGATGATGGTGTTGATCGTCCAGGCCGCGTCGTTCGCCGTGAGCGGCGTCCCGTCCGACCACTCACCGCCGGGCTTCAGCTTGAAGGCCCAATCCTTCCCGTCCGGCGAGGTCTCCCAGGACTCTGCCCAATCACCCTCGATGACGAGGCCGTCGTCGCCCTGCGCGTACTGAACGAGCTGCGGGTAGATCATCAGCATCGCCTGGTAGGCCTGCGACTCGATGTAGTTGAAGGGGTTGAGCGAGTCGATGTAGTTGATCGAGCCTACGCGGAGGATTCCGCCCTTGACCGGAGTCCCGTCCGTCTTGCCGGTCCCTGTGTCTTCCGCGGAATCACCGTCGCCGCCACACGCGGGGACCGCGACGACTAGCGCCATGACTGCAATCACCAACAGCGCTCGCTTCCTCATGCTCTCACTCTCCCTCTCCCCCAGTGGTCAGGCCGGACTGATCGATCGTGAGCGTTCTCGCGTCCGCGTCGAGCGTCGCGGTGACGCCGAGCGGGATGGTCGCGAGGTGCTTCCCGTGCCCCAAGGGAAGCTTGTATAGCACGGGGACACCCAAAGGCTCCAGGTGCACCTCCAGCACGTCTTCGAGCGAGCGAGTCCGCTGCCAGCCGGGGTGGTCCTTCCAGTCGCTTCTCGCCATCTCCCCTACTACGACTCCGCGGAGACCGGCCAGTTTGCCGCTCTGGGCGAGCTGGGTCAGGATCGCGTCGGCCCGGTACGGCTCCAGGTCGACGTCCTCGAAGAAGAAGATCGTGCCCTCGAGGTCGAGCTCCCACGGAGTACCCATGGACGAGATGAGGAGCGAGAGGCAGCCTCCCACGAGCGGAGCGGTCGCCTTCCCGCCGCGGATCGCGCGGACGTACGGGTCGTCTGGGTTGTCCGGGACCTTGCCGGCGCCATTTCCCCGGAGCACGTCGAGGAGCCGCTCTTTCGAGAAGGACGTGGTCTCCGCGTCGCCCATGCCGAGGAGCCCGTTGCCGTAGAAGGTGGCGAGGCCCGTGCGCTGCCGGATGGCCACGTGGAGCGCGGTGATGTCCGAAAAGCCGACGAACGGCTTCGGGTTGGCTGCGATGGCGTCGAAGTCGAGGTGTGGGAGCAGCTCGGCCGAGCCGTAGCCGCCCTGCAGGGACTGGACGACGTCCACCTCCGGGTCGGAGAAGAGCCCGGCCAGATCTGTTGCGCGATCGCGCGCATCGCCCGCGACGTAGTCGTCCCTGGCGAGCACGTGCTCGGCGAGCTTCACCCGGTACCCCCGGGACTCCCACCACTCGACGCTCCGCAGGATGTCGGAGCGGCTCTCGAACGGGCTCGCGGGCGCGGCGACGCCGATCGTCCCGCCCTCGGGGAGCGGCCGCCCGAACCGCGTGGCGGCGGTCACGCGCCGAACCTGAAGACCTGGGGCTCCGAGTCGCAGGGGTTGCCGCGACCGTAGGTGATCTCGCCCGCCGTCACGTCGGCGACGCACCAGAAAACCGTCTTCACGTCCTTGGGACCGTGCCCGTGCCGGCAGATCGAGTCGGGCGCGTTCTCGTGGTCGGCGAGCGCCGCGCGGAGCGTGCCGACCGTGAACGGCCCGCCTCGCCCGATCTCGCGGGCGCGCTCGAGGCGGAGGCACGAACCGGCGACGTGGTCGGAGCTCTCGAACCTCAGCATGTCCTCGTTGGCGTAGTGGTTCGTATGCGCGAGGATCCCGTCGGCGTCGGGGCGGTCGTCCGCGGAGCTCGTGGCGGAGCCCTCGACGTTCAGCACCCCTTCCGTCGGATGGGCGAAGACCCAGTTGTACGACGAGGCGCGGGCCGGGTGCAGCACGGCCTCGACGGCATCCGTGAGGGTGCGTCGGGTGAGGACGTCGCGCATCTGGAGCAGCCGGGGGATCCCGACGCGCTCGTCGTTCGGCGTCAGCTCGTTGCCGGTGACCGACAGCCCGGCCTCGTTCCAGCCGACGCTCACCCACGGCCCGATGCCGAGCGTGAAGACGACGGGGTCGCCGGGGACGCGCCACTCGACGGCGACGATGTCGTCCTCGTCCTCGGCGTAGAGGTCGTTCGTGTGCGCGACGAGCACGTGGCCGTCGGCCGTGCGGGCGCCGGTGACGACGAGATCGCTGCAGCCTGTCGGCGCCGCAGCCGCCGCGAGCTCCTCGATCGAGGCCGCGAAGACGCCGAGCGGCTCGACGCCGGCGCCCTCCGCCACGCCGTCCAGCTCCTCGACGATCCAGGGAAGGTGCTCGAGCGTGACCGCGCGGTAGCGCTCGACGAGGGCGGGGTCGGCATGCGTGCTGCTCACGGAGCGGCGTATCACCGCGGACGTCTCCTCGCCCACCAGCCTGCCGGCCTCGGTGTGCGTCCCGTACGCGCGGATGACGGGGATGGGCAGCGGTGTCACGGCGTCTCTCGCGGCTCGAGCCGCTCGGGCAGGGGCCAGGAGAGGAGCTCGCGCACGAAGCCGACGCACTCCTCGACGGCCGCTTCGAGCAGCGCCTCGCCCTTCTCGGCGGTCGCCTTCGTCGCGTCGCCCTGGACCCCGGTGCGCGAGAAGGACGACCACCAGGGCATGACCTTGAGCGGCCCGTCGGCCCAGTCCATGAAGGCGTACTCGCCGTCCGGGTAGCTGCGCTCGTCGACGGCCTTGTCCATGTCAACCGCGTCCGGGTCGATGGCGAGGTAGATCGACGTCTCCAGCTCGCACGCGTGGCCCATCCCGCCGCGCACCGACTCGCGCAGCTCGTCGACCCGGGCCAGTGACCGCTTGCCGGAGAGGTAGAACGCCGCTGCCGCGAGGACATCCGGGTGCTCGACGTTGACGAGCCGCGCAGCCGCCTCGACGAAGTTCTGGTTCGAACCGTGGCCGTTGATGAAGAGCATGCGCCGGAACCCGTGGCGTGCGAGCGACGAGCCGACGTCGGTGCAGTAGCGCGTGAACGTCTCCCAGCCGATCGTGATCGGGCCCGGGAAGTCCATGTGGTGCGGCGAGTACCCGTGCGGAATGGGCGGGAGGAGCACGATCTCGTCCGGTGCCGCCTCGGCGGTGCGACGGCAGACCTCGGCGGTGATGCGCAGGTCGGTGTCGATGGGGAGGTGCGGCCCGTGGTCCTCGAGCGTCGCGACCGGGATCAGGCAGACGCGCTCCTCGTCGGCGGCCCGCCGCACCTCGGGCCAGGACAGGCGCTCGTAGAGGAGCGGGCTACCCCACATCCGCGCGATCGTATCGCTATGAGTTCCTGGGAACGACCAGGCCGGACTCGTAGGCCACGATCACCGCCTGGCTGCGGTCGCGCAGGCTGAGCTTGCCGAGCACCCGGCTGACGTGCGTCTTCACGGTCTCCTTGCTGACGACGAGGCGCTCGGCGATCTCGTCGTTCGAGAGCCCTTCGGCGACGAGGCACAGCACCTCGGTCTCCCGCGGCGTCAGCTCCTCGATCAGCTCGGGCCGGGCCGGGGCCCGAGGGCGGAGGCGGGCGAACTCGTCGATCAGGCGGCGGGTCACGGCCGGGGCGAGCAGCGCGTCTCCCGCCGCCACCACCCGCACCGCGTCGAACAGCGTCTCGGCGGCGACGTCCTTGAGCAGGAAGCCGCTGGCACCTGCACTGAGGGCGTCGTACACGTACTCGTCCAGATCGAAGGTCGTGAGCATGAGGATCTTCGGGTGCTTGCCGCCGTCGGCCGCCAGGAGCCTGGTCGTCTCGATCCCGTCGAGGCCGGGCATGCGCACGTCCATCAGGACGACGTCCGGGTGCTCGGCCCGGCACAGCTCCACCGCCTCGACGCCGTCGGCGGCGGTGCCGGCCACGGAGAAGTCGTCCTGGGTCTCGAGCAGCGCCGCGAAGCCGGCCCGCACGATCTCCTGGTCGTCGGCGACGACCACCCGGACCGTCACGGCGCCGACCTCGAGAGGGGGAGCTCGGCCTCGACGACGAAGCCGCCGCCGTCGCCGGGGCCGGTCGTCAGCCTGCCCCCGACCATCGCTGCGCGCTCCTGCATGCCGAGCAGCCCGTGGCCGCTGGTGTCGGCCGCCGGCGGTCCGGGCCCGTCGTCGCTCACCCGCAGTCGGAGCGCGTTCTCCTCGTAGCCGAGCGTGACGTCGACCGAAGCGCCCGGAGCGTGCCGCCGTGCGTTCGTGAGCGCTTCCTGCACGATCCGGTACGCCGTCAGGTCGACGCCCGGCGGCAAGGGCGACACGTCGCCGTCAAGCGTCAGGCGGACGGGTGTTCCCGCGGTGCGGGCGCTGTCGATCAGCTCCGCGAGGCGTCCGAGCCCGGGCTGGGGCGAGCGGGCGGCTTCGGAGCTACCGTCCGCCCGCAGGACGCCGAGCAGCCGCCGCAGCTCCGTGAGCGAGTCCCGGGCGGTCTGCCCGATCGCCGCCAGCCGCTCCTTCCCCTCGTCGGGCATGTCCGGCGTGGTCAGGCGGGCGGTCTCGGCCTGGACGGCGATCACGGACACGTGGTGGGCCACGACGTCGTGGAGCTCGCGGGCGATGCGCGCCCGTTCCTCCATGATCACCTGGTCGCGTTGCGTCTCGGCCATGGCGTGCCGGGTCGCGTCGCGCTCGGCGATCGCCTGGCTCCGCTGCCGCCGCGAGTCGCCCAGGACCTGCGCGGCGACCACGAGCACGAGGAGCATGACGCCCGCGAGCGAGTCCTCGTCCGACCAGCCGACCGCCGCGGCGAGGAACGGCGCCGCCAGGAGCACCGACCAGCGCCGGCGGTAGCGGTTGGCCACGAGGTAGACGACGATGAGCTGCGCGGTGATGCCGGACAGGGTCAGGAGCGTCGGTTCGCTCCCGACCGCGACGAGCGACGCGAACGTGACGACGCCTGCCACCCAGGGAAGGCGCGTGCGCCAGAAGACGAGCGGGAGCGTCGCGAGCAGGTTGGCGATCAGGCCGCTCGCGCGATCGCCCGGGTGCGCTGCGTACAGGAACGTCTCCACGATGGCGCCGAGCCCGAGCGCCAAGGCAAGGGCGATCGGCCCGTCGGGGCCGGACAGAATCCGGCGCACGTCCGAGACGAGATCGTCGAAGGTCACGTTCACGAGGCTTATTGTCCCCCCGGAACGGTCGTCGCGCGTCGCCCCGGGCCACGATCTTCGGCCTCCCTCCCGAGGGTGGCGCGGCTCGAGGCCTTCACCGTGACGGGGGTCGTGAAAGACGGCTCTCGGGCGCGATGCGAGACGCGCCGGCGCGTCGTACCGTCGGAGCCATGGAGGCCTCCATCGAACTTCACGGGCTCAGCAAGCGCTACGGCACCACGCTCGCCGTCGACCGGCTGACCTTCACCGTCGAGCCGGGCCGGGTGACGGGCTTCGTCGGGCCGAACGGCGCCGGCAAGTCGACCACGATGCGGCTCATCCTCGGCCTCGACGCGCCCGACCGGGGCACGGCCCTCGTCAACGGCCGGCCGTACGCGTCGCTCGACGTCCCACTGAGGGAGGTCGGGGCGTTGCTCGACGCCCGGGCGTTTCATCCCGGCCGCTCCGCGCGCGAGCACCTGCGCTGGATGGCCGCGAGCAACGGCATCCCGCGAGGAAGAGTCGACGCAGTGCTCGAGCTCGTCGGCCTGACCAGGGCCGCACGCCGGAGGGTCGGCGGCTTCTCTCTGGGCATGGCGCAGCGGCTCGGCATCGCCACCGCGCTCCTCGGCGACCCGCCGGTGCTGCTCTTCGACGAGCCCGTCAACGGGCTCGACCCGGAGGGCATCCGCTGGATCCGCGGCTTCCTCAGGTCGCTCGCCGAGGAAGGCCGGGCGGTGCTCGTCTCGAGCCACCTGATGAGCGAGCTCGAGGACACCGCCGACCACCTGCTCGTCATCGGCCGCGGGCGCCTCATCGCCGACACAACCGTGCGCGATCTGCTCGATACGGCGGCCGGGCTGCGCTTCAGCGTACGAACGCCCCAGCCCGTGGCGCTCATGGCGCTGCTGGCGGAGGCCGGGGCACTCGTGACCTCGACCGATCACGAGGCCCTCACCGTCGCCGGCCTCGAGGCCGCCCGCATCGCCGACCTGGCTGCCGACCACGGCCTGCGCGTCTATGAGCTGTCGCCGCATCGCGTCACGCTCGAGGAGGCCTTCATGAACCTCACGCGGGAGTCCGTCGACTACACGGCTGGGAAGGCACCGTGACGCGGCCGGGCCTGCCGCAGGCTGTCAGCGCCGAGTGGATCAAGGCTCGCTCTGTTCGCAGCTCGACCGGGATGGTGCTCGCGGCCTTCGCGTTCAGCCTCCTCGGGACGTTTCTCATCTGCGCTGGGACGACGACCGAAGGCGGCAGCCCCGGGCATCCGGGCGACAACGACATCGTCCGCGACAGCCTGGCGGGCGTCTGGCTCGGGCAGATCCTCTTCGCCGTCCTCGCCGTCCTCGTCGTCACCTCCGAGTACTCGACCGGGACGATCCGCGCGACGTTCGCCGCGCTTCCGCGCCGCCGTCTCGTGCTCGGCGCGAAGTCGCTCGTGACAGGGCTGGTCGTCCTCCTCGCCGGTCTCCTCACCGCGACGGCGTGCTTCCTCCTCGGGCAGTCGCTCCTGCGCGGGAACGGGTTCGACTACGCGGGCGGGTACCCACACGCGTCTCTCACCGACGGGCCGGCGCTGCGCGCCGTCGTCGGTAGCGGCCTCTACCTCGCGGGGCTCGCGCTGCTGGCACTGGGGATCGCGGCCATCGTCCGTCGCACGGCCACGGCGATCACGGTCGTGCTCGCGCTCATGTTCGTGCCGCCGATCGCGGCGGGCATGCTGCCCGAGGGTCTCAGCGAGCCGCTTCAGAAGCTCTCGCCGATGGCCGGCCTGGCCGTCCAGGAGACGGTCGAGCGTCCCGACTCGATCCCGATCGGCCCGTGGGCAGGGCTGGCGGTGCTCGGCGCCTACGCGCTGGGCGCGCTGGCGATCGCCGCGTTCCTGATCCAGCGGCGCGACGCCTAGGCCTCGAACGTCGCCTCGACCGAGATGTCGCCTACGGCGGCGAGCGCCTGAGAGACCGGGCAGTTGTCTTTCGCGCCCTCGGCGGCCTGTCGGAAGCCGGCCTCGTCGAGGCCGGGCACGCGTCCGCGCACGGCGAGCTCGATCTTCGTGATGCCGGTGCCGGGCACGAACGTGACGTCCGCGGTCGTCTTCAGCTCCTCGGGCGTGGTGCCGCTTTCCGCGAGTGCGTGCGAGAGCGCCATCGAGAAGCACGATGCGTGCGCGGCCGCGATCAGCTCCTCGGGGCTCGTCAGCCCGTTGGGCTCCTCGGTCCGCGAGGCCCACGTGACGTCGAGGGGCCCGAATGCGCCGCTCCCGACCTCGTCGATCCGTCCGCTGCCGTCCATGAGGCTCCCCCGCCAGGTGACCTCAGCGTGTCGAGTAGTGGCCATGTCTCCCTTTCGTCGCTGACGCGGCGACTGTAGCGGAGCGACTTTCCCGGCAAAGAGGCGGCGGCGACGTCCTTCGCACACAATCCCGTCAGGCGACCAAAGGAGGAGCAGAGCCATGGGTGAGGTGAAGGGCTTCGCGAACGTCGTTTTCCCTGCCCGCGATCTGGATGCGGGAGTGGCAGCCTGGACTTCGATGCTTGGCCGGGAGCCGGCCTTCGTCGGTGACGACTTCGCCGTTTTCAGCGGCGACGGCGTGGAGGTGGGACTGACGGCCCTTCCCTGGGTCGACCATCCGCTCGTGTTCTGGAAGGTCGACGACATCGAGGATTCCCATCGCACGCTCGTGGCCCGCGGGGGGACTCCGTTGGGTGAGGTCGCCGGGGGCTCCCTCGCCGAGCTCGGCACGGCCGAGGTCACGAACGGCGACCCGGCGACCGGCATCGTCGACGTTCCGGGCGGTCGGCTCGCGGTCCTCCGAGCCCCGGACGGCAACCTGATCGGGCTCACCCAGGACGGCTAGGCGGACCTCGTGGAAAGGGACGGGTAGTGGCCGGCCCGCAAGTCAGGCGACCGCCGCCACGCCGAGGAGCTCGGCCTCGAGAAGCTGGGTGAGCCACCTTCGGTGCGAGTCGGGCGTCCAGCCGAGGTCGACGGTCAGCAGGTAATAGAGCTCAGGGCTCGCGAGGGCGCAGTACCGCTCCCCCGCCGCCTTTGCGGAGAGGCCGGGCCGGAGGTCGCCCTCGAGGCCGAGGCGGATGCGCCCGGTCTGGTTCGAGAGCCGTTCCTCGAGCAGTCGCCGGCGAAGCTCGAAGGCGAACGGCTCCTTGTCGGCAGCCCCGCGAATGACGGCGTGGATCTGGCGCGTGCGGGCCAGCGTCTCGCAGCTGTACGCGACCATGCGCGCGAGTCGTTCGGAGGCGGTCGGCAGCTCGCCGATCGCCCGTCGCCACTCCTTCTCCTGCGCGGCCAGATCCTCCGCCGGGGCGATCGCCCGTCCGATCACACCTTCGAGGAGGCCGCGCTTGTCGCCGAACGTGAGGTAGACGGTCTCCTGCGAGACGCCGGCCTCGGCGGCCACCGCCGCGATCGTCGTTGCCGCGTAGCCGCGCCTGGCGAAGAGCTGGAACGCCGCGTCCGAGATCCGAGCCCGCGTCTGACGCGCCTGATCGGCTCGCAGAGGGGAGTGGTACTTGCGCCGGCCGGAACGCTTGACCTCCTTGCTCACTTCTCCTACAGTATCAGACAATTAATTACAGACGCTCTTGAAGTAATCGACTTTCTCGGCAGGAGGGTTGCGATGAGAGAGATGGAACGAGCGTCGATCGGCAGTCTGGAGCTCGAATACGAGCTCGTGGGCACCGGCGAGCCCGTGGTGCTGCTGCACTGGGGCATCGGAGCGCGGTGGGCCGAGCCGCTCCTGCGTGAGCCCGCGCTCGCCGGCCGGCACCGGCTCCTCAACTACCACCGCGTGGGCTTCGCCGGAAGCGATCGGGTCGAGGGGGCGATCAGCATGGCCGAGCACGCGGAGCATTGCTCGCTCCTGCTGGGCGAGCTCGGTCTCGGCTCTGCTCACGTCGTCGGGCACTCCTCGAGCGCGCTTCTCGCGCTTCAGGTCGCCCTCGACTTCCCGGAGGCCGTGCGGTCGCTCGTGCTCATGGAGCCGGCGAGGCCCACGCCGCCGACGGAGGTGCAGGCCGAGTTCGTCCGCGAGTTCGTCCAGCCGGCCGTCGGCTTCTACCGCGACGGCGACCATGCGGCGGCAGTTGACAGGTTCGCCACGGGTGTCTTCGGACCTGAGTATCGCGCCCCGCTCGAGCGCGGCCTGCCGGGAGGCTTCGAGCAGGCGCTTGCCGACGCGGACGCCTTCTTCGGCCAGGAGCTCCCCGCGGTCCAGGATTGGGCGCTGACGGCGGAGGACGCGGCCCGGATCGCCCAGCCCGTCCTCGCTGTGCTCGGCGAGCACACGGCACCGGCGTTCCCCGAGCGCCTCGAGCTGCTCTCGTCCTGGCTCCCCAACGTCGAGCACTTTCAGCTACCCGGCGCCACGCATCTCCTCCATGTCGTGAGCCCGGGCGGGATGGCCGAGGCGCTCGCAGCGTTCTTCGCGCGTCACTCCGTTCAGAACGCGCAGGTCGTGTAGGCGACCGAAGGAAAAGCGCCTGCTTAACGCGCTCTTAACCTGGGTCAACCAGGACTTCACGGGCCTCGGGTTATAAGGAGGACATGGAATCGGGCGCAGGCTGGACCCGCATGGGCTCACTCTTCCTCGCGGCCCTCGTCGGGGGAGGCGCGGCCGTCGCGATCGGCGCGGTTGTCGACTCCGACGGCGGCGGCACGACCACCGTCTTCAGCGAGGTCGCGGGACCGGTCGACACGTCGACGCGGATCCAGGCGGATTCGTCCTCGGCGATGAGCGTCCAGGAGATCTACCAGCACGCCGGCCCAGGCGTCCTCCAGGTCACGTCCACGTCGGTCGACTCGGGCGACCCCTTCTTCGGCCCGCAGCCGCGCGTCTCGCTCGGTTCCGGGTTCGTCATCGACGAGGACGGCTACATCGTCACGAACTACCACGTCATCGAGAGCGCTCGTCAGATCGAGGTCAATTTCTCGGGCGACGACCGCGTCCGGGCGACGATCGTCGGAGTCGATCCCTCCACCGATCTCGCCGTTCTCAAGATCAACGCGCAGGTCCGGGCTCTCACTCCCCTCCCCCTGGGTGACTCGGATGCAGTGCGCGTTGGGGACGCGGTCGTCGCTATCGGGAACCCGTTCGGGCTCGAGCGCACCGTCACCGCCGGCATCGTGAGCGCGCTCCAGCGCGAGATCACGGCGCCGAACGGCTACACGATCGACAAGGTGATCCAGACCGACGCGCCCATCAACCAGGGCAACTCGGGTGGGCCGCTGCTCAACACGCGCGGCCAGGTGATCGGGGTCAACTCCCAGATCGAGCCGGGCGACAGCGGCACCGGCAACCTCGGCATCGGCTTCGCCGTTCCCGCTGCGACGGTCCGCGAGGTTTTCGCACAGATCCGCGAAAGCGGTAAGGTCGAGCATGCCTACCTTGGCGTCCAGACGCAGGAGATCGATGAGGTCCTGGCCACGACCTATCGTCTGCCTGTGGAGACCGGCGTGATCATCACGGAGGTCATCCCGGGAAGCCCGGCCGAGGACGCCGGCCTCAAGGGGGGCGAGCGGCAGGTCATCTTCGGCGGCACGAGCTACACGCTCGGCGGCGACATCGTCACCGCGGCGGACGGCGAGCAGGTTGCCTCGCCGGACGATCTGCGCCGGCTGATCGAGGCGAAGGATCCGGGCGATGCAATCACCCTCGACATCCGACGAGGGGACTCGAAACGAACTGTAAGTGTGACGCTCGGGCGCCGGCCGACTACACCATCCGGCTAGCGCGCCCGCGGCCCCTCCCCCCAGGGGCCTGACCGGTCGGAGGCCCGCACTGCCTGCCCGGGCCTCCGACCCTCCTTCTTCCCTCCGTAGACTGCGCCGCCGTGGTGCCGCATCGCTTCGGCCGCTCCTCGCCCTTCTCGGTCGGACTCGAGGAGGAGCTCTTCGTCGTCGAGCCCCAGACCCTCGAGCCTGCACCGGTTCCCCCCGGGCTCCTGGACGGTGTCCGCTTCAAGGCCGAGCTCTTCAGGTCGATGCTCGAGCTCACCACGTCCGTCTGCGAGGACGTGCACGAGGCCGTGGCGGAGCTTGCCGGGCTGCGGACCGAGGCGCGTCGGCACGTGCAGGCCGCCGGGCTCGAGCTCGTCGCGGTCGGGACGTGGCCGACCGCCGTCGCCGAGCGCGAGGAGGTGACGCCGAAGGAGCCCTTGCTCCGCTTCGCCGAGTACGCCGGCTCCTCCGCGCAGCGCCAGCACTGCGCCGGGCTCCACGTGCACGTGGGCGTGGCGAGCCCCGAGGAGTGCATGGGGCGCCTGGAGGCCGTGCTTCCCTGGCTCCCTGTCCTGCTGGCCGTGTCGGCGAACTCCCCCTACGTCGCCGGCCGGGAGACCGGGCTCGCCTCGACGCGGGCCGAGCTGCTCGCGCTCCTGCCCCGGAGCGGCGCGCCACCGGTGTTCGACGGCTACGAGGCGTGGTCGAGGTTCGCGGAGAGCCTGGTGCGGCTCGGGCTCGCCGACGACCTGATGCGCCTCTGGTGGGACGTGCGGCCGCACCCTCGCCTGGGCACGCTCGAGGTTCGCACGCCCGACCAGCCGACGCGCCTCGCCGACACGGGCGCGCTCGCCGCGGCCGTCCACGCGCTCGTTGCCGCAGCCGACCCGGGCGCGCAGGCGGCCGATCGGGCCGTGTATGCCCAGAACCGGTGGGCGGCGGCCCGCTTCGGCGCGGCCGCAGGGCTGATCCATCCCGACGAGGAGCGGCTGGCGACTCCCGCCGAGCTGCTCGCCGAGCTCCTGGAGCGGGTCGAGCCGTCCGCGCGCCGGCTGGGCTCCGGCGATCTGCTGGGGCGCCTCGACGGCCTCGACCAGGCGGGCGCGCAGCTCGAGATCGGGCGCCGTGACGGGCTCGAGACCCTCTGCGGGACCCTGGTGGCCCTCACATACGATGGCCTGTGATGGCGATCAGGTCGGAGACCATCCAGGTGAGCGGCATCCGCTGCGAGCGCTGCGTCATGCGGCTCGGACACGCTCTCGAGAAGCTCGACGGGCTCGAGTCGGCCAGCGCGAACCTCGTGGGCGACGTCATGCTCGCATGGGACGACGAGCGGGTCGAGCGGGAAGAGATCGTGGCGACGCTCAGCCGGGCGGGGTTCCGCCCGGTTGCCGCCGGCGCCTACCCGGAATAGCGGCCGGAGGCCGGGCGTTTGCTTGTTAGTGTCCGGCGAATGGCAGAGGCCGAAACCGACGCTCGCCGGCTGGCGACAGAAGCGCGCGACCGCGTGCGCTTCGAGGAGGAGGCGCTCGGGCTGGCCGACCAGGTCTATCGCGTCGCCCGCCGCCTCGTACCCTCCCGTGAAGAGGCCGAGGACCTCGTGCAGGAGACCTATGCGCGCGCCTTTCGCAGCTGGCGCTCGTACACCCCTGGCACGAACCTCCGCGCGTGGCTCATGCGCATCCTGACGAACCTCAACATCGACCGGGGCCGCCGCGAGCAGCGCGCGCCCGACATGCAGCCGATGGAGGAGGGCGACTACTTCCTCTACAACCGTCTCGAGGAGACGTCCGGCCCGGCCGACGAGGAGCGCATCGTCGAGCGGCTCTCGCAGGACTCAATCGTCGAGGCCCTCTCGAACGTTCCCCACGACTTCCGCGACGCGATCGTCCTCGTCGACATCGGCGACTTCTCCTACCAGGAGGCGGCGCAGATCCTCGACGTGCCGATCGGGACGGTCATGTCCCGCCTGCACCGCGGTCGGAGGGTGCTGAAGAGCGAGCTCGCCGAGAGCGCGGTCTCGGACGGGGACGAGCCGTGAGCGAGTTCGAGCCCATCTGCGAGAAGTGCGAGGAGCGGCTCCAGCCCTTCCTCGACCGTGAGCTGAGCGAAGCGGAGCGCCTCGAGGCCGAGACGCATCTCGCCGAGTGCGACTACTGCGGCAAGCGGTACCGCTTCGAGATCAGTCTGCGGCGCTACGTCCGCAGCTGCTGTTCCGAGGAGATGTCCTCGGAGCTCAAGGCGAAGCTCGCCAACCTCCGTCTCGCCGAGTAACCGTCAGCCCTTGCGGCCGACGATGACGACGAGCCGGAGCGGGTCGTCGCCGCCCGGCAGCGCGGTCGTGCCGACGCCGAGCTCCTTCGCGAGGCGCTCGCCGATCTCCTCGCCACCGGGCGGGTAGTAGACGCGCGTCTCGCCGTAGGTGCGGCGGTCGGCGTTCTTGACCACGCCGATGCGGTACGCGAGTCCTGCGAGCTCGTTGGCCATGCCGGAGGCGGCATTGCCGATCCTGCTGCCGTTGTAGACGTCGACCTGGATCTCCCAGCGCTCGGGGAGCGGCTCGGCGGGTGGGGCGGCGGTCTTGGCCACCGGCGCCGGCGGAAGGGGCGGGCTTCCCGGGATGAACTGCGGCCGCAGGACGAAGATCAGGAGCGCGGCGAAGGCCACCGTGAAGACGAGGACGAAGGCCCAGCGATGGAGCGACCAGCGCTCGGCGATCGACTCGACGGGAAGCCCGGCGAGCTCGCGTGCCTCGCGCTCGGTGATGCCCAGCGACGAGGCGTAGACGACCGCCGTGGCGATCGCGTCGGCGGTCGAGGGAAAGACGTAGGTGCGGCTCTCCTCGATGGACTTGACCGCGTCGACGTCGAGGCTCGCGCGGGCCGCCGCCTCCTCGACGGTCAGCTGGCGCCGCAGCCGGGCGGCGACCAGAGGCGAGTGTGCGGCGTG
>Ga0075428_100004755_pt1 | contig 15037 bp, 15 predicted proteins | sample RhiMetdeltSRZDD2_FD_75291 | JGI IMG/M metagenome (GOLD analysis project Ga0075428, IMG submission 75291) | Populus rhizosphere microbial communities from Tennessee, USA - Rhizosphere MetaG P. deltoides SRZDD2 | ecosystem: Host-associated > Plants > Roots > Rhizosphere > Soil | place: USA... | reverse complement strand
ACGGCTAGGGCGGCGAGCGGGACGAGGGCGCGCAGCCGGATGTAGTTGCTCTCGTACAGCGTCATCAGCGCCGCGAAGCTGCGCGGCGGCGCGAAACACGGAAGCGAGATTGCGCTGTCTGCGAGCATGACCGGACTATATCATAGGCACCTAGACGATCGGTCAAGGGGGACGGATGCCGTGAACGTCGTCACAGTCGCGTGTACCGCGTTCGCAGATCAGCGGCCCGGTACCGCCGGCTTGCGCAAACGCGTTGCCGTCGTGCGTCAGCCGCATTACCTCGAGACGTTCGTGCAGGCGCTGCTCGACACCGTGGCGCTGCCGCACGACGCGACGCTCGTCCTCGGCGGCGACGGCCGCTACTTCAACGACGAGGCGATTCAGGTCATACTGCACGTTGCAGCCGCGAACGGCGTCGAGCGTTTCGTCATCGGCCGGCACGGCTGGCTTTCCACGCCCGCCGCTTCGCATCTCATCCGCCTGCGCGACGCTGCCGGCGGATTCATCCTCACCGCGAGCCACAACCCCGGCGGTCCGGACGGCGACTTCGGTATCAAGTTCAACGTGCGTGGCGGCGGCCAGGCGCCGGAAGCGCTCACCGAAGCGATCTACCGTCGCAGCCGCGAGATCACGCAGTATCGCATCGCGTTGCTGCCCGCGCTCGCGCTCGATCGCGTCGGCATACAGCGCTGGGAAGGACTGCACGTCGAGATCGTCGATCCCGTGACGGACTACGCGGCGCTCATGGAGAGCCTCTTCGACTTCGATCGCATGCGTGCCCTGCTGAGCGGGGGACGCTTCCGCATGCGCTTCGACGCGCTGCACGCGATCACGGGGCCGTACGCGCAGGAGATCCTCGAGCATCGCCTCGGTGCGCCCGCGGGCTCGGTCGTGAATGCGGCGCCGCGTCCGGACTTCGGCGGTGGCCATCCCGATCCGAATCCCGTGGACGCGGCGCCGCTCGTCGCCATCATGTCGCGCGCCGATGCCCCCGATTTCGCGGCCGCCTCCGACGGCGACGGCGATCGCAACATGGTGCTCGGTCGCGGCTTCGTCGTCTCGCCGGGCGACAGCCTCGCCGTGCTTGCAGCGAACGCGACGCAGATCCCGGGCTATGCCTCCGGGCTCGCCGGCGTCGCACGCTCGATGCCGACGAGCCGCGCTGTCGATCACGTCGCGGCGCACCTCGGCATCCCCTGCTACGAGACGCCCACGGGCTGGCGCTACTTCTTCAACCTGCTGGAAGCCGGGCGCATCACGCTGTGCGGGGAGGAGAGCTTCGGTACGGGATCGAGCCACGTGCGCGAGAAGGACGGGCTGTGGGCGGTCCTGTTCTGGCTGAACCTCGTCGCCTGCCGCGCGCAGTCCGTCGACGAGATCGTTCGCGCTCACTGGGCCGCCTACGGACGCGACTTTTTCAGCCGGCACGACTGGTACATCGAAGATGCAGAGGTGGCGGCCGCGCTCATGGAATGCCTGCGCGGGGAACTGGGCACGCTCCCTGGGCGGTCCTTCGGGCGTCTCACGGTCGAGCGCGCGGACGACTTCAGCTACACGGACCCCATCGACGGCTCGGTGACGAGCCGGCAGGGCGTGCGCATCGCGCTCACGGACGGCTCGCGCGTCGTGTACCGGCTCTCCGGCACGGGCACGGGCGGAGCGACTCTGCGCGTCTACCTCGAGCGTCACGTCGCGGACACGGCGCAGCACGGCAGCGACTGTCAGAGCGCAATCGCAACGCTCGCGGCGCTGTCGCGCGACGTGGCTGCCATCGAGCAGATGACGCGCCTGAGGCAGCCGACCGCCGTGATCTGACGCGCCGGACTATGGCGGCGCCGCATAGAAGAAGGACGTGCAGTCCTCAGGGCTGGGCTTCGACGCGATCGCGCAGGCCCGTCGAATCTAGGACGCGCATGGCAATCTCCTCGATCGATGCGTGCGTCGTGTCGAGATAGGGAATTGCGTTGCGCTTGAAGAGGGCTTCCGCCTCGCGCAGCTCGAAGCTGATCTGCGACGCGGACGCGTAGCGGCTGTCCGGACGCCGGTTCACGCGGATCTGCTCCAAGCGCTTCGCGTCGATCGTGAGGCCGACGAGCTTCCTCAAGTGCGGTCTCAGCACCGACGGCAGTTCGCCGCCCGCGCCCTCGAAGTGCTCATCGGTGAGGGGGAAGTTCGCGGCGTACACGCCGTATTGGAGGGCGAGATAGAGACAGGTCGGCGTCTTCCCGGAGCGCGACACCCCGACGAGGATGAGATCCGCACGGCCGTAGTTCTGGACGCCGATGCCGTCGTCGTTCGCGAGCGTGAAGTTCACCGCCTCGATGCGCCGCGCGTACGCCGCGTCGTCGGCGAGGCCGTGAGCACGGCCGCTCGTATGCGACGACGCGCGCTCGAGCTCCCGCTCGAGCGGACCGATGAAGGCATCGAAGAAATCCAGCAGCAGCCCGTTGCAGCCGCGCACGATCTCGCGCACCTCGTTGTGCACGAAGGTACTGAAGACGAGCGGCCTCACGCCTTCCACTTCCGCGACCAGGTTGATCCTGCGCACGGCGTCGTGCGCCTTGTCAGGTGTCGAGATAAATGGCACAGTCACATGCCTGAATTTCATGCCGTCGAACTGCGTGAGCAGGCTGCGCCCCAGGGTCTGCGCTGTGATACCTGTCTGGTCCGACACGAAAAACACGGTGCGCTGCTTCATGGTCTAGCCTGCAACTGCGGATGCGCGCATTGTGCCGACGCTTTGCCCGGAAACCAAGGTGAATCGTGACTGAGCACTACATCGTCCCCTTCGAGCGGCTCGGCATGGGCGACGTCCCGCGCGTCGGCGGCAAGAACGCCTCGCTGGGCGAGATGATCAGCTCCCTCGCGGCGGCCGGCGTGCAGGTTCCCGGCGGCTTCGCGACCACTGCCGACGCCTTCCGCGAGTTCCTGCGCAGCGACGAGCTGGACCGTCGCATCGAGGATGCGCTGCGCAAGCTCGACACGAGCGACGTCGCGGCGCTCACGACGACGGGCGCGCGCATCCGCGAATGGGTGATGGCTGCACCCCTCCCCGCCCCGCTCGCGGAGGCGATCGAGCGCAGCTACGCGGCGCTCGGACCCGGCGCCGCCGTCGCGGTCCGCTCGTCTGCCACGGCGGAGGATCTGCCCGAGGCCTCCTTCGCTGGACAGCAGGAAACCTTCCTCAATGTGTGCGGCATCGAGGACGTGCTCGCGAAGGTGCACGAGGTGTTCGCCTCGCTCTTCAACGACCGTGCCATCTCCTATCGCGTGCATCACGGCTTCGAGCACGCCGACGTCGCCCTTTCCGCAGGCATCCAGCGCATGGTGCGCAGCGACCGCGGCGCGAGCGGAGTGATGTTCACGATCGACACGGAATCCGGCTTCTCCGACGTCGTCTTCATCACGTCGTCCTACGGACTCGGCGAGACGGTCGTACAGGGCGCCGTCAATCCCGACGAGTACTACGTGTACAAGCCGGCGCTCGCAGCGGGCAGGCGCGCCATCCTGCGCCGCCAGCTGGGTGGCAAGGCCATCAAGATGGTCTATTCGGACGACGCGGCCGAGCGCGTGCGCACGGTGGAGGTTCCCGTCGCCGAGCAGCGACGCTTCTCGCTGACGGATGCGCAGGTCGAGAGCCTCGCGCGACAGGCGGTCATCATCGAGCGCCACTACGGCCGGCCGATGGACATCGAGTGGGGACTCGACGGCGTCGACGGCGAGATCTACATCCTCCAGGCACGCCCCGAGACGGTGAAGAGCCGCCAGGGCCGCGGCATCGTACGATTCAACCTCAAGGGCAGCGGCCCCGTGCTCGCGACCGGGCGCGCGATCGGCAGCCTCATCGGCAGCGGCGAGGCGCGCGTCGTCACCGGACTCCGCGACATGGACCGCGTGCGGCCCGGCGACGTGCTCGTCACCGACATGACGGACCCGGACTGGGAGCCCGTCATGAAGATCGCGAGCGCGATCGTCACGAATCGCGGCGGACGCACCTGTCACGCCGCGATCATCGCGCGGGAGCTCGGCATTCCCGCCGTCGTCGGCACCGGCGACGCGAACACACGCATCCGCGACGGGCAGCCCGTCACCGTGTCCTGCGCGCAAGGCGACACGGGTTACGTGTATGCCGGCAAGCTCGAGTTCGAGCGACAGGAGTTCGCCGTCGGCCGCATGCCGGCGGTGCCGGTGAAGATCATGATGAACGTCGGCAATCCCGACCGCGCGTTCGACTTCGCGAGCCTCCCTCATCACGGCGTGGGTCTCGCGCGCCTCGAGTTCATCATCAACCGCATGATCGGCGTGCACCCCAAGGCGCTGCTCGAGTTCGAGGACCTGCCCTCGGAGCTGCGCGGGCGCATCGGCGCGCAGATGGCGGGCTACGACGACCCGGTCGAGTTCTACGTCGCGCGACTCACGGAGGGCATCGCGACGATCGCCGCGGCCTTCGCGCCCGAGCCCGTCATCGTGCGGCTGTCGGACTTCAAGTCGAACGAGTACGCCAACCTCCTCGGCGGCGAACGCTACGAGCCGCACGAGGAGAACCCGATGCTCGGCTTCCGCGGGGCGTCGCGCTATCTGTCCGATGAGTTTCGCGCCTGCTTCGACCTCGAGTGCCGTTCCGTGAGGCGCGTGCGCGAGGACATGGGGCTCACGAACGTGCAGGTGATGATCCCGTTCGTGCGCACCGTCGCCGAGGCGCGCGGCGTCGTCGCGCTGCTCGCGCAGAACGGCCTCGAGCGCGGACGCGACGGACTCAAGCTCATCATGATGTGCGAGCTGCCCTCGAACGCACTGCTCGCGGAGAGCTTCCTCGAGCACTTCGACGGCTTCTCGATCGGCTCCAATGATCTCACGCAGCTCACGCTCGGGCTCGACCGCGACTCCGGCGTCATCGCGCACCTCTTCGACGAGCGCGACGAGGCGGTGCGCACGCTGCTCAGCATGGCGATCACGGCGTGCCGCAAGGCGAACAAGTACATCGGCATCTGCGGGCAGGGTCCGTCGGATCATCCCGATCTCGCGGCCTGGCTCCTCGAGCAGGGCATCGCGAGCATCTCGCTCAATCCCGACACCGTCGTCGAGACCTGGTACGCCCTCGCCGGCCGCAAGCCGTGAACGCGCCGCCCGCAGGGCGATCGCGGCTCCTGCGTGATCTCGTCGTGCTCCAGATCAAGCTCATGGCCGATGCGCTGCGCGACATCGTCTTGAGTCCGATCGCACTCGTGGCCGGGCTGATCGGGCTCCTGAGTGGAAAGCCGGCGGCGACCGGTCTCTTCTACGACGTCGTGCGGTTCGGCCGCCGTACGGAGAAATGGATCGATCCCTTCAGCGCCGGCGGCGATGTACAGAAGGACGAGGCCGGGCTCGACGAGGTCCTCAACCGCATCCACGCACAGCTCATGGCGGAGTACGAGCGCGGCGGGGTCAGCGCAGCCGCGAAGCGGGCGATCGATCAGGCCGCGCAGGTGATCTCCACTCGCCGCGACGGTGGTGGCCCGGGCGGCGACACCTGATCAGTCGAGCGGCGGCAGCGAGCCCGCGCTCTCCTCCCAGTGCCGCCCGTCGTAGTTGCCCATCGTGACGGACGTGATCGTGCCCGGCTCGAGGCAGCGGACGTTCACGCTGTAGCCGTCCGGATGTGAGCGCGGCACGTAGAAGGACTTGATGCCGCAGTGCGAACAGAAATAGTGCTTGGCGACTTTTGTGTTGAACGTGTAGCAGGCGAGCGCCTCGCCGCCCGCGAGGAGACGGAACGCGCGCGCGCGCACGATGAGATGCTGGTAGCCCGTCATGTTGCAAATCGAGCAGTTGCATTCGACGGCCTCGATCGCGGCCGGCGCGTCCACCTCGAAGCGCACCGCTCCGCAATGGCATCCGCCGCGATGTCTGACGAGCGGCGCGCTCACGGCGTCTGCGGCTCCGCACTCTCGGCGACGACGAAGGCCATGAGGTCCGCGCGCGGGCTCACCGCGAGACGCGTGATCGGGCCGGGCAGATCCGCAAATTCCGCGATCACTTTCCACTTGCCCGCCTCGTGCTGCCACGCGTAGATCGACTTCTCGCGGGCCATGTACAGCTCACTGTCGCTGCCGAGGACGAAGTCCTCGCTCCCCTCGAGCGGCTGCGTCAGTAGTTGCGTGACGCCCGACGGCCATTGCAGGACCTTGAGCCACTTCTTCCCGTCCTTGTCCGGCTCGATGTACGCGAGCCCCGGCCTCGCGGGGACGGCCTGGATGCAACGCCCGAGATCCTTGCCCATGTCGCGCGCGCGGCCACTGCGCAGGTCGACGATCTTCAGCACCGGCGGCTCGCTGACGACGAAAAGCCCGAGCGTCGTGTCGTCCATCCAGGCGTGGTAGCCGACGCCCTTCTCGTCGTCGATGAGCGCCTTGCCGGGCGTCCCGTCCGCGGCGTAGCGCCACAGTCGCTGGCTGCCGTCCTTCTCGACGCGCACGGTCGAGATGCCATCGCCGTCCGCCGGCACGGTCGGCGAATACTCGCTCTCGGCCGTCGTCGTGACGCGCGTCGACTCGCCGCTCGCCACGTCGTAGCGCCAGATGTCCGCCTGTCCGTCCTCGTGGATCGACGTGTAGTAGAACTGCTTGCCGTCCGGAAGGAAGAACGGCTGATTGTCGTAGCCCGGCCGGTGCGTCGCGTTGCGCGGCTCGCGGAGGGTCATGCTGCCCTTCGCGCCGGGCGCATGCTCGAGCGTCGCGAGCCAGATGTCGTTTGCGGGCGCCTGCGTCGCGATCTCCTTCGCCGCGTCCTTCTCCTCCGGCTTGTCGTCCGCTGCGGCGACGGCCGCCACGGCCACGAGGCCGCTCACAAGCCATGCGGAGCCGCGCAACAGGAAATGCATTCGCATCGTGTCTCCCCGATTTGATCGATGATACCGGACGCCGCTCTAGCCGGGCGCGCGGAACAGGTGCTCGCGGTAGTAGCGCAGCTCGCGTATGGATTCGCGGATGTCCTCGAGCGCGACGTGTGGATTCTCCTTGTCGAAACGCGCCGCGACGTCGGGCATCCAGCGGCGCGCGAGCTCCTTGAGCGTGCTCACGTCGAGATTGCGATAGTGGAAGTAGCGTTCGAGCGAAGGCATCAGCCGCGAGAGGAAGCGCCGGTCCTGACAGATGCTGTTGCCGCACATCGGCGATGCGCCGGGCGGGACGAGAGGCGCCAGGAACTCGAGCGTGCGCCGCTCCGCTTCGGCATAGTCGGCACGGCTCGCGCGCACGCGGGCGACCAGCCCGGACTGCGTGTGCGTGCGCGTGTTCCACGCGTCCATGGCCGCGAGAACTTCGTCGGTCTGGTGGATCGCGATCACGGGGCCCTCGGAGAGCACGTCGAGCTGCTTGTTGGTGACCACGGTCGCGATCTCCAGAATCTGATCCGCGTTCGTGTCGAGCCCCGTCATCTCGAGGTCGATCCAGATGAGATTCTCGAGGTCGCAGGGCATGGGCGCGGATTCTAGCAGGTCCGCGCAATCGACAAGACCTGCTCTATCTGCCACGATTCGGCATCGTCGAATCGAGACACCGATGCTGCCGCTCACGCTGCTCTTCCTCGTCCTGCTGCTCGCCGGCACCGCACTCAAGCTCTGGCTCGCGCTGCGCCAGCGGCAGGCCGTACGCGCCGGACGCACGCGCGTGCCCGTGCCGTTCGACGCACGCGTGACGCTCGAGGAGCACCACAAAGCGGCGGACTACACGCTCGCCTGCGGAAGGCTCGGCATCGTCGAGATACTCATAGATGCGGCGCTCGTCCTCGGATGGACGCTCGGCGGCGGCCTCGACCTTCTCGACCGCCTGTGGTCGGCTGCCGGGCTGCCGCCGGTCGCCACCGGAACGGCCGTGATGATGAGCGTGCTCGTGCTGATGTCCGTGCTGTCGCTTCCGTTCAGCATCTATCGCACCTTCGTCGTAGAGGAGCGTTTCGGCTTCAATCGCACGACGCCCGGCCTGTTCGTCGTCGATCAGATCAAGGGACTCGTGCTACTCCTGCTGCTCGGCACGCCCCTCGTGCTGCTCGTCCTGTGGCTCATGCGCACGGCCGGGGCAGCATGGTGGCTGTACGCGTGGCTGGCATGGGTGGCGTTCACGCTCGTCCTCACCTGGGCCTTCCCGACGCTCATCGCTCCGCTCTTCAACAAGTTCACGCCGCTCGCCGACGCCGCGCTGCGGGAGCGCATCGAGGCGCTGCTCGAACGCTGCGGCTTCCACAGCAAGGGCATATTCGTGATGGACGGCTCACGGCGATCCGGCCACGGCAACGCCTACTTCACGGGCTTGGGAAACGCGAAGCGCATCGTGTTCTTCGACACGCTGATCGAATCGCTCGAGCCCGTCGAGATCGAGGCCGTCCTCGCGCACGAGCTGGGACACTTCCGCAGGAAGCACGTGCGCAAGCGCCTCGCCCTCGCGGTTGCGCTCGCCTTCGCGGGCTTCGCACTGCTCGGCTGGCTCGTGGGGACGACGTGGTTCTACGCGGCGCTGGGCGTGCAGCCGTCGCCGCACATGGCGCTGCTCCTCTTCATGCTCGTCGCGCCCGTGTTCACCTTTCCTCTGACGCCCCTCGGGTCCTGGCTCTCTCGCCGCCACGAGTTCGAGGCCGATGCCTACGCCGTCGCGCAGGCCGACGGCCGGTCGCTGGCGCAGGCGCTCGTCAAGCTCTATCGCGACAACGCGACGACGCTGACGCCGGACCCGCTGCACTCGACGTTCTACGACTCGCACCCGCCCGCGCCCATCCGGGTCGCGCGGCTCGCATCGCTATCGGCCCGATGAGCGAGGAGGTTGCGGCAGGCCTGCCGGGCCGCGTCGTCGCAGCCCACGGGCGCCGCGTCCTCGTCGAGGACGTCGAAGGCGCGACTCAGCCCTGCGTGCTGCGCGGTCGCCGCCTGCGTGTGGTGTGCGGCGATCGCGTACGGTGGACGCCGCAGGAGAGAGGCGGCGACGGCATCGTGCTCGCGATCGAGCCGCGCTCGTCCGCACTCCAGCGTCCGGACAGCCGCGGCCGCACGGAGGTGCTCGCGGCCAACGTTACCCAGCTCATTGCCGTGTGCGCGCCGAAGCCGGCGCCCGATCCCGCGCTCGTCGATCGCTACCTCGCTGCGGCGGAGCTGATGCCCTGCAAGGCGCTCGTCCTCTATCACAAGCTCGATCTCGACTCTGCAAAGGAATCGCTGTCCTGGCTGCGGGATCTGGAGAGCCTGGGCTACGCGGTGCTGCGCACGAGCGTGCGCACGGATGCGGGCCTCGACGCGCTGCGACGGACGCTCGAGGGCCACACGAGCATCCTCGTCGGCCAGTCCGGTGTGGGCAAGTCGTCGCTGCTGAACGCGCTCGTGCCGGGTCTGGACACGGCAACCGCGATGCTCTCCGCGGCGACGGGAATGGGGAAGCACACGACGAGCGCGGCCGTCCTGCATCGCGTGCAGGCCGGTGGCGCGATCATCGACTCACCCGGCGTGCGCGATCATGCGCCCGCGCCGATTGCGCCCCGCGAGGTCGTGCGCGGCTTCATCGAGTTCGCGGAGCCCGCGCTCGAGTGCCGATTCGCCGATTGCCTCCATCGCAACGAGCCCAGCTGCGGCGTGAAGAACGCCGTCCGCGATGGTCGCATCACTGCGCGACGCTACGAGAGCTATCTCGGGCTGCTCCGACTGATGGAGTCCTTCGCGGCCGCCTGGTGATCGTCGGCGACTTCACGCACGCACGCGTGCAGGGCCGGAGCTGCGCCGCGCGGGGGCGTCTCGTCGACGCTGCCCCTTGACCTCACCCCGGCGGCCATTTCATGGCGCGGCCACCGAGCAGGTGCAGATGCACGTGAAAGACGCTCTGCCCACCATGCACGTTGCAGTTCATGAGCGTTCGATAGCCGGCGTCCGCGATACCTTCGCGCCGCGCGAGGTCCTTGGCTGCGAGCACGAGCGTCCCCACGAGCGCGCCATCCGCGGCCGTGAGGTCGTTCAGCGTCGCAATGTGCTTCTTCGGGATGACGAGGACGTGCACGGGCGCCTGGGGATTGATGTCGCGGAACGCGACTACGTCGTCGTCTTCGTGGACGAGGTCGGCCGGGATCTCGCGCCGGACGATCCGGCAGAAAAGGCAGTCGCTCGCCATGGCGCCCTCCTCAGAATCGAATCGAGAATAGACTCGTAATCAATTGATATTCAAATAGACCGACGACCCGCAATCGCATGAGACAGGGTCCCGCGATCCACGTACTCGAGCTCGCCGCCGATCGGCACGCCGTGCGCGATCCGCGTCGCCTTGAGTCCCCGAGCCTTCGCGAGCTCGGCGATGTAGTGCGCCGTCGCCTCGCCTTCCACGGTCGGATTCGTCGCGAGGATGACCTCGTGCACCTCACCCTCGTCGAGACGGCGCTCGAGTGCGTCGACGCCGAGCTGATCGGGGCCGATGCCGTCGAGCGGCGAGAGATGTCCCATGAGCACGAAGTAGAGCCCACTGAAGCCGCCCGACACCTCGACGGCCACGACATCCGCTGGCGTCTCGACGACGCAGAGCTGACTCGGGTCGCGCTGCGTCGACGCGCAGATCTTGCAGAGCTTCTCCTCCGTGAACATGCGGCAGCGCTCGCAGTAGCCGATGTGCTCGAGGGCGCGTCCCATGACGCGCGCGAGCTGCTGCGCGCCGTCGCGATCGCGGTCCAGCATGTGGAAGGCCATGCGTTGCGCCGTCTTCGGCCCCACGCCCGGAAGGCAGCGCAGCGCGTCGATCAGCTCGAGGAGGAGCGGCGAGTAGAGCATGCCGGCGGTTGCCGTCGCGTCAGCTGAGGGGCTCGATCGAGTCCGGCACGAAGCTCGCGCCCAGCTCGCTCTGCAATGCCGTCACGTTGGGATCGCGCTCCAGCGACTCGCGCGCGCCCTGGCGGCGTTCGTCGGCGAGCCGAGCGTCGCGGCGCGCGGGCGTCTCGGCCTGTAGCGATCCGATCTCGATGCGCAGCTCGACGCGTTCCGCGAAGTGGTTCTCGAGCGCGGCGCGCAGCCTCTCCTGGAGCTGCGTCGTGAGCAGATGTTCGTGCGCCTTGTCGAGCTTGAGGCGCAGGAGCGAGCCCTCGTGCGATTCGAGCGCGCAGTGCGCGGCGAGCTGGCGCGCGCCGCCCTGCAGGGGCAGCGCATCGAGGAGCGTGGACCATTCGCCGACCGCGGCGGGCGTATCGCCGTCGCCCGCGCGCGTCACGGCGGACGTTCGCTGCGTGGACGGTCCCACGGGACGGGAACGGCTTCCCGCCGCGCTGTCTCCGGTGGAACTGCGTGTGGAAGCCACTCGGGCGGATGCGCCCGGTCCGCTCGCACCGCCGCCGGTCTGAGCGCTCTCCGGCGCTCCGTCCGGGCGGAACGCGAGCATCCGCAGCAGCGTCATCTCGAAGCCGACGCGGGGATCGGAGCTGAGCGGCAGGTCGCGTCGTCCGACGAGCGCGATCTGGTAATGGAGCTGCACCTCTTCGGGCCGCAACGCTTCGATCAACGGCGCGAGCTCGCGTCTCTCCTCCTCGTCCGTGATCGCCGCAGCAACGACCTGGGCGAGCGCGACGCGCTGGAGCAGTGTCGCGAGCTCGTCGAGTACGGCGGCGTAGTCGGGCGCGTTCTCGTCGATGCGTGCGACCTCCGCCATGAGCGCTGCACCGTCGCCGCGCGCGAGTGCGCCGAGCATCGCCTGCGCGTCGCGCCGGTCGATGCCGCCCAGCATGCTCTGCACTTCGTTCGCGTGCAGGTCGCCGCCGCAGAAGGCGATCGCCTGATCGAGCAGCGAAAGGGCATCGCGCATGCTGCCCTGCGCGGAGAGCGCGAGCTGTCGCAACGCGGCCGGCTCCGCGGGCACCTGCTCGCTCTCGCAGATCGTCCGCAGGCGCTCCTGGATGAGCGCCGGCGGCAGGCTCTTCAGGTTGAACTGGAGGCAGCGCGAGAGCACGGTGACGGGGAGCTTCTGCGGGTCAGTAGTGGCGAGCAGGAACTTGACGTGCGGCGGTGGCTCCTCGAGCGTCTTCAGGAGCGCATTGAAGGAGTGCGCCGACAACATGTGCACTTCGTCGATGAGATACACCTTGTACCGCCCGCGCGTCGGTGCGTACTGGACGTTGTCGAGGAGCTCGCGGGTCTCGTCGACCTTCGTGCGTGACGCCGCGTCGACCTCGATCAGGTCGATGAAGCGTCCCTCGTCGATCTCGCGGCAGGCCTGGCAGACGCCGCACGGCGTGGAGGAGACGCCGCGCTCGCAGTTCAGCGCCTTCGCGAGCAGGCGCGCGACCGTCGTCTTGCCAACGCCACGCGTCCCCGAGAAGAGGAACGCATGGTGCAGCCGCCCGCTGTCCAACGCGTTGATGAGCGCGCGAAGGACGTGCTCCTGCCCGACCATCTCGACGAATTGCCGAGGCCGCCACTTACGGGCGAGTACGAGATAGCTCATAGCGACATGAAGTCCGGGGTCGCGCTCGAAATGGAGGTGGCCCGCGCCAGCCACGCTCCGGCGCCCGGTATCACCGCTACCGCTGCTCCCTTCCGGGCCTGACGGGGTTCACGGCTGACCGTCGCGGAGGCACCAACGCGGACCACCATTGACTCGCGGGTTGGCTCTCGCGTTTGCGTTGAGTGGCGGAGAGGGTGGGATTCGAACCCACGAACACCCGTTGAGATGTTACCTGATTTCCAATCAGGCGCCTTCGACCGCTCGGCCACCTCTCCTCGATCCCACCGCGTGAGCGGCCGAAAGCCTAGCCTACCGGGTGGGTCGATTCAACGCGGATCGGACAGGACGTCGACGATCAGCTCCCGCTGTATCCGCCAGGCGTCGTTCTCGCGCACGAGCACGAGCCCCTTGCGCAGCGTAGATGCGACGCCGTCGAGGTCGGAACGCTGCACGAACTCGACGACGACGCGCTCGCTCGCGGCCTCGACGACGGTCAGCGTCTCCGGGGCCACGGTCATCGTCGGGTGCTTCTCGAGCCGGCTCTGGCGCGCGGTACGCCATTCCTCCAGCGTGAGATCACCTGGAGGATCGAAATCCTGGGCGTAGTAACTGAGATACCGCTCGAAGTCTCCGTCGCTCCAGCTGCGCGCCCAGGCAAGGACCAGCTCGCGCAGCTCGCCCTCGAGCGCGCTGCCGACGGCGGGCTCCGGCGCAGCCGTTGGCGCCGCAGCAGGTGCCTCGGGTGCGGGTGGCTGCGGCGACTCAATCGGCACGTCCGGCGCCTCGGGCGGGGGCGATGACGCGGCCGTCGCCGGCGTCGTCGCCTCACCGGACGGTGCGGCCGGCGGCGCCGCCGGTGCCGCAGCCGCAGGCGCTGGTGTCGCCGGCCGGCCCTGCGTCGGTGTCGTCTGGGCCGTGCGCTCTGTCACCTTGGGCGGATAGTGGCCGCACGGCGGGGCACTCGACGTCGCCGGTCCGGGCGGCACCTCGAAGCTGTCGTTCTCCGGTGGCTGCGAGAGGTCCGGCGGCACACGCAGCGGCGGGCCGGCGGAGCTGCTCGAATAGACGTTGGGCTTGGTGCAGGCCTTGTTGCCAGCGCATCCCGCGAGCGCGCCGAGGGCGCACAGGGCGACCAGCGCGCAACGCACGCCGCGTTCGATACGACGGCCGATCATTGCAAGTTCGCGGATTCGAGCGCGCGCCGCACGGTCGCGTGATGGCGCTCGCTGAGCGGCGTGAGCGGCAGGCGGATGCCGTTCTGGATGAAGCCGAGCTCCGACAGTGCCCACTTCAGGGGTATCGGATTGCTCTCGACGAAGAGCGCCTCGTGCAGGGCTCGCAGTCGCGCGTCGATGCGTCGCGCGCCGCTTGCATCACCCGCGCGCGCGAGCACCACGAGGTCGTGCATCTCGCGCGGCGCCACGTTCGCCGTCACCGAGATGACGCCGTCGCCGCCGGCGAGGAGCAGATCGAGCGCCGTCGCGTCATCGCCGCTCAGGATGCCGAAGGACGTCCCGCACAGCGTGCGCAGGCGGGGCGTTCGCGACGCGCCTTCGGGGGAGCCTTCCTTGAGGCCGACGATCCGCGGATGCTCCGCCAGCCGTGCGACCGTTTCGGGCAGGAGATCGCAGGCGGTGCGCGTCGGGACGTTGTAGAGCAGGACGGGCCGCGTCGCCGCGTCGGCCACGGCCCGAAAGTGAGCGAACAGACCATCTTGCGTCGGTTTGTTGTAGTACGGTGTGACGACGAGGCAGGCGTCCGCTCCCGCCTCGCAAACCCGCTTCGTGAGCGCGATGCTCGTGCGCGTGCTGTACGTGCCTGACCCTGCGATCAACGACATCCGATCGCCCACGATGCCGCGTGCCTCGCGCAGAAGCTGCTCGAGCTCGTCCGGGGAGAGGGTCGGCGATTCGCCGGTGGTGCCGCCGATCACGACACCGTCTGTCCCGTGGGTCAGGTGACGATGGAGGAGCGTGGCGAACCCCGTTAGGTCGAGCGCCCCATCACGGGCCATCGGCGTCGCCAGCGCGACGATACTGCCTGCAAACATGGGCCCGCCTAATATCGCGGTGGATGGACCGCTGTCAATGGTGACGTGCCGGAGCGCGATACGCACGATCGACGCGCAACGAGCGGATCGTCGTCCGAATGCGCCTGCGAGCCGTTCCGCGCATCGTCAGGGCGCGTACCAGATCGGCGACGTCCACGCGTGCTCTTCGATGCTCATCGGAGTGCTTCCGTCGCAGCACCGTTCGTGACCCGGCGGAATGGCGCCGTCGCAATCGACGCCGGCATTGCTGCACAGATTCGGCGCGTAGCTCCATCCGTCGAAGAAGCCGGCGGCCACGCCGATGGCCGGCACGGCCGAGAGGAGAATCACGATCAGCCACTTCATCTTGTCGGGTTCGTCGGTCTCGTATTCGGGTAGCGCGCGTGTCCTTCGGCGCCCAGAGCGGCCTGCCAAGGCTAGCATGGGCCCCGGTCCCGCGACCCGCTGCGGCGTGGCGAGCGCGGCCCGATCACGCTAGACTTTGCCGTTCGCTCCGCAGCGCGGCGTCTCCCGAACCCTAAATGAAGCAACTACTTGTGATCTCCGCGGTCGGCCA
>Ga0075428_100004754_pt1 | contig 15038 bp, 7 predicted proteins | sample RhiMetdeltSRZDD2_FD_75291 | JGI IMG/M metagenome (GOLD analysis project Ga0075428, IMG submission 75291) | Populus rhizosphere microbial communities from Tennessee, USA - Rhizosphere MetaG P. deltoides SRZDD2 | ecosystem: Host-associated > Plants > Roots > Rhizosphere > Soil | place: USA... | reverse complement strand
TCGAGGAGGACATCTACCTCGGCGAGATCCCGATCATGATCGGCGGCGGCGAGTTCATCGTGAACGGCAGCGAACGCGTGACCGTGAGCCAGCTGCACCGCTCCCCGGGCGTCGACTTCTCGGTCGAGATGCACACTGGTGAGAAAAAGCTGCACTCGTGTTGGATCATCCCCGAACGCGGCTCCTGGATCGAACTCAACGTCACCAAGAAGGACGCGGTCGCGATCCGCATCGACCAGTCGGGCAAGTTCTCGTGCAGCACGCTGCTGCGTGCGATGGACCAGCGCTACTCGACGGACGCCGCGATCCTGCGCGAGTTCTACGAGGTCGAGAAGGTCCAGCGGAAGAAGTCCGACCCTGAAGCGAAGTTCGCGAAGGCGCTGGTCGGCACCTACGCGGTCGGCGACATCGTCGACGCCGCGAACGGCGACCCGTTCGTGCGCAGCGGCGAGGAGATCACCGAGGAAGCGGCGCGCGCGATCGCCAACAGCGAACTGCGCGAGGTCGAGGTGTTGCGCGATCCCGAGGACTTCCTGATCCTCAACACGCTGCGCGAGGACACGACCAACAGCCACGAGGAGGCGCTGCTCAAGATCTACCAGCGGCTGCGGCCGGGCAACCCGCCGCAACTCGAGAAAGCGCGCGACCTCTTCAACGAGAAGTTCTTCGACGAGACACGCTATCGCCTCGGCAGAGTCGGTCGCTTCCGCCTGAACCGAAAGTTCGGTACGTCGACGCCCGAGACCCACCAGACGTTGACGGCTGCCGACTTCGTGCAGGCGATCAAGTACATCCTCGGCCTGCGGGCGGGCGAGGGTGAAGTCGACGATATCGACCACCTCGGCAACCGCCGCGTGCGGACCATCCAGGAACTCGCCGGAGACGAGTTCCGCAAGGGGTTCTTGAAGCTGCGCCGCACGGCGCAGGAGCGCATGAACCTCGAGAACGTCGACACGGTTACGCCCCGCAACCTGATCAACAGCAAGACGTTTTCCTCGGCGATCGAGTACTTCTTCGCGCGTGGCGAGTTGAGCCAGGTCGTCGACCAAACGAACCCGCTGTCCCAGCTGACCCACGAGCGCCGCCTTTCGGCGCTCGGGCCCGGTGGCTTGAACCGCAAGCGCGCCGGGTTCGAAGTGCGCGACGTGCACATCTCTCACTACGGACGCCTGTGCCCGATCGAGACGCCCGAAGGAACCAACATCGGCCTCATCTCGAGCCTCGCGATCTACAGTTCGCTAGACGACTATGGCTTCCTGACCACTCCGTACGTGGTCGTGAAAAACGGCAAGCTGACGGGCGAAGTCATGCGACTGCGGGCCGACGAGGAGAACAATGCGATCCTCGCGCCAGCCGACAGCGAAGTCGACAAGAATGGCCGGTTCGTCGGCGACGAACAGGGCCGCATCATCGCGCGCGTGAAGGGCGATCCAGCGCTCGTCGACCTCAAGGAGGTCCAATACATTGACGTCAGCACCAAACAGGTTGTCGGTGTCTCGGCGTCGCTGATCCCGTTCCTCGAGCACGACGACGCGAACCGCGCGCTGATGGGATCCAACATGCAGCGTCAGGCCGTGCCGCTGCTGCTCACGGAGACGCCGGTCGTGATGACGGGCATGGAAGAAGTCGTGGCGCGCAACTCGAGCATGGTAGTCAAGGCTCGGCGGGCTGGCACCGTGACCAAGGTCGACGCGACGCGAATCGAGGTCGGCGACGACGTCTACACCTTGCGCAAATACGAAGCGCTCAACGAACGCACGTGCCAGAACCAGACTCCGATCGTCAGGCCCGGCCAGAAGGTGAAGGCCGGCGAGGTGATTGCCGATGGCGCTGCCACAAAGAACGGCGTGCTCGCGCTCGGCAAGAACCTCACGGTCGCGTTCATGCCGTGGGACGGCTACAACTACGAAGACGCGATCCTCTTGAGCCAGGATCTCGTCAAGGACGACGTCTACACGTCGATCCACATCGACGAGTTCGAGATCGAGATCCGCGAAACGAAGCTCGGCCGCGAGGAATTCTCGCGCGATATCCCGAACGTCTCCGAGAAGGCTCTGCGCCACCTCGACGAGAGCGGCATCGTGAGAGTCGGCACGCGCGTGAAGCCCGGCGACATCCTCGTCGGCAAGGTCGCGCCGAAGAGCAAGAGCGAGCTGACTCCCGAAGAGAAGCTGTTGCATGCGATCTTCGGTCGCGCCGGTGAGGACGTGAAGAACGCCTCGCTCGAAGTGCCGACCGGCGTCGAAGGCATCGTCATCGGTGCCGAGAAGTACAGCCGCAAGGTCAACCTGACCGAGAACGAGCGCACGCGCAACCTCGAAGAGATCAAGAACGCCGAGATCGAGTTCCTGAAGCAGTTCCGCTCGAACACGAAGCGTCTGCTCGAGAGCGCGAAAGAGATCACGGGACACCCCGTGACGTCCGCGGATGGCAAGAAGCTCGGCGTCGGCGACGACATGCTGATCCTCGACCTGCGCACGATCCGCGATCGTGTGCGCCAGACCGCCGAGGAGTTGGCCGATCAGAAGCAGCGTCAGGCGCTGTTGCAGGTCCTGCAGGAGTTCGGCGAACGCATCGAAGAGTCCGAAGCCGACAAGAACAAGCTCGTGAACCGCTTGTCGCGCGGCGACGAGCTGCCGCAGGGTGTGCTCGAGATGGTGAAGGTCTACGTGGCCACCAAGCGCCGCATCTCGGTCGGCGACAAGATGGCCGGCCGGCACGGCAACAAGGGCGTGATCTCGAAGATCCTGCCGGTCGAAGACATGCCGTTCCTGGCGGATGGCACGCCGGTCGACATCGTGTTGAACCCGCTCGGCGTGCCGAGCCGAATGAACGTCGGCCAGATCCTCGAGACTCACCTGGGGTGGGCCGCCAAGAAGCTCGGGTTCCAGGTGCTGTCGCCGGTCTTCGACGGGGCGTCGGAGTCCGACATCGAATCGGCCTTGAGCAAGGCCGGCTTCTCGAAGGACGGCAAGGCCGTGCTCTACGACGGCCGCACGGGCGAACAGTTCACGCAACGAGTCACGGTTGGCACGCTCTACATGCTCAAGCTGCACCACCTCGTCGACGACAAGGTGCACGCGCGGGCTACGGGCCCATACTCGCTCATCACGCAGCAGCCGCTCGGTGGCAAAGCCCGTTTTGGCGGCCAGCGGTTCGGCGAGATGGAAGTGTGGGCGCTCGAGGCGTACGGCGCCGCCAACATTCTCCAGGAGCTGTTGACCGTCAAGTCCGACGACGTCGACGGTCGCACGAAGATCTACGAGGCGATGGTCAAGAACGAGAACATCCTCGAGCCGGGCACGCCAGTTTCGTTCGGCGTGCTCTGCAACGAGATCAAGGGTCTCGGCTTGAACATCGAACTCCACAAGCGGGGCGCGGCCGAAGCCGTGTTGCCCGGATGAAGCGTGGATTCCCAGACACTTCGCGTTGATGGAACCGAGCTGATTCCCAGTTACCTGCTCGCCGGCGCCGACCCGTCATCGTGACGGCGACGCAGCGGGCCCGCGAAACAACACCAGCGAAACAACCAGTACAGGCGGCGAACGATGGTCGAACCCATCTACGACAAGATCAACGACTACGCATCGGTCACGATCCGGTTGGCCTCACCCGAGGACATCAGGGCCTGGTCCTTCGGCGAGGTCAAGAAGCCGGAGACCATCAACTATCGCACTTACCGTCCCGAGCGCGATGGTCTGTTCTGCGAGCGCATCTTCGGTCCCGAGAAGGACTGGGAGTGCTCGTGCGGCAAGTACAAGGGCATCAAGCACAAGAACATCACGTGCGACAAGTGCGGCGTGATGATCACGCACAGTCGCGTGCGCCGGAAGCGCATGGGCCACATCAACCTGGCCGCACCGGTCGCGCACATCTGGTTCTTCAAGGCGATGCCTTCGCGCCTCGGCACGCTGCTCGGCCTCAAGACGGCGAGCCTCGAGAAGGTCATCTACTTCCAGGACTACGTCGTCATCGATGCCGGCGACACGCCGCTCAAGGCGCAGCAGCTACTTTCCGAGGACGAGTACCGCCAGGCGCGCCAGAAGTATGGCATGGCATTCCAGGCCGGAATGGGGGCCGAGGCCGTGCGCGATCTGTTGCGCGGTCTCGACCTCGCGACCCTCAGCGAGACCCTGCGCGAAGACCTCAACCGCACCGAGTCGAAGCAGAAGATCAAGGACATCATCAAGCGACTCAAGACCGTCGAGATGCTGCGCGATTCGGGCAACAAGGCCGAGTGGATGATCCTCGATGCGATCCCGGTCATCCCGCCGGATCTGCGCCCGCTGGTCCCACTCGACAGCGGCAACTTCGCGACGTCGGACCTCAACGACCTCTACCGGCGCCTCATCAACCGGAACAACCGGCTCAAGAAGCTGCTCGACCTCAACGCGCCGGAGGTCATCATCCGCAATGAGAAGCGGATGCTGCAGCAGTCCGTCGATGCGCTGTTCGACAACAACCGCTGCCGCCGCCCCGTGCTCGGCTCGAGCAACCGCCCGCTCAAGTCGCTGACCGACATGATCAAGGGCAAGCAGGGGCGCTTCCGCGAGAACCTGCTCGGCAAGCGTGTCGACTACTCGGCGCGTTCCGTCATCGTCGTCGGCCCGGATCTCAAGCTGCACCAGTGCGGCTTGCCCAAGATCATCGCGCTCGAGCTGTTCCAGCCGTTCATCATCCGCCGGCTCAAGGAGCTCGGCCACGCCGACACGATCAAGTCGGCCAAGAAGATGCTCGAGCGCAAGGACGAGGAAGTCTGGGACATCCTCGAAGAGGTGATCCAGAACCACCCGGTCCTGCTGAATCGCGCGCCGACGCTGCACCGCGTCGGCATCCAGGCGTTCGAACCGGTGCTCGTCGAAGGCAACGCGATCCGGATCCACCCGCTGGTCTGCTCGGGCTACAACGCCGACTTCGACGGCGACCAGATGGCCGTGCACCTGCCGCTCTCGTTCGAGGCCCAGATCGAGGCCTCGACGCTGATGCTGTCGACCAACAACATCTTCTCGCCGGCGCACGGTGGTCCGATCATCGCGCCGAACCAGGACATCGTGCTCGGCTGCTACTACCTGAGCCTCGCCCGTCCCGGCGAGCTCGGCGAAGGCAAGACGTTCGCGAGCACCGACGAGGTGTGGATGTCCTACTCGATGGGCAAGCTGCACCTGCACGCACGCATCAAGGTGCAGCTGCCCGCCGGCATGGAGATCCGCAACCAGGGCAACACGGCGCGCACCGACGGCAAGACGCTCGTCGAGACCACGCCGGGCCGGATCATGTTCAACGAGATCCTCGAGGCGGGGATGCCGTTCTACAACCACGACCTCGACAAGAAGGGGCTCGCGAACATCATCGCCGACTGCCACCTGCTGCTGGGTCGCGACGCGACGCTGCGCCTGCTCGACAACCTCAAGGAAGCCGGTTTCAAGGCCGCGACGCGCGCGGGAATGTCGTTCGGCAAGGACGACATGGTCGTGCCGCCGACGAAGGACAAGATCATCACCCAGACGCAGAAGGACGTCGAGAAGATCCACACGGCGCACCAGCGCGGCATCATCACCGAGGGCGAGCGCTACCTGAAGGTCATCGACGCATGGACGCACGCGCGCGAGCGCATCGGCGAGGACATGCTCAACGAGCTGCGCAACGACACGCACGACGGTCGGCTCTACGTCAATCCGATCTTCTGCATGATCATGTCGAAGGCGCGCGGCTCGGTCGAACAGATCCGCCAGCTTGCCGGCATGCGCGGCTTGATGGCCAAGCCGTCCGGCAAGATCATCGAACAGCCGATCAAGGCCAACTTCCGCGAAGGTCTGCGTGTGCTCGAGTACTTCTCTTCGACGCACGGAGCGCGAAAGGGTCTCGCCGACACCGCGCTCAAGACCGCGGACTCGGGCTACCTCACGCGCAAGCTCGCGGACGTGGCGCAGAACGTCGTCATCTCGTCGGACGACTGTGGCACGGAGAACGGGGTCGAGAAGGGCACCGTCTACCAGGGCGACAAGATCGCCGTCACGTTCGTCGATGCGGTCCGGGGCCGTGTCTCTCGCCACGCGATCGTCGACCCGATGACCGAGGACGTCATCGTCGACAAGAACGAGCTGGTCACGGTCGACATCGCCAAGACCATCGAGAAGGTCGCGAGCAGCGAGAAGATCGTCGTGCGCTCGCCACTCACCTGTGAAGCCACGGTTGGCATCTGCGCCAAGTGCTACGGCATGGACCTGTCGCGCAGCGCCGTGGCCGAGCCCGGATTGGCCGTTGGCATCATCGCCGCGCAATCGATCGGCGAACCCGGCACGCAGCTCACGATGCGCACGTTCCACATCGGCGGCACGGCTTCCAAGAAGGTCGAAGACTCCGAGATCAAGAACAAGCGAGGTGGCATCGTCCAGTACGCGAACCTGTCGACGGTCGCCATCACGGTCGAAGAGCACAAGGGCGGCAAGGGCGTGGTGCACACGATCGTGCTCAAGCGCAAAGGCGAGATCCTCGTCGTCGACCAGAAGCAGCGCGAGCTCGAGCGCCACGCGGTGCCGCTCGGCGCCATCGTGCACGTGACCGACGGCCAGGAGATCAAGGAGCACACCGTGCTGTGCTCGTGGGACCCGCACCACAATCCGATCCTGGCCGAGGTCAGCGGTGTCGTGCGCTACGAGGACATCCTCGAGGGCAAGACCTTCCGCGTCGATCGCGATACGGAGACCAAGGTCCAGCGCAAGGTCATGATCGAGCACAAGGGCGATCTGCACCCGCAGATCCTCATCGAGGACGAGAACGGCAACCGACTCGCGATCAACCCCGTGCCCGAGAAGGCCTACATCGAGGTCGAGAACGGCCAGCGCGTCGTGGCCGGCACGCTGCTCGCCAAGACCCCGCGTGAGATCCAGGGTACGCAGGACATCACGGGTGGTCTGCCTCGTGTCACCGAGTTGTTCGAGGCGCGTCGCCCGAAGGACCCGGCGGTCCTGTCGGAGATCGATGGCGTCGTCGAGCTCGGCGACAAGCGGCGCGGCAAGCGCACGATCATCGTCAAGGGTGAAGGTGGGCTCGAGCGTGAGCACCTCGTGCCGCAGGGCAAGAACCTGCGTGTGCACCGCGGCGATCACGTGAAGGCTGGCGAGGCACTCGTCGACGGCCCGCTCGTGCCGCACGACATCCTCATGATCCAGGGCGAGAAGCCGGTGCAGAACTATTTGCTGCGCGAAGTGCAGACCGTCTATCGCGCGCAGGGCGTGTCGATCGACGACAAGCACATCGAGATCATCCTCGCGCAGATGATGCGCAAGGTGCAGGTCGAGGATCCGGGCGACAGCGATTTCCTGCCAGGGGCGGTCGTGGACAAGTTCCGCTTCCGCGAAGCGAACCAGGTGCTGCGCACGCAGCGCAAGAAGCCGGCGACGGCGTCGCCGATGCTGCTCGGCATCACGAAGGCGTCTCTGCAGTCGGACTCGTTCATCTCGGCGGCTTCGTTCCAGGAGACGACGAAAGTGCTCACCGAGGCTGCTCTGGCCGGCAAGCGCGACGACCTCGTCGGTCTCAAGGAAAACGTGATCCTCGGCCACCTCGTGCCGACCGGAACGGGCTTCCGCCACTACCAGAAGACCCGCGTGCGCAAGAACGTCGATCTCCACGCGGCGGCCGAAGAGATCGGGCGCCTCAGCCGGCAGGGCTTCGTCGACCAGGGTGGCCCCGTCATCCGTCTCGAGGGGATCGACAATCCGCCTGCCCCGACTCCTTCCGGCCAGGCGGCCGAGTAGGCCACCCCACCCTCTTGCTGCGCTCGCGATGCTGTCGGCACGCAAGGGGGTGGGCTGGGGTCGCCGGCGAGGTTGTATTCGGCGAGTGTTTCCCTATCCTGCCACCCCCCTGAATTCCCGGACCGCGTAGCCACCGCCCGTATGCCCACGATCAACCAGCTCATCCGCAAGGGTCGCAAGAAGATCAAATACAAGAGCAAGTCCCCGATCCTCGATGCGTGCCCACAGAAGCGCGGCGTGTGTCTGCAGGTGAAGACGATGACGCCGAAGAAGCCGAACTCGGCGCTTCGCAAGATCGCGCGCGTCCGATTGAGCAACGGCAAGGAGACAACCGTCTACATCCCGGGTGAAGGTCACAACCTGCAGGAACACTCGATCGTGCTCATCCGCGGCGGTCGTGTGCGCGACCTGCCTGGGGTGCGCTACCACATCCTGCGCGGTTGCCTCGATGCCTCCGGTGTCGAAGCCCGCCGTCGCAGCCGAAGCAAGTATGGCGCGAAGCGCCCCAAGAAGTGACGCCAAGAGGCGCGCGACGAACTGACCGAGACCCTGTTCCCCTTCCCGACCTTCTCTCCCCACTGCAACAGCCGCACGCCCGCACCTGACCCGAATCTCCGATGCCTCGCTCCTACAAGTCCACTGAAGTCTTCCTGAAGGGCGATCCCCGCTACAACAACAAGCTTGCGAGCAAGATCATCAACAAGATCATGCTGCAGGGGAAGAAGACGACGGCGCAGGCGATCTTCTACGAGGCCATCGACGTCGTCGTGAAGAAGGTCGAGAACGTCGAGCCAGTCGACGTCTTCTCGAAGGCCATCGAGAACATCAAGCCGCGAGTCGAAGTTCGCAGCAAGCGCGTCGGCGGCGCGACCTACCAGGTGCCGCGTGAAGTCAACAAGCGCCGCCAGCAGAGCCTCGCGATCCGATGGCTGGTGGAGGCCGCCCGCAGCAAGCGTGGCAAGCCGATGGCCAAGTCGCTCGCGGAAGAGTTCTTCGACGCGTTCAACAACCAGGGTGCGGCCGTGACGAAGAAGGAGAACGTCCACAAGATGGCCGAAGCGAACAGTGCGTACAGTCACTTCGCGTGGTGATTGGCACTTCGCGTGGTGATTGGCACTTCGCGTGGTGATTGGCACTTCGCGTGCTGGTTGGCACTCCGCGTGCTGGTAGGTACTCGCCCATGGGGTGGAGCGCGCAGCCCACGGTAGTGTAGTACTGCCACGAGGGGGTGGGGCCCCCGGTGCGGAATACCCTGTCGCACAGTGCGTCGAAGGACGTAGCGCGGGAGTGCCGTTCCCGGCTGGTCACCTGGTCGATAGACTCCCTGAGCGCCGATGAAGCTGCCCATTCCCCTGCTGTTGTATCTGGTTTCGCTGGGACTCTTCGGCCTTGCGGGCTGGACCGTCTACGAGATGCTTCCGCTGTGGAAGGACGCTGCACGACAGGACGCGACGAGGCGAGGCCAAGACCAGGCGCTGGACCGTCTGAAGAGCGGCAAGGGGCGCGGACCCGCTCTGGACTGGAATTACTCGCATGCCGATTGGTGGGCAAAGCTCAAGGATGTGAATCTCGTCGGCAAGCAGCCGCCGCCACCGAAGCCGGTGGGCGGACCCGAGGAGGCGCCCAAAGCGCCTCCTGTCGAATTGCGCCCGCTGGGGGAGATCATCGAACTCGTCTCGCTCATCCACGACGGAGAGGCCAAGGGCCGCGGTGGGAACACGTATGTCATCGTGCGCTACAAGCCGGGCGCCGACGTCAAGCCGCCCGAGTGGTACGTCCGCGAGAGCATGAGTGGCCCAGCGGCGGTGAGTGCGCCGGGCCCCCGAGACTCGACACCAGCTCCGCGCCCGAGCGGACCCCGCGGCGGCAGAGGCGGCCAGCCTGCAGCCCCTCAGGCTCCACAGTCCGGACCCTCCAAAACGCCGGGTGCTACCACGCCCATCCCGACCACGATGGCCGGGCGCGAGATCATGCAGAGAGTCTGGGTGGTTGACGATGGTGACCCAAGGCACGGCAACCGCCTCTGGCCGACGTTCGACAACATCAAGCTGGTCGGTGTGTCGCCCGATGCCCAGGAGGCCTACTTCGTGCGTGACCTGCCGCCGCCGAAGGAGGGCGAACCAGCGCCCGAGCCCAAAGAGGAAAAGCTGCTGAAGTCGAACATGCACATCAGCGCGGAACTGCTCGCGGAGCTGCGCAGCATGCAGGGACGTGCGGCGCCGACTGCGAGCAGCGACACCCCGGTGCTGTCCCCGACCCCGGGCGCTTGGATCGACATGCCCGAGACCAAGGTTGTCAACGGCGTGACCCACATCAGCAAGAAGGACGAAGAGCGCTTCAGCAACCCGGACGAGCTTCTCTCCCAGATCCACGTCGACACCTATTCCGGCAAGAGTGTGAAAGGGCTCATCGTGCGCAATGTCGATGCGAAACTGGCCAGGACCTTGGGCATCGCGGCAGGCGAGGTCCTGATCGAGCTCAATGGGCGCGCGGTTCGTTCGAGGTCGGAGGCGTTGGAGATCGGCAAGGGCGACTACAAGCGCGGCGTCCGGACGTTCGCCACCAAGTGGTTGGCCAACGGTGCGGTCATCGAACGCACGTGGCAGGCCCCGGACCGCTGATCACGACCACGCGAATCCGGCCGCTGGTCCAAAAGCACACGTCACTCGACGGCGCGTAGTCGACGTGGTGCACTAGGGTCACCATGCACGATGCGATGGTTGGGCTCCTGACGGTCGCTTGCGGCAACAGCCGGCTTGATTGCCTGCGGCACGACGATGGGGCGCGACTTCGGCTCGACGCCGCCGTTCCCGACTCGGCCCTGCTCTCTGCCTTCCTGCGGGAACGTGCCTTGGTGCGCTGTGTCGCGTGTTCGGTCGTGCCAAACGGCTTGCAGGCGGTTGCTGCGCTCCTGGTGCAAGCACGGGTCCCGCTGCTGCAAGCCGGCATCGACCTGCCGTGTCCGTTGCCGCTCGCCTACGAGACCCCGCACACGCTCGGCGCCGATCGCTGGGTGACGGCGCTCGCGGCGCACCGTCGGCACGGCCGGGCCGTGGTGGTGGATTGCGGTTCGGCGACCACGGTGAACCTCGTCGAGGCGGACGGCACGTTCCACGGCGGCGCGATTGCCCCGGGCCTGCGTGCCTTCACCGCTGGCCTCGCGGTGGTGACACGCGCGCTGCCCGTGCCTCGTCTCGACGCTGTGCCTTCCGTGCCTTCGCGCAGTTCCCAGGAGGCCGTCGACACCGGCGTCCTGCTCGGTTACTGCGGGCTCGTCGAACGCCTCGTCGCCGACACGCTGCGTGCAGCCGCGGGTCCCGCCCATGTCGTCGTCACGGGAGGCAACAGCGAACGGCTGCGCCGTTTCACGCGTCTGCGGGCCGACTACGAACCGGAGCTGCTGCACCAGGGTTTGCGTCTCCTGGCAGGTGGCCGCGCATGAGGATGCTGACGCCGGCTGGCGTTGCGGGCATCGCGGTCGTGCGCGCTATGCCCGTGGAACGGCCCTCGCTTGCACGGGCGCTGCGCGCGCCGGACGGCCAACCGGTGGTGTTGACAGCCGGCGCGCCACCGCGCCGTGCCTTGCTGCATCTCGATGGCAAGAAACTCGACGAGGTGCTCGTCGTCGACCGCGGTGTCGATGGACTCGAGTTGCATCTGCACGGTGCACCGGCCGTGCTCGAGGTGCTGCATCGGGTCTTCGGGCTCGAGGAAGCGCCGGCGCCGGTGCCGGCGTCGAGGTTGCTGCGCCATGCGCTGTCGCCGGCCCAGCTCGACCTTGCTCTCGAACAGGTTGCCTTCGACTTCGAAGCCTGTTGCGCAGCCATCGCGGGCCTGCCGCGAGCGTCCGGACTCGTCGAGGCGCGAGAGGCGCTCGAGCGCTCGCGCATCGCGCTGGCTCTCGCGGAACCGATGCGCGTCGTGCTCGCCGGCGCCCAGAACGCCGGCAAGTCCACGCTGTTCAACCGGCTCTTGTTCCGCGAACGCGTGCTGACCGGGCCGACTCCTGGCCTGACGCGCGATCCCGTGACCGAGTGCACGGCCTTGGACGGCTATCCATACGAACTCGTCGACACCGCCGGAGAAGGTCTCGCCGGTTCTGCAGTCGACGCTGCCGCGATCGAAATGGGGCGCCGACTGCGCGCCTCTGCCGAGTTGATCCTCGTCGTCGATGCTGCCCTTGGGCCTTCGTCCGGTGACCGGGCCCTGGCCGACCAGGCAACGCTCGTCATCGCGAACAAGTGCGACCTGCCGCCGCGGGCATGGCCGAGCGAGGTGCCCTGTCATCTGCAGCTGTCGTGCGCGACCTGGGATCCAGCCCGGATCCGAACGGAGATCGGGCGGAACCTGCGCCGACTTCGGGGGTTGCCTGCGGCGGGGCCCGTGGGCGGATTCGCCGCGCTGTCCACGGGGCAACTGCAGCACCTGGAGCGGCTGGCCGCGGCGATCGACGCCTGAACAGGCTGGCGCGGCGCGAGGAAGCGAGATTGTCGGCGGCCCGCAGGGCCGGCATGATCTCGACTCGCGATGGCCGAAAACGAGAAGCGCGACCTGGTGTCCATCGAAGACCTGGGCACCGCCGAGATCCTCGAGCTCTTCCATCACGCCGACGAGTTCCGCGCGAACCTGCTCGCGTGGTCGGAGCTGTGCCGCGGCGCGATCATGGCGACGCTCTTCTTCGAGCCGAGCACGAGAACGCGGCTCAGCTTCGAGTCGGCGATGCATCGGCTCGGTGGCGGCGTAATAACGGCGGCCGACGAGAAGAACTCGAGCCGGTCGAAGGGCGAGTCGCTCGCCGACACCGTGCGCGTGGTCGGCGGCAGCTATGCGGACATCCTCGTCGTCCGCCACCCTCAGGACGGTGCTGCCCGCGTGGCGGCGCGCTACGCGCGCGTGCCCGTGATCAACGGCGGGGACGGCGCGCACGAACATCCGACGCAGACCCTGTGCGACCTCTACACGCTCTGGAAGGAGAAGGGGCGCCTCGAGGGGCTCGAGGTCGTCTTGTGCGGCGATCTGCGCTATTCGCGCACGATCCACTCGTTCTGCTACGCGCTCGCGCGGTTCGGCGCGAACATCGTGACGATGCCCTATCCGGGGTTCGAGTTGCCCGACTACGTGCTGCATCGCTTGCGCCGCGACTTCGGCGTGCAGGCGGCCGCGGCCTCGGTTGCGGACCTGCCCGGAATCGCGGGCAGCAGCAACGCGGCGGCCTACCTGACGTCGAGCAAGCCGCACCAGCTCGCGCTGTTCACGAATCTGACGAACGTCGAGGTGAATCGCATCGACGCGATCTACATGACGCGCGCGCAGCGAGAGCGGCACAGCGGTGAGGACACGACCAACTACCCGCGGCTGACGCGCACCACGCTGAATGTCGCAGCCGCCAAGGATGCTCGCGTCATGCACGCGTTGCCGCGCGTCGACGAGATCGACTACGACGTCGACGACGATCCGCGCTCGGTCTACTTCCGGCAGGCGGAACTCGGTGTGCCGATCCGCATGGCGCTCATGGCCTTCCTGCTCGGCAAGATCCAGCTTCGAGCGGCGCGGCCACAGCTGATGTCGGTGATGCCGGGCATCGTCGCGGGAGCCGGTTTGCGCTGCGGCAACGAGCGGTGCATCACGAACAACGAGGGTGTGCGATACCTGGTCCGCGACTTCCGCCTGCGCGAAGCAGAAGTGCCTCCCGTGCTCTCCTGCGCATACTGCGAACGCGAGATCGAGGCTCGCTTCGTCGGGCACAGCCAGAGCCGGAAGGTCTACCGCTACAACGCCGCCGAGGCCCGCGCCATCAAGGCCGAGAATCGGGTCTACTTCGAGTCCGAGGCCCAGGCTCAGGCAGCTGGCTTTCACTGCCAGTCGTAGCCTTCTCGCTGGTTCCGCGCCGTTGTTGCCCCGGCGATCACAACCTCCGGTGGGAACGAGCGCTATCGCACTGGAGACCCGCGCAGTGCTGGTTTGCCGGGTGCTTCCGGGGAGGGCGACGCCATTCCTAACGATCTTGCCAATAGTGCTTTGTGGGCGCCTTCGCCGACTCCACCCAGCGGCATGATGTTTGTTGAAACCGGGCGCCCCCGTGGTTGTGCCCGCGCTGCCCTGCCGGCATCCCCCGCGTCCCGATGTACCATCTTGCGTGCCAGTATTCTGTGCCTTGCATGCGGCCAGGCGAGGACTTGCTTCAGCAAGTGCCCTGCTGCGACGGCGTCGGTGTGATCCGCGGGAAACGGTCCGGCCGCGAGGGAACTGCAACCGGTTCGGCATCAGCCGAGGCGGTTCTCCATCTGCTCTAGACTCATGATCCCTCCTTCCAAAGTGACGAGTAGCGCCCGCGTGCGTGGTGGCTTCTCCTCGCGCTCCTCGGCATTCCTGGCGCTCGTGAGCCTGTCGGTGCTCGGCGCCTGCAGCGGCAGCGGCGCGGGCTCGGGCGGGAACGTGGGCGTCACGACGCATCCCGAACTGCTGCGCGTCGAGTACGGACAACTGGCCGATGTCTACTGCCTGCGGGATGGCGTGCAGGTGCTCTACGATCCTGACGGCGCGGAGACGCGCACTCCACCGGGACGAGCCAAGGGACGCGATGTGCTCGTGGGCACCAACATCCGCGACCAGCGGCCGGCGAACTCCACTCTGGGTGATGCCGAGATCACCTACGACTTCATCGGCTCGGACCCGGACACCTTGCAGCCCAAGCTCTTCATTCCGCGTGAAGAGGCGAGCCCTGAGTTCCGCAACGCGTTCGAGACACTCGACGACGAACTGCGCGAAGTCGCGCCGATGCTCTTCGGGCAAGGCGGCACGGGGTTGCCGTATGGAGTCGTGCCGCGCAACGCGGCCGTGCGCCTGACCTTCTCGGCGCCACTCGGCGTCGACGACAGCTTCTTCGTCGAGCGCGATCCCCTTGGCAGCGTGACCGGACTGCGCAATACCGAAGCCGTGCAGTTGCTGAAGATCGTGGGCGATCCGACGCAGCCCAATGGCTTCGTGCCGCTGCCGGTGCGCGTCGTGGTGCAGGGCACGACGCTCGTGCTCGACCCGGTGCTGCTCGGCACCGAAGGACTGCAGTATCAGACCACGAACAACGCCGCGGGCCTGCCTGCCTCACCGGACCAGCTCGGCGCCAACATCCGCGTCGCGGTGGCCCTCGAGGGTCCGCTCGCGATTCCGGGTCTGCGCGAGAACCCGCAGCGTGGGCTCACCGGTCTGAACAACAGCTCGCGGCTCTCCGTCGTGCGCGACTTCCGGTCCGGCAACGCAAGCGACACCTCGGACGACTTC
>Ga0075428_100004752_pt1 | contig 15039 bp, 15 predicted proteins | sample RhiMetdeltSRZDD2_FD_75291 | JGI IMG/M metagenome (GOLD analysis project Ga0075428, IMG submission 75291) | Populus rhizosphere microbial communities from Tennessee, USA - Rhizosphere MetaG P. deltoides SRZDD2 | ecosystem: Host-associated > Plants > Roots > Rhizosphere > Soil | place: USA... | reverse complement strand
TTCGCGTTGCCGGCACGTTTTCTATGAAGCTTCGCGTACGTGGACGCTCAGCGCCCAACGCGCAATCCGTTGTCAGCGCCAACCTCATCAGGCGCACGGACGACGGATGCACGGCGACCTCGTCCGCCAGCGATATACTACCGCACAGATGGATACGTCGCGCCTACTGAGCCTGACCACCGCCTTCGTTCGCGAGTTGGAAGCGGTCTCGCCAAAGATGACGGCGTTGCGCGAGGCGCTGAAGAAAGGTTTCCTCGACCAGCTGTCGGACTTACGCCACGAAGTTGAACAGCGACTTGCCGAAGGCCCATCGAATCACTTTCCGCCAAGTTGGCTGAAGATACTTGAGCAAATTGGTACTAAACGCTTGGTAGCTCCGGAACTTCATCGGCGTTTAACGTACATACTTGACAATGAAGACCTCAGATTACCTCAAAAAGCAATGCTCATCGGCTCCATCCAGTCCGAAATCAACACCTTTACCGGCGAACTGCGCCATCTCGAGTCTGGCTTGGCTTCAGTCCGGATCCAACTTGAATCAGCACCGAGAGGCTACTGCGAGGTTGGCGCTCTATATCCATCAAAGTGCTTCACGGATCTCGAGGATTTTGCGGGCGAACTAAAACAGTTGGACAAACACCTTCGAGCTCTCGCTGAACTCTCTGGCGAGCCGGGTAGTCTGCATGTTCGTCGACTCGAAACAGCATCATTGGAAATCTTTCTCACGGCTGGCACGGCAACCGGTGTCACACTAGCAACTCTCTTCTGGGGCTTAATGCGCGCGTGGCGGGAGTTCGAAGAAATCAAGAAGATACGTGCCGAAACAAGGAAGATCGACGCTGAAGTGAGCGACATGCTCGATAAAAAGCTCAAGGAAAAGGTAGCCGAGGCCCGAGCTCTAATAGCGAAGGACGTGATGGCCAATGGTGCTGTCGGCGATAAGTCGCGTAGGAACGAATTATCGATAGCAGTCGAGCAAGCAATCACGTTCTTCGAGAATCGGGTAGAGAAAGGCGCCCTCTTCGAGGTCACTGTCGGAGCCGAGGGAACGTCGCCCGAGCGCGAACAGCCTACGTTAGGTTCCGAGAAGGAATTGCTCATCCGCGAACGTGGTGGCGCAATGTCGCAAATGCAGCTGTTCGCGGAACCGCCACTTCTCACAGGAGAGTCTGACACTCAATAGCTGTGCAAGAGGGCGGCGCCTAACTTTGGTACGAAGCTGGCACGGCCCGGCTTCGGCTCGCCGGCCGAGCCGGCTGCTGTATCGCAAGCGCGGGGGGCGTCACGGCGGTTCCAGTTCGCGGCGCGGTGCTACGCACTTACTCGCGGCAACCGCCGTGCCGCTCTGGCTTCGGCACGCGGGACCGGCCGTGCAGCTTACACCAAGAACGTTGGACTAAGCCGCCTGACGGCGGCGCGCTGCGCGTAAGGCAAGTGAGCAGGATAGTGGCGCGATGGTGAGTACCGCCCGATCGTGATTGAGGAACCGCCAAGAACCTCAACACGAAAGGAGCGAGATCATGGTCACCACCGCGCTACGGGAAAGGATGCGCGCCATTCTGCGCGCTCGCAACTATTCACCACGAACCGAAGAGACGTACATAGGCGCAGTCATTCGGTTCGCTCGTCACTTCGGAACACCGCCCGATCAGCTGGGGGCAGAGCATGTGGCCGCGTATCAGGTCTGGCTGCGCGACGAGAAGCGAGCATCGCATGTCTCGTTCAATCAGGCTGTCTGCGCGCTGCGATTCTTTTGTCAAGAGGTTCTGGAGCGTCCTGACATCGTCGAACGCATTCACTATGCTCGGCAGGAGCGACACTTGCCGGTCGTCCTTTCGGTCAGCGAGACCATCGACTTTCTCAGATCGATCGATCTACCGCGACACCGCGTACTGTTGATGACGATCTATGCCACTGGCTTGCGGCTGAGCGAGGCGCTCGCCTTACGCGCCGCGGACATCGACTCGAAGCGGATGGTCGTTCGCGTTCGCCAGGGCAAGGGAAAGAAGGATCGCTACGTTCCGCTGTCTCCGCTTCTGCTGGAGATGCTCCGCGAGCACTGGCGGCGCGAGCACCTCCGTGATTTGCTCTTTCCTCGTGCTACGGACCCCACGCTTCCCGCTTCGCCGACGACCGTACAGAAGTACATGCAGCGCTTTGCCGCGAAAGCCGGACTGACGAGAAGGTCACGCCGAAAACGCTGCGCCATTGTTATGCCACTCATTTGATTGAGCAGGGGACCAGCACGCGAGTGGTACAGGTCCTGCTCGGTCATTCGAACGTTCATACGACCGAGACCTACACGCACGTTGACGTCATCGCGCTGGGTCATCAACAACTCACGCGTGAGTGGTGAGAGCGGGCGGTCTCAGAATTCGACCTGTACGCCTCGCGCTTGGTTGTGGCGGAAGCACAGGTCGGCGACCCGCAGGCTGCTGCTGCGCGCTTGGCGGTGCTGGAGCCAATCACACTTCTAGCCGAAACCGCCGAGAGTCGTTCGCTTGCCCAAATGCTGCTGGCTGCGGGCGGACTGCCCAAGAAAGCTGCATCAGACGCGCTTCACATTGGCGTCGCTGCTGTTCATGGGATGGATTATTTGGTCACGTGGAACTGTAAGCACATAGCGAATGCACGAATGCTCCGGTTCGTGGCGGACACTTGCCGGTCGGCTGGTTTCGAGCCGCCCGTGATTGCACGCCGGAAGAACTCGCGGAGGAATAATCATGTGGGAAGATCCTATCGTCAAAGAGACTCGCGCCGCACGCGAGGAGTTACTCAAACGCTTCAACTACGATCTAGACGCACTTTGTGAATATCTGCAGCAACAGGAAACGCGGAGCGAAAAGAAGGCTGTGACGTTGGAGCCGCGGCGTCCGACTGCGCCACGCAAAGCGTCAACCACGCGCGACCTCGCCGTGTAGCCTCGACTTGGCGGAATGTTCGTGACATATTCGCCCGAATCGGGTTCACCCATGAAGAAGGAACAGTTTCGTCGGGTGTTTCAGGTGTTCGCCGGAGCGATTCTCATCGGTGTCATTAGCGCGATCGTCACGCACGGCGACTACTGGGCCCTGAACCGGCTGATTTGGATCGACACGGGCAGCGTGTTCGTTCTCATGCTGATCGGCACAGGCCCTTTATCTTTGGACTCGAACCCCGCCGCTTTGGGAGAAGTACATGGCTGGTGGCCGCCTCTGTTTTGCTGGCTCTCCCCGTGGCGTTCATCGCAGCGCGGGGTGTCGTTGCCCTCGAGATCTGGAAGGCCAAGCGTTACGTACATGAACAAGTTGCGCTTAGAGAACTCCGAGCATCCCCAGACGGATACCGGCGCAGCTCGATTTTTGTAACGAGCCAGCGCCGAACGAGCGCCTTCGTTGTTCTGCCATGAGCGCCCATCCGTGGCGCCCGCGCCATCTGATAAGCTGAGACGGACTTCTCTATTGGAGGATACGCTGATGCCTCACGGCAAGATCTGTTACCTCGAAATCCCGGCGAACCGTGCCGAGGATTCTGCGCGCTTCTACTCGGATATCTTTGGTTGGAAGGTGCGAGAACGCGGAGATGGGAACCTGGCCTTCGACGACGCAGGAGGGGTGAGCGGGACGTGGGTCAAGGAGAGCGACCGGACGCCAGACGAGCGTACCCGGGCCTACATCATGGTCGACAGCATCACAGAGTCATTAAAACGGATTGAGGGAGCGGGCGGCAAAATCGTTACGCCGCGCACCGACATTGGGCCGGGAATGGGGGCATTTGCCGCCTTTACGGACCCGGTCGGCAACGAGTTCGGGCTCTACGAGGAGCCGCACCTGTAGAAACGGCAGTGTGCGGGCCGGCTCACGAATGACACGACCCACGATCTCCGGCATCACGCCGCTCTTTATCGTAAAAGACGTTCCGGCAACGCTCTCGTTCTATCGCGATATGCTGGGTTTTGAAGTCACCTTTCGAGGCCCAGCTCCTGACGACGAATTTTTCGGGATTGTCCGCCGCAATGGGGCGATGATCATGTTCAAGGCGCTGGGCGAGGTCTTGGACGGCAAAGAGGTCGTCGTCGAGCCGGTCCCAAACTACAGCCGTACCCCAGCCTTCAGCTGGGATGCGTATCTCGAGGTCCCTGATCCCGACGCGTTGGCGGCGGAGTTCGCGTTGCGTGGTGTTCGTTTCGCAGTGCCTCTAGGGAACCTCTGCACAAGAGCGAATGCTGCGTAGTTTTGTAAATATAGAGCGAGATAAGGCTCAAATAAGAAAGTTGAACCCGCGTTGTTCGGTCATTTCGTGGCGTTTTCGACGGCTGGGACTCACCTCTGACTCATTGCTCGTGTCAGCAGAGACATTTCTCCCGATCAGGAACAATGAATTTGCGAACGAGATAGAGGTTGGCCATCGCGAACGTTGCGAACGCCCGCGTGGTGTTCTTCATCAATCCGCGGTACCGCACTTTCGCGAACCCCCACAGCCGCTTCACGATCCGAAAGGCGTGCTCTCCGCGCGCTCTCGTTCGCGATCGACTCGTGTTGATCTTCTTCTGATGCTCCGTCAACGGACAATGGTGGGTTCCCCGCCGATTCACGCGATACTTCACACCTTCGGCTCGAAACCGCTGACGATCGGCCTCTTTCCAGTAGGCTTGGTCGCCGAAGATTTCTTTCTCATCGCCGTGAAGCAACGCTTCCATGTGCTTGATGTCCGCGGCCGCCGCATGCGTCGTAACCAGGCTGTGCACCACTCCACGGCGATCGGTTCCAACGTGAACCTTCATTCCGAAGTGCCACCTGTTTCCCTTCTTCGATTGACGCATCTCAGGGTCACGACTCTTCGTGCTGTTCTTCGTCGAGCTCGGCGCGGCGATCATCGTCGCATCCACGATCGTTCCCGATCGCAGCAGTAACCCTTTCTGTTCCAGCACTCCATTGATCTGCTGAAACATCGCTTCGGTCAGGCTGTGCCGCTCCAGCAAATGTCGAAAGCGCAAGATCGTCGTTTCGTCCGGCACCACGTCATCCGACAACTCCACCCCGGCGAATCGTCGCATCGCCTCGCTATCGTAGATGGCATCCTCGGCTTGCGGATCCGACAAATCGAACCAAAGCTGCAGCAGATAGATCCGCAGCATTTTCTCGATTCCCAAGGGCTGACGCCCGCGACCTGCCTTCGGATAGTGCGGCTCAATCAGACTGACCAGAAGGTCCCACGGAATGATCTGGTTCATCTCGCTGAGAAACCGCTCGCGCCGCGTCACTTTCCCTTTGTTCTTCCACGCCAGCCCCGCGAACGTCTGCTGTTTTCCCATCCGATCCTCACTCGCCGTTTGCTTTCGGTAGTATCGGATGAAACCTCACGTTTTTACAGTCGCGCGTGACTTGTGCAGAGGTTCCCTAGGGGACAATGATGATGGTCTCAGAGGCTTCGTGATCGAGGACATCGATGGCTACGGGTTGTTTTTCGGTCGTCTTCGAGCATGAGCCACTGTGCGCATCTGGAATCGTACGAGTGTTGTGTTCGAGAGCGCCATTTGGGGCGAGCTCGAGGATGCATTCCAGCGCGGTGATCCCGGTGTGTGTCATTTGCACTCTTTCCGAGGTGGGGAGGAAACTGTGAAAGCAAAAGGCAAGAGCGACGAGTCCGTGTCGTACGACGAATTCAAGGAGTACGAAGGCCGCAGATACACCGGCATGAAGGTGGGCCGGAGTCATAAGTGGTATTACGACCAGGGCGAGTGGAAGGAGAAGAAGGTCACGCCGGATTTGTGGCAAATCACTTATGCCGTGACCAAGCGCCGCGCGGGCCGCGCACCCGAGGGCTCCGGCGTGCCGGTCGGCACGGAATACCACTGGTACATCCTCGGACATCAGAACGTGCGCAAACTGAATGCGAACGATTACACGACTTCACTGGCGGGATTGAAATTCAAGATTGCGCACAAGAGAGCCGGCGACAACAAGTGGAGCGCGAGTCCCAAAGCACAGCGGCGGCGCTTGATCAAGTTTCTGCAGCAGGTCATTGAAGACCTCGAAAACCAGGAGGATGCGGAGCTCGAGACCGCGGTGACGCCGGTGAAGCCCGCGCAGAAACAAAAGAAGGCTCCGGTCAAGACAAAACGATTGCGCGCCGCGGCCTGAGCACATGTTGTCCCGAATGATTTGCTCTGAGCATCCCGCCAAACGTCCTGCGAGAACGGCCCATGTGGATGTGTGGAGATGACGTCGTACGACGCCGTCATCGTCGGCGCCGGACCGAACGGTCTCGCCGCGGCGATCACGCTCGCGCGCGAGGGGATCCGCGTGCTCGTGCTCGAGGCGAAGGAGACGATCGGCGGCGGCGCGCGCACGGAAGAAGTCACGCTTCCGGGATTTCGCCACGACATCTGCTCGGCGATTCATCCGATGAGCGTCGTGTCGCCGTTCATGCGCTCTCTTCCGCTTGCCGAGCATGGACTGGAGTGGGCGTATTCGCCGGCCGCGATCGCGCATCCGCTCGATGACGGCACCGCGGCGACGCTCGAGTTTTCCCTCGACGCCACGGCGTCGCGACTCGGCGAGGACGAGCAGGCGTATCGCCGCACGATGAGCAAGCTCGCCGCGAACGCGGGCGCGATCTACGACGACATCCTCCGTCCGATCCTGGCCTGGCCTCCGCCGCGCCATCCGTTTCTTCTCGCGCGCTTCGGCCTAACAGGACTGATGCCGGCGACGCAGCTCGTGAAGCGCTTTCGCACGCCGCATGCGCGCGCGCTCTTCGGCGGTTCCGCGGCGCATTCGTTTCTACCGCTCGATCGCGTGGGCTCCGCATCGTTCGGCATCGCGCTCATGCTCGCCGCGCACGCGACCGGATGGCCCGCGGCGAGGGGCGGCTCCGCCTCGATCATCCGCGCCATGGCCAGCTACTTGAAATCTCTGGGCGGCGAGATTCGCACGTCGCAGCGGGTGCGCTCGCTGCGCGATCTTCCTCCGTCGATCGTCGCCATCTTCGACGTGACGCCGCTGCAGCTCGCGTACATCGCGTCGGACGAGTTGCCGTCGCGCTACGTGCGCAAGCTCGGGCGATTCCGCTACGGTCCGGGCGTGTTCAAGATCGACTACGCGCTCGACGGACCGATTCCGTGGAAAGCCGCGGAGTGTCTGCGCAGCGCGACGGTCCACGTCGGCGGCACCATCGAAGAGATCGCGGAGCACGAGCGCTCGGTGTTCCACGGTCGCATGACGGACAAGCCGTTCGTGCTCGTCGCGCAGCAGAGCATGTTCGATCCGACGCGCGCGCCGGTGGGGAAACACACGGGATGGGCGTATTGCCACGTGCCGCACGGATCGACGGAAGACGTCGGCGATTCGATCGATCGCCAGATCGAGCGCTTCGCGCCAGGCTTCCGCGATCGCATCCTCGGCCGCCACACCATCAACACCGCGCAATACGAGGAGTACAACGCGAACTACATCGGCGGCGACATCGCCGGCGGCGCGAACACGATGATGCAGTTCCTCACGCGCCCGTTTCCGAAGCTCGATCCGTACGCGACGCCGAATCCGCGCATCTTTCTCTGCTCGAGCTCTACGCCTCCGGGAGCGGGCGTGCATGGGATGTGTGGACATCTCGCGGCGAAGAGCGTGCTGCGCCGAGTGTTCCGGAAGTGAAGCTACGAGTGGTGGAACTCATCCGCGTCGGCGAAAACTCAATTACCATCGCCGCCAACGTATGAGCGCAGGACGCATTCTTCTCGTCGAGGACGATCGGATTCTGGTCATGCTGTTGACCGAAGGGCTGCAGGCGGAGGGCTACACCATCGAATCCGTCACGAACGGCGACGACGCGATCGCGCGGGGCAGCTTTCCTGATATCGACCTGATCCTTCTCGATGTGACGCTGCCCGGCAAGAGCGGATTCGAAGTCTGCCGCGAGCTGCGTTCGAGAGGCGTCGAGACGCCGGTGCTGATGCTCACCTCGCGCGACGACATCACCGATCGCGTGCAGGGACTGAAGCTCGGCGCCGACGACTATCTGACGAAACCGTTCGAGGTCGAGGAGCTCATCGCGCGCATCGAGGCGCTGCTGCGGCGCGTGCGCAAACACGTGCAGCCCGCGGATGTCTTCGAGTGCGGCAACGTGCGCGTCGATTTCCGGCGCGCGTCGGTGTGGCGCGACGGCGAAGCACTCGATCTCTCCGCGATCGAGCTCAAGCTGCTGCGCTACTTCGTCGATCATCGCGGCGAAGTGCTCTCGCGTCAGGAGCTGCTCGAGAAAGTGTGGGGCTACAACGCGACGCCGCTCACGCGCACGGTCGACGTGCACGTGCGGCTGCTGCGGCAGAAGATCGAAGCGAATCCGTCGCGGCCCGAGCACATCCTGACGGTGCACGGGATGGGATACAAGTTCATGCCGTCAATGCGGTAAGCCGAACAGGTAGTACGCCGCACAAAGCGCGGCCAGCACCCACGCTCCCGCGCGCACTTCGCGCCATCGTCCGGCCAGCACTTTCATGATCGGATAGACGACCAGTCCTGCCGTCAGTCCGTTCGCGATGTTGAACGTGAACACCATCACGATCACCGTCGTGAACGCGGGAACGAGCTCGGTCAGGTCGTCGAAATCGATCTTCGTCACGGAGCCGAGCATCAGCATGCCCACGATCATCAACGCGGGTGCGTACGCGTACTGCAGCGATTGCATCGGCTCGAGCAGCGGAATGAAGAACAGCGAGAGCGCGAACAGCGCCGCGGTGACGATCGACGCGAGACCCGTGCGCGCGCCTTCGCGAATGCCCGTCGACGATTCGATGTACGCGCCGCTCGTCGACGTTCCCACGAGTCCGCTGAAGACGCACGACAGCGCGTCGACGATCATCGGTTTCTTGAGATCGCCCTTGTTGCCGGTGGCGGTGTCGAGCGCGACGAGGGTGCCGAGGGTGTCGAGCAGGGACATGAGAAAAAGCGTGAGGAGAATCGGAAGGAAGCTCAGTCGCAGAATCGACACGACGTCGAGCTGGAACGCGATCGCGCCGAGGTCGTATGCGCCGGTGAACGGCAGTGCGATGACGCGCTCCGGCATTTTTCCGTGACCTAACAGCGCGCCGAGAATTGCGGTGACGATGACGCCGATGAGGATTGCGCCCGGAACGCGGCGATGGAGCAGCGCTGCGATGAGGATGAATCCGACAATCGCCAGCAGCACCGTCGCGCTGCGCACATCGCCGAGCTGCACCGGCACCGCTTGCGCGGACTTCACGATGCCGGTCTCGTAGAGACCGATGAACGTGAGAAAGAGTCCGATGCCGGCGGCGAAGCTGTGCTTCATCGACGGCGAGATCGCGTCGGCGAGCCACGTGCGAATGCCGAGCAGCGTGATGATCAGAAAAATCACGCCGCTCACGAACACCGCGCCGAGGCGCTGCTGCCACGTGATGCCGAACGCCGCGAGTCCGAACGCGATGAACGCGTTCTCGCCCATGTACGGCGCGACGGCGATCGGACGATTCGCGTAGAGGCCCATCAGCAGCGTGCCGAACACGGCGGTGAGGATCGTCGCGACGGTGCTCGGTCCCTGCGGGATTCCGGCGAACCCGAGGATCGCGGGATTCACGACGATGATGTAGGCCATCGACACGAAGGTCGTGATCCCGCCGACGACCTCTGCCCGGACGGTGCTGCCGCGCTCGCTGAGGTGGAACATGGGGCGGGATTGTAGTTGGGGTTGCGAGTTGCGGGTTGCGAGTTGCGCGAGGCGAGTTGCCAAGCGCACTCGGCACTTACGCAACTCGCAACTCGCCACTCGCAACTCCGAACTGGCTCCTTACTTGCTCTAAATAACCCATTGAATCTTGCTGTAGCTCAAAAGGAGATCACATGAGCAAGATCTTGAACCACAGACAATTACGCTTGCAGCGGTCGCTGCTGGCGATGTTCCTGATCACGGCCGTTGCCGTGTACGGCTGCACGACGAATCGCACCCTCGGAAACGGCAATCCAACCGATCGGCCGGCGACGCGAACGGCGCCGACGACGGGCATTTCGTCGAGCGGAACGGAGAGCGAAACGACTCCGCCGCCACCACCTCCGATGACGTCGTCGTACTCGCGTCCGGAGATCATCGAGCTGCAACCGCTGCCGACGGTGCGCTCGATCAACGTCGCGACGAGCGGCAATGGATCGATCACGACGCGCCGCGGCATTCGCAAGCTCTCGCCTGATGAAGCGGCGATGATCATGTCCGATCAGCAGCGCATCGCGCAGACCAGCCGCGTACGCGTTCTCGGCGCGTCGAGTCCCGGACTCTCGGGTCAGGGATACGTCTCTGCGAATCTCGCGACCGGACAGTTCATCAATCCCGCGCTCGCGACGAATCCGCAGATGACGCTGAACTCGTCGATCAGCTCTGAGCCGACGGTTGCGATCAGTAGCGGCGCGGGCACCGGCTCGACCGCGGTCGGCACGACGATCGTCGGAGGCATCACTGCGAACGCGAACGACATCGCGCTCGGCAGAAACTTCGTCGATAACCCCGCGGCCGTCTTTCTTCCGACGCAGTCGCGTCAGGTTCCGACGAACCTCTCGCCCGAGCTCGGGACCGGCGGAAATCTCACGACCGGAGCAGGCACCTCGCCTGTGTTAGGCGTGACTCCGACGCGTACGGTGACGCCGATCGTAATCTCGCCGCCGGCAAGCCAGACCGCAACCGCGACCGGCACGGCGCGCGTGATGACGAACAATGTGACGGCAAACGCAACCGCGAAAACGGGCACCGTGCGAACGGGCAATCTGCGCGTGGTCACGAGTCCGAATGGTCAGGTGACGGTGACGAACTCGAACCAGTAGTCATGGAGCATTGGGTCGGCCGGTACTATCCGGCCGGCACCAAGCCCGCGGCGATGCGGATCCGCGCCTGGCGTCGGAAATTGACGACGATCTACGTCGTATGCCGTGCAAAACGCGCTGACGCTCAAGCGGTTAGTCTCGCGACGTGGGGCGGGCCGCCGGCCCGCCGTCCCGCGCGCGGCTCGCGCGCGCATCGCCGGCCAGCGGCCGGCGTAACGGCCGGCCAGCGGCCGGCCCCACGAACCCTTAAGAAAAAGACGACAACGACGACTCCGCGTATGCCGTGCAAAACGCGCTGACGCTGAAGCGGTTGGTCTCGCGACGTGGGGCGGGCCGCCGGCCCGCCGTCCCGCGCGCGGCTCGCGCGCGCACCGCCGGCCAGCGGCCGGCCCCACGAAAACGGTGCTACCCTTAACCGGTCTTTCCCGAGAAAAAACGGAGCAGTCATGGCGCTCGTTGCCGCCGAGCACGACCCTACATCACGCAGACGCGTGTTTGCCGTGTACCTGCAGCACGGCATCGTGGGATTCCTCGTCCTCGTCGCGGCGACGGTTGTTAGGCGCGACGAGCCTGCTGCGATCATCGATGCGCTGGGCCCATCGGGCGTGCTGCTCATCGTTCTCTTCCTGCTCTTCTCGACGATCCTCGCGCTGCTGAAGTTCAAGCTCACCGAGCAGATCTTCGTCTCGCTCGCGGTCACGGCATACATCGCCATGTGTCCGCTCCTGGGCATGATCCTGTCCGCGTGGATCGCCGTGATCGCGGCGGCGACGCAGCGCGTGTTGGGCATGATGCGCACCGGCATGCGCGATCCGTTCGAGTGGGCGCGCACGTTCGCGCTGTTCGCGACGTACGGTGTGCCGGTCATCGTCGCGGTGCGAACGTACGAAGCGATCGGCGGCGTCATTCCCGTGCTTCGTCCGAGCGTGATCGCCGCGCTGCAGATCGCGGGATGCGGAGTTGTCCTCGTGCTGGTGAACAACCTCATCGTCTCGCGCATTGAGCGCGCGATGGGCTATTCGCTGGCGACGACGGTGCGAACCGCGATCGTCGACTCGTCGATCTACTACATCACCGTGCCGTATGCGATCCTCACCGCGTTCGCGTACGGATCGATCGGCTGGGGCGGCGTGCTCGCGTCGGCGTTCACGTGGATCATCGCCAATCTCGTCACGCGCAATCTCGCGCAGCTCCGCGCGGATCGCGAGCAGCTCATCCAGCGACTGAGCTCGCTCACGAACGTCGGCAAGACGATCTCGCTCAACTGCTCGACCGACGAGCTCCTGGCGCGGGTGTACGAAGAATGCGCGAACGTGATCGACGTCTCGATGTTCAGCATCGCGCTGCACGAATCATCGACGAACGAGCTCTCGTTCGAGCTGAACGTCGTGCGCGGCGAGGTGCAGCCGAAAGCGCGCATTCCGGTCGCCGAGGGATTGAACTCGTGGGTGTTCACGAACGCGAAACCGCTGCTGATCGCGAGCGCGCTGGACGAGCGGAAGCTCGGCATCACGTCGTACGACGACGGCATGGCCACGGAGTCGTGGCTCGGCGTTCCGATGATCGCGCGCGATCACGTCATCGGCGTCATCTCCGTACAGAGTTTCGAGAAGCACGCGTTCTCGCACGACGATCTGGTGCTGCTCACCGCGATTGCGAATCAGGCTGCGGCGGCGATCGAGAACGGACATCTGTATCGCGATCTCGAAGGATTGAACGTCGCCCTCGAGCATCGCGTGAGCGAACGGACGAATGAGCTGCGCGAGGCCAACATCCAACTCGTCGCGGCCGATCGGTCGAAGAACCAGTTCCTGGCCAGCATGTCGCACGAGCTGCGCACGCCGCTCAACGCCATCATCGGCTTCTCGTCGATCCTCATGGATCTCACGCCGACGCTGCTTCCGGCGCGTCTGTTCAAGATGATCGAGAACATCCGCACGGCGGGAAGCCATCTGCTCGATCTCATCAACGACATCCTCGATCTGGCGAAGATCGAGACCGGCAAGCTGCAGCTCGAGCTGCAGGAATTCGATCTGCGCGAGACGGTCGCGGTCGTCGATCGCGTGATCAAGGGAATGGCTGCGGAGCGCGACGTGACGGTCGTGACGACCATCGATCCCGATCTCTCGATCGCGAATCTCGACGAAGTGCGCGTGAAGCAGATCCTGCTGAATCTTCTGTCGAACGCGGTGAAGTTCTCCGACCGCGGCGGCTACGTCTATCTCAACGTTTCGCAGATCGACGAACGGATCCGCATCGAAGTGAAAGACTCCGGCATTGGCATCGCCCAGAAAGAGCTCGAGCGAATCTTTCAGGAGTTCTACCAGGTGCCCGGACGCTCGCGCAAAGGCGGCACGGGCCTTGGCCTTTCCCTAACGCGCAACTTCGTCGAGATGCATCGCGGAAAGATTCAGGTGCGCTCCGAAGAAGGCCGCGGCTCGACGTTCGTCGTCGACCTGCCTCGCTCGCTGTCGACGGATTCCCCTCTCCCCGCCGCGCGGGGAGAGGGTAGGGTGAGGGGCGTTTCTTAGTCTCTCCGTCCACCGAAAATGCGGAGCAGCATCAGGAACAGGTTGATGAACGAGATGTACAGCACGAGCGCCCCGAGAATCGAGAAGTGCTCGCGGTACTGCTCCGACGTGGCCATCCCCTTCAATCGCTGCGTGTAATACGCGGTTAGGCCGAGGAAGATGAACACGCCGATCACGGACAGGATGAAGCCGAGGCGATCGGACTGCAGCCACATGTTCACGAGGAATCCGATGAAGATTCCCCAGAAGCCCATGATGAGGAATGAGCCCATCGACGTCAGGCTGCGTTTCGTCACGTAACCGTAGACGCTCATGCCCGCGAACATCAGTGCGGCGCTGAGGAACGCCTGAAAGATTGCCGCCTGCGTGTAGACGAAGAAGATCACGCTCAGCGTCAAGCCGTTCAGGAGCGAGTAGACCAGGAACGCCGACGCCGCGGTCGACGCCTTCATGTGCGTGATGCGCACCTGGACCCACATCGCCAGCGCGAACTCCGCGATGAGAAGCCCGAAGAACACCACGCGATTGCGCAGCACGATCTGCTGCAGAGCGGGCGAGAAGAGGACCCACAGCGCGGCAGCCGTGGTGATCGCCAGTCCGCCGAACATCCATGCATAGACGCCGCGGATGAACTCGCGAACGCGCACGTCGGTATCCGTGGTTGAGGCGCTGATCCAGGCAGGCTGTTCAGGTCGGTACGGGTATTGGCTCATTCAAGTGTCTCCAGTTGGTCGCGGATCATAACAGTCTGCCATCCGCAGCCTTCCCGGCTGCGAAATGGTGCTGGGTGCTGAGGTGCTGGGTGCTTGCCAGTTTTCGGCTGACGGCGAAGTCCACGCGCAGCGCCGTCGGCCTACTCCTTGCACGACCGGAATTTACAATGCTAGACTCAGGTTTCGTGTGACAGACAAATTTGATAACGGGACGCTCAATGTTCCGCAAGTCATAGAAGGAGAATAACCTATGTCCAAGATCATCGGCATTGACCTCGGTACGACCAACTCCGTCGTCGCGGTCATGGAAGGCAACGAGCCGAAGGTCATTGTGAACGCCGAAGGCAGCCGCATCACCCCCTCCGTGGTCGGTTTCGCCAAGAACGGCGAGCGTCTCGTCGGCCAGGTCGCCAAGCGCCAGGCGGTCACGAATCCGGAGAACACCATCTTCTCGATCAAGCGCTTCATGGGACGCAAGTTCAATGAAGTCAACGAAGAGATGAAGATGGTCCCGTACAAAGTCATCCCCGCGTCGAACGGCGACGCCCGCGTCGAGGTGCAGACCAAGCTCTACTCGCCGCCCGAGATCTCCGCGATGATCCTGCAGAAGCTCAAGCAGGCCGCGGAAGACTACCTCGGCGAGAAAGTGGATCGCGCCGTCATCACCGTTCCGGCGTACTTCAATGACTCGCAGCGCCAGGCCACCAAGGACGCGGGCGAGATCGCCGGCCTCAAGGTCGAGCGTCTCGTCAACGAGCCCACGGCCGCCGCGCTCGCGTACGGTCTCGACAAGAAGACGAACGAAACGATCGCCGTGTACGACTTCGGCGGCGGTACGTTCGACATCTCGATTCTCGAAGTCGGCGACGGCGTCGTCGAAGTGAAGTCGACCAACGGCGACACGCACCTCGGCGGCGACAACATCGATCAGAAGCTCATCGACTGGATCATCGACGAGTTCCGCAAGGACCAGGGCATCGATCTGTCGAA
>Ga0075428_100004750_pt1 | contig 15039 bp, 11 predicted proteins | sample RhiMetdeltSRZDD2_FD_75291 | JGI IMG/M metagenome (GOLD analysis project Ga0075428, IMG submission 75291) | Populus rhizosphere microbial communities from Tennessee, USA - Rhizosphere MetaG P. deltoides SRZDD2 | ecosystem: Host-associated > Plants > Roots > Rhizosphere > Soil | place: USA... | reverse complement strand
CATCGCCGACGAGGGCGACCTGTTCGCGCTCGACGCGGAGCAGCTCTCGCGTAGCCCGTTCTTCGTCAACAAGGACGGCACGCTCGGTTCCAACGCCACGAAGCTGCTCGCCAACCTGGCCGAGGCCAAGCAACGTCCACTGTGGCGGGTGCTGGTGGCACTGTCCATCCGGCACGTCGGGCCGACCGCGGCGCAGGCGCTCGCCCGCCAGTTCGGCTCGATCGACGACATCGCGGCCGCGAGCGTGGACGAGTTGTCCTCAGTGGACGGTGTGGGGCGGACGATCGCCGAGTCGATCGTCGAGTGGTTCGGGGTGGACTGGCACCGGGCGGTCGTCGAGAAGTGGCGGGCGGCCGGGGTACGCATCGCGGAGGACCGGGTCGACAGCGGTCCGCGCCTGCTGGAGGGCATCACGGTCGTCATCACGGGCTCGCTCGCGCACCACTCGCGCGACGGGGCGAGCGAGGCGGTGACCAGCCGCGGCGGCAAGGTGACCGGCTCGGTGTCGAAGAAGACCGACTTCGTGATCGTGGGGGAGAACCCGGGCTCGAAGTTCGACAAGGCGATCGCGCTGAAGGTACCTGTCCTCGACGACACGGCCTTCGAGGTGCTCCTCGAGCAGGGTCCGGAGGCCGCCCGTACGGCCGCCACGCGCGGGACTGCGGAGTAAACCGGACTTATTTCCATTTAGCCACAACTACACCATATCCTTCCGAATACGGCGTGACCGATCTATGTTTGGGGTCGTTTCACGTCGTAGGTCGGGAGGTGAGCGTGGAGGCGTCAACGCTGCGCAACAGACCACCACCCGAGCGTGCGACGGTGTTTTTTGGCTATATGTCCGGTGTGGTGGCCGTCAGCCTGTTGGTCACCGTTCCGGCGCTTCTGGCCCTCCCGGCGACACTCCGGACCGCCCCGCTGGCCTTCTGGCTGATGGCGGTGTTGGCGGTGCTCGGCGACGCCCGCCCGTTCCTCACCTCCAGTCGCAGCGACTCCGCGGTCGTACTGCCGTCGGTGTGCTTCAGTTTCGCGATCCTGCTCGACTGGGGACTGCCCGCGGCCGTGGTCGTGCAGTCTGTCGCGGTCGCGATGGCGGCCCGGCGAATGCGGCACACGCCCTGGCGGGCGGCCTTCAACGGCGCGCAGTACGTGCTCTGCTACGCGGCCGCCGCCGCGGTACTCAGTCTCGGATCCGGCCTGCCTCTGGTGCTGGCCGCGGCCGCGGTCTGGTTCGTCGTCAACAACGTGCTCGTGTCGACGGCCGTGTGGCTGCGCTTCGGCGCTACGAGGGACGGCTGGTCGTGGTGGCGGGTGTTCACCCGGTCGCTCCGGCTCGAGGTGCTCTCCACCGGAGCGCTGCTGTTGCTGGGACCGATACTCGCGGCGGCCGCCCAGGCCCACGTCGCGCTCGTCCCGCTCGTGTCGCTCCCGCTGTTCGCCGTCGAGCGCATGGCCCACCTTTCGGTCGAGCAGGAACGGCAGGCGCTCCGGGATCCGCTCACCGGCCTACCCAACCGCAAGGCGGTCGTGGAGCAGGTCGAACATGAGGTGGCGGTACACGCCGAGCGCGCGGCCGCGGGTCGGGTCAACCGCCGGTTCGCGCTGCTGCTGATCGACCTCGACCGGTTCAAGCACGTGAACGACGCCCTCGGCCATGCCGTCGGGGATCGGCTGCTGGGCGAGGTCGCGCGCCGGTTGCACGCGTGGGTACGAGCCGACGATCTGGTGGCGCGGCTGGGCGGCGACGAGTTCGCGGTCGTCGCGCCGGGGCTGGTCGACGCCTCGGAGGCGAAGGACCTCGCCTACTGCATCGCCGACGCGTTGAGCCGACCAGTACCGATGGACGGGTTGCCGCTCGACGTCGCCGGCTCGATCGGCGTCGCCGTCTACCCCGAGCACGGCCAGGACTACGTCACCTTGATGCGGCACGCCGACGTCGCGATGTACGAGGCCAAGCACCGCGGCGACAGTGTCGCCCTGTACCAGCCCGAGTCCGACCACAACAACCCCGAGCGGCTCGGGCTGCTCGCCGACCTGCGCAAGTCCCTGGAGTCGCCGGGCAGTGCGGAAATCACGATGTACTACCAGCCGCAGGTCTCCCTCGACACCGGCGCGGTCGTCGGCGTCGAGGCTCTGCTGCGCTGGCAGCACCCGCGGCGCGGAATGGTCAACCCCGAGGAGCTGATCCGCGTCGCCGAACACACCGCGGTCATGCGGCTGCTCACCCGGCGGGTCGTGGACGACGTGGTGGCCCAGGTCGCGAAGTGGGCGACGGAAGGGCTCACGCTGCGCGCGGCGCTCAATGTGAGCGTGCGGGACCTGCACAACGGCGACATCGTGGACCAGCTCGCCGAACGGCTCACCGAGCACCAGGTACCGCCCGAACAGATCCTGCTGGAGATCACCGAGGGCGCGTTGATGGCCGATCCGCGCCGGGTGCTCGCCACGATCGTGCGGCTGGAGCGGCTCGGAGTGGCCATCTCGCTGGACGACTTCGGTACCGGCTACTCGTCGTTGCAGCACCTGCGCCGCCTGCCGCTGGCCGAGGTCAAGGTGGACCGCTCGTTCGTACTCGGGATGTCGTCCGACGCCGACGACGCGGCGATCGTACGGTCCACTGTCGAGCTTGCCCGGGCACTGGGCCTACGGGTCGTCGCGGAGGGCGTGGAGGACGAGCGCACCTGGCGGCAGCTGTGCGACGCGGGCTGCCACGTCGCGCAGGGTTGGTTCTTCGCCCGGCCCATGCCCGGCGACGAGCTGGCGGCGTGGCTCGCCCGGTACCGCCCGTTGCCTGCCACGCGAAGGCGCTGACCGGCCGGTCGATAGACTCGGCCCGTCACCGGAGTCCATGCCAGGGAGTAACCATGGCCGCCATCTCCCGCGAGGAGGTCGCGCACCTCGCGCACCTCGCGCGGCTCGCCGTCACGGACGAGGAATTGGATACCTTCGCCGGCCAGTTGGATGTCATCCTGCAGGCGGTAGCCCGGATCGGTGAGGTCGCCGCGGCCGATATCCCGCCGACGTCGCACTCGGTGCCGCTGACCAACGTGCTGCGCGAGGACGTAATGGTGGCGTGCCTGCCGCGGGACGAGGCGCTCGCCGGGGCGCCGGACGCGCAGGACGGGCGGTTCCGGGTACCACGGATCTTGGATGAGGAGGCGTAGTGGTGATCGAGCGGACTGCCGCCGAGCTGGGCCGCCTCATCGGTTCCGGCGAGGTCTCCGCCGAGGAGGTCACCCGGGCACACCTCGACCGGATGACCGAGGTCGAGCCGAAGGTGCACGCGTTCCTGCACGTAGCCACGGAACGCGCGCTGGAGGCGGCGCGCGCCGTGGACGCCCGCCGGGCGGCGGGCGAGCAGCTCGGCCCGCTGGCCGGCGTCCCGATCGCGGTCAAGGACGTCATCACCACGCGCGGCATGCCCACCACGTGCGCCTCCAAGATCTTGGAAGGCTGGGTACCGCCGTACGACGCGACGGTCGTCGAACGGCTGCACGACGCCGGTCTCGTGGTGCTCGGCAAGACGAACATGGACGAGTTCGCGATGGGCTCGTCGACGGAGTATTCGGCGTACGGGCCGACGAACAACCCGTGGGACCTCGGCCGCATCCCCGGTGGCTCGGGCGGCGGTTCGGCGGCGGCGGTGGCCGCGTACGAGTCGGCGCTGGGCATCGGTACCGACACCGGCGGTTCGATCCGGCAACCCGGCGCGGTCACCGGAACGGTGGGCGCCAAGCCGACGTACGGCGGCACGTCCCGGTACGGCCTCGTCGCGTTCTCGTCCTCTTTGGACACTCCCGGCCCGGTCGCCCGTACCGTCGAAGACGCGGCCCTGCTGCACGCGGTCATCGCCGGGCACGACCCCCGCGACTCCACGTCGATCCCCGCGCCGGTGCCCGACGTGGTCGGCGCCGCCCGGCTGGGTGCCACGGGTGATCTGACCGGCGTCCGGCTGGGGCTGGTACGCGAGTTCAGCGGCGAAGGCGCCGAACCCGGTGTCACGGCCGCCGTGCGGGACGCGGTCGAGGCGCTGACCAAGCTCGGCGCCGAGGTCGTCGAGGTGTCCTGCCCGCACTTCCCGTACGCGCTGCCGGCGTACTACCTGATCGCACCGAGCGAGTGCTCGTCCAACCTGGCCCGCTTCGACGGCGTGCGCTACGGGCTGCGGGTCGGCGACGACGGCACCCGGTCGCTGGAGGAGGTCATGTCGCTGACCCGGGAGGCCGGCTTCGGCGCGGAGGTCAAGCGGCGCATCATCCTCGGCACGTACGCGTTGTCGGCCGGCTACTACGACGCCTACTACGGGCAGGCGCAGAAGGTACGTACGCTGATCACCCGCGACTTCACCGCCGCCTTCGAGCAGGCCGACGTGCTCGTGTCGCCGACGACGCCGTTCGTTGCGTTCCCGTTCGGCTCGCGTACCTCGGACCCGTACCAGATGTACCTCGCCGACCTGTACACGATCCCGTCGAACCTCTACGGTGGACCGGCCATCTCCGTCCCCTGTGGACTGTCCGAGGGCCTGCCGGTCGGCTTCCAGGTGATGGCGCCGACCCTGGGCGACGACCGGATGTACCGGGTCGCCGCCGCGCTCGAGTCCGCCATCCCGCCCCTGACCCCGCCCGCCCTGTAGAGAGGTTGTGCATGTCGACGGCATACGAACCGGTGATCGGGCTCGAGGTGCACGTGGAGCTCGGTACCCGGACGAAGATGTTCTGCGGCTGCCCGACCCTCTTCGGCGCGGAGCCCAACACCCAGGTGTGCCCGGTGTGCCTTGGCCTGCCGGGCAGCCTGCCCGTGGCCAACCGGGCGGCCATCGAGGCGACGATCCGAATCGGGTTGGCGCTCAACTGCTCGATCGCGCCGTGGTGCCGGTTCGCCCGCAAGAACTACTTCTACCCGGACATGCCGAAGAACTTCCAGATCAGCCAGTACGACGAGCCACTGTGTACGGACGGCTGGCTGGACGTGCCGGTCGACGGCGGCATGGTACGGGTCGGCATCGAGCGGGTGCACCTCGAGGAGGACACCGGCAAGACGCTGCACATCGGTGGGGCCACCGGACGCATCCACGGCGCGACAGAGTCCCTTGTGGACTACAACCGGGCGGGCATCCCGCTCGTCGAGATCGTGACCAAGCCCGTCCCCGGTACCGGTGAGCTGGCGCCGGCCGTCGCCCGGGCGTACGTCGCCGAGCTGCGCGACCTCGTGCGGTCCCTGGGCGTCTCCGACGTCCGGATGGAACAGGGCTCGCTGCGGTGCGACGTCAACACCTCGCTGAACCGGCCCGGCGAGGAGTGGGGTACGCGTACCGAGACGAAGAACGTCAACTCGTTGCGGAGCGTGGAGCGTGCGGTGCGGTCGGAGATGCAGCGGCAGGCGGCGGTCCTGTCCTCCGGCGGAAAGGTGACCCAGGAGACGCGGCACTTCCACGAGGACACCGGTGACACGACGTCGGGGCGGAGCAAGGAGACCGCGACCGACTACCGGTACTTCCCCGAGCCAGACCTCGTACCGCTCGCGCCGGACCCGGACTGGGTAGCGGCGCTGAAGGTCAGCCTGCCGGAGTCACCGCGGGCACACCGCGAGCGGCTCCAGGCGGCCTGGGGACTGTCCGATGTGGACATGCAGGCGGTCGTCAACGCCGGCGCGGTGGGGCTGATCGAGGCGACCGTCGCCGCGGGAGCTGCTCCGGCCGCGGCCCGCAAGTGGTGGCTGAACGAGCTGGCCCAGCGCGCCAACGCCGACGGCATCGAGCTCGAGGCCGTCGGCGTCACGCCGGGGCAGGTAGCCGAGCTGCAGCAGCTCGTCGACGAGGGCACGCTCAACGACAAGCTCGCCCGTACCGTGCTCGACGGTGTGGTCGCGGCCGAGGGCTCGCCGCGTGAGGTTGTCGCGGCCCGGGGTCTGGCGGTCGTGTCGGACACCGGAGCGCTGACCGCGGCCGTCGACGAGGCCATCGCGGCGCATCCGGACGTGGCCGCGAAGGTGCGAGAGGGCAAGGTCGCCGCGGCCGGCGTACTCGTCGGTGCGGTGATGAAGACGACCGGCGGCCGCGCGGACGCGAAGACCGTTCGCGAACTCGTGCTGTCCCGCCTCAGCCAGTAGGCGTGGCGTCGGGCGTGGGATTCGGTGCTGGCGCCAGCTCCCGGACGACATGGCGCTCGAGCGTCACGTTGGCCAGCCCGGCGCCGCCGACCCGGATGTCGTCGTAGCCGGCGAGTTCGCGCTCGGCCGTGAAGTAGAGCACGGACAGGGCCAGCGGTACCGGCTCCTCGTTCTCCAGCCCGCGCAGCCCGGCCCCGCCGGTGGAGCCCTCCACCATCAGCATCGTGCCGGGTCCGAGTTCCCGTACCTCGCGCTGATGCAGGTGGCCGGCCAGGACCAGCGGGCATTCGTCGGCGAGACCGGGCGCCGATGCCGGATCGTGGACGAGCGCGATGTCGACCTTCTGCCCCGATCGGCGGATCGTCTCGGCCAACATGTCGCCGGCCTGGATGACTCGCTCCACGGTCTTCTGCGAGCTGCCTGAGCCGGCCGGCGATGTGATCTTGTCGGGAGTGAACCGCGGATCCCCGATACCGGCGATCGTCAGTCCACCGACGGTCGCCACGCTGTTGTCGAGCACCACCGCGTTCGGCTGTTTCGCCACCGCCGCGGCTGTCGCGATCGAGTCGTGGTTGCCGCGGACGAACACGTACGGCACGCCGAGCCGGCCGATCGCGTTCAGGTACGAGCCCTCCTGCTCCGATCCCCAGTCGACGATGTCCCCGGTGTCCACCACGAGGTCGATGTCGAACTGCTCCACGACCGTCTCGAGCACCGCCCAGGCGGACGGGTTCAGGTGCAGGTCCGACACGTGCAGCACGCGCAGGCTCGACGGGTCCGGCTCGAACACCGGCAGCGTCGACACCGTTGTGTAGAGCCGGCTGACGTTGCTGACCAGACGTTGCAGTTGGGCGCGGTACTCGTCGTACCGGTTCGCGATCCGGCGCGCGTCACCGACCACGGCCGGCGCGTTGACCAGCAGCCCTTCGTAGCGCGGCTCCTCGATCGAGTCGGGCCGCAGCGTCGTCACCGCGACGCCGAGGGACGCCGCGGTCAGCACGAGACCGAGGCCGCCGGTCCAGGCCACCCGGCGCATGTTGCGGAAGATCAGCGTCGCCAGCAACAGGCTGCCGAGTACCGCCGCACCGAGCGTCTGCAGCACCAGTCGGGTGACCCCTTCCTCGACGTCGGAGACGGCGGTCTCACTGGCCCGGGCGATGCCGTTCGGGTCGTTGACGAGCGCCTCGGTACGGCGCTGGTCGAGCGAGCCGAGCCGGATCTTCAGGTGCGCCGGGCCCTCGTGGCTGTCCAGGTGCAGGGCGCCGAGCGGCGGTACGACCACCTCGGTGTCGCCCTTCACCGACGGGGTCAGGGACAGCTCGGCGCGGAACGGGCCGACGTCGGTCTCGGTACGCGCACCGAGCGCCACGCCGAGCAGGACCCCGGCGACGGCGACGGCGAAGATCGCCGCAGCCATCGCCAGCCGTCGGGTGGTACGCGCGTCGACGGCTGATCGCAGGGCGCGGCTGAACTTGACCATGGGTTACATCATGACCGCTCGCGGCGGTCCGCAATCCCGGACGCCGGACCTCAGGTCTTGCCCGCGCCGCCCGCGCCGAGGATGACCAGGCGCAGGATCTGATCGTCGGCCGGCTTCGGGTTGCCCCGGCCGTCCCGGTTGGATGTCATTACCCAAACCGTACCGTCCGGCGCGCGCACGGCGGTCCGCAGCCGGCCATACTGCCGCACCAGCAGCGGTCGCGGCGCGCCCAGCGTGCCGCCAGCCGCGGTGAGCTCGACGAGCCAGAGCCGTTCGCCCTTCAGGCAGGCGGCGATCAGCAGCGGTCCCACGATGGTCATCCCGGAACAGGACGCCTCGTCCGGGTTCCATACCACGAGCGGGTCGACGAACCGAGGATCGTTGCCCTTACCCTCGACCGTCGGCCAGCCGTAGTTCTTCCCGGGCTCGATGCGGTTGATCTCGTCGAAGCGATCCTGGCCGAATTCGGTCGCGTAGAGCCTGCGCTGCCCGTCCCAGTCCAGTCCCTGCACGTTGCGGTGCCCGTACGACCAGACCAGCGAGTTCGGGAACGGGTTGCCGGGAGCGGGTTTGCCGTCCTTGGTCATCCGCAGGACCTTGCCGCCGAGACTGCGCAGATCCTGGGACCGGCCGCGCTCGGCGGCGTCGCCGGTGGTGGCGTAGAGGAAGCCGTCCGGCCCGAACGCGAGCCGGCCGCCGTTGTGGATGCCGGAGATCGGGATACCGGTGACGATCGGCTGGGGCTTCGCGCCGAGCCGCAACTTGGCGATCCGGTTGTCGGTCGGTGACGTGTAGTAGATGTAGACCGTACTGTCGGTGTCGTAGTCGGGGGAGACCGCGATCCCCAGCAGGCCGCCCTCGCCGTTGGAGTCGGCCTCCTGGATGGTCTGGACGGTACTGACCGTCAGCCCGTTCGGCCCGGAGTCCGGCCCGATCCGCAGCAACTTGCGGGTGTCGCGTTCGGTCACCAGAGCGGTACCGTCCGGCAGGAACGCCAGCCCCCACGGAGTCTCGAGGTTCTTGACGATCACCGATACGGCGCCAGGCGCTACGGACTGTGGCGGCTGAGTGGTGGGCCGGGTGGTCGGTGTAGGGAAACGCGGTGGTTCGCCCGACTCATCCGCTGGGGGCGGGCCGAACCCGCAGGCGGTGGTCACCATCGAGGCGAGCGCGACCACGACGACACGCCGGATCCGGGGGTGGCTCACGGTGCCAGACTAGCCGCGGTTTCTGTGACTATCGTCGTCTGGCGTGAGGGTCTGGATTGCGCACGAGGCCGGCTTGCCGCTGCTCGGCGAGGTACCGCCAACGGTGATCATCGACGTGTACACCGGTCCGCCCGCAGAGCCACCGTCCGATCCGGACGAGGTGGAGTTCTGGGTACCGCCGTTCCTGGCCCTCGCCCCGGTCGTGTCGATCGTGGCCTCGATGCGGTCGCTGAAGGTGGTACAGCTGCTCAGCGCCGGGGCGGACACGTGGGTCGGTCGGCTGCCGGACGGAGTGACATTGTGTGACGCCCGGGGCGTGCACGACTCGTCGACCGCGGAGTGGGCGGCCACCGCGATCCTGTCGTACCTGCGGGCGTTTCCGGCCTTCGTGCGGGCCCAGGCACGCCGCGAGTGGACCTACCGGGACTATGCCCCGACCGACGAGCTGGCCGGCAAGCGGGTACTCATCGTCGGCGCCGGCTCGATCGGCGAGGCGCTCCACGCCCGGCTGGCGCCGTTCGAGGTCACGCTGACCCGGGTGGCGCGGCGGGCTCGGCCAGGCGTATACGCCATCGACGAACTGCCCGCGCTGCTGCCGTCGGCGGATGTTGTCGTGGTCCTGGTGCCGCTGACGTCGCAGACCCGAGGGATGGTCGACGAGGCGTTCCTGAGCCGGATGCGGGACGGGGCTCTGCTGGTCAACGCCGCTCGTGGCCCCGTCGTCGATACCGCCGCGCTCACCGCCGAGTTGGCCAGCGGCCGGCTGTCCGCCGCTCTCGACGTCGTCGAGCCGGAGCCGCTCCCCGCCGAGCATCCACTGTGGACGATGCCGAACGTCCTGCTGACCCCGCACGTCGCCGGGTCGGTACGCGGCCTGTTCCCGCGGGCGTACGGCCTGGCCGGCGCCCAGCTGCGCCGGTACCTGGCCGGCGAGCAGCTGGCGAATGTGGTCGTCGACGGGTACTGACTGTCTATCTGACGCCGTGCCGTTCGTCAGTTAGGTGTGCTCTCTACGTGGTGGCCGCTTGCCGCCATCAGGCGCGGCAGGTCGGCCGTGGTGACCGCGATGAGCGGTACCTCGTGGCCGTCGGCCAACCTGGCGGAGACCCGTCCGGCTGTGGTCGCCAGTTCGGACACCTCCGACCAGGCGATCCGGCGCTGGCCGAGCAGTGCGCGGACGCGTACCCCATTGGCGTCCGCGTCCGTGCCCGACCGCCATGCCCACCACGCGATGGTCAGCGGCAGCAGGATCACGGGGGCGAGGTACCAGGCCGTCGCGGCGAGTGGAATGGCCCCGATCGCCGCGATCAGGGCGGCCACCACAATTGCCGAGTGGTGGCGGAATCTGACCGTTTTCGGGCTGCGCACGAGCCAATCGTCGCACCGGGGCCGGTTCTGTCGTACGGCAGGGGCATACTGGCCCGCAAGGCGTGGGCCACGACACAAGTACGGGAGGTTGTGCATGTCTGTCCTGCTCGCGATCGGTACGGGTAAGGGGCTGTTTCTTGCCCGCAGCGAGGACGACCGCAAAAGCTGGGAGCTGTCGGGTCCACACCACCCCATGACGGGGGTGTATGGCGTGGGCATCGACACCCGCCGGGCCACGCCCCGGCTGCTGGCCGGTGTGACCAGCTCACACTTTGGTCCGAGCGTCGCGGTCAGCGACGACCTCGGAGTTTCCTGGCAGGAGCCGGATCACGCACCGCTGGCCTTCCCGGAGGACACCGAGAAGGCGCTCGTCCGGGTCTGGCAGTTCGCGCCGGGCGCCGCCAGCGAGCCGGATGTGGTGTATGCGGGCACCGAGCCGCAGGCGCTGTTCCGGTCGACCGACGGCGGCGCGACGTACGAGATGGTGCGTGGGCTCTGGGACCACCCGCACCGCGAGCACTGGGGCGCGGGCTTCGGCGGGCCGGCGATCCACACCGTGCTGCCGCACCCGACGGATCCGCAGAGCATGGTGGTGGCGATGTCCACCGGCGGGGTGTATCGGACGTCGGACGGCGGTGCCACGTGGGCGCCCAGCAACACGGGCATCAAGGCGTACTACATGCCCGACAAGTACCCGGAGTACGGCCAGTGTGTGCACAAGGTCGCTCGGGACGCGGGCAATCCCGATCGCTTCTACGCCCAGGTCCATCACGGCGTCTACCGCTCCGACGATGGCGGGTCGACGTGGCAGTCGATCGCTGACGGGTTGCCGAGCGACTTCGGCTTCCCGATCGTGGCGCATCCTCGGCGTGGGGACGTGGTGTACAACTTCCCGCTGGCCGCCGACTCCCGCCGTCACCCGGTCGACGAGCGGTGCCGCGTCTTCCGGTCGGAGGATGCCGGGAAGACCTGGCAGCCGCTGTCCGACGGGTTGCCGTCCGGACCGTTCTACCCGAGCGTCCTGCGCGATGCGATGTCCGCCGACAACGCGGATACGGTCGGGCTGTACTTCGGGACGCGGTCCGGCGAGGTCTACGCGAGCCGCGACGAAGGCGACTCGTGGAGCCTCGTGGCCTCCCACCTGCCGGATGTGCTCAGCGTCCGAGCCGCAGTGGTCTGAGCATGACCGTGCCAGCGATTGCTCGGCCATGCCGGCCCCCCGCTGGCGCTGGGGGCCCGGCATGACCACTACGGTCCTGGTGCCCGGCGTGCTGCGCGGTGAGGTCGACGGAGCGTCACGGTTGACCATGGAAGCCAGCGGCACGCTGGGCGCGGTCTTCGACGAGCTCGCGGACCGCTGGCCACGATTGGAGCGGCGCATCCGCGACGAGCAGGGCCAGCTCCGGCGGTACGTGAACGTGTACGTCGACGGTGAGGACTGCCGGCTCGTCGGCGGCCTCACCGCACCGGTTCGAGACGGTGCGGAGATTACGGTGTTACCCAGCGTGGCGGGGGGCCAATAAGGTCCGGTCGGTTGGACCTTCTGGCCCGCGTAACCCGCGCGATGGTCCAGTCGTTGAGGGTTGATGGGTGGGGTCTCTCCCCATCCATCGCTGCCCCCTCAACGCAGAGGACCCGCCGGTTGTGTCCGCCGTACTGCCTCGGGCCATCAATGTCACCGTGCCTACGTTCGCCGCTGCCGCCCTGATCGCGGCGGCGACAAAGCTGCCAGCGCCTCCGCTGACCGTTCTCGCCGTCGTCGGGGGTCTGGCCGCTGTCGGCCCGGCGACCCGGCTGGTGCGGTTGGCACTGGCGATCCACGCGAACCAACGTTCGTTCGGCCCGTGCCGCGGCGCAGGCTTCCTCGGCGTCGGAGTGCTGGCCACTGGGCTGACGACGGCGATACTGCCGCTGGCACCCGCTGGCTACCGACCTGTCGTAGCGGCGGCCGGACTGGTACCTGTCGCCTCGACGTTCGTGCTGGGACTGCTGCTGCTGCCCGGTGCGGCGCCGACGATGTCGGCCCGGCTGCGGCGCGCCTTCGACGGAGTCAGCGTCGGATGGAGCCTGGCGTTCAGCACGTGGTTGGTACTGCCGCACGACATCGTCAGCCCGGCCGTCTTCATCGCCGCGCTCGTGGCGATCCTCAGTCTGTCGATCCTGGCGCTCGCGGCGCTGCGCGCGATCCGGTACCGGCCGGCGTCCCTGCTCTGCGGTGTCGGCGCGATGCTGGAGATCGTCGGGCTGGTGACCACGGTCGTGGTCCTGGGGTCCCCGGGTCCCGAGTGGATTCTCCTCGTGGCGGCCGGACTGCTCGTCGCCGGACCGGTAGTCGTCTGGGCCGGTGCACGGCGATCCGGGGTGGCTCCGAACTTGCCTACCCCGCTGGATACGACGGGTACGCTGGCCGGCTACCCGATCCTGACCCTGCCGGCCGGAGTGGCCATCGCGGCAGTGACCTGGCACCTGGTCACGGAGGGCTTCTGGTTCGACCGCCCGACGATCGTCCTCGGCGTCGGTGTGGCGGCCGCGATGGCGGCGCGTGAGGTCATCGCAGCGGCCGACCTGCGACGGTTCGCGCGCCGGCTGACCGATCAGGAGGCGCACTTCCGCTCGCTGGTAGCCGGTTCGAGCGACGTGACGATGGTGATCGACTCGGACCTGGCGGTCCGCTGGCAGTCGCCGGCCGCGGCGCGCCAACTCGGACTGTCCGACCAGGACGTGCTCGGTCGGATGTTCACCGAGCTGGTGCACCCCGACGATGCTCCCGCCGTGGACAAGAGCCTGCGCGCGGTGCTCACGGCCGACCACGAGATCGACGAGTCCGAGCACCCGGTACTGGTCGAGGCCCGGCTGCGCGACGGCTTCGGTCAGTGGCGGGACACCGAGTCGACGGTCAGCGATCAGCGTTCGACTCCGGAGGTCGGCGCGCTGGTCGTGCACGTGCGCGACGTGGGGGAGCGCAAGCAGCTGGAGCGTACGCTGCACCGCCTCGCGTTCACCGACCAGTTGACCGGGCTGCCGAATCGGCGGGAGCTGCTGCGGACACTGGCCACCGTGCGCAGTGTTCCCGGCCGCAACGGCGCCCTGCTGGTCGTGGACCTGCACGGGATGGCCGGGGTCAACGACGTCCGCGGGCGCGAGGTCGGGGACGCGGTGCTGATCGAGGTCGCGCGCCGGCTGCGTACCGGCGCACACCCCGAAGACCTGCCGGCGCGGCTGGGCGGTGACGAGTTCGCGGTGCTGACCGCCGATCCGCCGGTGCAGGCGTACGCGCTCGGGACCAGGCTGTTGACCACGCTGACCGAGCCGTACCAGTTGCCCGGCGCGACCGTGCACCTGTCCGCGACGGTCGGGCTCACCGAACTGACCTCAGGCTCCAGCGTCGACGACGTCCTCAACCGGGCCGATCTCGCCCGCCGCCGGGCCAGACAGCTCGGCTGCAACCGGATCGAGTGGTACGACGAGTCGCTCGAGGCACTGCTGCAGCGCCGCATGGATATCGAACGCGACCTGCCGGCCGCCGCCGTGCGCAACGAGCTGGATCTGGTGTACCAGCCGGTCGTCGAGCTGTCCGACCGAAGCCCGGCCGGGCTGGAGGCGCTGCTGCGCTGGCGTCACCCGACACTGGGCACGATCCTGCCCGGTGAGTTCGTACCGATCGCGGACGAACTCGGTGTGGTCGGCGAGGTCGGCGACTGGGTCATCCGCGCGGCCTGCCGGCAGCTGTCCCTGTGGCTGCGCGACGGACGGGACATGTGGGTCGCGGTGAACGTGTCACTGCGCCAGCTCGCCCTGCCGAACTTCGTCGCCACCGTGGCGGCCGCCATCGACTCGTACCGCCTGCCGGCCGACCGGCTCGTCATCGAGATCACCGAGTCCGCGGTCGGTGCCGACCTACCGACGGTCGTCACCCAACTCGCCGGGCTGCGCGCGCTGGGCGTCCGTACCGCGCTCGACCACTTCGGCGTAGGCCCGACCTCACTGGCGTACCTGCGCCGACTGCCGGTCGACGTACTCAAGATTGACAGCGCGCTGTTCGCCGAGCCGTCGGGTCTATCGATGCCGATCGTCGATGTCGTGGTCAGTCTCGGTCGCCGGCTGGGCCTCGAGATCGTGGCCGAAGGCCTCGAGGTCGAGGGACACCTCGACCTGGTTCGCAACGCCGGGTGCCGGTACGGCCAGGGCTTCCTGTTCGGCCGACCGGCACCCGTCGAACACGTCGAGGCCTACCTGGAGTCGCCCCGTCCGTAACCCGGCATGGGGTAACTCGCAAGCAGTTCTTTGATTTCGCCGGCGATACGGTCCACAGTGGACTCGTCGTCCTTCGTCGCGGCGGTGACCGCCTCGTCCATCCACGCGGCCACCCGCGGCATGTGTTCCTCGGTGAGACCGCGGGTGGTCAGCGCCGGCGTGCCGAGCCGGATACCGGACGGGTCGAAGGGCTTACGGGTGTCGTACGGCACCGTGTTGTAGTTCAGCTCGATACCGGCCCGGTCCAGCACCTTGGCGGCCGGCTTGCCACCGATGCCCTTGTTGGTCAGGTCGACCAGGATCAGGTGGTTGTCGGTACCGCCGGACACGAGGTCGAAGCCGTGTTCGGTGAGGTTGGCCGCGAGTGCCTTCGCGTTCGCGACGACCTGGTGTGCGTACCGTTGGAATTCCGGCGTGGCAGCTTCCTTGAGCGCGACGGCTATACCGGCGGTGGTGTGGTTGTGCGGTCCGCCTTGTAGGCCCGGGAAGACGGCCTTGTCGATGTCCTTCGCGCGCTCGGCAGTCGACATCAGCATCGCGCCGCGCGGACCGCGCAGTGTCTTGTGCGTGGTCGTGGAAATGACATCGGCGTGGCCGACCGGCGATGGGTGCGCACCGCCG